>Ga0315910_10003173_pt1 | contig 14127 bp, 11 predicted proteins | sample EdamamesoilMG_FD_204470 | JGI IMG/M metagenome (GOLD analysis project Ga0315910, IMG submission 204470) | Garden soil microbial communities collected in Santa Monica, California, United States - Edamame soil | ecosystem: Environmental > Terrestrial > Soil > Garden | place: USA: California...
CCCCCGTCACCGGCATGGACCTCGCAGACGACAACGACCTCGTCGCCGACCAGCACGTCGCCGTCCGCCGCCGTTTCGAGCTCCGGCGGGCTCGTCACCTCGACGGTCGGGGCCGTGGGATCCGGCTCGTCGATCACGCCGCCCTCGCCACCCTCCGACATCGTGTCCCCGGCCGAACCTCCGCCCGCTTTCCCGCCCGCGCCGCTACCGGCCGAGCCGCCGGTGCCGCCGACCGTGAAGGTCATCCGGCCGCCGGTCGCGCCTTGTCCGCCACCTGGTGGAGGCGGCTCGTCGGAGGAACCACCGCAGGCGGCGGCCATGCCCGCCGCGACCACCCACACCCCTAACCGGCCGGCCCAGGGGTCCGTCGCTCGTCGTCGCATTATCGACAACGCTAGCAAGAACGCCGTGCTTTTTCCAGGAAACCGCGGAATTCGCCCTGGTTGTCGCGCACGCGGTGGTGCGCGACCGTCGCTTGACGGGGCCTTCCGAGGGGACCAAAAGGGGGATCCCCAACAGGGAGCAATGATTCATGGCCAAGCTCGAAGGTACCAAGACCCACACCAACCTGAAGGAGGCATTCGCGGGCGAGTCGCAGGCGAATCGCCGCTACCTCTACTTCGCCAAGGTGGCGGATGTTGAAGGCTATCCGGAGGTTGCCGGCCTCTTCAAGGACACGGCGGACGGCGAGACCGGTCACGCGCACGGCCACCTCGACTTCCTGAAGCAGGTGGGCGACCCGGCGACGGGCAAGCCGATCGGCGACACGCTGAAGAACCTCGTCGCCGCGGCGACCGGTGAGACCTACGAGTACCAGACGATGTACCCGGGTTTTGCCAAGACCGCGCGCGAAGAAGGCTTCAGCGACATCGCCGACTGGTTCGAGACGCTGGCGAAGGCGGAGAAGTCGCACGCCGGCCGCTTCGAGAAGGCGGCGAAGGAGCTCGGCTGAGCGACGGGCTAGCGCGCGGGTCGAAACCCAAGGCTCCAGCGCGGGCGCCCACAGCGCCGCCCGCGCTGGAGCCTCGCGATCCGCGCTACTTCGATCAGCGGGACCTCGAGGCGGAGCTCCGCCGGACGTTCCAGATCTGCCAGGACTGCCGCATGTGCGTGACGTACTGCGGCTCGTTCCCTCTCCTTTTCGCCGCGATTGACCGGGACATCGAGTCCGGCGCGGCGGAAGGAGCGGAACGAGTGGGTCCCGCGACGATTCGCGCCGTCACCGACCACTGCTGGCAGTGCAAGCTCTGTTACATCAAGTGCCCGTACACCCCGGACGAGGGTGCGTACGAGGCACTCGATTTCCCGCGCCTGATGGCGCGCGAGAAAGCGAACCGCTCGCGGCGCGAAGGCGTGCCGCTCGTCGACAAGATCCTCGGCGAGCCGGGCGCGATCGGCGCGCTGTCCACCGGACCCCAGGCGCGGGTCGCGAACCTGGTAAACGCCAACCGGCTGGTGCGCAAGATGGCCGAGAAAGCCACCGGCATCTCGGCCGAGTTTCCGCTGCCGCCGATGGCGACGCGCTCCTTCACGAGCTCCTTCCAGAAGCGTCGCCCGCGGAGTGAGGCCCCGACGGCGGGCCGCGTGGTGCTCTTTCCCACCTGCTACGGCGAGCACAACTTCCCCTCGGTGCCGGAAGCGGCGGTGCGCGTGCTCGAGCGGAACGGGTACGAGGTCGTCGTCCCGGACGGGCTCCGGTGTTGCGGGATGCCGAACCTCGACGGCGGAGACCTCGATGCCGCGCGGGCGAAGATGCAGGCGAACGTCGAGCTCCTGATGCCTTACGTGAAGGAGGGGCTCACCATCGTCGTCCCGGGGCCGACATGCGGCTACACGATGAAGAAGGAGTGGCCGGTGTATCTCGGCACCGACGCCGCGCGCCGCGTGTCGGGCGCCACCCGCGATCTGATGGAGCACCTCGACATTTTGCGCCGCGAAAAGAAGCTCAACCGCGATTTCGCGAAGGGCTTCGGCAAGATCGCCTATCACGCCGCGTGTCACCTCCGCGCGCAGAAGATCGCCATCCCCGGTGCGCGGGTGCTCGCCCTGCTCCCCGAGACCGAAGTGCGCGTCATCGAACGCTGCTCGGCCGTCGACGGCACCTGGGGCATGAAGGCGGAATTTTACGCGGAAGGCGTGCGCTACGCGCAGGCGTTGACGCGCGAGATCCGTGAAGGACAGGCCGACGGCGAGGGCGCTGTCGTCACCGACTGCAGCCTGGCGGCCCTGCGCATCAAGAAGGAAAACGGGCTCCAGGCGCGCCATCCGATCGAGCTCCTGGCCGAGGCCTACGGGGACCGATGAGGCCCGTCGAGCGTTCCGAGGTGCTCGGGCTCGGCGCCTACGAAGAGGTGCGCGAGCGCTTTCGTGCCCGCGTGCAGCACGACAAGAAGGCGCGTTACGTGGCGCTCGGCCCGGCCATGACCGCCCTGTTCGAGAACCGCGATCTGGCGCTGCTCCAGATCCAGGAGATGCTCCGAACGGAGCGCATCACGAGCGAGCACGGGATCCTTCACGAGCTCGAGACGTACAACGAGCTCGTCCCGGGCGATCACGAGCTCTCGATGACGCTGTTCATCGAGTACACGGACAAGGACGAGCGGGAGAAGATGCTCGTCGCCCTCGCGGGGGTGGAGAGCCGCTTCTACTTCGAAGCCGACGGCGAGCGCTGCTTCGGGGTTCCGGATCCGCGCGGCACTGATCCGACGCGTACGATGGCGGTACAGTACGTGAAGCTCCCGCTCTCGCCCGCCGCCGAGTCGGCACTCCGCGCGCGCCGGGGCAAATTCGTGCTCGGCGTGGATCACGCGGCGTATCGCGCGGAGGCGGAGCTCGGCCCGCAGACGATCGAAAGCCTCGCGCTCGATCTTACGGGCTAGGGCGCCATTTCACTGGCTGGAGCGCACCTTGGCGCGGTTGCGCCGCGTCACTCCTCGGCCGCTTTCAACAAGGGAACGATGCCTTTCGGCTCGAGCGCACCGTAGGTGCGGCTCACCTCGCGCCCTTGTCGATCGAGCACGATCAGCGTCGGAACGCGATCGATGTCGCCGAACGGTCCGTTCCTCTCCTCGCCGCTGCCCGTCAGCGCCACCTCGTACCTGAGGCCGAGCGTCGTCTTGAACACCTCGACCAGGGGCGCCGACATCGGTGGCTCGACGACGATGGCAACGGCGTTGGCGCGCGGCGTGTGACGGCTGATCACGTCGTCGAGGTGACGCGCGAGCACTTGCGAGGGCAGATCGAAAGTCGTGACGAAGAGCAGCGCCGTCACGCGACCGCGCGTGGTCGCGCTGCTGATGACGGCGCCGCCGGGCGTGCCGTAGGCGAACGTGATGGGTGCCGAGCGCGCCGGGCCCGCAGGCGTTCGGGGCTCAGGCTCGGCGGCACCGCACCCGAGCGTCAGCACCAGGAGGAACCACCGTCCTCTGGTCGACGACGGCGTCACGGCGCCGGGGGCGGCGTCGAACCTTCGCTCATCGGCCCGAACAGATCGGCGAACATGCGCAACGCCTCCGGCGGCTCACGGCCGCTCCGCTGGTGAGCGAGCACGGCATGCGCGAGGTCGTCGACCACCGCCTTGAGCGGCGTCGTCTCGACCGTGACCCCCTCCACGCGATCGCCGTGCCGGGGTGCGCTGCCGGAGAGCACGATCGGATCGTGGCGCACCCACGTGAAGCCCGAATCGACGCGGTACCCGCAGGCCACGACCTGCGCGAAATCCAGGTAAAGCGGTGTGATCAAGACGGCGACGCGCGTGCCGTCGAGCGCGATGCCGCTCAATCCTCGCGCGGCGAAGCGCGGCGTCACCTCGAGATCGGCGGGGCCCATCGCCGCCGAGATGCGCTCGCGTCGAGCAGGCTCCGACTCGACGGCGAGGAGCGGTGCGTAGAGGGCGATCTTGGGAACGTCGAGACGCTTCTGATCCTGCTCGAGCACGGCGAGCCAGTAATCGCGGCCGGAAGGCGAGAGCTCGCGGTACGCGATCGCCGTCGCGAGCGCCGCCTCGGCGTCCGTCGCGAGCGCACCGAGCCACTCGCACCAAGCACCGAGCAATCGCTCGTCCCCGGGAAGCGGCGTACGCAGACGCTCACCTCCCACACCGGGGAGCGGGGTGCGCTCGGCCGAACCCACCAGATCCGTGCACTGCTCCGACATGGGGGGCGAACCTAAAGCATCAGCGTCCTTCGTGCAACGACCCCCGCACGATTGGATGACGTTGTCATCGAGCGGGGGGTCTCCCCCACGCTAGTCGCCAGGCACGGCACCGAAGTCACACACGAGATCGCCGATGAGCTCGTCGAGCTCGTGACGTCGCGATCGCGACGCGGCGAGCACCAGATCACCGCCGCGTTCGGCGAACATCGCGCACAGACCTTCGCTCGCCTCACAAATTCCCTTCACCAGCACGACGTCGCTCGCGCGCACGCGCAAGCGACGCTCGATCAGCTCGCTCGTGCCCTCCGGCTCGTGCTCATCGGCGCGCGGTGACTCTGGAAAATCGTGCTTCAAGCGTCCACACGATACCCCCAACCGAGCCTTTGGCGAGGCCGGACCGGTCGGCCGGGGCGCCACCGAAAAGCCAGCGAAGAAGCCTTGACAGAAGCGAGTCCCACGCGCCCAGGATAAGAGAACGAGATGAGCGCCTCGCCCGATCCGTTGAGTGTCCCGCCGCCGGCGGTGGAGGAACCCGACGGCGACGAGCAAGGCCCCGGCGATACGTCGTTCGACGATCTGCTCCCCCCGCTCGACGACGAGTCGACCCACTCGGACGACGACGCTCCGATGACCGATCCGGTCGGGCTCGATCCACCGTCGGAGCCCGACGCAGCCGACGACGGCGCAATCGCGAGCCTCGACGTCGGCAGGGACTTCGACTTCGACGAAGAGGTCGCTGACGAAGCGGGCGACGCGCTCGGGGTGAACGATCCGCGCGCCGGTGACGGTGGTGAGCTCGAGGAAGGCGCACTCCCCGACGGCGACGAGCGCGACGGCATCGACGACGAGCCGATCGGCGTGGAGGAGTCCGAGCTTCCCGAGCTCGACGCGGACGACGGCTCCGGTGAAGGAAACGCGCGACTTTTCGGCACCCTTCTCGTCGCCGACGAGGCCGTGCTCGAAAGCGCCGAGCGGGCGTGGACGCTGACGCTCCTCCACGCGGTCCACGAGCGCTGCGGGGCCCTGGCGACCGGTGCCGGCACCGTCGTCGCCGGCAGCAGCGATCTCCTGTGGCTCGATCCGGGGCGGAGCGCGCCGGTCCGGCTCGCCCTCGACGGGACCCGCATCGCCAGCCTGGCCCTGCTCGGCGAGTCCCGCCAGGTCGCGCTGTGCGTGACGGCCTTCGGCCGCTTGCTCCGGCGCGCACGACAGAGCAGTGACTCCGAGCGGCTCACCGATTGGCGGCGCGCCGCCGATCTCGGTGGTGGCGCCGAGAGCCTCGAGCTCTGCCAGCTCGAGGCCGAACCCTCGTCGGTGGTGGCGCGCCTGACTTCCGGACACCTGGTTCGGAGCGACGATCTCGGCCTGAGCTTCTATCCGCTCGATCCGACGTTCACGGCGTTCGCCTTGTCCGCCACCGGGCAACCGCTGGCGGCGCTGACCAAAGACGGGGCCGAGCTCGCGCTGTCGTTCGACGGAGGAAAGACGATCGTCCGCGAGCCGCTCGCGCCGGCCGGCAGGGAGATCGCCGAGGGTGAAGCCCCGCTCGTCACCGCGTGGGACAACGTGACGGCGATCGCGGACGCCACGCGCGGCCTCGCGATCTCGTCGGCCGGTGCGAGCGCGTTCCGACTGGTGCCGGGATGCGCGGGCGTGACGGCGATCGCAGCGGGACGTTTTGCCGGCAGAGCGACGGTGTGGGCGGCGCTCTACCGCGAGACCGCCGACCGCACCGACGTGGTCATGGTCGACGTGGGCAACGCGGAGGCTCGCGTGATCGCCGCCGTGGCGGGCGCGGACGAGGACAACGAAGGGGCCGGCGAAACCGCGCGGCTCGAGCGCCTCTCGTGGGACGGGGCGCGGCTCATCGGCGCAGGGGCGATGGGGTTACTCGCCTTCGAGCCGCCGGCCGGCGCCTGATCGAAGGCCCTCCGCAGGGCCCTCGCCGCTCCCCGGCGTGGGAGTTGGCCCAAAGGCCGGCGATCGCGGAAAGTGGAGGCTCTCGATGGCGATCGTCGTACAGAAGTTCGGAGGCTCCTCGCTCGCCGATCTCGAAAAGCTCGGTAGCGTCGCCGACCTGGTGATGCGGACGCGACGCGCCGGGCACGACCTGGTCGTCGTGGTGAGCGCGATGGGGAAGACGACGGACGGGTTGCTCGAGCTCGGGCGATCGGCGTCGCGCGACGCCGGCGGAGAGCGCGTCGAACCGCCGCGCCGCGAGCTAGACATGCTGGTGAGCACCGGCGAACGCGTGAGCATGGCGCTCTTGTCGATCGCGATCCGCGCTCGTGGCGGCGACGCCGTGAGCCTCACCGGATCGCAATCCGGCATCATCACCAACGACCGTCACTTCGACGCGCGGATCATCGAGGTTCGTCCGTTTCGCATCGAGGACGAGCTCGCACGCGGACGCATCGTGATCGTCGCCGGCTACCAGGGCATGAGCTACCGCCGGGAGATCACCACGCTCGGGCGAGGAGGCTCGGACACGACCGCGGTGGCACTGGCGGCGGCGCTCGGGGCGGAGCGCTGCGAGATCTACAGCGACGTGGACGGCGTCTACACCGCCGATCCAAAGAGCGTCCCGGACGCTGCCCACCTCGCCGAGATCGACTACGCGACGATGCAGGAGATGGCCGAGTGCGGGGCCAAGGTGCTGAACGCGCAGGCCGTCGAGTGGGCCCGGCAGAGCCGGATCGTGATCGCGGCGCGAAAGACGGCGGATTTCGCGAGCGGCGGCGGCGGCCGGGAGACGCGCGTCGTCGCCGACACCGCTCTCGGGTCGCGGGCGTTCGCCGTCGTGGTCGATCGGCACATCGTGCTCGCCGTCGCGCCCGCCGCGCTCGCCCGCACGGTGCTCGCCGCGGCAGCCGAAGCCGAGCTCACGGTTCGCGACATGACCCTCACCGCCGAGCACCTCACGCTGACGCTCCCGCTGCTCAATGCGCCGGACTTCGAGCGGAGCCGCCGCGCGCTCTTGGCTCGCGTGCCGGACGGGCTCACGCTCCGCGACGGGTTCGGCGAGGTGAGCGTCGTCGGGGTCGGCGCCGGGGGCGACGCCGCGCGGCTTTCCAGCGTGCTCGGCCTGCTCCCTCGAGAGCCTCAGCTGCTCGTCGGCGGGCCGTTGCGCGTGAGCGCCGTGCTCGCCGAAGCCTCGCTCGCAGCGGCCGAGCGCGCGCTCCACGAACGGTTCTGCGCGGCGGGAACGACGCCGGCGATCGCCGCGTCCGCCTGACGGCTCAGGTTCGCCGGGCGTCGCGCGAGCGCCGCTGAGCCTCGGCGAGCTCCGCCGACACCTCGCGGTACTTCGCGAGCAGGAGCGGGTCGTGGGGCGATAGACGGAGCGCCATGCCGAAGTGCCGCTCGGCAGCGGCCGGTTCGCGCCGTGCCTCCCATTCGAAGGCGCCGGCCTCGGCGAGCCACTCCGCGGCCTGGGGTGCGGGACGCGCGCCGAGCTCGATCGCCTCGCGCATGCGACCGTAGGCGAGCGAGGCGCCGGCAATGTCGCCAAGGCGGCCGCGCCAAAGGCCCTCGAGCCGCCGAGCCTCGACCAGCCGCTCCGATGAGCTCGGCACTTCGCGCACGCGGGCGATGGCCTGCGGGAGATCGTGGAGGTGATCGGCGAGCAAGCACCCGAGATCGACGAGCGCGTCCGCATCCGGCGCTCCGCGCCGCTCTCCGAGCTCGATCGACCGCTCGAGCAGAGCGACCGCCCGATCCTTTTTGCCCGCCTGCATCATGGCGCGGGCAAGTCCTGCCGTGGCCGCCGCATCGTCGGGCGCGTAGCGCAGCGCGCGCTCGAACAGGCGCCCGGCATCCTTCACCCAACCTCCTTCGAGCAAGGCACGCGCGGCGCGCCGGCATGCATCGTGGCGCGCCTTGGCGCCGGAGTAGGCTGCTTCGAGGTGTTCGGCGTCGGCGAGCGCACCGGTCACGTCACCCTGCGCGAGGCGCGCTTCGAACCGCGCCCAGCGTGCTTCGGGCAGGCTCGGCGCGCGAGCCACCGCGACATCGAGCGCGGCGCGGCGTTCGGGAGCACTGCTCTCGAGCGCGGCCAGCCGGCACCAGGCGAGCGCCGCGAGCGGCGCAAAGGGCTCGTCGCGCAGCGCCGCGCGCAGCGCTTCCCGCGCACCACCGAGGTCGCCGACGGCCGCGAGCAGCTCCGCACCGACGAGACCGGCGCGCTCCGCCTCGACGCTTTCCACGAGCAGCCCGAGCGCGGCCTCGCCGCGCCCGCCGACGCGGGCGTCGATCTCCGCGATCATGCGCACGACCTCGGGATGGCGCGGACCACGCTCGAGGGCGAGAACGTAGCCGGCGCGCGCGGCATCGACGTCCCCGGCGGCCAGGCGGTCGTCAGCCTCGGCGACGAGGAGCGCGAGCTCGATCTCTCGCAGCGCTTCGGCGCCGAGAGCCGGCGGCACGAGCTCCGCATCGAGCTCCACCACCGCGCGATCGGCTTCGACCGCTACGTCACCGAATCGGACGCGATGCGCGCTCGGAACCCGAGCGCCGACGGCGGGGAGGAGAACCTTGCCGAGGCGAGCACCCGCCGCCTTGATCGCGATCAACCGACCCTGGCGCTCACCGAGCTCGCCGAGCACGGTGTCGAGTAGGCGCAGGGCGTGACCGAGCGCAGGACCAGTCAGGCCGACGCCGCGCGCCCGGCTCACCACGACCCGAGCGTCGCCTCCGCTCGGTGCCCACAAGAGGTCGAACGCGAGGGCAAACCCGTTGCCCGAAACGCCGATACCGATGCCGAGCGACCTGCCCCAGACGACCTGGCGCTTGACGCCGGGGATCGCACGGCCGAGCCCGGGCGCCATGAAACGGGCCAGGGCCTCGAAGGGGAGCGTGAGAACCAGTCGCTCGAGATCGCCGCGACGGTGCCGGAAGCGAGCGACGCCACCCGACAGGTCCACGGGAAAACTCAGGTTCGGCAGAACGAACGACAGCTCGGCGACATCGAGCGGCCCCACGGAGACGGGCTCGTAGAGCTCGAGGCCGAGCACTCCGCGCGTCACCGTCAGCCGGAGCGGGACTCGCTGGTCCGCGTCCGGCACCTCGGGACGAAGCGCGTCCGGGCGCACGAGGCCGACAGCCTTGGCCGGCGAGGAGCTCCTCCGGGTCACGGGCCGGATCGTACCAGGCCGCGAGCCAAAAAAGGCAAATTCAGTCCTACCGCGGGCGAGCCGGGGTCGAACGGCCGTCGCCGCCGGCGCTGAACGCAGGGACCGTCAGCCTACCTTCGATAAGCGCACACGGAAGCGGGCGCCCTGACCACGGTCACTTTCCACGTCGATCTTGAAGCCGTGGTCATCGGCGATGCGTTTGACGACCGCGAGCCCGACGCCGGTGCCGTGCGACCGCGTGGTGAAGAAGGCGTCGAAGATCCGCTCCCGGGCCTCCGCGTCGATCCCGGCTCCGTGATCCGAGACCACGAGCTCGGGGCCATGCGTCGCCTCCTCCACCCGCACCTCGACGGTGCCACCGGGGTCCGTCGCCTGAACGCCGTTGCGCACGAGATTCCAGAGCAGCTGTCGCATCTGCGCGCCGTCGGCGACGATGGTGAGCGCGGGCGGCCCAGCATAGACGACCCCCACGTCCGACACCGATCGGCCCGAGCTTGCGGCAAGATCCACCACCTCGCGAGCGAGGCGCGCCACGTCGACCGAGCCGAGCTCCGGCGGCCTCGGCCGCGATAGGTCGACCATGTCGCTGACGAGGTCGTTCAGGCGATTGGCCTCACGCTGGATGATGTCGCAAAGCTGTTGGTCCTCCGTCGAGAGCGCGGGCGCCGCTCGCAAGAGCCCGACCGACCCGGCGATCGACCCGAGGGGATTCCTGATCTCGTGGGCGAGACCGGCCGCCAGCCGTCCGAGCGCGGCCATGCGCTCGGCCTGATTCGCGCGCTGGGTGGCGAGCAAGAGCTCACCACCGGTCCAGCGCAAACGCTCCGCCAGCGTTCCCGCGAGCAGCGCGACGACGAGCAACACGAGCGCGTTCAGCGCCAGGTGGAATCGAGCCTCGTCGCCGTTCAGTCGGTAGATGATCTCGAGCTGGTCGGTCGGTGGCGAGAGCTTCCCGCTGACGAGGAGCATCACCAGGGTGGAGTAGCTGACGACGCCGCTCGCCGCCGCCACCAAGGCACCACGCGAGCCCGAGAGCGCCGCGGCAACCAGGCAGCTGAGGCCGTAAAACGAGACGGCCCCGCTCGACGCCCCGCCGGTGAGGAACACCACCACCGTCCAGATCAGCTGGTCGAAGACGATCTCGACGTCGGCAAGGAGCGAGAGCGCGCGACCGGTCCTGAGCCACGCCGCGTAAAGTCCGGTCAGCGCGAACGCCGTGACGAGGAGCGCCATCCCGACGCGGAGCGTGACCGCCTGGAGCTCGATGCTGCGGAGATAGAACAGCCCGACGAGCCCAAGGGCGAGCGTCAGGAACACGAGCCGCGTGGCCGTCAGCACCGCGAGCCTCCGCGGCAGCGCTGCGAACGCCACCATGTCGGGAAGGCCCAGCGAGATCTTCACGCCACGAACGACGCGCTAGTCGCCCTTGATGTTTCCGGCCAGCGAGAAGATCGGCAGATACATCGCAACCAGAACGACGCCCACCATGCCGCCCACGCCCACCATCAGGATCGGCTCGATCGCGCTCGTCATCGCCGCAACGGCGATGTCGGTCTCTTCTTCGTAGAAATCGGCCACCTTGTTCAACATCTGGTCGAGCGCACCGGTCTGCTCGCCGACCGCGATCATCTGCACCACCATGTCCGGAAAGATCTTGGTCTGCGCCAGCGGCTCGGCCATGTTTTTGCCTTCGCTGATCGATTGACGCACGAACATCACGCCTTCTTCGACGATCACGTTGCCGGCGGTGCGCGCGCAGATCTCGAGGGCGTCGAGGATCGGCACCCCGGACTGCAGCAGCGTGCCGAGCGTTCGCGTGAAGCGAGCCACCGCGATCTTGCGCAGCACCGGGCCCATGACCGGCAGACTGAGGAACATCTGATGGAAGAAGCGCTTGCCCTTCGGCTGTTTGTAGGCCCACACGATCGCCGACACGACCGCGGCGGCGGCCAGGACCAGGAACGGGAGCGCGGAAACGAAGCCCCGAGACAGGGCGATGACCATGCGGGTGATCCCCGGGAGGGCATCGTTCCCGCCGCCGAAGTCCTTGAACATGTTCTCGAACGCCGGGATGACGAAGGTGAGCAGCACCGTCATCACGCCGCCCGCGATGAACACGACGATCGTCGGGTACACCATCGCCCCGCGCACCTGCCGGATCAGCTTCTGCCGCTTCTCCAGGTAGACGGAGAGGCGGGTCATGATGCTGTCCAGGATGCCGCCCGTCTCGCCGGCCTGGACCAAGTTCACGAAGAGCTCATCGAAGACCTTGGGGTGCCGGCGGAGCGAGTCGCTGAACGACGAGCCACCCTCGACCGCGTTCTTCACGTCCTTGAGTACCGCGCCGAACTTCTTGTTCGTCTGCTGGCTGCTCAGGATGTCGAGGCACTGGACGAGCGGCAGGCCGGCGTCGATCATGGTCGCGAACAGGCGGGTGAACGTGACCAGATCCCGGGTGTTCACCCCGGAGCCGACGCTGAACTCGCTCAGCTTGCGCTTCTTCTGCACCCGGACGGGGGCGAGCTGCTGCTGGCGCAGGCGCTGGTTGACCGCCTCCTCCGTGTCGGCCTCCATGACGCCTTTCCGGACCTCGCCGGTCCGGCCGCGGGCTTCCCAGGTAAATTCTGCCATGGTGGAGCCCCACGCGAGGCGAAGGGAGACGACTAGGATACCGGTCCGGATGCTTTCGGGTCAAAAGACGAGGGTGCCAGGATGACCTTTCTCGCTCTCGACCGGATTGCTGACATCGCACTCGAGGAGGGCGCAGCACCTTCGGCGGTCGTCTGCGGGGCCCTCCGCGGGCCTGACGGCTGGATTTTCGGGCAGGGAGCGGCGGGCACCAGGGCTCCGGCCGCGCGCGCGATTTTCGATCTGGCTTCGGTGACCAAACCCTTCGTGGCGACCGCGGCGGCACGCCTCGGCCGGGCTGGAACGCTCGACCTCGACGCACCGCTCGCTTCGTTCCTCCCCGAGCTTGCGACCACGCCGTCCGCGAACATCCCACTGATCGTCCTCTTGGCGCACCGCGGAGGGCTCGAAGCACACCTGCCGCTCTTCGCCCCGCTCGCGAGCGGGGCCCCCGTCGAACGGGACCCGGCGCTCCGGGCCGCGGCGTCGGCGCGCCGGAGCGACGCCGCGGGCGCACTGCCGGCGTCCGGCTTCGCGCCGCTCTACAGCGATCTCGGCTACGCGCTCGCCGGCGCCGCCATCGAGCGCGCCGCGGGGCGCCCGCTCGACGAGGTGATCGACGATCAGGTGGCGCGGCCGCTCGGGCTCGAGGTGCGTTCGGTGCGGCTCTGGCACCGCACGGCGGCAGACTTTGCCGAGCGCGTGCACCCCACCGAGACCGTCGCGTGGCGTGGTGGTGTCGTCGCCGGGGTCGTTCACGACGAAAACGCGTGGGCGCTCGCCGGGCACGGCCTCGCCGGACACGCTGGATTGTTCGGCTCCGCCGAGGGTGTCGCGAAGTTCGGGACCGCGGTGCTCGATGCGCTCGCGGGGCGCGACGGCGGGTGGCTCGACGTGCGCGAGCTCACGCCGCTCGTCACCCCCCGACCACTCGGCAGCTTGCGCGCGGGTTTCGACGGAAAGTCCGGACCAGGATCGGCGGCGGGCGAGCGCGCGAGCGCCGACACCTTCGGCCACCTCGGGTTCACCGGAACGAGCTTGTGGTGCGACCCGACGGCCGAGCGCGTTGGCGTCCTGCTCTCGAATCGGGTCTGCCCGTCCCGCGACAACGTGAGAATTCGAGCGGTTCGGCCTCGAATTCACGACGCGCTGCACGCCTGGGAGGGGGGGCTTTCATTGTTCGATCAGCCGTGAAAGACTGCGGGGGCCGGCCCCCCCTGGAGAGCCGCTCCCGCAACGCACCCGATGTGGAAGCTGACGATACAGGACGATCAGGCCACCAAGACCGTCGTCCACCTGGTCCGGGAGGAGTACACGGTCGGTCGCGACGAGAGCAACGCCGTCCGGCTGACGGAGCGCAACATCTCGCGCAAGCACGCCAAGCTTTCGCGAACGAACGAAGAATGGCGACTGCACGACATCCGTAGCTACAACGGCTGCTACGTGAACGGGGCGCGCGTCGCCGATCCGCAGCCGCTGATGCACGGCGATCTCATCCAGCTCGGCGACTACCGGCTGACCCTGGAGGACGAATCGCAGGTCGTCGGCGGCGACGACAGCGTGCTCACGGTTCCGGGTCGCCAGAGCATGCACACCCAGAGCGATCGGCTCGTGCTGATCGCGGGCCCTGGTCAGGGCCAGGAGTTCGTCCTTGCCGCCGATCGTCTCGTCGTCGGGCGTGGCGAAGAGTGCGAAATTTCGGTGAATCACCCGTCGGTGAGCCGCGTGCACGCCGAGATCCGCAAGGTCGCCGAAGGGCGTTGGGAGGTGGTCGACCTGAGCAGCGCGAACGGCATCCGCATCAACGGCGTCGAGATGCCGCAGAGCTTGCTCGACTCGCGCGACGTGGTCGAGCTCGGTGACGTGATCCTGAAGTTTCTCCCCGCGGGCGAGATCTACATCCCCGGACCCGATGAAGCGCTGCGCCTCGATCAGGCACGAGGCAACCGGCGCGGCTTTCCCCTGGTGCTCAAGATCGGCCTCGTGCTCGCGCTGCTCGCGGCGGCCGCCGTGGCCGTCGTGGCACTCAGGGTGCCAGAGGCCCCCATCACGCCGATCGCCCGCAGCGAGGGCAAGGACCCGGTGGGGCAGACGCTCCGCGAGGCCACGGCCTTGCTCGCCAGTGGTGACACCGAAGGCGCGATGCAGCGCGCGCGCGGCATTCCGGAGAGCTCGAACCTGCGAGCGTCCAGCGACTTTCGCGCGATCCAGG
>Ga0315910_10003174_pt1 | contig 14126 bp, 13 predicted proteins | sample EdamamesoilMG_FD_204470 | JGI IMG/M metagenome (GOLD analysis project Ga0315910, IMG submission 204470) | Garden soil microbial communities collected in Santa Monica, California, United States - Edamame soil | ecosystem: Environmental > Terrestrial > Soil > Garden | place: USA: California...
GCGCCCCGGACAATTCTGGACACGCCAAGGACTCCGCCACCTAGACGCTTTGGAAGAAGCCCGCGACCTCGGCCACTGGGACGAACTCTGGCTCACAACTTGATGGTGCCGGTGTGAAGCTGCGCCCTGTTTATTCTGCGGGAAGCCTTGGGCGTTGCGGTTGCGGGCGATTTCTGTCGTGGCGGCTTCACCGAGCATGGAGAAGATGAGTTCCAAATCGGTCATGTGGTCGCGGAGATTCTCGCGTTTGAGCCGCTTGAACTCAGCGTATTCGGTGGGCGTCAGGCCGAACGCGGCTTTGGAAATCTCAGCGGTGAGGATGGCGTATTCGCGTTGCTCCTTCACGCCGCGTTTCTTCCATTCACCGGTCAGTTCGTCACGAATGGCGATGGAGCGCATCCGCTTCTCGATCCAGTCGTCGGAATAGCCCTTGGCCTGATAAAGAGCGCGGGTGCGTTTGGTGGCGAGTTCCGGGTCTTCAATCTCTTGCACGCGCTCGTAGCCGATACGCGCGAGCCAGCGCTTGAACGGCTCGGCCTTGGGACTGGGAATGGACTGGATCAGGCGGAAGATACCTTCGGTGTTGGCGCAATTCAGCTTTTGCGGCCCGCCCGCCGTCGGAATCAGAAGGGGGTGGACAAATTGTCCATACCCTTTGGCCAACTCCGGATCGCGACGACGAACCTTGTTGAGATAATCAGTTGGGTCTGAGGCATCGGTCAGGGCTGCAACCACGTCCACCACTACAAACCACCACTCGTTGTTGTGAATTGTCCGGCGGACTTCCTTCTGCTGGAACAGGGCGATTCGCTTTTCAGGATTGGATTCGATGTCGCTCATGGTTTCTCTCCCAGATTATTCGTGTCTATTGGTGTTCATTCGTGGTTTCACTTCGGCACGCTTGGAAAACTCACATCCGCCGCCATGCCGGCGCGGAGCTGGCTACCGGTATTTTCCAGCCGCACTTTCACCCCGAACACCTGTTTCACGCGCTCGCCCACGGTCTGCACGTTGCGCGGCGTGAATTCGGCGCTACGTGCGATCTGTTCGACCGTGCCGGTGAAATCCTTTCCAGGAAACGAATCCACGCGCACCTTCACCGCATCGCCGAGTTTGATGTGTCCCAGCCACGGCTCGGGCACGAACACGCGTACCCAGATGTGATTCGTCAACAGCAGCGTGGCCACCGGCTGGTTCGGCGCGGCGACATCTCCCACTTTCACGTTTAACACCTCCAGCACGCAATTCGTCGGGGAGAGAACCTTCATTTCACCGAGCTGGGTGTCCAATTCGGCCAATTGAGCTTTCAACAGTGCCATCCGCTCGGGCCGGGTACCGGCCAGAAGAAGATCCAAGCGGCTCCTGGCCGCGGCTACGGTTTTCTCCAACGCCTGCTCGCTAGTCACGGCGCGATCGCGTTCGATTTCGGAAATGGTTCTGGCGGCGATCAGTTCCTCGGCGCGCTTGCGTTCGAGCCGGGCGAGGTTGAGTTGCGCGACCTGCGCCTCCCACTCGGCTTTGGCGGTGGCGATCTCTTCCTGGCGCGGCCCGGCCTCGGCTTCGGCAAGCTGTGCCGTGAGTTGCTCGCGCTTCGCCTGAAGTTCGGCGGCGGCGAGTTCCACGATGACCTGACCGGCAACCAAGCCATCGCCTTCCTGCGCGGAGATCTTTTGCACGCGTCCACCATAGCGCGAGGCGACGCGCGCTTCGTCGGTCTCGATCGTGCCGGAGATGGAGTCGGCGATGGGTGCAGGTTGGCAACCCGACGTTAAAATCGTGACGAGGCCGAGGCAGGCAAGGAGAGGATGGGTTCTCACACGCGCCCAGCCTATCAGTCCGGCAGGCAGGCATCAACCTGTCTGCGAGGATTTGGGATCGAACTAGCTGGACGGCGTGCGCCGGTCGCGCGTGTATTCCGCGTGGCCATCAAGCAGGAGCCGGTTGCGTCCTTTGGGATGCGCGCTGCGACCCTTGAGTTCCAGTGGCACGCTGGGAATGGTGTTGGGGAAATAAACGTCCACCGTCAATTCCACTTCAGCCACGCCGCCGGGTTGGCCGGCTTGCGGATGGTTCGCGGCGCGCAAGGAGCTCACGCACTCGGTCTCGGTGCGGCCCCAGAAATTGTCCAGCGGCACGGGATCGTCCAGCCGGTCGAAGCGCCACATCCAATAGCGGACGGCGACAGCATTGGTGGTCAACCCGGCGAACTGGGTGGTCTGTTCGGCCGCGCCGAGCGGTGGGGCTTGGATTGCCGGACAAGCCCAGATTTCCGGCGCGCTCACGAGATTGCTCAACACCAGCGCCGCCCAACCGGCGCGCGGATCGCTGGGCGGCCACGTGCTCCACGGTTTGTAACCGCCGGACAAAGCGCTTTTCAGATCGCGCCGGTCGGGGAAACGGTTCTCATGGTCATCCAGGTAAAGCCGCCAGGCGATGAACTGCTGTTTGAGCTGCGAGGTGCAGGCAGTGCGTCGGGCCATCTGCTTGGAGCGGGACAATGCTGGCAGCAACAGTGCCACCAGCACGGCAATGATGGCGATGACGACGAGCAACTCAATCAGCGTAAATGCCCGCTTCTCCGGGCTGGATGAGCGGTTCATTGCTTCGGCGGTTGAGCCGACCTCATCTATCGCCGTCCAACAAATTGCCGAGGCCACCTAGAATTGAGCCTTCCTCTTTGCGGCCACCCACACGTGAGGCAGACACAATGCGGTTGGCCATGCGGCTCAACGGCAGCGATTGCAGCCAGATTTTTCCGGGGCCGCGCAACGTGGCGAAGAACAAACCTTCGCCGCCGAACAACGCGGATTTGATCTTGCCGACGAACTGGATGTCGAAATCCACGCTGGGCTGGAAGGCCACGATGCAGCCGGTGTCCACTCGCAGCAGTTCGCCCGGCGCGAGGACGCGTTCGTGAATGTTGCCGCCGGCGTGCAGGAACGCCCAGCCGTCGCCTTGGAGGCGTTGCATGATAAAACCTTCGCCGCCGAAGAAACCCGCGCCGATCTTCTTGTTGAACGCAATACCCACACTCACGCCCTTGGCGGCGCAGAGGAAGGAATCCTTTTGCGCGATGAGTTCACCGCCCATTTCCGAAAGGCGCGCGGGGATGATCTTGCCCGGATACGGCGCGCCGAACGCCACGCGCTTTTTGCCCTGGCCGCGATTTTGAAACACGGTCATGAAGAGCGACTCGCCGGTGATCAAGCGTTTGCCCGCACCCATGAGCGCGCCGAGGAAGCCGCTGTTCTGTTGCGAGCCGTCGCCGAAGATAGTTTCCATCTCGATGCCATCGTCCATGTACATCATGCCGCCGGCCTCAGCCACGGCGGCTTCCATGGGGTCGAGTTCAACTTCGACGAACTGCATCGCGTCGCCGTGGATGAAGTAATCAATTTCGTGCATTGCATTCATAGGTGGTCTTTCAAATTTGGTTTCAAGTTGCGGGCATCATGTTACTACTTGGCCCGGCGGGCAGCTACAAAAACTGAAACGGTTTCCAACCGCTGCGCTCAGGCGGCGAATCCTTTCGCGGTCCCTCCTTCCGGTGGTCGAAGCGACATTGGCCGATCATGGTCCAGAAACTCCCGGCAGATGCGGAAGAAGTCAGGAGCGGTTTCAGTGCGGCGAATCTGATGCAGAAACTGTGCGTCCACTCCTTCGCCGATGTAGTTCATGAACTTCTTCATGCGCTCACACTGGGCGCGTTCGGGCGCGTCGAAGCTCGCCTGCGATTCCCAGAGCGCGGTGACGTAATCCAGCACTTCGCGCCCCGTCGGAAAACTCAGCGGCTCGTCTTTCAGTCGTTGGCGGATTTGATTGAAAAGCCACGGACTGCGGATCACGCCGCGCCCGATCATCAGTCCGCGGGTCTTGGTTTGCGCCAGAACTTCCAGCGCTTGTTCGGCGGAATAAACGTGGCCGTTCGCGCAGACCGGGCACGGCATCGCTTCCGCCGCCTGCCGGATCAAATCATAATGAACGGGCAATCTATACATCTGCGCCACCGTGCGCGCGTGAACCGTGAGCAAATCAATCGAGTGCTTCGCGAAGATCGGCAGCAGTGTGTCGAACTCCGCCGGTGACGCGAAGCCCACGCGCGTTTTCACCGTGAACCTGATGTTCACCACGTCACGCAACGCGCCGAGGATGGAATCAATCCGCTGCGGTTCGCGCAACAAACCACCACCGGCGCATTTCTTGTAAACAATGGGCGCGGGGCAGCCGAGATTCAGATCAATCGCCGCGACGGGGAGTTGTTGCAGTGCTTTTGCCGTGCGGACGAGCGAAGGAATGTCGTTGCCGATCATCTGCGCGATGACGGGACGGCCCGTGGAATTCTGCTCAATGGATTCGACAATCCATTTCTCCAAATTGGAGACCGCGTGGACCCGGAAGTATTCCGTCCAGTAAATATCCGCGCCGCCGTAGCGATGCATGAGCTTCCAGAACGCGGCATCGGTCACGTCCTGCATCGGCGCGAGGGCGAGGAAGGGCGCGGGGCCGCGCAGTAGCGCGTCGAATTGTTCGTGTTGATTCAACGAGTGAAAGCTTGGATGAACCAGCGGATGTTGCGCGAACAGAAACTACGCTTGCGGCTTGCGCTCCAACACCAGGCTCGCCAGCGAACCGGTGACGAACGTGATCGTGGAACCAATCAACACGTACCATTGCCAGGTAATCTTGAATTGCAACCACACGACAGCCATGCATACGATGCCCATCACCACTCCGGCCAGCGCGCCTCTGGGGCCGACGTGTCGCGTCAACGCACTCAGCAGGAACAGCCCCAGAATCGGCCCGTTGGTGAACGATGCCACCGCCAGCACCGCGTCCACGCCGCGACCCTTCATGGCGATGGCAACCATGGCCACGGCAATTTGCACCACGCCCCAGAGTGCCGTCAGCAGGCGGGACACGTTCAGATAGTGCGTGTCCGATTTGTTCGGCGCGAACAGCGGGCGATAAAAATCCGTCACCGCCGTGGCCGAGAGAGAATTGAGCGAACCGGACAGGGTGCTCATGGCCGCTGCGAAAATCGCCGCCACGACCAACCCGATCATGCCCGTGGGCAGTTGCGTGACGATGAAGTGCGGAAAGACCCGGTCCGCTTTCGCCGCCACCTCGGGCGGCAGTCCACCCACCTTGTGATAATAGACAAACAGCATGACGCCGATCAGCAAGAACAGCGCGAATTGGAAGAAGATCACCACGCCGCTGGTGAGGAGCGCGGCCGTGGCCTGGCGGGAATTCTTCGCGCTCAGATACCGTTGCACCATTAATTGATCCGTTCCGTGCGTGGCCGTCGTGAGAAAAGCCCCGCCAATAACCCCGGCCCAGAAGGTGTAGCCGCGCGTGAGGCTGAACGTGAAATCGAAAAAGTTGAACTTTTGGAACTCATTGCCCACCGCCACGACTTCATTCCAGCCGCCGGGGATTTTCCCCAGCAACACCAGCGCCGCCACGACCGCGCCGACGAGATAGACGACCAGTTGAATCGCATCCGTCCAGATCACCGCCGCCATGCCGCCAAGATAGGTGTAAGCAATGGTGACCACGCCGATGATGAAAATTGAAAACGGATCGGCCCACCCGGTCAGCGCGACCAGCACAATGGCCGTGAGAAAAAGCCGGATGCCATCCGCGATGGAGCGCGTGATGAGGAAGAGCGAAGCCGCGGTCCGTTTGACGCGTCCGCCGAACCGTTGATCGAGCACCTGATATACGGTGAACAGCTCACCCTTAAAATAGAGCGGAATGAACAGCGCCACAATGATCAGCCGCCCGATCAGATAGCCGATAACCAATTGGAGAAAAGTGAAGTTGCCGCCGACGCCGTTCGCTCCCGCTGCGAATGCGAACGCCGGCACGCTGATGAAGGTGACCGTCGAGGTTTCCGTGGCGACGATCGAACCCATCAACGCCCACCACGGCGTGTCATTGCCGGAGAGAAAGTAATCTCGGATGTTGCGCTGCTTGCGGCTGAACCACCACCCCACGCCGAGTGTGCCCAGCATGTAAACAACAAGAATAATCAGGTCGAGCGGATGCAGTTTCATGGTTTGCGGACGCGGTATTACTGGAGAAGCTGGGGGGCGTTGACGAGAAGAAATTTCTGAAGCACAGGCGGGCTGCCTGACTGTGCGCCGGGCGGGACACACACGAATGTGCGTTTGCCCGGAAGCACCGGCGGCGTTATTCTCTCCCGATGAAGTTGAGCCGTGTCCTCGCCGCCAGCCTCGCCGTTGCGCTATTTGCAACGAGACAGTCGCCGGCGCAAGGCAATGAGTTCCGCGGCGTCTGGGTGGATGCTTGGGGAACGGGCTTCTTGGACGCGAGTCAGGTCACGCAATTGATCGCGGATTGCCGCACCTACAATTTCAACGCGGTCGTCGTCCAGATGCGCCGGCGCGGAGACGCGTTTTACACGCCGGGCATTACTGGCAACGATCCCAAGACCACCGCCATTGCCGCGGGGTTCGACGCGCTTCAGGACATCATTACCAAGGCGCACGACACCAGCGGCGGCAAGAAGCGTGTCGAAGTGCATTGCTGGGTGACCACGCACGTCATCTGGAGCAGCGAAACTGCCGCGCCGTCGCAGCCCGGTCACGTCTTCAACGCGCACCCGGAATACCTGATGCAGGATTCGACGGGCAACCGATTCATCGGCGAAGGCTATTATCTCGATCCCGGCCATCCCGGCGCGACGATGTGGAATTACGTCATGGCCACAAACATCGTTCGACGTTACGACGTGGACGGATTTCACTGGGACTACATTCGCTATCCGGCGCCAGACTCGGGCTACAATCTCACCGCAATTGCCCGTTACAATTCTGAGTTCGGCCTCACGGGCCAGCCGTCCAGCAGTGATACGCAATTCTCCAATTGGCGGCGGCGACAGGTGACGGATTTCCTCCGCTGGGTGAACTCGGATTTGCTGGCGATCAAACCGAACCTAATCATCTCGTGCTCGGTCTTCGGCAGCCGCAGCGACGCCTTCAATGCGCGCTTCCAAGACTGGGCCGCCTGGAACAACGAGGGCATCCTGGACCTGTGCATGCCGATGGGCTACACGAGCGACAACGCGTTGTTTCAGTCGCGGGTCACCGATGCGTTCAACAATCAGGGCGTGCGGCGTGTGTATGGCGGCCAGGGGGCTTACCTGAACACGAAGGAAAACACGGTCACGCAACTCGCATACCTTCGCAGCAAACCGCTGTTCGGCTCAATGCTCTACAGTTATCGCGTGCCCAACAGCGGCACAGTGGATCGCGCCGGCACGCTGGCTTACGTGCGGAACATTCATCAACCGACGTGGGTGGACGTGCCGGCGATTCCATGGAAGGCAGCGCCGACCAAAGCCATCCTTCGCGGCATCGTCACACGTCAATCGGATGGAGCTCCGGTTTACAACGCGGCACTCACGATCAACACAGCTCCAGCACGCAATCAGAAAACCGAGCCGCACGGTGCGTTTGCTTTTTTTGAAACGCTGCCGGGCACTTACACGATCACTGCCACAGCCACTGACCTTGGAGTGGTGACAACTAACGTTACTTTAACCGCCGGAACGAATCGCGCCATCTCCCTTGTGTTGCCTCCGGATTCAACGCCACCAGCGATCTCCAGCGTGGGCACGAGCAATTTGACTGACACATCGGCCATCATCAGGTGGCTGACGGATGAGAACGCCACGAGCGCCGTGGATTATGGGACCACAGCGGCATACGGCACGACCGTCAGCAACGCCACGTTGAAGCTGAACCATGCCCTCAGCCTGACGGGACTGACGCCGAACACGACGTATCATTACCGCGTCCGTTCCCGCAACACGACCGGCCTGCAAAGCATGTCCGCGGACTTCACCTTCACCAGCAATCCACCGGGCGTAGTCAACGATGTGATAGTTGAAGCGCGGCTGGCCGGTGGCTCGCTGAATTCCAATCCGCCGTACTCGGACGCGGGCTTTGCGGATTCGACGCTGAAAAGCACTGCGGCCGGTTTGACGGGGACGGGATCGCGTTATGGCAGTTCGGGCAGCCCAAGTTTCACCATCCGACCGTCGCTTCCAGTGGCAGGTGGAAGCTACGAGATTTACCTAACCCACGGTAGCGCAGCGAGCATCTCGGAGGACATCGTGGTGAGTGTTGGGCAAAGCGGTGGCACAGGGCTGCCGTCCACGACGACCATTTTCCGCGAACCGGGTGCGAACTCCTGGGAATATCTGGGACGCCTGACGGTAAACAACGGTGTCACCGTGCCCACACTCACCTTCACTCATCTCAGCGGACTCATGAGCGGCACGTCGCGGATGTACAGCGACGCGATCAAATTCGTCTTCGTTCCGCCGCCGCAACCGCCAACCATCACAAATCAACCATCGGGCTTGGTGGTGAATCAGGGGACGAATGCCACCTTCACTGTCGGTGCCGCCGGCGCCATGCCGCTGAGCTATCAATGGCGGTTCGAGGGAACGAATCTCACCGGTGCGACCCAAAGCAGCTACACGCGGGCGAATGCGCAGTCCACTCACGAAGGCGACTATACCGTCGTCGTCACGAACGGCGCCGGGTCCGTGACCAGCGTGGTGGCGTTCCTGGTGGTGAACCTGCCTCCAAGCATCGCGGTGCAGCCGCAGAATCAAAGCGTACAAGCCGGGCGGGACGCGACATTCTTCGTCGCCGCTGGCGGGACTGAGCCACTTCATTATCAATGGCGCTTTCACGGCACGAACCTTCCCGGCGCGACGACCAGCGATTACACGCGGTTCAACGTGCAGACAAATCACGCCGGGCCTTATTCTGCCATCGTGAGCAACGCCGCCAGCTCAATCGTCAGTAGCAGTGCCCAGCTCACGGTCAATTACCCACTCTTTCCTCCAGAGTTTCAAACCATCGAAAGACTGCTCGACGGTCGGGTTCGGCTGGTCATCACCGGCACTCCGGGCACCAGCCTATGGCTGGACCGCGCCAGCAATCTCGTGGATTGGGAAGCCGTCACCAACCTGTTCAACCCGGCTGGCACGCTGGACTACATGGATTCCGGAAGCAATCATGCTGACAGCGGCTTTTATCGCCTCCGACAATAACCGTCCCATCCGGGCGCAATCGCGGCGAAAAACAGCCGAAAAGGGTGATTGACTTCGACCGCTCCTCTGGTAGTTTTTGCGCCCTTTGAACGGGAACGAAATGAAAACGCATCTGCCCAAAGTGAATTTAGACGAGCGCAAGTGGCGCGTGATTGACGCCGACGGTGCCGTGCTCGGACGTCTGGCCGTCCAGGTCGCAAACATCCTGCGTGGCAAGGATAAGCCCGTCTATACCGCCCATTTGGACGCCGGCGACTTCGTCGTCGTGGTCAACGCCGAGAAGGTCAAGCTGACCGGCAAGAAGGAAACCGCCAAGGAATTTATGAGTTATTCCGGCTGGAAAGGCGGCGAGAAATTCCGCTCCGTGGCCCAGGTCCGCGCCACCCAGCCCGAAGAACTCATTCACCACGCCGTGAAGGGCATGATTCCCAAGAATCGCCTCGGCCGGCAGTTGCTCACCAAACTGAAAGTTTACAAAGGCCCGAGCCACCCGCACGCGGCCCAACAACCCGCCACGCTCAAAGCCGCCGCCTGAACCTTTCAACCCCTAGCTGATCATGGCAGAAACCAAGACCAAGACTCCCGAATTCCTCGGCACGGGCCGCCGGAAAACCGCCATCGCCCGCGTGCGCCTCGCCACCGGCACCGGCAAGATCACGGTGAACGGCCGCACCTTTGAGAACTATTTCCCGGTGGACACCCTGCGCGGCGTCGCCGCACAACCGCTGACCGTCACCGGCACGGCCGACAAGCTGGACGCGAAGATCAACGTCACCGGCGGCGGCCCGAACGGCCAGGCCGGCGCGGTGCGCCACGGCATTGCCCGCGCGTTGCTGGAGTTCGACGCCAACCTGCGTCCCGCCCTCAAGGCCGAAGGCTTTCTCACGCGCGATTCGCGCATGAGAGAGCGCAAGAAGTACGGCCAGCCCGGCGCGCGCAAGCGTTACCAGTTCAGCAAGCGTTAATCACACTGGAGACTTTGCAACCCCGCTGGCGCAAGCTGGCGGGGTTTTTTGCTTATGCACCACGAATGGAAGCGTGACCATCTCCTCGTTACCACTGACCCGGCCCGAATGGACGTGGACGCCATCCACGCCTACTTAAGCCGCGCCTACTGGTGCGTCGGCATTCCGCGCGCAACGGTCGAGCGCGCCCTGCGCCATTCACTTTGCTTTGGGATTTACGACGGCGATACCCAAATCGGGCTGGCTCGCGTCGTGACGGACCACGCCACGTTCGCCTACTTGTGCGATGTTTATGTGCTGGAAAGCCATCGCGGTCGGGGTCTGGGAAAGTGGCTCATCGAATGTGTCATGGAGCAAACGTCCACCTTGGGATTGCGGCGCTTCAACCTCGCCACACGCGACGCTCACGCGCTTTACGCGCAACATGGATTCAAACCTTTGGCCCATCCAGATAACCACATGGAACTGCACAAACCTGATATTTACAAAACCGCCGTGGACAGTGGAAACTCCCCGGCACGGTAGCAACTGACTACTGACCACGAACTACTGATCATGAAGAAAATCGCCATCGTCGGCGCGTCCGGTTACTCCGGCGAAGAACTCGTCCGGTTGCTGCTCAACCATCCGCACGCCGAACTCACTGCCGTCACTTCGCGCCAAAGCGCGGGGCAGAGGCTGGGACAAGTCTTTCCCAAATTCGCCAGCCATCCCAAAAGCAAAGCACTGCGCTTCACCGAGCCAAATGCCGAATTGCTCGCCAAACAGGCGGACGTTGTGTTCCTGGCGTTGCCGCACGGCGTCGCCGCCGAATACGCCGTGCCGCTGCTGAATGCCGGCTGCACGGTGATTGATTTGAGCGCCGACTTCCGGCTCAAGAGTGCCGCGGTTTACAAAGAGTTCTACGCCCACGATCATCCTGCCCCGGACTTGCTGGCGAAGTCTGTCTATGGCTTGCCGGAATTTTATCGCGAGCAGATCAAGAAAGCTGCGCTCGTGGCTTCGCCGGGTTGTTATCCCACAAGCATTTTGTTGCCGACTATTCCGCTGCTCCAGGCCGGCTTGATCAAGCCGCACGGCATCATTGCGGATTCGCACAGCGGCGTAAGCGGCGCGGGTCGGAAAGCGGAGCTGGATTACCTCTTCTGCGAATGCAACGAAAGCGTGCGCCCCTACGGTGTGCCGAAGCACCGCCACTTGTCCGAGATCGAGGAGCAATTGTCGTTCGCCGCGGGCGCGAAGGTGGTGATCCAATTCACGCCGCACCTCATGCCCGTGAATCGCGGTATTCTCACCACGCTTTACCTCGCGCCAGCCGAGCACTTCCAAGACGAAGCGGGCGCGAAAGCCGTGGGCGAAAAAATCACTACCTGCTACGGGAAGGCCTACGCCAACGAACCGTTCGTCCGACTGCTGGAAGGCAAAGCGCTGCCCGACACCAAAAATGTCGTGGGCACAAATGTCTGCGAAATCGCCTGGCGACTCGACCCGCGCACGGGCCGGCTCATCGTCATGAGCGCCGAGGACAACCTCGTCAAGGGCGCCAGCGGCCAGGCAGTGCAAAGCATGAACATTCTTTGCGGTTGGCCGGAAACGGCCGGGTTGGTGTGAATGATGAATGAAGAAACCGATGTGCTGGGAACGAAATCACTTCTTCATTCTGCATTTGAAGTGCGCCTCGTGAACTCGTCTCCTGCAACCGTTGTCTGGAATCCCGCCGATTACGCTGCCAACTCCGCGGCGCAATTGGTTTGGGCGCGCGAACTCATTGCCTGGCTCCACCTACGCGGCAACGAACGCGTCCTGGACGTCGGCTGCGGTGATGGCAAAGTGACGGCGGAAATTGCGCGCGCCCTGCCGCGGGGCGAAATCACGGGCGTGGATAATTCAGCGGAGATGATTCGCTTTGCCTGCACTACGTTTCCGCAATCTGAAATCTCCAATTTGAGGTTTCAAATCATGGACGCGCGGGAGCTGCATTTCAGCCAACCGTTCGACATTCTGTTCTCCAACGCCGCGCTGCATTGGGTGGACAACCATCCCGCATTCTTGCGCGGCGCCGCAGCGTGTCTCAAGCCTGGCGGCCGGCTCCTCGTCTCCTGCGGTGGCAAGGGCAACGCGCAGGATGTGTTCACCGCACTGCGCGCCACGCTACGCTTAAAACAGTGGCGCGGATGGTTCCGGAATCTGAAGACGCCGTATTTTTTCCATCGCCCTGAAGAATACGAGAAATGGCTGACGCGCTTCGGCTTCAAGGCTGACACCATCCGGCTCGCCCACAAGCACGCCTCCTTTCCCGGTCGCGCCGGGCTCGCCGCGTGGATTCGCACCACCTGGCTGCCCTATAGCCAGCGCGTTCCTCCGGACCAGCGGGAGGCCTTCATCGCGGAGGTGGTTGAACGCTTTGTTGCCCGGCATCCCCTTGATGCCGGCGGCAACCTCAGGGTTCGCATGGTGCGTCTGGAAATTGACGCGACCCGGATTTGAACGAGTGTGCAGCATGAAGATTGCCTATTACGAGGTTTCAGCGTTCACATCTCACCCGTTTGGCGGCAATCCCGCAGGTGTCTGCCCGCTGGATTCGTGGCTGCCGGACGCCACCCTCCAAGGAATTGCCGCCAATAACAACCTTGCCGAGACGGCCTTCTTCGTGCCTCGTAAAGCAGATTTTGAGTTGCGCTGGTTCACACCCACCACAGAAGTCGACCTCTGCGGCCACGCGACTCTCGCCGCCGCCTTCGTGTTGTTCACCGAAAGTGGCCGGCCCGTGGAAACCATCCACTTTGATACCCGCAGCGGAGCACTGGCGGTTTCACTGGACGGCGACCGGCTTGCGTTGGATTTCCCGGCGCGACCGGCGCAGCCTTGTGCGGCACCCAAGGCTCTGGTTCGCGGCCTGGGCGTAAAGCCCGTGGAAGTATTCAAGGCGAGGGATTATCTCGCCGTGTTCGCCAGCGAGGCGGAAGTGCGGGCGCTGAAGCCGGACTTCGCCACGCTGCAAACACTCGACTGCCTCGGCATCATTGCCACTGCGCCGGGTGAGGATTGCGATTTCGTTTCACGCTTCTTTGCGCCGGGAGCCGGAGTTAATGAAGATCCCGCCACCGGCTCGGCGCATTGCACTTTGATTCCTCATTGGTCCAAACACTTGGGCAAGACTAAGCTTTACGCGCGGCAGATTTCCGCGCGAGGCGGTGAGTTCTTCTGCGATCTCGCCGGCGATCGCGTCCACATCGCAGGCCGGGCGGTGCTTTATCTGAAAGGCGAACTGAAGATAGCCTGAGGCAACCACCCCGTCGCTGTTGCGCAAATCCGTTGATTGCGGCGATGGCTTTCCTACAATGCCGCTGTCCGCAGACCGTCAGCACAGCTGCGGCAAATCATAGATGTCACTGCACGAAATCGTTCCCCTGCTTCAGGTCGCCATCGGCCCGGTGATTTTGATCTCCGGTGTTGGCCTGTTGCTGCTCACGATGACAAATCGGCTGGGCCGCGCGATTGACCGTTCCCGGCAACTGGCGCACGAACTGCGCCGTTGTGCCGAAGCGGAGCGGCAACCGTTGTTGGAGCAGGTGGATACGATTTACCGGCGCGCCCGCGTGTTGCGATTGACCATCACGTTAGCGGTCGTGAGCGTACTGCTGGCGTCCGTGTTGATTATTGCCCTGTTCGTGACGGCGCTGTTGGGGAGTGATCAGGGGCTCATGATCAGCCTGCTGTTCATCATCTGTCTCGGCGCACTCATTAGCTCACTGGTCGCCTTCATCTACGACATTCATTTGTCACTGGCGGCGCTGCGCTTGGAACTGCGCCAGGCAAAGCCCAATCTGGAATAGCCCCCGAACGGACGCTTGTGAAATGAATTGCGACCCGGATACGCGTTGGCAATCTCTCCCCTCAATCTGACATGAAGCAAAAACTGAAACTCGTTGAAGGATCTATTGTCGCGCCCCAGGGCTTTCTCGCCAGCGGCGTGTTCTGCAACATCAAACGTCTGGGCACCGGCAAAGGCTCGCAGAAAGGCAAAAAGCGCGATCTCGCGCTCATCGTCTCTGAAGTGCCCGCGA
>Ga0315910_10003175_pt1 | contig 14125 bp, 14 predicted proteins | sample EdamamesoilMG_FD_204470 | JGI IMG/M metagenome (GOLD analysis project Ga0315910, IMG submission 204470) | Garden soil microbial communities collected in Santa Monica, California, United States - Edamame soil | ecosystem: Environmental > Terrestrial > Soil > Garden | place: USA: California...
GACCACGCCAGCGCCAGCGCCGCGATCGCCACCACGCTCACCGCGGCCGGCTCGGGTGTTGTTGCCACCGCTTGTCCACCCACCGCAGCGGCCGTCACGCCCTGCGGGAGAGGCACGGGCTGCTTCACCGGCAGGGGTGCAGCGTCGGGGTTGCGCACGACCTCGTCGACCGCGACGAACGAGGTGTGCTTCGTGAGCAGCCCGTGCCTGAGGCCGAGTCGGGTGATGGCGGAGACACGTTCTGTGTCGCGTCCCTCGAGTTCGTCGTCCTCGAGCGCGCGGATCTGCGCGCGGGCCCAGAGCAGTTCGAGCGCGCGCGAATCGTCGAGGCGCGTTGCGTCGGCGAAATCGAGTGCGCTTTCCAATCCGCCCGCGCCACCCGCACCGAGGAGGCGCAGGCGGCCGGTCGCCGCGCCACTCCATTTCCCAAACACCACGACCGGCCGCTGCGCGAAGACATCGGCCACGGGAAACGGCGTCACATCCAGCGCCGTCATGCCCTCGAAGACCACCTGCACGCCTGTGAGCACCGGGCTCTCGATGTATGCGCGAAAGCGCGCGGCGCTCGCCGCCGCCTCGTCCGCGCTGGTCACGACGAACGGCTCCCCCTGCCCGGCGCGGGCCAGGCCCTCGATGAGTTGGCGGTTGACCGACGAGCCGATGCCGAACGCGAAGACGCTGGCCCGACCGAGACTCTTGCGCACGAGGTCAAAGGCCTCCGCCTCGACCGCGACGTAGCCGTCGGTGACCACGACGAACGTCCGCGCGAGCGGACCCTCCGGGCGCGGCAGCGCGAGGCCGGTGCGGAGCGCGGGCAGGAGATTGGTGCCGCCGCCAGCCTGCTGGCGCTCGAGCAGCACGATGGCGCGGGCGAGGTTTTCCGGCGTCGCCGCCACGGGTGCGTCCGCGAGCGTCGCGGCCGAGCCGGCGAAGAGGACGACGTTGAACGTATCAGTCGGACGCAGCGCCGCGATGAGGTCCGACATGAGCCGTTTCGTCGTCGCGAGTGGGAAGCCGTTCATCGAGCCCGACACATCGACGATGAACACATAGTCGCGTGGCGGGATCGCGGCAGGCGCGACGCGCGCGGGTGGCTGGATCATCGCGAGGAAATGGCCCTCACTCTCGCCAGGGGCCCGGCTCGTGAGTAGCCCGGCGTGGATCGCGTCGCCAGTGAGGCGATACCGCACGATGAGGTCGCGATTGGCATGTCCGGCCGGATCGACCGCGGGATCGAGCGAGAGCGTGGCCGAGTCCGGTGTCGGCGAATCGATCCTGACCGGGTGAGTGGAGGAGCCGAGAAATGCGATGGGCACGCCGGCGACGAGCCGGAGGTCGAGATGGAACGTGGCGCGCGGCGCATCGCCCGGGCGGAGGTGGGCCGTCGCCGTCCACGCCTCCGCCGGACGGCTGGAGCCCACGGCGGTGCTCGTCGCGCCGGCGGAGTCGTCGCTGAGCGCGCGGCGGTCGCCGACGTAGCGCGGCCCGACGACGGTCGGGTAGATGAAGCTGTATTCACCTTCCTCGGGCACGAGCAACTCGGTGTAGCGCAGCTCCACGCGAATGACGTCGCCGGGCAGGATGTTTGCCAGGTTCATCTCGAACACATTCGGCCGGTGTTGCTCGAGCAGCGTGGTCGTCTTGCCCGCGGTCTTCGCGGCCTCGTAGGTCCGGCGTGCCTCGGTCTTCGTCTGGATCTTCGCGCGCACCACACGATCGCCGATCACCATGGTGAACCCGTGCACGGCGGCGCGCGTCGAGCCGGGAAAGACGTATTTCGCCTCGAGCGGCACGGTCCCCGCGTTGGTGTAGGTCTGCGTCACCGTCACATCGGCGATCACACCGGCGATGGTCACGTCGACCTGGGTGTCCTTGAGCGGCAGCGCGTCGACGCCGGGCTCGGTGGCGGAGAGGACCTGGAAGTAGGGTGACTCGCAGAACGCGCGTCCGGCCTCATCGTCCTGAGCCGTTGCCATGAGGCACGACGCGAGCAGCGCGAGCGCGGACCCGAGGTAGGGACGCCTCGCCGAGGCGTCCGCGTGAGATGTGGCGGACTGCGTTGATTCAGCGCGGATGCCTCGGCGAGGCATCCCTAACTTCAGGCAAGCAAGGGCGTTCATCGCCACTCATCCTCGCGCGAGCGTGTGCAAAGATGATGAAGCGCGCGAGAAGGGGTGGTGAAATCGCGGGGAGCGATCCCGGATCGAGACCACGCAGGCGCCGGGAATACGCAGATGGCCGGCCCTAGCCTGCGCCTCGTCGTGGTGGTGGTCGGCTTGGGCTCAACCCAGCGGCAGCTCGAGCACCGCGCGCGCGCCCGGGGCGTCCGGCCGGTTGTCGAGGGCGACGGCGCCGCCGTGCAGCTGGGCGATCTCGCGCACGAGGCTCAGGCCGAGGCCGGTACCCTTTGCGCCGGTGTCGGGTCGGGGCAGTGAATAGAAACGCTCGAAGACGCGCGGCAGCGCGTAGTCCGGCACGCCCGGGCCGCGATCCAGGATCTCGATACGCGCGCGATCGGCCCCGGTCGTGAGCGCGACGTCGATGGTCGCGCCCGCCGGGGAGAATTCGGCGGCGTTGTGCAGCAGGTTCACCAGCGCCTGCGCGAGGAGGAACTTCTCGCCCTCGACCGCAGCCGGCGCGGTCGCGACGTTGACCGTGAGGCCGCGCTGCTCGAGGAGCGGGCGCAGCTCGTCGACGGTCGCCGGCACGAGCGCGGCGAGGTCCACGCGTTCGACATCCTCGAGGCCCTTGCGCTTTTCGAGCGCGGCGAGCTGGAGCATGCGGTCGACGATGCGCTGGATGCGGCCGGCCTCGGCGCGGATGTTGGCGAGAAACTTCGCGCGGTCGGCCGCCGGCATGTCCTCCTGCAGCAGCTCGGCTGCGCCGCGCACGCCCGAGAGCGGGGCCTTGAGCTGATGGGCGAGCGCCTGCACGTAGTTTTCGACGTAGTTTTTCCCTTCGAGCGCATCGCGCATTTCCTCGAGGGCGGTGCCGAGCGCGTGCACTTCGGGGCTGCCGAGCCGTGGCGGCGTCGACGCGCGGCCGTCGCGCAGCGCGCGGGCGTGCGCGGTGAGACGCTCCAGCGGCCGCGTGATCCAGGCGGCGCCGAACCAGCCGATCACGCCGAGCGCGAGGATGAACGGGATCGCGTAGAGAAACATCCGCTGCCGCGCCGCGCGCACGAACTGGTTCACGTAGGTCGGGGGCTTGCCGACCGTGACCACGCCGACGATCGCGCCGTCGGCCGTGCGGATTGGCGCGGCGACGTGGATCACGGCCGATGCGTGGTCGTCGGGCTTGAGCAGCGAGGCGCGCGCGCCGTACTGCCCGCGCAGCGTGCGCAGCACGTCGTTCCACTTCGAGTAGTCGCGGCCCTCGTCGCGGCCGCCGTCGCTGTCGTAGATGACCACGCCGTTGCGATCAGTCACATACACGCGCAGGTCGATTGCGGTCTTGCGGATCGAGTAGACGCGCGCGTCGAAGCGCCGGGCATAGGCCGTGGCAAACGCATCGCGAAACGTCGCCGGCTCGATGCGGTCGCCCACGACCTGCTTCTCGAGGAGCGAGGCGAGGATCACCGAGGTGTCGATGAGCGACTCCTCCATCGACTCGAGATAGCGGATACGGATCGCCCCCGTGATCCACCACAGCAGCCCGATGCAACTCGCCGTGATGACGAGCGCGTAGAGCAGGAAGAGCCGGGTGCGGATGGTCATCGGTGGACGGTGTGCGGAGGGCAGTGGGCGGTAGCGGAAGGCGGTGGCTCGTGGTCGCGGGCGGACGGCGGGCGGGAAGCGGCGTGGATTCGCAGTCGAGTCTGAGCTGTCCTCTGACTTCTGACCTCTGTCCTCTGGCCTCAGCCCAGTTCGATCGAGTAGCCGAAGCCGCGGTGCGTGCGGATCGGGTCGCCGGTGGCGTCGACGGCGCGGAGCTTGGCCCGCAGGGTCTTGATGTGCGCGTCGACCGTGCGGTCGAGGCTCGCCTCGGGCTCGTCCCACGCGCGGGTCAGCAGCTGGTCGCGCGAGAAGACGCGGCCGGGCTGCGAGAGCAGCGCGAGCAGCAGCCGATACTCGCGACGGGTCAGGTCGAGGCGCGTGTCGTGGTAGCGTGCTTCGCAGCGATCCTCGTCGATAGAAAACGGGCCGCGCGCCGCGAGCCGCGACTCGGTCGCGGCGACGGTGTTGGCGGCCGCGCCGGCATGAGCAGCGCCGGGCGCAGACGGAGCAGGGCCGTGGGCCGGGCGGGTGCGGCGCAGCACCGCGCGCACGCGCGCGGTGAGTTCGCGCGGGCTGAAGGGTTTGACGATGTAGTCGTCGGCGCCGATCTCGAGGCCGACCACGCGATCGAGTTCCTCGCTGCGCGCGGTGAGAAAGATCACCGGAAGGCCATCGCGCGCGCGCAGCTCGCGGCAGAAATCGAAGCCGCTGCCGTCGGGCAGGCCGATGTCGAGCACGGCGAGCGCGTAGGTCGCGCGCGCGAGCGCATCGCGCGCGGCCCCGACGGTCGTGGCCCACTCAGGGGCGAAGCCCTCCGTGCGGAGCGCGTAGAGGATCGTATCGGCGATGGCCGGTTCATCCTCGACGACGAGGATGGCCGGGCGTTCGGCGGTCGGGGCGGCGGAGGGCGGCACGGCCCGAGATCATCACGATCCGCGGCCGGCCGCCAATGCCCAAGGCGTACGTCTTCACCCGAAGCGCGCCTGGCCGGCCACATCGAAGCTTCAGAGCCTGTCATGCGCTTCAATGATCCAGGCTTCATCGGTGGGGCGGGTTCTCCGAATCCGCCGCGAGGACGCATCGCCGCACCCGGCGCGCTCGGAGCGCGCGCCCTAGCCACGGAGCCGGATCCCGACGTGCATGACAGGCTCTCAGCGCAGGCCGGGAGTCGCTCTCCAGCCCCCGGGAGCGGAGCGGTCGCGGCGCGGGCGCCGTGTGATGCTGGCGGGCGCGCTAGTCGCCGTGCTTCGCCTGGCGGAAACCCGCGCAGATGAACTCGCGCACTCGCGCACGCGCATCCTGGACGTCGGCGAGACTGCAGTGCCCGTCGGACAGGTCGGGCAGCAGGTGGCCGTGCGTCAGCAGGTGTGAGAGCGTGCCGACGGCGAAATGCATCCGCCAGTAGATGTCGGTCGCGGAGAGGTGCGGCAGCGTGCGACTCAGGGCCTGGTGAAAGCGCGACGCGATCGTGCCGAAGGTCTCACGGAAGAGGGTGTCGGAAAAGTCCGGCGGCAATGCGAGCATCTGCCCGACGGCGCGGCGCACGACTGTGGCGCGCGGGTCGTCGAGCGAGACGTGTGCGACGAGCAGCGGCTCGACAAACGCATCGACCAGGTCCTCGAGCGACGCCGAACCGTTGCTCGAGCGCGCGATGGCGGCGTCGAGCGCCTTGAGACGGGCGATGTTGATCGGCGTGAAATGCTCGCGCACGAGTGCCGTCACCAACCCATCCTTCGACCCGAAGTAGTAGTGGACCGAGGCGAGGTTGACGTTGGCGCGCGTCGTGACCGTGCGCAACGAGAGCCCCTCGAGCCCGTGCTCGGCGAGGATTTCCTCGGCGGCGTGGACGATGCGGGTGCGCGTGGCGTTGTCGGCGGGCGAGCGGTGAGGAGCGTGGCCAGGGGATTCGGAATGTTCCATGTGCGGGCCTGCGGCGGGTCCGGCCGTCACGAGCGTGGCGACCGGCCCGGTTGGGAAGTGTGGCATTTTGCAGACAACAGGTGCCACGCCTGCACATTTGCGCAAATCCCGAATGGAGTTTCCCCCGGGCCGGGGCCCGGGGGCGGGGTGGGGCTGGCGGCGCGGCGAGTTGTTTCTGAGCGGGTGTCTCACCCGGGGGCGAACCCGGTGGCGGCGCAGTCGGTCAGGGCGGCGTGGATGCGTGCCCACTCGGTGGGGTTCAGGTCAACCTTGCGGTCGGGCGCGACCTGGCGGTGGTCGGTGATCCAATCGAGCGTCCAGCCGTGCCGGGTCCAGCGCGCGCCGAACCACTCGAGCGCGGACGCGATCTGCTCCGCCGTGAGCGGGGCCCGTCCGGTGTCGCCCGCGAAGGCGAGACCGAGCATGAAATGGTTGCACCCGGTGCGTCCGCGAAAGGTGGACACGCCGGCGTGGTGGGCGATCGCCTCGTCGGGCGCGAATATGCAGCGCGTGCCGTCGATGTCGATCAGGGCATGGTAACTCACGCCGTTGGCCGGGTCGGTGAGGTGCTCGATCGCCGGGGCGAACTCGATCACGCTGTGGTGCAGCACCACGCCGAGGCAGGCGTTGCGCCCGGGCGTGAGATTGGGCGTGGGGCGGGAAAACTCCCGGAAGGGCGGCATCGGCACGGGGACGCGGCGTATCCAGTTCCTGGCTGCGAAGGGAGGTCGATTGAATCGGTGGTCGGGCGTCGGCGGGCGCGGGGACCCGCCGCGGGGGGCTCACGGCTGGGCGAGTCGCTTGGAGAAGGTCACCGTCGGGAAATACTGCCCGGGGCACTGCGTGTGCTTCGGATGGATCAGGCGGTGGGTCGTGACGTTCTCGCGCGTCACGCGCGTCCGGCGCATGAGCGCGCGGCACAGCGCCTCGAGCGTCTCGAGCTGGCGCGCGGTCGGCCGGCTCTTGGAGAAATCCCCGACCAGGCAGATGCCGATGCTGTTGGCGTTGAGCGCGGGGATCGCGAGATGGCCGCCGTCGAGCTGGTCGGTCCAGCGGCGGCCGATGTAGATCTCGCCGTCGCGCATGCCGTTGCCGTTGCCGATGACGAAGTGGTAGGCCAGGCCGTTCTCCATGCGGCGCTCCTCGCGGTGGTAGCGGTCCATCCCCTTGCCGCTGCCCTCCTTCGTGCCGGAATGGTGGATGACGATGTTCTTCCAGCGGCCGGAAGCGACGGAGGCGGTGTCGATCGCGCCTTGTATCGAGGCCGGCAGGACGCGTCGGCGGTCGCCGGCGGCGGGCGCCGGGGCGGGTTTTTTCGCCTCGGTCGCCGGGGGCGCGGGCTGGGCCGATGGCGCCGGCGTGGCGGCGGTGGCCGCGCCCTTCACCGGGATGCGCAGCTTCTGGCCGCGCGTGATGTGGTCGGGATCGGGCAGGGAATTGTAGGCGCGGATGTCGGCGATCGAGACCTTGTAGCGCCGGGCGATCGTCGCGAGCGACTCGCCGCGTGCCACCGTGTGCTCGGTGAACGAGGCGGACCGCGTCGGGATGAGCAGTTTCTGGCCACGCTTGAGCATATCGGCGTCGCGCAGGCGGTTCGCGCGCGCGAGCTCCGCGGTGCCGACGCTGTAGCGCGCCGCGATCGACGAGAGCGTCTCGCCCTTCTGCACCACGTGCGTCGTGGCGGCCGGCGCGAGTGCCGCACAGGTGGCGAAGAGCAGGGCGACCAGCAGGAGGCGGGAAAGGCGGGAAAAATACTTCACGCGGCGGGGCGGCGTTTTTTCAGCAGGTTCTTCTTCTCGAGAAGACGGCGCAGGCGCCAGCGATGTTGCTTGCCGACGATGTATCCGAGGCAGCTGGGCGTGCCGCACCGGCAGGGGTGCTCGTCCCACAGGTCGAAGTCGTAACCGTAGTCGTAAGTCAGCTCCTCGCCGGCGGGGATGTCGCGCCGCGCGATGATCCAGATGCGGCCGCGGATGATCTCGGGTTCGCAGTTGGGTTCGCAGGAGTGGTTGATGTGGCGGGCGGTGTTCCACGGCACGTTGCCGTCGATGTCGTAGCGCTTGTTCAGCTCGAACACGTACACGGCGCCCTTGCTCGTACCGTGCGCCTTCTCCTGCCACGTCACGGCGCGGTCCCAGCCCTGGGCCTTGGTCAGGCGGTGGCCGACATACTCGATCACGCGTGTGCCCTTCGGGATGTCGCGCGCGGCGAAGAGCCCGTGGCGGTGGATCGCCGAGCCGCCGCGGCGCCACCAGCGTGTGGGAGTGGAGGGCGCGGCGTGGCGCGCGGGGGATGCGGTTCTGGCCTGGGTCGAGCGGGAGCGCTTCATGTCCGGGAGGCCAACACCCTGCGCCGCGCCTCATCAAGGGCAAGCCCGGTGATCTCCACGACCTTGCGCCTCGCGCTCGCCCCGGCGGCGAGGCGGATCGCCGAGGCGTGCAGGCCGAGCCGATCGGCGAGAAACCGCACGAGCGCCTCGTTGGCGCGACCGTCGACGGGCGGGGCCCGGAGCTTGATGCGCACGGCATCGCCGAGTTCGCCGAGCACCTCGTCGCGCGGGGCGCCGGGCGTGATCTTGAGCGAGAGGCGGCAGACGGGCGTGGCCATGCAGCGCGGAAGCGTGGACGAGCCGCCGCCCGCGCGCCGCAACGAAATGCGCCGCGGGTGCGATCGACGTTGAGCGCGCCGCTCGAGGGCGTTGAGACTCGAGCCATGCCCCGCACCCTGCTGCCGACCTTCAGTCTCCATCGCGCCGCCATGATGCTGATGTTGCTCACCGTCGTGTTCGGCGGATCCGGCTGCACCCCGCGCGATCCGCTCGACCGCGAGGTGGAGGGCCGCACGCTCGCGGAACTCCGTTCCTGGACGATCAAGATCAAGCGCGAGGTCGACCCGGAGCTCGCGCAGGAGATCGACCTGGTCTTCGTCAACCTCGCGGCCAACACCCCGCGCTTTGTCCGTCCGCAGAACGAACGCGACCTGCACGCGCGCGGCAACGCCCTCTGCCGTCGCGTGGACGGACGCCCGCTGCGCGAGGTCATGATCGACAGCTACGAGGCCGCCAACACCGCGCTGGCCCTGCAGAACAACATCGACGCGCAGAACCTGCTGCGCCTCTCCGGCGTGGTGAACGTGGATCGCATCGACGCCTTCGAGCGGCGCGCCGATTTCGTGAAGGAAGAGATGGCCCGGCGCGACGAGCAGATCCAACGCAACCGCGAGCGCATCGAGCAGCTGCGCAAGCCCGCGGAGTGAGCGCCGCGAGCCGCGGCCCGCGCCCGGTCGGCCATCGTCGGTCGACCGGGTGGACGTCGCGGTGCGCCGCGAGAAGGCGCGCCCTCGTTTGGGACGGACCTCGAGGCGCCGCGCGCGGTTGTCCGTATTCAGATTCTTGTTTCCAGGCCCCGGGGATGGCGCCTCATTCCAGCCCACGCTCCTCGAGATCGCCTTCGTCGAGGCCGAGATAGTGGCCGAGTTCGTGCAGGTAGGTGACGCGCACCTCCTCGCGAAATATCTCCTCATCGGCCTCGGCGAAATCCCAAAGGCTTTCGAGGAAGAGAAAGATCTGAGGCGGGATAGGGTGGGTGGGATCGCTGGACCCATGCGGATCGCCGACGAACAGGCCGAGCGAATCCGGATCGAGTTCTTCGCCGGCCACGGCCTCGCTGATCCACGGCTCGAATACGACCGGCACCTTCGTCGCGCGCTCGCGCAGCGGTTCGGGCAGCCGGTGCATGGTGCCTTGGGTCACCTCTTCGGCCATCGTCACGAGTTTTCTCCAGCGGCGCGCGTCCATCTCCCGCGAGTAACGCGCTGCGAGCGGGGCCGCGGCGAACGAATAGTTCCGGAGCCACGGCGCGGGGTGGGGAGGTGCCTCCCGGAGGCGGGTGGATTTCCATGGCCACCGGGCTCGCGGCCGGGGTGGACGGTCGGTGTGACGAGGTGACGAAGCGGCGATGTGCTGATGCACCCGGAGAACTCGTCGGGCTGGGCAGGCGGACCTGGGTCTACCGGGCGCCTTCAGGATCAGTGTGTCCGGCGCCGGCGGACGCGCTGGAAAACAAGTCGCCTGTCCGTCCGGGGGCGCTACCGTCGCGGACCGATGCACGACCTGCGCGCCCTCTTCGCCGGTCCACCGCGCCGCACGCTCGCCGTGGCGGAGAGTCTGACCTGCGGTCGGGTGCAGGCTGCGATCGGCGCGATCAGCGGCGCGTCGGAGTTTTTTCTCGGCGGTATCACCGCCTACACGATCGCGCAGAAGGTACGGCACCTCGGCGTCGATCGGGCGCTCGCGGAGGCGTGCGATGCCGTGAGTCCGGCCGTGGCGGCGCAGATGGCGGTGGGTGCAAGCCGTCTGTTTGGGAGCGACCTGGCGGTGGCGACGACGGGCTACGCCGAGCCCGCAACGGCTCGCGGGATCGTGCACCCGCTCGCCTATTGGGCGATTGCGTCCGGGGGAGCTGTCGTGCGTGAAGGCCGCGTCGATCGCCCCGGTCTCGCCCGCACCGCGATGCAGGAGGCCGTAGCAGCCGAAGTCCTCGCCGCCCTCGCCGATGTCGTCATCCGCGAAAGGGGTCAGGGTGCTGTTTGTTGATTTTCTACCTGGAGGCGCTGACCTCCAGGCGACGCAGTCGCCCGCACGCATGTCCCTCCGAGTGTCGGCACGACAAGTGTCTGAATTAGAATAAAATGGATCCGCTCGACGAGCGGCCCAGTCCTCGACCGTTGAGGAGATGTTCCGGGCAAGGCCCGACCACCCACCCTTCCCAACCCCTCACTCATGCACAAGAAATCAACAAACAGCGCCCTGACCCCATTTCGGAGGGCGGCGAGGTCGAGGTCTCGGTGTCGAGGATCAGGCGGTCGAATTCGAGGATGAGGCCCGGATCAGAGCTTCACCTCGGTGCACTCGAGCGCGTAGATGCCGGTCCAGTAGCCGTTGTCGTAGATGTCGCCGACGCGAAGTTTCCCAAACACCCGGATCGGCATGTTCTCGAGGAGAAACGCTGGTTTGCCGGTCATGCGCACGACGATGTATTCGTTGACGTCGGGCGTGGCGCCGTAGCAGCAGACGTTCTGGCTCACGACGAGGACGAAGGAACGCACGTTTTTCCCCTCGAGCTCGGTCGGCATCATGTAGCCGCGGATCTCGATGGTCTGGCCGTCGAGCGCGCGCACGGCGTCGGGGATCTGGTCGTTGAAGGTCTCGACGGGATGCTTCACGCCTTCGAGTTCGATCTTCTTCGGCGGCGAGACGGGAAAACGCAGTTCGGCCCACGTGACGGAACGCAGCTTCGCGGCCTCTTCGGCCCCGGCGGACGGGAGGCCCGAGGCGACGGCGCCGACCAGAGCGAGAGCGAGGAGGAGGCGGACGAGGCTGCGTGAGGCGGAAGGCATGCGCGGAGAGAACGTCCCCAAGCGTGGGAAGAAATCCCGCGCCGTCAAAGGCCTCCTTGCCTTCCCGGCGGACACCCGTTCCCGGGCGCATCCCGGCTCCCGACGCGTCACGAGACCGGCGTGAGCGCGTCGGCCACCGGCAGGCGGTAGGCCTTCCACGCGGGCACGAGGCCGGCGATGGCGCAGAGGACGAGCAGCGCGGCCGGCACGATGGCGATGACCGGCGCCCACGAGGCCACATCGAGCACCACGCCAGTCTCGCGACGGATGACGACGGCCGCTCCGCTCATCAAGCCGAGGTGCAGGACAAGTCCGCCCAGCGCGCCCGCGAGCCCGGTGACGACCGACTCGCCGAGTACGGCGAGAAACACCGTCGAGCGCCGCGCGCCCAGGGCGCGCAGGATCGCGATGTCGCGCCGCCGCGCCGTCATCGAGCTGTAGACGCTGACCAGCACCGAACCGATCGCGACGAGCGCCACGCCGTAGGCCACGAGCGCGAGCACATCCTGAAACCACGCGATCTTGCCAAAAAGTTCGCCCACGACCGAGGCGACCGGCCAGGCGAAGGTGAGGCGGTTGCCCTGCTTGTTGTAGAGCAGGTCGAGGGAGCGGCCCGCCATCGGCGATCGCAGCTTGATCAATACCGCGCTCACATCCGTCGCCGTGGCGGCGGCGTGGCCGCTCATGGTCTGCACGCCGGCGAGCGGGATCAGGATGACTCGGTCGATCGGTGTATTCGTGGACTGGAGCACACCCACGACGGTGTAGGTCTCGGCGTGCTGTGCCGCCTCGTCGAAGTAGAGCCCGTGGTAGGGATGAAAGGTGTCGCCGACCGCGAGCCCGAGGCGTCGTGCCGCAAACGCGCCGACCACCGCCTCGTGTCCGTCGGCGCCGTCGATCGCCCGGCCGGCGGCGAGGGCGAGCCGGCGCCCCGGCGTGAGCTCCACCGCAGCGAGCGCCTCGTACGGCACGCCCACGATGCGAAACCCATGGTAGTTGTCGCCCACCGCGATCGGCACGGCGTGAAGCACGGCCGGGTGCGCGGCGATCTGTTCGTAGTCGGCCTGCGCGATGTTCCCCGGTGAGGCTTCGAGGTGAAAGATGGCGTTGAGCACGATCTGCAGGCGCGAGCCGCGCGCGCCGAGCACGGCATCGAAGCCCGCCGAGACCTGGCTGAACGACGCCTGCGCCTGATCCTTCACCCGCCACACCGTGATCGCGAGCCCGCCGGCCAGCGCGATCGAGGCCGCTGCGACGGAGGTCGAGAGCGCGTGCTGGCGCAGGCTGCGATAGATGATGCGACCGAGGGTCATGGCGGAAAGGGGCTGAAAGCGGAGGGCTGGAGGCTGAACGGGAGAATGGACTCGGGATGGAAAGGACGGTCGTGGTTCGAGATCGGAGCAGGCGTTCAGTTTTCAGTCTTCAGCCCCGGGACAGCCGCCCGGTTGAGCGTGGCGAGGTCGAGTGTCTCGTCGAAGCCCGCGAGCAATTCCGGCGAGTGACTCACCATGAGCAGCGCGGCGCCCTCGTTCCGACAGGCGACGTGGAGCAGGTTGATCGCGGCGCGCGCGGCCGCGGGATCGAGGCTGGCGGTGGGCTCGTCGGCGAGCACGAGCCGGGGACGATGCGCGAGCGCACGCGCGACGGCCACGCGCTGCTGTTGTCCGGTCGAAAGCTGACGCGGGAAGTGCTGGAGCTTGTCGCCGAGCCCGAGCGTGCCGAGCAGCGTGGTCGCACGCGCCGCGTCGGCTCCCGGGCCGAAGGCCATGCCGAGCAGCACATTTTCCAGGACGGTGAAGCCCTGCAGCAGGTTGAACGTCTGAAAGACATAGCCGAGCAGCTGCGCGCGCGTGCGGTCGCGGCGCGCCTCGGATAGCGCGGCCATGTCGACGCCATCGATCACGATCCGTCCGCGGTCGGGTGCGTGGATTCCCGCGATGCAGTGCAGCAGCGTGGTCTTGCCCGAGCCGCTCGTCCCGCGCAGCGCCACGTGCCGACCGGCCTCGAGAGCGAAATGCGGCACGTCGAGCACGGCGTGACGCGAGCCATCGGGCGCCGGAAACGATTTTTCCAGATGTTCGATCTGCAGGAGCGGCACGCCGGTAGAAAGGCCGAAGGCGCGGTGCGCTGAAAGGCAGAAAGCGCGCCGGACGCGCCCGCGCCAGCGGACTGTTCGGGGCATTGCAACTGATCCCGGCCTGACTAAGCTCGCCGTCCCCTTATCCCGCCATGAAGTCCCGCACCCTCCTCGTCGCCGCGCTCATCGTGGCCTCACCCGTGGTCGTCCGTCCGGTCCTGGCCCAGCAGGAACCCCCGCCCGCCTCCCCGCTCGTGAAGGAGGACTACGTCAGCCTGCTGCGCGTGGACCTGCGCGCGGCCAAGGCCGAGATCGTGACCAACTCCCTCGAGCTCTCCACCGACGAGTTGTCGCGCTTCTGGCCGATCTACCACGAGTACGACATGGCGCTGGCGAAGATGAACAGCGAGCGCGTGAGCCTGTTGCGCGAGTTCGCGCTCAACTACGCGAGCATCGGCGACACGCAGGCGGCCGAGCTCACGCACCGCAGCTTCGAGTTCCAGCGCCGCCGCCTCGCGCTGCTCGAGAAATACTACGAGAAGGTCGCAAAATCCTTCAACCCCGGCACGGCTGCGCGCTTCGTGCAGCTCGAGCACCAGCTGCTCATGCTCGTCGATGTGCAGCTCGCGTCCGAGATGCCGTTGATCCCGCGGCAGGCGATCATCCACCGGCTCGAGGCGAAGTGACGCCCGGCTCCGGGCCCGTCCGCCCCGTGCGGGCCCGCGAACCGGCTGTCGCCACGATCCAACTACACCTGGCGGATCCGGCTCCAGTCCGGACCGTGCCGTCGCTGCGGCAGTCGGGGAGGCCTCGTCCCGTGGTGGCCGGAACCTGCACCGAACAGGCCGGCGCTGAACGGTGGACGCGCCTGTCCCAGGCGCGTCGTGAGGGCTTCATGCCGCGGTGCGGCCGCGGGACACGGCCGACCACCTCCGGCTGCATGATACCGGCTGAGCCCGGCGCACGGAAGCAGCTCCGCCGGTAGGGCGAGGCCTCTGGCCGAGCCGCGCTCGTG
>Ga0315910_10003176_pt1 | contig 14119 bp, 13 predicted proteins | sample EdamamesoilMG_FD_204470 | JGI IMG/M metagenome (GOLD analysis project Ga0315910, IMG submission 204470) | Garden soil microbial communities collected in Santa Monica, California, United States - Edamame soil | ecosystem: Environmental > Terrestrial > Soil > Garden | place: USA: California...
AGCGTGGTCACGATCGAGACCTGCGAACTGCTTTGCGTCACCAAGCGCGACTTCAGGAAATGCCTGGCCGAGAGCGCCGAGATGGCGGCCTCGGTGATGCGCGGGCTGGTGCGGCGCCTGCGCGAGGCCGACCGCAAGATCGGCAGCCTGGCGCTGCTCGACGTCTACGGGCGCGTCGCGCGCCTGCTGCTCGACATGTCGGAGATGCAGAACGGGCAGCGCACGGTCGCCAAGCGCCTGCCGAAGCAGGACATCGCCAAGATGATCGGCGCCTCGCGCGAGATGGTGAGCCGCGTGATGAAAGACCTGCAGATGGGCGGCTATATCGAGATGCGGGGCTCCACCATCGTGCTGCGCGACGCCATCATGCTGCGCGACTGAAGCGCCGGCCCCGGGCGCAGCGCGGCACGGGAAAGCACACGGGCAATGGCAATGGCGGCGGCACGGAAAAACCAGGGCGCCTCGCGCGGCACACCGCTGCCGGCCAGGCTCGCCGGCCTGCTGCGCGAGGCGAAATGGCTGGCGCTGGTGGCCGCGGCCGGCTACCTGTTGCTGATCCTGCTGACGCACAACATCGGCGATCCCGGTTTCTCGCGCAGTACGACCGCGGCCACCATCCAGAACGCCGGCGGCCGGGTCGGTGCGATGGCGTCCGACGTCTTGCTGTCGGTATTCGGGTGGTCCGCCTTCTGGTGGGCGGCGCTGTGCGTCTTCATCGTCGCGCGCGGCTACCGCCGCCTCGATGACGACCGCATCGTCGAGCCGCGGCCGGTCTGGCTCACCGCCGTCGGCTTCGGCCTGCTGCTCGTCGCCAGCGCCGCGCTCGAGGCGCTGCGCCTGCACAGCTTCGGCAGGAACCTGCCGCAGGAAGGCGGCGGCATCGTCGGTCGGGTGCTGTCGGACCTGTCGTCCAGCCTTGTAGGCCCCACGGGCGCGACCCTGCTCGCGCTCGCCGCGCTCGCCGTCGGCTGGAGCCTCTTCAGCGGCATCTCCTGGCTGCGCATCGCCGAATTGACCGGCCTGCTGATCGAGTCGGCGTATGCGCTGGCCCGCGGCGCCCTGGAAAAGCGCCGCGACGAGAGGATCGGCGAGCAGGCGCGCGACGAGCGCGAGAGCGTGGTGCAGGCCGAGCGCAAGCGCGAGGAGGACCATCCGCCGCTGGTGATCGCACCGCCGCCGCGCGAGATCAGGAAGTCGGAGCGCGCCCAGAAGGAGAAGCAGGCGCGCCTGTTCGAGCACCTGCCCGACACGCCGCTGCCGCCGCTCAAGCTGCTCGACGAACCGGAAAAGGAGACCGAGACCGTGAGCGCCGAAACGCTGGAGTTCACGTCGCGCCTGATCGAGAAGAAGCTGTCGGATTTCGGCGTCGCGGTGAAGGTGCTCGCCGCCTATCCGGGCCCGGTGATCACGCGCTACGAGATCGAGCCCTCGGTCGGCGTCAAGGGCAGCCAGATCGTCAACCTGATCAAGGACCTCGCGCGCGCGCTGTCGGTGCTGGCGATCCGCGTGGTGGAGACCATCCCGGGCAAGTCCTGCATGGGCCTGGAAATCCCGAATCCGCACCGGCAGACGGTGCGGCTGACCGAGATCCTCGGTTCCGAGACCTACCACGGCGCGCACTCGCCGCTCGCGCTTGCGCTCGGCAAGGACATCGCGGGCAATCCGGTGGTGGCCGACCTGGGCAAGATGCCGCACCTGCTGGTCGCGGGTACGACCGGGTCGGGAAAATCGGTGGCGATCAACGCGATGATCCTGTCGCTGCTGTACAAGGCCGAGCCGAAGAACGTGCGCTTCATCCTGATCGACCCCAAGATGCTCGAACTGTCCGTGTACCAGGACATTCCGCATCTGCTCGCGCCGGTGGTCACCGACATGAAGCAGGCAGCCAACGCGCTGCAGTGGTGCGTCGCCGAGATGGACCGGCGCTACAAGCTGATGAGCTGGCTCGGCGTGCGCAATCTGTCGGGCTACAACCACAAGGTCGCCGACGCCGAGAAGCACGGCCGCGTCCTCGAGGACCCCGCCACCCTCGAATCGGGCAATCCGCAACCGCTGCAGGCGCTCCCGCTCATCGTGGTGGTGATCGACGAACTGGCCGACCTGATGATGGTGGCCGGCAAGAAGGTCGAAGAACTGATCGCGCGCCTCGCGCAGAAGGCGCGCGCCGCCGGAATCCATCTGATCCTCGCCACGCAGCGGCCGTCGGTGGACGTGATCACCGGCCTGATCAAGGCCAACATTCCCACGCGCATCGCGTTCCAGGTGGCGTCGAAAGTCGATTCGCGCACCATCCTCGACCAGTCGGGGGCGGACGCGCTGCTGGGCGCCGGCGACATGCTCTACCTGCCGGCCGGCACGGGCCTGCCGCAGCGGATCCACGGCGCGTTCGTCGCCGACCATGAGGTGCATAAAGTCGTTGAACACCTGAAATCCCTGGCCAAGCCCGACTATCTGGAGGACGTGCTCGAGCCGGCCACCGGCGAGGCGGGTGGAGGGGCGGAAGGGGAACCTTCGGGCGAGAAGGACCCTCTATACGACCAGGCCGTCGAGATCGTGGTGCGCACGCGCAGGCCCAGCATCTCGCTGGTGCAGCGCCACCTTCGCATCGGCTACAACCGCGCCGCGCGCCTGATCGAAGACATGGAGCGCGCGGGGCTCGTGTCTTCCATGCAGTCCAACGGCAACCGCGAGGTTCTCGTTCCGGCGAAAGTGGAGTAGCGAGATGAAACGGCTGCTGCTCGCACTGTCGCTGTTTTCATTCGTTCCGGGCCCGATGGCGGCGAGCCTGGACCGCTTCCAGAGTTACCTGCGCACGACGCAGTCCGCGCGCGGCGATTTCGAGCAGAAGGTCTACGACAAGAACGGCAAGCTGGTGCAGGATTCGAAGGGCAGCTTCGTGCTGCATCGGCCGAACCGGTTCCGCTGGTCCTACGTGAAGCCCCAGCAGGTGATCGTCGGCGATGGCGAGCGCGTCTGGATCCACGACGCCGACCTGAACCAGGTCACCGTGCGGCGGCTTGCGCGCGTGCTCGGCTCGACGCCGGCGGCGCTGCTGGCGGGCGCCTCCGACATCCAGAATGCCTTCGACCTGAAGGAGCTCGGCGAAAAGGATGGGCTCGAATGGCTGGAGGCGAAACCGCGCGAGAAGGAGGCGGGCTTCGAGAGCATGCGCCTGGGCCTGTCCACCGGCGGCATCGAGGCGATGGAACTGGTCGATCATTTCGGCCAGACCACGCGGCTGCGCTTCAGCAACGTGGTGCGCAATCCGACCATCGAAGCGGGCACATTCCGCTTCAGCCCGCCCAAAGGGGCGGACGTCCTTGGGGACTGACTTATTTGGCAAACCTTCGCCAGCCGCGCCGCTCGCGGAACGGCTGCGCCCGCGCACCCTGGACGAGGTTGTAGGGCAGAAGCACCTGTTGGGACCCGGCAAGCCGCTGCGGGTGGCCTTCGAGTCCGGCAAGCCGCACTCGATGATCCTCTGGGGCCCGCCGGGCTCGGGCAAGACCACGCTCGCGCGCCTGATGGCGCAAGCCTTCGAGGCCGAGTTCATCGCGCTCTCGGCGGTGCTCTCAGGCGTGAAGGACATCCGCGACGCGGTGCAGGCGGCCGAGCAGACGCTCGCCGGGGCGGGTGGAAAAGCGGGCCGGCGCACGATCCTGTTCGTCGACGAAGTGCACCGCTTCAACAAGGCGCAGCAGGACGCCTTCCTGCCGTTCGTCGAAGGCGGCCTGTTCACCTTCGTCGGCGCGACTACCGAGAATCCTTCGTTCGAAGTGAACTCGGCATTGCTGTCGAGGGCGACCGTTTACGTTCTCGAGGGCTTGTCTCCGGAAGAATTGAGCCTTCTGATCGATCGTTCAGGCGTAAAGCTGGATGAGCAAGCCCGTGCCCGTCTGGTTGGCTTTGCCGACGGCGATGCACGCCGGCTCCTGAATGCCATTGAAATTCTGGAAAATGCGTCGGGCGAAAAAGGCAAGATCGTCGACGGCGCATTCGTCGAAGAAACGCTCGCGAAGAACCTGCGCCGCTTCGACAAGGGCGGCGAGCAGTTCTACGACCAGATCTCGGCGCTGCACAAGTCGGTGCGCGGCTCGGACCCCGATGCCGCGCTTTACTGGCTGGTGCGCATGCTCGATGGCGGCGCCGACCCGCTTTACCTCGCGCGGCGCATCGTGCGCATGGCGGTGGAGGACGTCGGCCTCGCCGACCCGCGCGCGCTGCGCCTCGCGCTGGACGCGACCGAAACCTACGAGCGGCTGGGCTCGCCCGAAGGGGAGCTGGCGCTGGCCGAGGCGGTGCTCTACATGGCGGTGGCGGCAAAGTCGAACGCGGTCTACGCGGCCTATAATGCGGCCCGCGCTTTCGTCTCCCAGGACGGCACGCGGCCGGTACCGCTGCACATCCGCAACGCGCCGACGAAGCTGATGAAGAATCTTGGCTACGGCAAGGACTACCGCTACGCGCACGACGAGGACGACGCGTTCGCCGCGGGCGAAGACTATTTTCCGGAAGGCATGCCGGAGGTGGGCTGGTACCGGCCCACCGAACGGGGCCTGGAAGGCAGAATCAGGGAAAAAATGGACGAACTGCGCCGCCGCAACGCGGCGGCCGGGAAGAAAAGGAAATGATCGACATCCAACTGCTCAGAAGCGACATCGACGCCGTGGCGAAGCGCCTGTCGGCGCGCGGGTTCGTGTTGGATGTGCGGGCTTTTTCCGTTCTTGAGAGCAGGCGGAAAGAGATTCAGACAAAGACGGAACAGTTGCAGGCGCAGCGCAACGCCGTGGCCAAGCAGGTCGGCCAGGCCAAGGCGAAGAAGGACGAGACCGGCGCGCACCTGCTGATGACGCAGGGCTCCCAGGTCGCGAAGGAGCTGGAAGGGCTGGAAGCGCAGAACAAGGAGACGCAGGCGCAGCTGCGCGAGTTCGTCTCGCTGATTCCGAACATCCCGCACGAGAGCGTGCCGCTGGGAGCCTCCGCCGAGCAGAACGCAGAGGTGCGCCGCTGGGGTGAGCCGAAGAAGTTTGCCTTCGCGCCGAAGGACCACGTCGACCTGGGCGCGGCGCTGGGCGGCATGGATTTCGACACCGGCGCCAAGCTCGCCGGCGCGCGCTTCGTCGTCATGAAGGGGCAGGTGGCGCGCCTGCACCGGGCGCTCGCGCAGTTCATGCTCGACACGCACACGCGCGAGCACGGCTACACCGAGGTCTACACGCCGTACATGACCAGCGCGGCCTGCGCCGACGGCGTCACCAGCTTCGCCAAGTTCAAGGACGACCAGTTCAAGATCGAAGGGCGCGACCTGTACCTGATCCCGACCTCGGAGTACACGGTCACCAACTTCGTGCGCGACGAGATCGTGCCGCTGGAGAAGCTGCCGCTGAAATTCTGCTGCCATTCACCCTGCTTCCGCTCCGAGGCGGGTGCCGCGGGCAAGGACACGCGCGGCATGATCCGCAACCACCAGTTCGACAAGGTCGAGCTGGTGCAGATCGTGTCGCCTGCGAATTCCTGGGAAGCGCACGAGCAGCTGACCGCGCACGCCGAGGCGATCCTGCAGAAGCTCGGCCTTCCCTACCGCACCGTGGCGCTGTGCACCGGTGACATGGGCTTTTCCTCGGCCAAGACCTACGACATCGAGGTCTGGCTGCCGGGGCAGAACGCCTACCGGGAGATCTCCTCCTGCTCCAACTTCGAGGCCTTCCAGGCGCGCCGCATGCAGGCGCGCTACAGGAACGACAAGGGCAAGGCCGAGCCGCTGCACACGCTGAACGGCTCGGGCCTGGCGGTCGGGCGCACGCTGATCGCCGTCCTGGAGAACTACCAGGAAGCCGATGGCTCGATCACTGTCCCGGCCGCGCTGCGCGGCTATGTGGGCGGGACGGAGAAGCTGGCTGCCGTCGCGGGTTGATCCCGTCGCGATTCGCCTGCGCGACGGACGTCAGGTCACGCTGCGCGAGGCGGGCGCCGACGATGGCGAGCGGATCCAGGCCGCGCTGAGCAGGCTGTCCGCCGAATCGCGCTACACGCGCTTCATGTCCGCGTTGCGCGAGGCGACGCCAAGAATGCTCGAGCAGGCGACGCGTTCGGACCCGGGGCGCCAGTTGCAACTGCTGGCGGTCATCGGCGAGCCCGGTGCGGAAACGGTCGTCGGCGGCACGCGTTTCGACGCGGCGCATGGCAGCCACGACTGCGAGTTCGCCATTGCGATCGTGGACGGCTGGCAGGGCGTTGGGCTCGCAAGAACGATGCTCGAAGCGCTGATGCAGGCCGCGGCCGAGCGGGGCTTCGAGCGCATGGAGGGATACATCCTCGCCTCGAACGCGCCGATGCTCGGCCTCGCGCGCAAGCTCGGCTTTCAGCGTGTCAAGAGTCCCGAGGAACCCGCGGTCCATCTCGTGCGGTGCGAGCTTCGTCGACCTGCCGTGGCCTGATAAAATTCGCGGCCCGCGGAGAGGTGGCAGAGTGGTCGATTGCGGCAGACTCGAAATCTGTTGTGCCCGCAAGGGTACCGGGGGTTCGAATCCCTCCCTCTCCGCCAGTTGATTCCCGGCTGGCGGATCATTTGCGGCGACAAGACTAGGCCGGGCGCCCTGATGACTGGGGCGCGCCCACCCCGTTCCAGCTAGCCGCAGTACTGCGGGGTCTTCTGGATGTCGCGGACGATGCCGCGCTTGTCGATCATGATGCCGACATCGACGCGGTTTTTGCCCATGTCACCCGCAATCGTGTAATCCATGGAAATCAGGCCGACCGCGGGAAAATTGGACCGACCTGCCGGCGCGCCGAGGATCTGCTCCACCTCCTGCGCGGTGGTTACGCCGGGCTTGATTTTGTCGAGCAGCGCTGGTGACTGAATGAAACCGCGGGCGACAACGGCCCCGCTCGCCAACAGCAGAATGACCGCCAGCAGCGGTAGAAAGAATGTCTTCCTGGTCCCCATGCTCACAGCGCCGCTAAACCTTCGCCCTATTTGCGTTCCGCCAATCCCAAGGCGGCACAAGATCAGTATCCACCCAGACGCAGCGTTTTGCCAGTCTGGCCTCTTTTCGCCGCTGCGGTTAACAAGAAGAAGACCGACCTTTCGATCGAGATCGAAGGCAATGGCATCGTCCGGAACATCATCCGGATTATTCCCTACGTCTCTTAGCGTTTCGAATTTCTGACGCCCCGGCCGGCCCGGGGCCCATGTAGAATAAATCCCATGCTTGCCGGTTATCGCATTGTTGCGCTTGCCGCGTTTGCCATCCTGTCGTGGCTGCCCGCCAGCCACGCCCAGGCCCCCGCGCAGCCGCCGGCGTTCAAGCCGGAAGAGATCGAACAGCTGGTGGCGCCGATCGCGCTGTATCCGGACCCGCTGGTCGCGCAGATCCTGATGGCCTCGACCTATCCGCTCGAAGTGGTTGCCGCCGCCCGCTGGCAGAAATCCAATCCGGGCCTGAAGGGCAAGCAGCTCGAAGATGCGCTGCAGCAGTTGCCGTGGGACCCGAGCGTGAAGTCGCTCACGTCCTTCCCGCAGGTGCTGACGATGATGGACCAGAAGCTGGACATGACGCAGAAGCTGGGCGACGCGTTCCTCGCCCAGCAAAAGGGCGTGATGGATGCGATCCAGCGCCTGCGCGCCAAGGCCGACCAGACGGGCAACCTCAAGTCCGGCAAGGAGCTGACGGTCGAGAAGAAGCAGGAGGGCGGCACCACCTACATCACGATCGAGCCCTCCAACCCCGAAGTGGTCTACGTACCGACCTACAACCCGACGGTGGTTTACGGCACTTGGCCGTACCCGGCCTATCCGCCGTACGCCTACTATCCTCCGGGTTACGTGCCGGGCGCGGCGTTTTGGGGCTTCGCGGCCGGCGTCGCCATTGGCGCAGCGTGGCACAACAACGGGAACTGCGACTGGCACAGCGGCGACGTCAATATCAGCAACACCAACACTACCAACATCAGCAGAGGTGAAGGGGGCAGGGGCGAAGGGGGCAAAGGCCAAGGGGGCAGAGGCGAAGGGGGCAGGGGCCAGGGAGGCGGCAAATGGACCCATAACCCCGAGCACCGCAAGGGCGCGGGCTATCGCGACCAGGCGAGCCGCGATCGTTTTGGCGGCGGACAGCAGCGTCCAGGCGTCGATAGCCGCGAGTCGTTCCGCGGCCGCGCCGAGCAGGGCCGCCAGGATATCGCGCGTGGCGGTGTGTCCGACCGGATGGCAGGATCCGGATCCGGCGGCCGGGGGGATCTCGGTGGCCGCGGCGCTTCGCAGCAACCCGCAGGCGGCTTCGGCGGGGGCGACCGGGGCGGCCGTCCTTCCCAGCAACCCGCTGGCGGATTTGGCGGAGGCGATCGCGGCGGATTCGGCGGCGTCGGTGGCGGCGGATCGCAGACGCGCGACTTCAGCAATCGCGGCGCAAGCAGCCGCCAGAACTCTTCCATGGGCGGCGGCGGCGGCTCGCGGGGCTCGTTTAGCGGTGGCGGCGGTCGCGGCGGCGGCGGTGGTGGTGGTGGACGCGGTGGCGGCGGACGCGGCGGCGGAGGACGGCGATGATGAACCGGCTCTGGATCAAGCTGCTCGCCCTGGCTGCGGCGGCAGCGTTTAGCGCGGCGTCGGCGGGCGCGACGCCAGCTGCGCCAAAGCAGCAGGCTTTCGGCTCGCCCGAGGAAGCGGCCAAGGCGCTCATGGCGGCGGTCAAGGCGCACGACGAAAAGGCCATGCTCGCCGTGCTCGGCGCAGGATCGAAGAGCGTGGTCAACTCGGGCGACAAAGTCGCCGATCGCGCCGCGCGCGAGAAATTCGCTGCCGCCTACGACGAAGCGAACAAGTTCGACATGCAGGGCGACGCCAAGGCGGTCCTGTCGGTCGGCAAGGATGCGTGGCCGTTTCCGATCCCACTCGTCAAAGCGGACAACGCCTGGCGCTTCGACGCGAAGCAGGGCGCCGAGGAAATCCTCAACCGGCGCATCGGGCGCAACGAACTGTCCACGGTCCAGGCCCTGGGCGCCTACGTCGATGCGCAGCGCGAGTATTACCTCGCCAACCCGACCAAGGACAAGCTGCTGCAGTACGCGCAAAAAGTCGTCAGCAGCAAAGACAAGCGCGACGGCCTTTACTTCCCCACCCGCGCGGGTGAGGCGCCGAGTCCGCTCGGCAAGCTGTTCGCCAGCGCCACGGCCGCCGGCTACAAGGCCGATGCGGAGGGCAAGCCGATCCCGTACCACGGCTATTACTTCCGCGTCCTCAGGGCGCAGGGGCCGGATGCGAAGGGCGGCGCCTACGACTACGTGGCGCGGGGCAAGATGATCGGCGGGTTCGCGATGGTGGCCTCCCCGGCTACCTACGGCAGCTCGGGCATCATGACCTTCATCGTCAATCAGGACGGCGTGGTCTACGAGAAGGACCTCGGCCCGGACACCGCCGCCGCGGCGCAGAAGATCACGAAGTTCAATCCCGACAAGACCTGGAAGAGGCACGATACCAAGTAGTTGCCCGCCGGCCGGGCTGTAATCGCGGGCTGCCGCCATCTGGTCCCGATCTGAAGCGCGGCGCGAATCGATCGCTGCACGGTCGCCCCGAATCCGAGTAGTACCATCCGCACTCCGATCGACGGAAGAGGAATTCCCATGAGCGACGTCTCGAAGGACCTCGGCGTAATCGCAGTGCTCGCGAAAAGGATGGTGGAGGAGCGGCTGCCCAAGGCGCTGGCCCTCAAGGAGCGGGTCGACAAGGGTGGCCAGCTGAACGATCTCGACCTGGCGTTCCTGGAGCAGGTGGTCAAGGACGCGGGCCAGCTTCGCCCGATGATGGAGAAGGACCCGCGCGTGCGGGAGGCCGCTGGCCAGATGCTGCAGCTTTACAAGGAAATTACCGAAAAGGCGCTCGCGAACGAGAAGGCAGGCAAATGAGCGGAAGCGGCGCATGACCTCCAGGTCCATCCGCGCGGAACCTTACGACTTCGAGTTCGATCCGAAGGCGACCGCGCTGCTGATCATCGACATGCAGCGCGATTTCGTCGAACCGGGCGGGTTCGGCGAATCGCTCGGCAACGACGTGTCGATCCTGCGCAAGACGATCGCGCCGATCAGGACGGTGCTAGACGCCTGCCGCAAGCTCGGCATGATGGTCGTGCACACGCGCGAAGGCCACCGCGCCGACCTGAGCGACTGCCCGCCGAGCAAGATGGCGCGCGGCCGGCCCAAGCGCAAGATCGGCGACGACGGCTCGATGGGGCGCCTGCTCGTGCGCGGCGCGAAAGGGCACGACATCGTGCCCGAGCTCTACCCGGTGCCGGGCGAAGCGGTCATCGACAAGCCGGGCAAGGGAGCGTTCTACGCCACCGACCTGGAACTGATCCTGCGCAATGCGCGCGTCCGGACGCTCATCGTCTGCGGGGTGACCACGGAAGTGTGCGTCAATACCAGCGTGCGCGAAGCCAACGACCGCGGCTTCGACTGCGTGGTCCTGGAAGATTGCGTCGGATCGTACTTCCCGGAATTCCAGCGCGCCGGCCTGGCGATGATCAAGGCGCAGGGCGGCATCTTCGGCTGGGTGTCGAGCTCGAAGGATGCGCTGAAGGCGCTCGCGGCGTAAGCCGCGTGTCGTCGCACGGGATGAGAGCGGAGACGATCGGCAGCCGCGTAACGCGCAGGCATTGCGCGGGCCGCGTCGAGGCGGTATTCGAGCATGCCTGCAACGTGGCGCTGGAGGACGGCGGGCTGATCGCGGTGCTGGCGCCGCAGGCGGGCAACGTGGCCCATGGCATCCGCCTCGCGCGCGATTCGCGGTTCGATTCCAGCCTGCGGCCGGGCATGCCAGTGCGTCTCGAAGAGGACCGCGTCGATTTCGGCGCAGGTGCCGCGACACTCAAGCTTGCTGGCGCGCGCACCTGGTCCTCGGCATTGCGGCCTGGCGGTTGCTGGAGACCGCGCTCCATGGGCGCCGCTGCCAGCGCGCGCTGCCTGCTGCGGCGCGAGGCGGCCGTGCGCGGCAGCGTGTTTCTTGACGCGGTGCTCGGGATGGAACCTCCGGCGACGCCGCTGGCTGCCTGCATTGCGCCGCTGCTCGCCGCGCTGTCCGGATGCACGCGCGCACGCGATTGCGCCGGCGCGCTGCGCCAGGTTGCGCGGCTGGTCGGGCTTGGGCCGGGCCTGACCCCTGCCGGCGACGATTTCATCATCGGCTGGCTGGCCGGACTCGCGTTGCGGGCCGGCAATCATCCGCAACGCGCGTTCCTGCGGGAACTCTGCGCCGGCATCGCGCCGCTGGGATGCGCGACGACCTCCGTCAGCCGGCAACACCTGGAGGACGCCTGCGCGCTGGCGTTTTCCGAGCGCCTTTCCGACCTGTGCCTGGCAATCGGCGACGCAGCATCCGCGGCGGCACTCAGGTCCGCGGTTGCCGCGCAGATGCAGGTCGGCGCAAGTTCCGGCGCGGACGCGGCCGCCGGCGTGATGTTCGCGCTGTTCGATTGCAGTCCGGCGCGACCGCCCGTCCGCTAGGCAGGGTTTATTTACGGAGCACGCGATGCCCACGATGCACGAAGTCATTGCCAGGGAATACCGTGATTCGGTGGCGCTGATGCAGCTCTCCGCAGCGCTCGCGAAGCTGCCCGGCATCCAGCAGGCTTCCGCAGTGATGGCCACCGAGAACAACCTCGGGCTGCTCGGGCAGGCCGGAATGGCAGTTGGCAAGGTGGCCGCCGGACCCAACGACCTGCTGATCGTGGTGCAAGGCGAGGAAGCCGCCTTGCGGCCGGCGTTGGAGGAGGCAAAGGCGCGGCTTTCGGCGAAAGCGGCGCAGGCCGCAGGCGGCGCCGCAAAGGCGCTCGCGCCGCGCAGCATCGCCATGGCGCTTGCCGCGGACGCCGGCGCCAACCTGGCGATGATTTCGACGCCCGGCGAATACGCCACCGCCGAGACCCTGAAGGCGCTCAACCAGGGCCTGAACGTGATGCTCTTCAGCAACAACGTATCGGTCGCCGACGAGGCCGCGCTCAAGCGCGTGGCGCGCGACAAGGGCCTTATCGTGATGGGACCGGATTGCGGCACCGCCATCATCAACGGCATTCCGCTCGCGTTTGCGAACGTCGTGAAACGCGGCGCGATCGGCGCGGTCGGCGCCTCGGGTACCGGCCTCCAGGAGGTGACCGTGCTCGTCGACCGGCTGGGCGGCGGCATTTCGCAGGCGATCGGCACCGGCGGGCACGACTTGAGCAACGAGGTCGGCGGCATTTCCATGCTGACGGGCCTGAAGTACCTGGCCGAAGACCCCGGCACCCGGGTGATCGTTCTGATTTCCAAGCCGCCGTCGAAGGAAATCGCCGATGCGGTCCTCGGCGCGGCGCGAGCATCGGGCAAACCGGTCGTGGTGATCTTCCTTGGCGCCGACGCCAAGGCGCTGACGGGCGGCAACCTGCACGGCGCGGACACGCTCGAGGATGCGGCACGCGCGGCGGTCGCGCTCGCCCAGGGACGCAAGCCCGAGGCGCCGGACGAAACCGTGCGCATCCCGCCTGGCGTCCCGAAGCTCGCGCCGGGCCAGAAGTTCATACGCGGCCTGTTCAGCGGCGGCACCTTCGGCTTCCAGGCGACTCTGCTATTGCAGGAGCTTGCAGGCGTGCACAGCAATACGCCGGTCGGCAAGTCGCTGCCGCTCGAGGACATGTGGAAAAGCGAAGGGCATACCCTGGTGGATCTGGGCGACGACGTTTTCACGCGCGGCCGCCCGCATCCGATGATCGACTACCGCCTGCGCACGGAGCGCATCGTGCAGGAGGCGGGTGATCCGGAAACCGCGGTATTGCTGCTCGATGTCGTGCTCGGCTTCGGCTCCAATGCGGATCCCGCGGCGGAACTCGCGCCCGCGCTGGGCAAGGCCCGGGAGATCGCGGAAAAATCCGGCCGCGCGTTCATCTGCGTGGGCCACATCTGCGGCACGGACGGCGATCCGCAGGGTCTGGCCGCGCAGGCGAAAACGCTGCAGTCGGCCGGGATGATCCTCGCCCAGAGCAATGCGCAGGCGGCGCGCCTCGCGCGCGCGATCGTCGCGGCCGGCAGAGCCAGCGCATGAGCCGACTGTTCAGCCAGGGCAGCATCATCAACGTCGGGCTGGGTTCCTTTGCCGAGGCGGTGGCGCAAGCCGGCGGCAAGGCCGCGCAGCTCGAGTGGTCGCCGCCTGCGGCGGGCGACCGGGACGCCGGCCTAGCGCTCGCACGCCTGGTCAACCATCCGCTCGTCGAGGAAGCGACGCGGACATCGCATCAGCGCTACCTGCAGTCGCAGCCGGTCCTCATCGGAGTCGGCGTGGCTGGCAAGGAACTGCCCGGCCTGGAAGGCCGCATGCTGCTGCACGCCGGGCCGCCCATCGACTGGGACGCGATGTGCGGGCCCGTGCAGGGCGCCGTGGTCGGCGCGATCCTCTACGAAGGCTGGGCCGCGTCGGCGGAAGAAGCGCGCAAGCTCGCGGGCTCAGGGAAGATCCGGTTTGCGCCCTGCCATCACCACGGCGCCGTCGGGCCGATGGCCGGCGTCATCAGCCCGTCGATGCCGGTGTGGATCGTCGAGAACGCCGAGGGCGGCGGGCGTGCCTACTCGAACATGAACGAGGGCCTCGGCAAGGTGCTGCGCTTCGGCGCCAACGGCAAGGAAGTGATCGACCGTTTGAAGTGGATGGCCGCGACGCTGGGACCGGTGCTGCAGGCCGGCCTGCAAAAGCTCGGGCCGGTGGAGATTAAGCCGCTGATCGCGCAGGCCCTGCACATGGGCGACGAGTGCCACAACCGCAACGCCGCCGCGTCGTCGCTCTTCTTCCGGCGTTTCGCGCCCGCGGCGCTGCAGGCGGGCATGCCGGCGGAAGGGCTGCGCGAGAGCCTCGCGTTCATGGCCGGCAACGATCATTTCTTTCTCAACCTGTCGATGGCGACCTGCAAGGTGATGCTCGACGCCGCGCACGGCGTAAAGGGCAGCGCGCTGGTCACGGCGATGGCGCGCAACGGCGTGCGCTTCGGTATCCGCATCTCCGGCACCGGCGACGCCTGGTTCGAGGCTGATGCGCTGCCGGTGGACGGGCTGTATTTCCCGAGCTACGGGCCCGACGACGCAGCGCGCGACCTGGGCGATTCGGCGATCA
>Ga0315910_10003177_pt1 | contig 14117 bp, 4 predicted proteins | sample EdamamesoilMG_FD_204470 | JGI IMG/M metagenome (GOLD analysis project Ga0315910, IMG submission 204470) | Garden soil microbial communities collected in Santa Monica, California, United States - Edamame soil | ecosystem: Environmental > Terrestrial > Soil > Garden | place: USA: California...
CACACCCGTGAGGTTTATATTGTTTGCTGTAATAACGCCTCCACTTCCGTCAACATCAATCCAAGTACCTCCACTATCCGGAGTACCGCCAATGCTGGCAAATAAATTAAAGGCAGTTTCAGAATTACATGCATTCACCGTGCTATCTGAACCTGCATCAGGAGCTTCCTGAATTGTTATCGACACTACGGACGTGTCATTCGCACAAGGAGCAGCTCCTGCTATGATATATTCAAAATCATATGTACCCGCTAACAGGCCTGAAAGGTCAACCAGATTACCCGTAATCGGAGCTCCCGTAGCATCAGCGTCATTCCATGTTCCACCAGCATCCGGGGTTCCTCCTACTGAGGCGAACAAATCAAAAGCTGTTTCGGAATTACATGCCGTAACCGTGCTATCAGATCCGGCATTCGGAATCGGGTTTACATTGATTGTCACCGTTGCTGTATCATTCACACAGGGAGCTGTGGCTGCTACCACGTATTGAAAAGCATACGTACCTGGTGTAACTGAAGTAAAATCCGCAATGTTACCCGTAATTGCCGCGCCACTGGCATCAGCATCTATCCAACTTCCACCAGCATCAGGAGTACCTGCCAGGCTGGCAAAAAGATCAAATGCTGCTTCTGCGTTACATACGGAAGTTGTGCTGTCCGACCCGGCATTCACGCCTTCAGTGATATTGACCGTTACAATCGCACTGGCGCTGCCACAACCAGACACAGCCAGGTTGTATTGATAGCGATAACTTCCCGCTGAGAGCGTAGTAAGGTCGATGAGGTCTCCGGTGATTGTAGCGCTGGTCGCATCCAGATCTGTCCAGGTTCCACCAACATCCGGAGTTCCGGTAAGGCTACTGAACAAGTTAAATGCCGATTCAGAATTACAAACAGCAACCGTACTGTCTCCTCCTGCATCCGGTGTAGTATCAATTACATTGATGGTCAATACCGAAGTGTCGTTTACACAGGGAGCCGTTCCAAGAACAATGTATCTGAAATCATAGACTCCAACCGCTACCGTAGTCAAGTCGATTGCATTACCTGTTATTATACCTCCGCTCGCATCGAGGTCTGTCCAGATTCCTCCGGTATCGGGGGTGCCGTTCAAATTGCCTAGTAAGTCGAATGCAGTTTCAGTATTACAAGCAGTGACAGCGTCATCAATACCGGCATCCGGAGATGCCCCAAGATTGATGGTTACTGTCGCAGTATCATTTGCACACGGTACGGTTCCAGCAACTACATATTGGAAATCATACGTACCTGCAGCTATCCCTGTAAAGTCCACCGTGTTTCCGGTAATCGGAGCACCACTTCCATCGGCATCAATCCAGGTTCCTCCTCCATCGGGAGCGCCACCTAAAGCCGCAAAGAGGTCAAAGGCAGACGCTGAATTACAAATCGGCAGTGTGTTGTCAATACCTGCATTCACTCTTTCAATGACATCAACAGTAACAATAGCAGTATCTCCACCACAGCCGGCAACCGGCAAGTTGTACCGGAACCGGTATGTACCACCGACTACTGCCGTAAGATCTATCGTATTGCCCGCGATTGTTCCACCACTGGCATCAAGGTCAGTCCAGGTTCCGCCTGCATCAGGGGTACCACCTAAACTCGTAAACAAGTTAAAGGCTGTCTCTGAAGTACACGCTGCAACTGCGTTATCATTTCCAGCATCGGGTGCTGTATCAATTACATTGATCGTCAAAACAGAAGTATCATTGACGCATGGAAGTGTTCCTGCAACTATGTACCTGAAATTATAAGTTCCTACAGCGACAGCCGTGAGGTCAATAGTATTTCCGGTGATCGTGCCACCACTACCATTGATGTCCGTCCATGTTCCGCCAGTATCAGGTGTGCCTCCGAGATTTGCCAGCATATCAAATGCGGCATCTGTATTACAAGCAGTTGTCGTTCTGTCGATACCTGCATCGGCAGCGGGAACCACAGTCAGGCTAACAACGGAAGTGTCGTTCGCACAAGGTGCTGTTGCCGTAACGATATACCTGAAGTCATACGTGCCGGCTGCGACTCCAGTGAGGTTAATCAGGTTGCCAGTAATCACGCCTCCGCTACCATCAAGGTCAGTCCAGGTTCCCCCGTTATCAGGCGTTCCACCAAGGCTTGCTAACAAACTGAATGCGGTTTCAGAACTACACGCATTGGCTGCATTGTCTATACCAGCGTCTGGCGCTGGATTAACGGTAATGGTAACATTCCGTGGTATACCCGGACATGAGGCACCACTGGTTGGCGTTACCACATAAGTAACGACAATAGGTGCGGCTCCGGTATTCACCAATACGTCATTAATGTGGATTGTTCCAGCCACACCCATTGGCACGTTCACACCTGCCGTTGCCGGACCAGCTCCGTCCGGATCAGGCCAACTGAATGTCGTACCCGCAGGTTGGTTTGCGGGAGCAAGTAATATTTCATAGGCTACGTTATCGCCACTGCAAATCGATTTGGCTTGCGGGGTAACTAGCACTGGAGTAGGACTCACCGTAATGACCACATTCTCTGGTGCGCCTGCGCAAAGACCACCAATAGAAGGTGTAATTACGTAGGTAACGGTGATCGCACTGGATGTTGTATTTACCAAAACATCATTAATATGCGTAGTACCTGCCGTCCCCATTGGCACATTCACCCCTGCCGTTGCGGGGCCAGTTCCATCGGGATCAGGCCAGTTGAATACTGTACCAGCCGGGAGGTTAGCCGGATTCAACAATATTTCATAGGCTACATTGTCTCCGCTGCAAATTGTCTTCGCCTGTGAGGTGACCAGTACGGGACGAGGGCTTACGGTAATTGTAACATTCTGTGGCGTGCCCGGGCAACCTGCTCCGCTGGTTGGTGTTACCACATAGGTAACTGTGAGTGGAGCTGTTCCAGCATTCACCAATACGTCATTGATGTGAAGAGTACCTGCTGGTCCCATAGGCACATTTACTCCTGCAGTTGCCGGACCAAAGCCATCCGGATCAGGCCAGCTGAATGTTGTACCGGCAGGAAGATTAAGCGGATTTAATAAAATCTCATACGCTACGTTATCACCGCTACAAATTGTCTTTGCCTGAGGTGTAACTAAAACCGGGGCAGGATTAACGGTAATCGTAACATTCTGTGGTATGCCAGCACAAGTACCGGCTGACGGTGTTATCGCATAGGTAACGGTTATGGGTGAACCGGTTGTATTCGTTAATACATCATTAATATGTGTCGTTCCGGCTGTTCCCATTGCAACGTTAACCCCCGCGGTTGCCGGGCCAGCGCCATCCGGATCAAGCCAACTGAATGTTGTACCGGCCGGAAGATTAAGTGGATTCAATAGTATCTCGTACGCAACATTGTCACCACTGCAAATTGTTTTTGCTTGTGAGGTGACTAATACCGGACGAGGACTTACTGTAATTGAAATATTCTGTGGTGTACCTGGACAGGTTCCGCTGGTAGGCGTCACTACATAAGTAATGGTTATCGGTGCAGTTCCTGCATTCACTAACACATCATTAATGTGAATAGTACCAGCGGCTCCCATGGGAACATTTACCCCAGCAGTTGCGGGGCCTATGCCATCGGGATCAGGCCAATTGAATAATGTTCCTGCAGGTTGATTAACCGGATTCAATAAGATCTCATACGCTACATTATCACCACTACAAATGATTTTGGCCTGACCGATCACCAGAACTGGTGCGGGGCTCACGGTAATAACTACATTCTGCGGTGTACCCGGGCAGCCTCCTGCCGATGGCGTAACTACATATGTAACCGTGATCGGAGCTGTTCCAGCATTAGTCAATACATCATTGATATGTGTTGTGCCTGCTACTCCCATGGCAACATTAGTGCCCGCTGTGGCAGGACCTGCTCCATCCGGATCGGGCCAACTGAAGGTCGTTCCGGCTGGTTGATTAGCTGGATTTAATAAGATCTCATACGCAGCATTGTCTCCACTACAAATGGTCTTTGTCTGAGGCGTAACCAATACCGGGCGTGGGTTTATGGTGATCACGACATTCTGTGGTGTACCGGGGCAGCTTCCTGCTGAAGGCGTTATCACATAAGTCACGGTGATCGGTGCAGTACCTGTGTTGGTTAACACATCGTTGATATGCGTAGTACCCGCTACACCCATAGCAACATTGACTCCTGCAGTAGCAGGACCTACTCCATCCGGGTCGGGCCAACTGAAAGTCGTGCCGGCTGGTTGGTTAGCAGGATTTAATAAGATCTCATACGCTGTATTATCACCACTACAAATTGTCTTCGCTTGTGATGTGACGAGCACTGGCCGTGGACTTACCGTAATGACAACATTCTGTGGAATACCTGAACAGCCTCCTGCCGATGGCGTAACCACATACGTCACCAGGAGCGGTACGGTACCAGCATTAGTCAATACATCGTTGATATGTGTAGTACCTGCCACTCCCATGGCAACACTAACGCCTGCCGTAGCAGGACCTGCTCCATCCGGATCGGGCCAACTGAAAGTCGTGCCGGCTGGTTGGTTGGCGGGATTTAATAGGATCTCGTACGCAGCATTGTCTCCACTACAAATGGTCTTTGCCTGAGGTGTAACCAGTACAGGACGTGGACTGACTGTGATCACCACATTCTGCGGAGTACCGGTACATCCCCCTGCTGAGGGTGTTATGACATACGTAACCGTGATGGGTAGGGTGCCTGCGTTAGTTAACACATCGTTGATATGTGTAGTGCCCGCAACTCCCATGGCCACATTGACACCAGCTGTAGCTGGACCTGCTCCATCCGGGTCGGGCCAATTGAAAGTCGTTCCGGCTGGCTGGTTAGCGGGATTTAATAAGATCTCATATGCTGCGTTGTCTCCGCTGCAAATAGTCTTGGCTTGAGGCGTTACCAATACCGGACGAGGGTTCACGGTAATAACAACATTCTGAGGAACACCCGGACAGCCCAGTCCGCTCGTTGGTGTAACCACGTAAGTCACCGTGATAGCACTCGCGGTTGCATTGGTCAATACGTCATTGATGTGTGTTGTTCCTGCAACGCCCATCGGAACATTAACCCCAGCCGTAGCAGGGCCTGCTCCATCCGGATCGGGCCAGTTGAAAGTAGTTCCGGCTGGTTGATTTGCTGGCGTCAATAGTATTTCATACGCCGTATTATCACCCGTACAGATTGTCTTGGCCTGAGGTGTCACCAGGACCGGACGCGGATTCACCGTGATTACAACATTCTGAGGTGTGCCAGAGCAGCCTCCTGCCGATGGCGTAATTACATAAGTGACTGTGATCGGAATAGTACCCGCATTGGTCAGCACATCATTGATATGGGTAGTGCCGGCAATTCCCATGGGCACACTAACACCAGCGGTCGCGGGACCCGCTCCATCGGGATCGGGCCAACTGAAGGTCGTACCTGCTGGCTGGTTAGCCGGATTTAGTAAGATCTCGTATGCAGCATTGTCACCACTGCAAATTGTTTTGGTTTGAGGAGTTACGAGCACAGGACGTGGGCTTACCGTGATGACAACATTCTGCGGTGTCCCCGGACAGCCTGCGCCACTGGTTGGTGTGATTACATAAGTAACCGTAATGGCACTTGTCCCGGTGTTCACCAATACGTCATTGATGTGTGTTGTTCCTGCAACGCCCATCGGAACATTTACTCCGGCAGTCGCTGGGCCAACACCATCCGGGTCGGGCCAGTTAAATACTGTTCCCGCGGGGAAGTTTGCAGGTGTTAATAAAATCTCATAGGCTGCATTATCGCCTGTACAGATTGTCTTAGCCTGTGGAGTCACCAGATCGGGCAACGGATTGACCGTTACGGCAAGTGACGTTGGTGCAAGCGCAGAACATCCGTTTAAGTCCTGGTAGTTAACGCTGATGGATTGCGTTCCTGGGGTTGTCCAGGTAACCGTTGCTGTGTTGTCAGTCGGCCCCCCTCCGGAAGTAATCGTTCCTCCCGAAATGGTCCATACATAATTAAACTGCCCGGGTTCTGTGTTGTAAGGGACACTCGTTGTTCCCTCGCAAAAAACGTTACCCCCTGTCAGTGTAGGAACAGGTAACGGAACAATGTCGATGGTAACTTGATTGGTCATCATCACCGGTGTACAGAAACCATTCGTAGCGCGCACTCTTAATACATCACCGTCAGCGAAGGTGGCGCTTGGGAAACTCAGCACGAACGGGGCTGCACCCGTACCTGGAAAAGATAGTCCGGTACCTACTCCATTTCGCATTACCTCATACATCACCGGTGCGTTCTCGGAACCACTCAGGGAGAGAACAATATTGGATCCCTGACAAACAATAAGAGGCGATGCTGTAGTAAGCGCAAATGTTGCCGGAGACGGATCGGTAATCGTAAAACTTGTATTGGCGGAACACTGGGAGTAGTTATCAAATACCTGTAGTGTATAGGTACCCGCACGCAAACCACCAACGCCTAATTCAGCCGCAAGATTCAAAGGAGCTACCCCGTTGGTCACTGCATTGGTTGGCAAACCAGTCATGCCGTTGTCCGCAGTCCAGGTATGGGTAAAAGACCCTCCTCCTGCTAAAGATTTAGAACCATTATTGATGGTTGCCTGTACTTGTCCGTTGGGAGAACTACACGATGTATTGTTAACCTCCAGATCTTTCGTAAGTGAAGGCGATGGTATAGTAGTAAGTACCAACTCCGGATAGGTCACCGCATCAAATGCAGAACCAATATTGTTAGTACCATCACCGATCCCCCAGTTATAAATCCCGGCAGGCAACGTCATCGTTCCATTAAAAACAAAGGTGTTTCCCGGTGCTACACTCGTTAAGATACTATTAGGCGCGGGACCAAATACAGCCAGGGTAGCATTTCCACCACTCTGTGTTGAATTTATGGTAAATCTAATTGCACCACCATTTCCGGGGCAGAGATTCACTACGCGGATACTGACTGATAAATTTCCGGAGCTATAGGTAAAGTCCTGGGCTAGCGCCTGGCTTAAAGCGATCATAAAGAAAGCCAGAACGAGAAGACCAAATCGTAGGGTTAGTAGGTTTCGTCTCATTTGGTTAGGCTTTCGTTGAAGTCAACAATCTTATAGCATCCGTCCGAATCCAATACTTTGATAGTCTTCGGAACCGCATTTTTTTCCACGATCAGCGAATTACTTTCAAATTCCCAGACCAGGGGATTCTTTTTTGCATCAAGAAAAAAGTAATGGTAAGGCCGTTTGCCTCCTTTTACGGATACTACAATCTTCGTTTTCTGGGAGGCTGTTACCTCCGTTGAATAGGAAATTTCCAGGTTGCAATCTGCTGCTGCCTCACGCTGATTGGGCGAATCAGGTAAAAAAAGGGTTAGGCATAAAAAAATTATGAGCATACAGGCTTTCTTAAAAGTGTGAAATCCATGATAAATGAATACTTACTAAAAAAATTTGTAACCAAAGCTTATAAAGGTCACTGTTACAATAATTAGCTCAAAAAATAAGCATTTCTAAAAAAGCCAGCTATTTAAGCTGGGGTCATGTTACTATCAAAAAACTAAAACTTACGCTTAAGAATCTCACTCATAACGACAGCCTTCTTAAACCCTTCCGGGTCCCGGAAATCTGTTAAATACTCCTGCAGTAAATTCCGCTCCGCCTCTATCTCAAACACCTTGAATTTACCATACTGCAGCTTCGTGTCTTCCAACTTCATGGTTTCCTCCAGAGAAGGTCTGACAAATGCCTGTCGCTTGGCTTCTTCATAGACTTCATAGATCTTGTCATCCTTGCGATAGTCATACTTTATCTCTTCAATATCCTTCTCTTCGTCTTCAAGGTTATCATCATAGTCAACAACTTCAGGCTGCTGACTCTGTTTACTCTCAGTTATCTCCCGAAGCAACTCTTCGAAAGTTTTTGGCTTGGGATTAAAAGCCGGTTTCGCACTTGGTTGTTCAAACTGCCGAACCGGTTTCTCAGGCCTGAATTCTCCGGACTTTTTCTCCTGTTCAGGCTTCTTTTTTATTCTACTTACCAGGTAGATGATCCCAAGAATCACATAGAACCAGAATTGGAGCTTGTCCATTGAAGACAAATATAAAGAAATATTGGAAAAAACAATAAAAACAGGCTACCCAGGCAGATTGCGTGACATCCGGATGATGACCGTAAGCTATAAAGGAGAGCGATCTACCTATCAGCGATCAACCTATTATATGGAGTGTGCCGGAAATCCGTTTTGGCAGCTCGATTATATGGCCGAAAAACATTTACACACGTAAATAAATGCTGTTAAAGCGCGTAATTGCGATATTTTTTAGTTATCAACTTTATTTTGAATTGCCCTATCCATAACCTTATCTTTGCCGACTTTCCTTGGTTGGAAATGGAGGTACGCTACTCAGTTTGCCTGCCTTCTTGACCCGGGATTAACAACCACTATATTCATACAGCATGCAATTAGCGAAACTGGAGATTAAAGGCTTCAAGAGTTTTGCCGACAAGGTCGTTATCAATTTTGATGAAGGAATTACCGGTATTGTTGGGCCAAACGGATGCGGAAAATCAAATGTAGTAGACTCTATCCGATGGGTTTTGGGTGAGCAGAAGACCAGCGCCCTCCGTTCTGAAAAGATGGAGAACGTGATCTTCAATGGTACAAGCCAGCGAGGCGCCCAACAAATGGCGGAAGTGTCGCTAACCATTAACAACACGAAGAACATCCTCCCTACGGAATATTCTCAAATAACGATCACCCGCAGACTATATCGTTCGGGTGAAAGTGAATACCTCCTTAATGGCGTTACCTGCCGTTTAAAAGACATCACTAACCTGTTTCTCGATACAGGGGTTGCATCAAACAGCTATGCCATCATTGAATTAGGGATGGTGGATGATCTTCTCAATGATAAGGATAACTCCCGTAGAACCTTGTTTGAAGAAGCTGCAGGTATTTCCAAGTTTAAGAAGCGCAAGAAAGAAACGCTCAAGAAACTCGAAGATACCGATGCTGACCTTGAGCGCGTGGAAGACCTTCTTTTCGAAATTGAAAAGAATATGAAAAGCCTGGAAAAACAGGCCAAGCAGACAGAAACTTACTACCGCGTTAAGGAAGATTATAAAGAGAAAAGTATCAACCTGGCGAAAGTGGTTGTCAACAAACAAAAAGACACGTTCGATACCATTCACAAAAAAGTTCAGGAAGAAAACGACCGTAAGATTGCCCTTGCCAGCGAGATCGCGGAAAAAGAAGCCGCCATCGAAAAAGCGAAGGCTGAACTGGTACTGAAAGAGAAAACACTCAGCTCACGTCAAAAAGCGATCAATGAATTTGTCGCTAAAATACGCCAGTACGAAAGTGAAAAGCAGATTAAGAATGAAAGGCTAAAGTACCTGAATGATCGCGCCTCCGGCTTACGCGATCAAATTGAGCAAGACCGCAAGAGCAATGACCGTGCGCGCTTCAGTATACAAAGCCTGGAGACTGAAAAAGCATCTGCCGAAGCTATCCTGGCAGAGATCACGCAAAAACTCGATCTGTTCAAAGGTGAATACGAAGACCAAAAGAGAATCACCGTTGAGTTGCAGACCCAGTCCGATTCACTCCGCAGGGTTCAGCGTGAGCGGCAGGAAGAAAGTTTTCAGATCAACAAAGGCGTAGAGATACGCGAAATACAAGTCTCCTCATTCAAGCAGGAACTTGAAAAAACGGCATCGGATTCTTCACAACAGAGTGCCAGCTTACAGGAATTCGAAAACAAACTCAAGGTACTGCAGGAAGAACTGAACGTAAAGAACAGCGAGCAGGACCGCCTGAAGAAGGAAGAAGAAGAAGTTCAGGAGCGAATTGGTGCGATGGAAAAAACCATCGAAATGATCCGCGAAGAGATGAACGTTACCAGCCGGAAGCTTGACGCCCGCCAGAACGAATTCAATCTGACCAAATCACTTGTTGAAAACCTGGAAGGTTTCCCTGAAGCCATTAAGTTCTTAAAGAAGAAGGTAGCGAAGAATGCTCCGCTCCTGTCCGATATCTTAACCACTTCGGAAGAATACCGGGTTGCGATTGAAAACTACCTGGAACCATACCTCAACTATTATATCGTTGAGCATGAATCGGAAGCTTATGAAGCGATCAACATTCTGAGTGACGCTGCAAAGGGCAAAGCGCACTTCTTTATTCTGGATGCATTCGAAAAATTCGAATCAACTCCGGGAAGAATTTATGACAATGCTTTCCCGGCTACGGAGATCATCGAATACGATCAGAAGTATAAAAAACTGATGTCGTACATTTTGGATAAGGTCTACATCTATGAAGGTGACATCAAAACGTTACCGGCAAGCGATGAGAACACCTTTATCACCAAGAACGGCAAACTTACCAAGCGCAAATTCAGTGTTTCCGGAGGATCGGTTGGCCTGTTCGAAGGAAAGAAGATTGGGCGTGCGAAGAACATGGAGAAGCTGGAGAAAGAAATCAAAGAACTTTCCTCCAAGCTGGACGAGATCAGAGGCAGCCTGCTGGAAAAACAAGCAGACCTGGAGAAACTGCGCAATAACAAACTTCGTCAGCAGATTGACGAGTTACAGAATGTTATCCGCCAGATCAACGAAGAATATGTATCCGTACGGACCAAGCGTGAGCAATTCTCACAAATGCTCAACAATGCCGACCTGAGACGTGAAGACATTCTCGAAAAGATCGACACTTTATTGAAAGAGCTTGATGACCTTAAACCAAAAGCGCAGCAAGCACTCCACGAATTGGAAACACAAGATGAAAGGCTGGCCGTAATCACGCAAGACCTGGTTTCCAACAACGAACTTTTAAGCCAGAAATCGGCTGCTTTCAACGAGCAGAATATATTCTCTCACCAGCAAGATAACCGCGTAAAGAGCATTGACCAGGAGATCCGCTTTAAGCAGGAATCCATGGAACAAAGCAGTCAGCGCATCGGTGTGAATGCTGAAGAGCTGAAGAAAAACGAAGAGGAAATCAAAACCATCATTGAAACCACGCAAAGCAATGATGATGAACTTCTCGGCATGTATGAAGAGAAGGAAGGAATGGAAAAAGGGCTGAGTGAGGCTGAGAAAGAATACTACGATTCACGCGGCACGATTGACCAGGTTGAAAAACAACTTCGGGAAGTACAACATCAGCGTCAGAATATCGACACGGTACTGATGGAACTTCAGAATCAACTGAATGACAGCAAACTTCAGCTGAATTCGGTGAAGGAAAGACTTTCCGTTGAATTTAATGTCGACCTGGATTCGGTTATCGGCCAATCCACACCGGATGAAGCCGAAGAATTGAGCAAGGCTGATGAAGATAAGCTTCGTGCCGATGTTCAAAAAATCCGAGACCGGCTCGACAACATGGGCCCCATCAACCCAATGGCGATGGAAGCCTATACCGAGATCAAACAACGTAACGACTTCATCATTGCGCAGAAGGAAGATTTGCTCAAGGCCAAAGAATCACTGTTCAATACCATAGCCGAAATTGAAGGTGTAGCCAGCGTAACCTTTATGGATTCCTTCAACAAGATCAAAGAGCACTTTATCCGTGTTTTCCGCTCGTTGTTTACAGAAGGCGATGAGTGTGATCTGCGCCTTGTTGATCCCAACAATCCGCTTGAGTCTGATATCGATATCATTGCCAAACCGAAAGGAAAGCGACCGCTGACTATCAACCAGTTGTCTGGTGGAGAGAAAACACTCACGGCTACTGCCCTGCTGTTTTCCATGTACCTGTTGAAGCCAGCCCCGTTCTGTATCTTCGATGAGGTGGATGCTCCGTTGGATGACGCAAACATTGATAAGTTCAACAACATCATCCGGAATTTCAGCAAAGATTCCCAGTTCGTTATTGTGACACACAACAAACGCACAATGACTTCCACGGATGTTATTTATGGAATAACGATGGTTGAGAAAGGTATCTCGCGCGTTGTTCCCGTCGACTTACGGGAGCTCGCGTAGATCAACAATACTAAAAAGTATAAAGCCTAAGTCAAGAAGTTGCCTTAGGCTTTTTTGTTTTTGCTCCGGATGGTGTCGCAGATCACGGCCGTGGCAATAGCAGCATTCAGTGATTCAGCCGTTCCGTATCGGGGTATGGTAATCCGGTGAGTTACAAACTTTTCAAGGTCGGGTGATATGCCCCGTGATTCGTTCCCGATAACCAGCAGACCTCCGGATTCAAAAGATGTGGTGTGCACATTTTCTCCGTATAAAAAGGCCCCGTATACGTGATGTTTTGTTTCGCTGAGGTACTGAACCAGATTTGTGTAAAAGACATTCACGCGGGTAAAAGACCCCATCGTTGAACTGATTACCTTGGGGTTATAGAGATCTGCGGTTTCTTCCGAAGCGATAATCTTGAAGATGCCATACCAATCCGCAGTACGGATGATCGTTCCTAAATTACCCGGATCACGGATGTCATCCAGCACGATAGCAAACTCACTTCCGGAAGGGCTAAGCGGTCGGTTGGGATTCATTCTTGCTACGGCAAAAGCTGCGTCATTTGACTGATACTCCCCTAACCCCTCAAGTTCCTTTTCAGATACCTCGATGACATCAGGTATCCTACTGTTCTTCACACCATCCAAAAAGATACGCGTACCCAGCAACGTAATCACTTCAAAATCAGAAGTCAGCAATTCCTGCACACTCTTTGCTCCCTGAACCACAAAACATTGCTCCTGTTTCCGGTATTTCTTTACTTGCAGGGATTTAATAAACTTGATTTTAGCTTTCGATAGCATTAGTTGACGATTGCGTACTTCGAAAAAAATATATTTCCTTCTGGTTCCAGTACTCCTGGCATTTCTGCTTTCGGGTTGTCTGGGCACCAAGCACCTGAAAGAAAACGAAAAACTCCTTTACAAACAAAAGGTCAGGGGCCCGCGCCACGTTGACAAGGACGCGCTTAACAACCTTTACAGCCAGGAAGCGAACCGTAAAATATTCGGTGGCCCTATGTCGCCCCTGGTGGCGATTTATTATATGGGTAAACGCAGGTACAGCCAGGAAAAAATGATTCAAAAGAAGGAGGCTGCTGAACAGAAATTTGACAAAAAAATAGCACGCACTACAAAGCCAAAACGCATTGCCAACCTTCAATTCCGGAAACAGCAAAAGGTAGACAAATACGAGCAGAAAATCGAAAATGGAAACACGGTAATGCAATGGGGCGAACCGATTGTTGTTTTCGATACCGCGCAGGTAAGTGTAACGGAAGAACGAATGCGCGATTACCTGTTCAGTAAAGGTTTTTTCAGAAATCAGGTTTCTTCAAGCACCAAATTACGAACAGCCCCTTCAACACCTCAGGTAATTGTCACCTATCAGATTAATCCCGGCCCCTTATATATACTGGATTCCATTTTCTACCAGGTCCACGACACCAGCGTTTTCAAAATTATCCAGGCAAATAAAAAGCAAAGCTATCTAAAACACGGTGAACCTTATGATCCACGTAATTTCACCAAAGAAGTAGAGCGTATAGACATCCTCTTGAAAGATCATGGCTACTACGATTTCAGCCGACAATATGTAGAATTTGCAGTAGACACTTTACTTCAACTTGAGGAACGGAAAGTAGATGTGCTCATTGTCATCAATGATCCGGCCAAGCGTGATTACCATAAAAAATTCAGAATCGATGAGGTGAGGTTTATTACCGATGCAAGTATCACATCTTCTAAACGGGAACGAACCAGCAGGATGTACCGGAACATACAATACAATTATTTCGAAGACGACTACAATCTTAAAATCCTTTCGCAACGCGTTCGAATTAAGCAGGGCGATCTATATAGCCGCAATGAAACGCTCAACACACAACGCCAGCTGGCCAACGTGGATGCGTTTAAATTTGTGAACATTAATTATGATACAACGGGTGGCCGGTTTGTCGCAAATATTTTCACCAGCCCTTTAATGCGCTATGAATGGAGCAATGAAGCCGGGGTCAATGTAACACAGGGATATCCAGGCCCCTTCTACAACATGACCTTCAAAAAGCGAAATGTCTTTAAGGGCATGGAGACGTTTGACTTGAGCGGGCGTTTTGGATTTGAAGGCGTGGCTCCTCTCACCAGCGATCAGGATTTTTA
>Ga0315910_10003178_pt1 | contig 14108 bp, 12 predicted proteins | sample EdamamesoilMG_FD_204470 | JGI IMG/M metagenome (GOLD analysis project Ga0315910, IMG submission 204470) | Garden soil microbial communities collected in Santa Monica, California, United States - Edamame soil | ecosystem: Environmental > Terrestrial > Soil > Garden | place: USA: California...
CTCGACCCGATGTTTCGCGCGTTGGCACCCGGCGCGGGGGATATCCCGAGAACTCCAGGGCGTAGCCAGCAGAGCACGGCCGAGCTCGGCTACTTGCACTGCGGCCCGAGCGGGGCCGGGCACTTCGTGAAGATGGTGCACAACGGCATCGAATATGGGCTGATGGCGGCCTACGCCGAAGGCTTCAATATCCTCAAGCACGCGAACGTGGGTAAACACCAGGCGGAGCACGACGCGGAGACGACCCCGCTGCGCAACCCCGAGCACTATCAGTTCGATCTCGATCTGGCGGACATCGCCGAGGTCTGGCGCAGGGGCAGCGTGGTCACCTCGTGGCTGCTCGACCTCACCGCGCAGGCGTTGGCGCAAGAACCCGACCTGGGTAGCTTCAGCGGGCGTGTGTCCGACTCGGGCGAAGGGCGCTGGACGCTGCAGGCCGCAAATGACGCGGGGGTGCCGGCGCACGTGCTCGCCGCCGCGTTGTTCGAGCGCTTCGCATCGCGCGACTTGGACCAGTTTCAGAACAAGGTGCTGTCCGCCATGCGCAAAGGGTTCGGGGGCCACCTCGAGCAGGGGAAGAAGTAATGGCAGAAACGGCTGACGCACTGATATTCTTCGGCGCCACCGGCGACCTGGCCTACAAGAAGATCTTCCCCGCGCTATACGCGATGGCGAAGCGCGGTAAGCTCGATTTCCGCGTGATCGGTCAGGGGCGCAAGCCGTACTCGCGCGAGCAGTTGATCGAGCGCGCGCGTGCGTCCGTCGCCGAAACGCAAGATCTCGAAGCGCGAGCCTTCGATCGCTTGGCGCAGAAGCTGGACTACGTTTCTGGCGACTACACCGATCCCAAGACTTACGAACGGCTGCGGAGCGCGCTGAACGGGGCTCGGCTGCCCGTGCACTATCTGGCGATCCCGCCGAGCGCTTTCCCGCAAGTGGTGGCGCAGCTGCGCGAGTCGGGGTGCGCCAGCCAGGCCCGCGTGATCATCGAAAAGCCCTTCGGTAGAGACTTGCAGACCGCGCGCTCTCTCAACCTGGTGCTGCAGCAGTGCTTCGACGAGCGGTCGATCTTCCGCATCGATCACTATTTGGGCAAAGAGGCCGTGCAAAACATGCTGTTTTTTCGCTTTGCCAACGCCTTCCTCGAACCGATCTGGAACCGCACGTACGTGAAGAGCATTCAGATCACGATGGCGGAGAGTTTTGGCGTAGACGGGCGCGGACGCTTTTACGAGGAGACCGGCGTCATCCGTGACGTGATCCAGAACCACCTGTTCCAGATCGTCAGCTACCTGGCGATGGAGGCGCCTTCCAGCACCTACTGCGAAGCGCTGCGCGACGAACAAGCCAAGGTGCTGCGTACGGTGCGTCCGATGAACGGTGACACGGTCGTGCTCGGACAATTCGATGGCTACCGCCAACAAGCGGACGTGGCTGCCGACTCCCGCGTGCCCACCTATGCGGCGTTGAAGCTGTTCGTCGACTCCTGGCGCTGGCAGGGGGTCCCCTTCATCGTACGCGCGGGCAAGGGCCTTGCGCGCACGATGACCGATGTGGTGGTGCAGCTGCACCGGCCGCCGCCCGTTGTATTCCACGACGAGGCCGCTCCCTACGAGAACTACGTGCGCTTTCGTCTGAGTCCCAAGGTCGGCATCGATTTGGGCGCCAACGCGAAGCGCCCCGGGGAGGGGATGCACGCGGTCCCGGTGGCCCTGCAGGTGACCGATACGGGGAAACAGGGCGAGGGCGGCCGCATGGATGCGTACGAACGGCTCTTGGGCGACGCGATCGAGGGCGACGCAACGCTGTTCGCGCGCCAAGACGTGGTCGAAGCAGCGTGGTCGATCGTCGAACCCGTACTCGACTCCATCCAAGAACCCTGCAAGTACACCAAAGGTTCGTGGGGGCCCGAGCGCGCCACGGAGCTCGTCGCCAATCTCGGCGGCTGGGTCACGTCCTGAGTTACGTGCCAAGGTCCGAAGCGCTTGTGAACGCCCCCTAGGGGCTGTTAGCTTCCGGTCGTGTTTTCGCGGCCCTTGTTTCTTCTGGTCCTGTTCGTCCAGCTCGTGGGTATTTCCGGGTGCGGTCCCGCACCGTCAGCGCTGCCGCCCGAACCCCAGCCGGCGCCCCCTGCCACGGTAGCGGCCGAGCCAGCACCCGCGCTGCCTGCCGCCGAAGCGGCCGCGGCTCCCGCCATGCAGTCGCTCGCGCTGGGGTCGACGCCTTGGCCTCCGTTTACGGATAAGGAAGGCAGCCCGCGGGTGGCCGTCGACCTGGTGCACACGGCGCTGTCCCGCGCCGGCTTTTCGGCGACCACGGCCATCGTGCCCGAGGGCACGCTCACCGATCAGGTCAAGCAAGGGGCGTTTGCCGGCTCGGTTGCGATGTGGCGCAGCCCTGATCGCGAAGCCTTCCTCCTGTTCTCCGATCCGTACTTGGAAAACCGCCTGGTACTCGTCGGCCGCGCCGGCAGCGACGTGCGCGCCAAGAGCTTCCAAGAGCTGCGCGGCAAGAAGATCGGAATCGTTCAGGGCTATGCGTATGGGCCCGAGCTCGACGCTGCCAAGGAACCGACGTTCGTACTCGGCAGCAGCAGCGAATTGAACCTGCGCGCGCTGCTCGACAAGAAGATCGACTATGTCCTCGAGGACGCGCTCTTGATGGCGCATGTGTTCCAGCAGTTCCCGCGCCAGGCGACCGAACGGCTGGTGGTCGCGAAAGACCCATTGGTCACGCGCACGCTGCATTTCGTGGTCCGAAAAGACGTGCCGAACGCGGCGGCCATCGTGGCGCGTTTCAACGAGGAGATCCGCCTGATGCTCGCCGATGGCACGTACAACCGTGCTCTCGGGCTCAATTGGGTGAGCGTGGACGTCGATGGAGACGGTCGCGCGGAACTCGTGCCGCGCACGCCCGAGGTGGGCGCGCACGCCCCTTCGGGTGGCTACTCCGTGTTGTCCGCGCCTGCAGCGTCGACTTCCGCCGCCCCCGCGCCCGGACACCAACGCTACTACGTCGGCGGCAAACACTACGAGAGCTGGGACGTCGTGCCCGACGATCGCAAGCGCGAGCCCGACGACGACAAGTTCATCAAACAGTTCAGTTTCACGGCGTTGGACTGGTAGCCGGGTGCTGGGCGCGCAGCCGCCCGGCCGGCGGCCGCCGCCAGTTCACATTCGGAGCTGGTTCGACTAAGCACGATCATGCGCCATGTCGTCGCTGCCGTCCCCTCGATTCGTGGCCGTCCTGCTCGGCACGTTGCTGTGCGAGAGTCGGGCTTCGGCTGAGACGGCGCCGAGCGGGGACAGCTACGAACTCAGGGCGCACAGCGAAACGCATGCGCAGCTGTTCCGTCGCGCGCTCCTTCCGGGACCGAATGGGGAGCTCGTCACGACGGACACCGCCGCTCCGCTCACGGAATACGTGAACCTCGGCGGCTACGGCTTCGCCAGCCCGCTGGGCGCTGACTCGGTGGACATCGAAGTGTCGGCGTGGGGTGGCATCCAACTGGGAGAGCCGCTCTACCTCGGGCGCTACGACGGCGATTTGCAGAGCGCCAACGTGCTCTTGCACGGAGCGACGGCGCTCGCGCCTCGCTTGCGCCTCGGACGCCAGCAAGTGGCCGGTGGCGCAGCACGCTTCGCGCGCTTCGATGGGGCGCACGCCAGCGTGGCCGTGGTACCTCAGCTGACGCTGAGCGCGTATGGTGGTTGGACGGTGCTGCCGCGCTGGGATCGAGAGCCAGGCTACTTCTTGCTCGGGTCGGCGGCGGATACGGAGCTCCGCCACCCCGAGGCGCTCGAAGACGTCGAACGTTCCGGATATTGGCTGGCGGGTGGCCGCGTCGCTTACGCCGACGGACCCGTGAGCGTGGCCGCGTCGCTGCACGAGCAGCGCGAGTCGAACGAGATCGGGCGGCGCAATCTCGGCCTGGACGTGCACGCCGATGCCACCGAGGAGGTTGGATTGGGGGGCGATCTGCTGTTCGAACTCGATTCGAGTCGCATCGCGAACCTGCACCTCTGGTCCGACCTGACGCTGTTTCGCGTCGCCGATCTGAACCTCGAATATTTGCGCACCGAACCCGCCCTTTTGTTGTCCCGTCAATCGGTGCTGTCGGTGTTCAGCACCGACGGCTACCACGAGGCGGGGGGCAACCTGCGCTGGCGCATCGACGATCGCTTTTCGCTGGGCGGTGGCGGTTGGGTCGAAGTCTACGACGGCGAACACCACCCCGGAGCCCGAGTGAACGGCAACGCGCGCTACGCCACCAAGGGACACTTCCCCACCGTCGCCAGCCTGACGTACACCCGAGTGGTCGCGCCCGACAATGGCTACCATGGCCTCAAAGCCGCGCTGAGCCGGCGCCTGCTGACTCCCTTGACTGCGACCGTGCAGCTCTTTGGCTATTTCTACGATGAGCCCATCGAAGGCTATCGCACGTCGAGCATCTACTCGACAACCCTCGACTACGCGTGCACGGAACGCCTCGGGTTGCTCTGGGGTGGCTCGCTCGCGCGTTCCCCTTACGCCAGCCTGGATGCCTCCACCATGCTGCGCTTGAGCTATCAGCTCGACACGCCGACGGGGAGGCCGGAATGGTGAGCCCCATGAAACAGCGAGTGGCTGGCGTGCCGCTCTCGCTGGCGCTCGGGTTCTCGCTGGCGCTCGCCGCTTGTTTTGCCGCCTGCCACGGCGCAGAAAACCCGCGCTTCCCTCATGTCGTGCACCTGACCGAGCTCGCCTGCGGTGGTCCCGGGCAACCCGAGTGTTTGAGCTGCGCGACCTGTCACGCGCCATCGCAGAAGGGCCGGGCGCACAAGCTGCCGAATGCTTCGCTGTGTGAAGAATGCCACAAGGACGACGCGCACGAAGTGTCGCGGGTGCTCGCCACCATTCCGGAGCGCCCCCACGGGGATATCAGCTTCAATCATGACAAGCATCTGACGATGGGCCCGATCGCGGGTCAGTGCGTGCCCTGTCACGCCGGCGTCGTGCGCGAGGGCCTGTCCAACATTCCGCCGATGAGCAAGTGCTTCGAATGTCACGAGCACCAGAACGAATGGGACCGCGGACAGTGCGCACCCTGTCACGAGAAGAGCGACCTCCGGCGCACGATGCCCGAGACCTTCCTGCGCCACGACGAAGACTTCATGAAGCAGCACGGCAGCCGCGCGGTCACGGATCAGAAGCTGTGCCAGTCATGCCACTCGGAAGCCGACTGTCAGGGGTGCCACGACGTCACGCAGGCCCTGAGCATCGAGCAGCGCAAGCCCGAAAAGATCGAGGCGGGTTTCGTGCATCAAGGTGACTTCATGGTGCGGCATGCCATCGAAGCGCAGTCGCAGTCCGCGCGCTGTGCCAGCTGCCACGAACCCCAAGAGTGCGACAGCTGTCACGTGGCGCGGGGCGTGAGCGGCAACGCCGTCAATGGCAGAAATCCGCATCCGCCGGGCTGGGTGGGGGGTGACACCCAGGGCCGCGACTTCCACGGGCAGGTGGCACGGCGCGACCTCTTGTCGTGCGCGGGCTGCCACGAGCAGGGGCCGGCGACGAACTGCATTCGTTGTCACAAGGTCGGCGCGTACGGAGGCAATCCGCACCCGCACGGTTGGAAGAGCGCGCGAGAACCGGCATCCCAGATGTGCCGCTATTGTCACGAGGGGACCTGAGTGGCGGCCGAGCGCATCCGCGGACCAGCTTCTGGGCCCAGCAACCGCTGGATCCGCGCCTGCTGGGTGCTCGGTGTCCTCTCGGGTGTGGTGGCGGGGATCGCGCCAGGGTGCCTCGAACGCCGCGAGACGCCGGCGGACAACGGCGAGCTCGCTCGTTGCGCGAGCTGCCATGGCGACCCCGCGCGCGATGGCGACTACCTCTCGCGTGCTGCGCCCCCGGGCGATCTCTGGGCTTCGCAAGAGCCCTCGTATCCCGGTGTTGGTGCCCACCAGATCCACCTCAGCGCTTCGAGTACACACCTCGCGCTCGCGTGCAGCGAGTGCCACACCGTGCCCGAGACGGTAGAAGCGCCGGGCCACGCGGACGATGCACGACCCGCCGAAGTCGTGTTCGGTGCGCTCGCCAAGACCGGAGATCGCGAGCCGGAGTACGACCCGGCCGCGCGCCGCTGCAGCGACACCTGGTGTCACCGAAGCGCCGACGCGGTGTGGACGCGGCCGAAGTCAGCGACCGAGGCGTGCGGCACGTGTCACGGTTTGCCGCCTCCCGAGCCGCACCCGCAATCCGAGGCCTGTCACGTGTGCCACGCCGACGTCGTGAACGACCAGGGCGAAATCAGGAACTCCGCGCTCCACGTGAACGGTGTGATCGAGGTCGACATCGGCGACTGTGCACAATGTCACGGCGACGAAGACACCGCAGCACCGCCGCTCGACACCGAAGGCAACAGCTCCGTGTCGGCGCTGGGAGTCGGGGCTCACCGCGCGCACCTGGCGGGCGGCAACTGGAGCCGGCCGCTCGAGTGCTCCGAGTGTCACCGCGTCCCGGAAGAGGTGGAAGAGCCCACCCACATCGACGCGCGTCCGGCCGAGGTGGTGCTGCGCGGCGTCGCAGAGGGTGGGGGGCGCGAGCCCGCTTGGGACCGCGAGTCCGTGAGCTGCTCCGAGACCTGGTGCCATGCGCCCTCGAACCCCGCCCTGAGCTCGCCGCGCTGGACCAGCGAAGCTGGATTCGAGTGCGGCGCGTGCCACGGTGCGCCGCCGCCGCTGCCGCACCCGCAAGTGACCAACTGTGAAGTGTGCCATGGCGCCGTGGTTGGGCCTGACGCTGGCATCATAGACCGCTCGCGCCACGTCGACGGCAAGGTCGACCTCGACGTGACGGACGACTGCACCGCTTGTCACGGGCGCGACAACCCCGCACCCCCGCTCGACCGCGCGGGCCACTCGAGCACGACGTTTGCTACGGTGGGCGCGCACCAGGCTCACGTGGTCGGCAGTTCGCGCGCACGGGCTGTCCCTTGCGCGGAATGCCATAGGGTTCCCGAAGACGTGCTGGATCCGGGGCACCTCGACAGCGCTGCTCCCGCCGAAGTGGTGTTTTCGGGCGCTGCCACGGCGTTCGATGCCTCACCGAAGTACACGGGCGGCGCCTGTCAAGACAGCTACTGCCACGGTGCAGACTTCCCCAAGACGCACGCTTCGGGTGGCGCGCTCACTGCACCCGAATGGACCCGCGTGGATGGCAGCCAAGCGTTCTGCGGGAGCTGTCACGGCCTGCCTCCGCCTCCACCGCACTTGCAGATCGAAACCTGCGCGGACTGCCACCAGAACGTGCTGCCCGATCAGCGGAGCTTTCTGTATCCAGAGCTCCATGTGAACGGCGTCGTCGAGAACCAGCTGCCCTGATCTGCCGAGCGCGCCGGACCTCGGTGCTTCCTCGCATCCGGCAGCGAAACTGCTATGGTGGTTCGGCATGAGCTCGGCGCGCAGGTTGGCCCTGCTGGTCGCTGCCCTGCCGCTCGCGGGGTGCGACGCCCCGCCACGTGCGCACACCGCCTTTGACCAGCGCGTCGACTTCGCGAGGTTCGAGACCTTCGCGCTGGTGCACCCGAACCGCCCAGTTCCAGCCGCGGGCGGCATGGATCCGTTCACCCTTCACCGGATGCGCCAGATGACGTTCGCCGTGTTGCAGCAGCGCGGGCTACGGCCCGCTGCCTACGCCGACGCTCAGCTGCGCGTGGCAGTCTTCGGTGAACCACGCTTGCGGACGGAGGTGATCCCGGCGAGCAACTGGGCACCCTATCCACGTCACTACTACGGACCCGAGGTGAGAACCTTCGAGACCATCATGATCGAGGTCGACATCATCGACGCCCCGCGGGGAGCCGTGATCTGGTATGGCCGGGCCGAAACGATCACGGGAGCCGAGGCGTCGGACCAAGAGCTGTGGCCGCTCGTGCAGACGGTGCTTGGTGAATTCCCACCCGGGCGAGCGCTGCCCGAGTGAGGCATGTCGTCACCACGTGACGGCGCAACCTGCTTGGACGATGGGGAAATCCCAGTCGTCGCGGTCGAAGTCGTAAGGCGCCAAAACGACCACGCCTGGGACCAGCGTTGCCTGCGCAGACACTCGCCAGCTGAGCGCCGCCGACGCACCGGTCAAGAGCGCCCAGCGCGCGGCAGCGAAGTCTTCGCGGACAGCGACCGCATTGAGGCCGAGTCGGAGCTGCGACCTGAACCCCACGTTGAGGGCGAGCTTCGACCCCAGCTCGATCCCATTCAAGAGCACCGCGCCAGCGTTCAGGTCCACGAAACTCGTGTCCGCGTTGGTGGCCGTGACTTGGCTCACGGCGAACAGGGGCATCACGCTCACCTGCGTGTTGCCGTCTCGGACTAGGCGGCGCTTGCCGCTGAGCTCGACCCCAAAGGGGTACAGGCGCCCGCCGGCGTCCCAGTCCTCGGAGACTCCACGGCTGAGTGCGAACTCAGGCAGCCCCAGCACCTCGGGTCCGAGCCCGCGATCGACGACCAACGCATCGGCGGCGAGCGAGACCTCGTTCGTGCCAGGCGGGGTAAGACGCGCGGTGTGGTGCGGACTGTACGAAGCGCACGCCAACGCCAGCGGGCAAAAGAGCCCGCTCAGCGCGGCAAGCCGCGAGCGCTGGGAAGAACGGCGCGCTCGGGTCACTGGTCGACTCGGCGCTCCAAGACCACCCACACGGGTTGGTGGTCACTGGCATCGGTGCCCTGCGTGTGGGCCGAAAGCACCTCGTATCCCCTGGTGTACACGTGATCGAGCGTGAACGCGCCGACCAGGCTGTCGACGGTGTCTCGCACGCCTTTCGTGGCCCAGGTATAGCCGCGATCGGTGAAGATTTCGGCGGTCTCTTCCACGCTCTCGCCTTCCAGCGTGTTGAAGTCTCCCCCGAGTGCCTGCGGCTCGCCGAGCGGCGCGGCATCTTCGGCGATGGCCTCGGCCTGCTCGAGCCGCGCACGCGGACCGAGCCAGGGAGTCTCAGTGTGGACGCTGATGACGTGCACGAGTCCCTCCGGCGTCGCGAGGCTCGCTGTCACTGCGATGCGGATGCGCCCGTTCGATGGATTTCTGTAGGGCAGGATGAATTTGTGGTCACTTGCGATGGGCCAGCGTGACAGCACCGCGTTGCCGAAGTCCTTGCCGTGATGCTTCGAGCCCGGGTAGTACACGTAGTCGAAACCGAATGCGCTCGCGATGGCGTCCGAGCCGGCATTGTCCATCTCTTGGAGCAGGAACACCCCTGCGTCGCTGAGCGCGGGGTTCTTTTCGATCTCGTCGATGGCGGTCGATACGTGCTCCGCGAATTGGATATTGAAGGTGACCAGGTTGAATGCGGCTGCGGAACGATCGGTCGTCGTGGAATACTGGCCGTCGAAGCGGGGACCGTCAGGGTCGTCGTAGTTGTACACCACCGAGCAACCGGCGAGCGGGACCGCGCAGAGGCAGCACAGACAGCGCACCAACCCCCGAGCTCGTTCCCCCAAAGCTCTTGCACCCTCCCTCGGGGTGGTCGCACCAAGCTGCCAAAGACACACGGTAGCCGGAGTATCCGGGTGAACCGGGTTTGCCCGCAAGTGCTGCGGCCCGAGCCTTCAGACCGGGTGTTTTGCCAGTGACGCCGCTAAGACTCAATTGACACTGCCGAGTCGAGCGCCTACCACTGCCGATTGAAGCTGCATGATGCCGTCCCCAGTTCCGCTCGCTCAGGTCGACCTCGAGAGGTCAGGTGACCGGCGCTCCGAGAACGCACCGCTCGGGCAGTGCTGCCGCCACGGCTCCTGGCTCTTGGCCCTCGCGCTCAGTGCCTGCTCACTCAGTGCCTGCTTACTCAGTGCCTGTTCGCCGGATTCGCTCAGTTACACCGATACCGACGTCATCGTGACCGTGCGCGATCTGGGCAGAAGTTATGCGCCGTACCGCACCTATGCACTGCCCGACACGGTGATCGACGTCTGCTCGCTGGCTGTGCCGGGCGCAGGTGGCGCAGCGGGGGCGGCGGGAGCCGGCGGCGGGCCCGATGGTAGCGCAGGAGCGGATGACACTGGGTCCAACGAAGACTGTCAGCCTCTCGAGCACGATTTCGACGACGACATCTTGGCGGCGATCCGCGACAACCTCCGCGAGTTGGGGTTCAGCCAGGTGTCTGCCGACGAGAGCCCGGACGTCACGATCTTGCCGGCCGCCGTCGCGCAGGAGAGCTGGTACGTCTACTACCCGTACTGCGACTACTGGTACGGCTACTGCTTCGACTACCCGTGGGGGCCCACAGCCGTCAGTTACCCGCTGGGCACACTGGCAATGTACATGGTGGCTTCGCGAGAGGCGGACGGCGCGACGGGAAAGGTCCCGGTGATCTGGCTGGGCGTCGTGAGCGGGCTGATGAGCGGTTCGCACGAACTCGATAAGGACCGGATCGAAACCAACATCGGTCAGGCATTCGCGCAATCCGCCTATCTGGGAGAAGGAAAGTAGCGCATGCGTTGTCGAGCTTGGCTGGAGCCGCTCCTTGTCTGCGCTGCCTGGGCGACCCCAGCCTCGGTGCTGGCTCAAACGACGCCCGCTGCGCCCCCCGCGGACGCTGCGCCCCCCGCGGACGCTGCGCCCCCCCCCTCAGCGGGCCCAGCGCAGCCCACGAAGCCAGCGCAGCCAGCAACCACTCCTCCCGCCGATCCCAGGGCTCCCGCGAGCGGGACGGACCCGGCGCCCCAGGCGGCGCAAGAGCCAACCGCGCCGGCTGCTTCGACAGCAGGGCCAGCTGCAGAGCCGACCGAGCCGCCTCCTCCCGTCGGCTGGGCCCCGGTCGAACCAGCACCGACTGGCGGTGACGCCTCGACGCACGGCGCCGCCCTGGTCGAGCCGCCCCCGCCCGCGGCGCCTGCCGAAGTCGACTCGATTTCGATGTTCGCGGTCTACTACAACGTGGCGATCCCCTTCAGCGGAACCCGCGACTTCACGGACGACTTCAGTTGGTGGGGCTTTTCGTTCGACTTCCGCCAACGCCTGGTGCCAAACGTTGCGCTCGGCGTTTCGTTCGAATGGCAGGGGTTCGACGAAACGACGCGCGAGACGGTCACTTTCGGCGCGGTGACCGTGACCGGTACGCAGCTCCGTGAAAGTACCTCGTTCCCGCTGCTTGCGACCGGTCACTACTACCTGCGCGACGCCCCCGACGGGCTCTTGCCGTTCGTGGGCGGTGGCATCGGAGCCTATCGCGTCAATCGCACGCTCGACATCGGTCCGACGGTGCGTTTTACGGACGCGGAATGGCTCTTCGGATTTGCCCCCGAAGTCGGCGTCAGTTTCCCGTCGAGCACCGGCGCGCTGATCCTGCGATCGCGCTTCCACATCGGGCTCCAGCACGACGCTATTCCGCAGCAGATGTACTGGACCTTCGCCCTCGGCGGCGCGCTCTAGCGATTCTGCTTTTTTCTTGCGCTAGCTCAGCACCGAGCGGGCTCGAGCCCCAGCGAGTTTTCCTTGCAGGCTCGGGTTTCGCCGCGGAAGTTCCGCGGATGCGGACCCCGCGCCCCGCGCTCGGGACTGCGCGGGTGACGCCGGTCGCGGCGGCAGCAGCGGTTCAAGCAGCGACCACAGCTCTTCCGGAATCCTCCAACCATCATCTTTGGTTACAAGTCCCATGCCCGCAGGCGTGCACGACTTGAACAAGGAACGACAATCGTTCGCCCACGATTGGTGCGGGATGAACGCAGATGGAACTACATCCCGCATTTCACACGAAACTCGCGCATACCCTTGCCCGATACCGTTACATGGACCACCAACTCTCAGTCACTCCCCAAGGCCAGCTACTTGAACCCCATGAGCGACTGGATAACTGGGCACGGGCTGTTGTCGATGCTGCCCTTGAAGTGCACAAGGTCCTTGGTCCGGGCTTCGCCGAGTCGGTCTACGAAGAAGCGCTTGCGGTCGAGCTGAGCCGTCGGGAGATTCCATTCGAACGTCAAGTTCCGCTTACCGTGAAGTACAACAAGGGATTCTGCTTCGGAGAGGGCCGCGCCGACCTACTGGTTGGCGGTGAATTGATCATCGAGCTCAAGTCCGTCGAGCAGCTACACCGCGAACCGCTTGATGTGATCTGCAAACGGTGATCTGCGGTTGGAATGATTACTCCGAAGCGCCCTCCGATGGGACGGGCCTTCCGGAGTTCAGCTACGAAGTGATGGTGTCTCCGTTGAGCGTCGCCGCTGGGCGTCGAGGCCGCGGTATCAGCGAGGTTCGCAGCGCCCTCCGCGACGTTGTGCTCGCGACTTCAGCACCCGGTTCGCTCGATAACATGTATCGAGCCACAGGCTCTCGGACTTTCAGCGGTTTCTGCTCCCGCTTACGGGCCATGAATCCAGTTCCGTAGTCGCGATCGGCTTCGAGGGCGTTGTGCGCTCGCCACCTGAGGCAAAGGTTGTCCGCGGTGTTCGCGCCGCCCTTGGCCCAGGGCTGGATATGGGCAAATTCGAGCCCCCGAGTCTCATTGCAGCGGTGGCCGTCGTCGCTGACGAAACCACAGCGGCCTTCTTCGCGTGGCCACACCTCGCGCCGCTCGGCCGCCGGCACGTGACGGCTCCGCTCGGCGCCCGCGGTCATGGACTGGGACTGCTGGGGCTGAGACCGGGACTCGGCCTGGGACTTCTTTGCCCGCGGCTTGTCGGTGAGCCCGAGCTTGCGCTTCTGCACCTTGGCCAAGAGCACAGCGAGTGCGTGTTCGATGATCGCGGCGGGGTCGCCGTTCGGGATCTGATGAGCGAGCAGGTCTCGAAGCTGTTGCAGCTTGTCGTGAGTGTCTTGGCTGATGGTGACCTGAAGACGATAGCGCCCCGGCGACAGAGGCGCAGTGGCGGGGTCGCGCCGCGGCGGGTGGGGCGCGCGTGCCGGCTCGACTGCCGCGGGGGCGGGCAACATCGGACCAGCGGGACCCGCAGCCGGTGCGGGAGCCGCGGGAACGGCGAGCATGGGAGCAGCGGCACCCGCGGCCGGCGCGGGAGCCGCGGGAGCTGGCGTGATGATACCGGGCGCAGCCGGTGCGGGGGCGGCGGGAGTCGGCTTTGTCGCGGTCCGATTCGGGAGCGCCCGCAGCGTTGTGGGGACATCGGGCTGGGGTGCGAGGCGCGCGACGAGCTCTTCGATCTCTCGAATCGTCTTGTGTTTGGCCAGAGCCAGCACTTGCTCGTGGTCGTCGCGAGTCAGGTGGGTTTTCAGCCGGTGGATGCCGCTCAGATGAATTTCGCCGCGGGCGACCATGGCAAACAGTACGGGGAAGCGGCGGGCGGTGCGCGCGGCACCGATGCGTTTGACGGCGGTCGCCTCGGACATGTGATGCCGGTTCACGAGAAACTTGAAGAGCGACGAATGACCCTGCTTGGCCCATAGCTTCCGCCGCTCGATGACGTCGATGTAGCGCAGCAGGTCGGCGTTGCCCTCGTGATCGCGTCGCACCAAGTCAGCGAATTGCGAGAGCAAAGCCTTGTCGTTCAGAGTATCCAGCGAAGAACTTCTGATCATGAGTGCTTTATAACATGAGCTTTTCGGGCGCTGCTGTTCGGTGCCGGGCCTTGGAGGCTGCGATGCTCTGTTGCTGAGCGTGTACGCCTCGTGGCGGCCTTTTCGGAGGAAAATCGACTCGGTAAGCGTTTGGGTGCCCGCGAACTCGTTAGCGTCGACACCAGAGTGCCTCGAAATGCGTCAAGCAAATTCAGGGGGCCAGACCGGCTACATAGGTGACATAACGGACCGGCCCCCTGTGTCAGGGTTGTCGCTTCGACGCTCCGCGCCTCCGCGCCCGGGCACCAGATCGCGCAACTCTTGCTCGAGAAGATCGCACACTGACTCGGCACTCAGTCCTGCAGGCTCAACTCAACTGACAAGGGAGAGGACGCGCGCGAGGTGGCCGCGCGGCCACCCGTGTTCGAAGGCAAGGAGCGAGAATGCATTGCTCTTTCTTGCGCTACTGTAGCTGCCGTCCACGTTGCGCAGGCCATCTTGGAGTTGCCCCGTTGTAGTGGACAGTTTCGACTGCTTGATCAGTTTGGGGCGTTGGTTTCGAACTCGACCGGTGAGACATAGCCGAGGTGCGAGTGGAGCCTCACGAGGTTATAATAGTT
>Ga0315910_10003179_pt1 | contig 14108 bp, 13 predicted proteins | sample EdamamesoilMG_FD_204470 | JGI IMG/M metagenome (GOLD analysis project Ga0315910, IMG submission 204470) | Garden soil microbial communities collected in Santa Monica, California, United States - Edamame soil | ecosystem: Environmental > Terrestrial > Soil > Garden | place: USA: California...
GCGCTTGTCCCAGTTGAGCCGGATGCCAATGACCTCGCGCCCCTCGTAGACGCCGCGGCAGACGACACCGGTATCGGTGATTGCCGTGGCGTCCGAGCCGACGCGCGGCGAGGTCAGCGCGAAGCACGGGACTTCATCGCCCCGGGCGAGTCCGGGCAGCCAGCGCTCGCGCTGCTCGTCGGTGCCGTAGTGGAGCAAGAGCTCTGCGGGGCCGAGCGAGTTCGGCACGCCCATGATCGAGGCCGCAGTCGAGCTGCGAGTTGCGACCCGGCAGAGGATCAGCGAGCAGGCCAGCGGCGAGAATCCGAGGCCGCCGTACTTCTTCGGGATGATCAATGCAAAGAAGCCGCGGCGCTTCATGAACTCCCAGACCGCCGGCGGCAGGTCCGCGAGCTCGTGCGTGATCTGCCAGTCGTCGAGCATGCCGCAGATCTCGTTCGTCGGGCCGTCGAGGAAGGCCTGCTCCTCGTCGGTCAGCTTCGGCGGCGGCAGCTTGAGCAGCACGTCCCAATCCGGCCTGCCGCTGAAGAGCTGGCCTTCCCACCAGACGTTGCCGGCCTCGAGCGCATCGCGCTCGGTCTCGGAGATCTGCGGCAACATGCGGCGGAATACCGCGAGCATTCGCCTTGACAGCAGATCGCGCCGCAGCTCATCGATATTGAGCACGATGCAAAGCGCGAACAGGACCCAGAGCACGGTCAGCCAGGCGCGGCCGCCGTCGCCGAGCACGGTGTAGGCAATGAGCAGCACGAGGAATACGCCGGTGGCCTGGGCGAGGCCGGTGCGGCGATAGGCCAGCGCGATCGGGGTGACGATCAGTACGGCCAGCCAGAACAGCGTGCTCATGGTGGCCCGGCGCTAGAGCAGCGCTTCGACTCCCGCGCGTTCCTCGAGCAGCTCTTTGTGACTCAAATCCATGCGTTTGCGGCAGTCCGCGTCGATGCCCAGGTTCGGCACGACAGTGTAACGCCCCGCCTGGCAGGTGACGGGATACGAATAGACGACGCCTTCGGGGATGCCGTAGCTGCCGTCCGAGGCGACGGCCATGCTGACCCACTGGCCGGCCGGCGTGCCGGATGTCCAGTCGCGGACATGATCGATCGCGGCCGAGGCGGCCGAGGCGGCCGACGATGCCCCGCGCGCCTTGATGATCGCGGCGCCGCGCTGCTGCACGGCGGGTATGAATTCCCCCGTGTACCAGGACCGATCGACCTGCCCGAGCGCCGGCTTGCCGCCGACCTTCGCATGGGCGAGATCCGGCACCTGCGTCGCCGAGTGATTGCCCCAGATGATCACGCCTTCGACATCGCCGACGTGAGCGCCGGCTTTCGCGGCGAGCATCGCCCGAGCGCGGTTATGGTCGAGCCGCGTCATCGCCGTGAAATTCCGGGGATCGAGATCCGGCGCGTTTTCCCTGGCGATCAGGGCATTCGTGTTCGCGGGATTGCCGACGACGAGCACCTTGACGTCACGGCTGGCGTGCTCGTTGAGCGCCTTGCCCTGCGCCGAGAAGATCTGGGCGTTCGCGAGCAGAAGGTCCTTGCGCTCCATTCCGGGTCCGCGCGGGCGTGCGCCGACGAGCAGGGCCGCGTCGATGTCCCGGAACCCCGCCTCGGGATTGTCGGCCAGAACGACGCCATGCAGCGTGTCGAAGGCGCAGTCTTCGAGCTCCATCGCGACGCCGTTGAGGGCGCCCATGGCCGGGGCGATCTCGATCAGCTGCAGTACGACGGGATGGTGCGGGCCGAAGAGCTGGCCGGAGGCAATCCGGAATGCGAGCTGATAGCCGATCTGTCCGGCGGCGCCCGTGATGGCGACGCGAAAGGGTTTCCTGGTGGTCATGAGATTCCTAAATTTCCGCGGGGCGAGCGAAAAATTCTAGCACGCAGATTGAGCGCGCCCCGCGTGCTCAACGTGGTGGAAAGGACGCACCCGGTCGCGAAGCGCGGAAGGCGTTGACCTGATCGTTGAAGCGCGTCGCGACCGCGTCGACTTCCTTGCGCGCCGATTCGATCCGCGTGCTCATGAGATAGAGGAATTCCGCGTCGGCACTCTCGCCCAAGGTCCGGAGCTCCTGGTTCTGGCAGGCAATATAGCGATCCATGGCCTCGACATAGGCCCGGACCTCGGACTGCGCGGCAGAGAGCTGCTGTTCGGTGGCTGTTCTGCCATCCGGGATGGCCCCGACGAGCGAGGGCATTTCGCATGCGGCCGATGCGGTTCCGGCTGCGCAGGCCGTGCAGAGGGCCAAACCGACGATCATGGTTTTCATTGCGGAGTCCTTGCGCGAGTTTCAGGCGAACAGCGCCTGGTAGCGACCGCTGCCCTCGGCGTCGGCAATGAGCAGGGCGCGGAAATCATTCGCCGACATGGCATCGCCGAACAGATGCCCCTGGACTATATCGCAACCGTTGGCGCGCAAGAAATTGAGCTGATCCGCTTGCTCGACGCCTTCCGCCACGACTTCGAGCTTGAGGCTCTTTCCCATCTGGATGATCGTCCGGACGATCGCGGCATTGTCGCGGTCGACGGTGAGGTCCTTGAGAAATGAACGATCGATCTTGAGCGTCGAGATCGGGAACTGCTGCAATGCGGAGAGCGAGGAATAGCCCGTGCCGAAATCGTCGATCGCGAGATGCAGGCCCATGCCGTAGAGCGCGTCGAGAATCTTGACCGTTCTGCCGACGTCGTGCATCAGCGTGGTTTCGGTAATCTCGAGCTCGAAGCAGGTCGGCGAGACGCCGTTGTGCCGGAACGTCCGCCGGAACCCCTCGAGAAATCGCTGCTGCTGCAGCTGACGCAGGGACAAGTTGATCGAGACGCGACAGGGCGAGGGCGTTATGCGCTGCCAATCGCGGAAATCGGCGCAGACGCGGTTCAGCACCCACTCTCCGAGCTGCAGAATCAGATTGCTTTCCTCGGCGATCGGTATGAAGTCCGACGGCAGCACGATGCCGCGCTCGGGCATGTCCCAGCGGATCAGAGCCTCGACGCCTGCGAGCCGGCCGTCGCTGAGCCGGTACTTGGGCTGATAGTCGAGCCGCAGCTCCTCGCGCTCGAAGGCGCGGCGGAGCTTGCTCTTGAGCATCAGCCGTTCCTCGCCGGCGCTGGCGACGTGCTCGCCGTAGAACTCGATGCAGTTGCCGCCGGCACGCTTGGCCTGATAGAGCGCTGCATCGGCATGGCGCAGCAGGTCGACGACGTTGCTGCCGTCGCGCGGATAGATCGCGGCGCCGATGCTCGTGCTCATGAATATTTCTTCGCCGTGCACGCGGAACGGCTTCCCGATCGCCGTGAGGAGCCTTTGGCCGACGGCATTGACCTCGTCGACGAGCGCGTCGAGCGACGGCGAGGTCCTGAGCACAACGCAGAACTCGTCGCCGGCGAGCCGGCCAGGCGTCGAACCCTCGGGCAGTGTCGTCGTCATGCGCTCGGAAAAGGTTTCGAGCGTCGTGTCGCCGGCCGCGTGGCCGAAGGTGTCGTTGATGTCCTTGAACCGGTCGATGTCGAGATAGAGGATCGCGAGATACACGCCTTCGCGCCGCGCGCGCGCGATCGCCTGTTGCAGAAGATGCTGGAACTGCATCCGGTTCGACATCTTGGTCAGCGCGTCGACGCGCGCGAGGAAGCGGATGCGCTTCTCGGCGCGCTTGCGCTCGTCGATGTTCTGCACGGCGTAGACGTGCGACAGCAGCTCGCCGGCATCGTCGTGCAGGTCCGACTTCGTGTAGGAAACGGATACGAGCTCGCCGTCGCTGCGGCGGAACACCGCCTCCTGGGGCAGGTTGCTGTCCTGGCGGCTCATGCCCCGGCGGTCGTTCGCCGAGAGCAGCGAGTCCATATCAGCGGCGATCAGCGATTCAGGGGAACAGCCGAGCAGCTGCCCGGCGGCCTTGTTGGCTTCCTGGATCAGGCCGTCGGGGCCGACGAAGAAAATCGCTTCATTGAGATTCTGCAGCACGCGGTCGAGCTGCTCGCGCGACAGCCTGCTCGATTCCGGCGCGGCCGGCGTCGCAGCCGCCGGGCTCGCCTCGGCGCCGCCGCCAGCGGCCGCGCGACGCCAGCCGAGCGCTGCAAGCGCCTTCGAGAAGAGCTTTTGTCGGCTCGGCTCCATCACTCTGAGACCGGTTCCGCCATGCCATGCCTCGTCCGGTTTTGTCGTTGTTATACTTCCGGCGGCCTTGCTCGCTGCCGCCTGTCCGGCGGGACTCCGGAACGTTGGTGCCCGCCTGTTGCAGACTCAGTCTACTAGATTCGAATTGCCCATGCCGATGCCTCCCGGGCCGACAGATTCTGTGCAATCCGACCCGGCCGCTCGGGCGGAAACGTCGCCATTCCGGCCGCCGCGACTGCTCGCTTATCGTCACCTGCAGTCGACGCTGACCCAGACTCCCTGGCGCCGCAGGGGAGTGCGGGCCGGCGCGCGCGGGTTCCTTGCCACCAGCGTCAGCGAGATCGTCGATTGCGGCGACGGCGTGCGCCTCCAGGGCTTCCTGAGCACACCGGGCAGGGAGGCGCGAGGAACAGTCGTCCTGCTGCACGGCTGGGAAGGCTCGGCCGACTCCAATTACATATTGTCGGCGGGGAGCGCGCTCTGCACTGCCGGATTCGCCGTCTTCCGGCTCAACCTGCGCGACCACGGGGATACGAAGGCGCTCAATCAGGGGCTCTTTCACTCCTGCCGCATCGACGAGGTTTTCAACGCCGTGACGCGCGTGCGCGAGCGCCACGCCGCCAAACCTTTCGCCATCGTCGGGCAGTCACTCGGCGGCAACTTCGCGCTCAGAATTGCCGCGCGCGCCGCCAGGGCCGGATTGGCCGTAGATCGCGTATTCGCGGTCTGTCCCGTGCTCCGGCCGAAGAGCACGATGCACGCGCTCGATCACGGCCTCTGGTTCTACCGCCATTACTTTCTGGCGCGCTGGCGGCGCTCGCTCATCGAAAAAGCGGCGGCGTTCCCGGAGCACTACCGGTTCGGCAACCTGCGCAGATTCGCGACGCTGTCGGCGATGACGGCGTACTTCGTCGAGAACTACACGGAGTTCGACGACCTCGATCAGTACCTCGACGGATACGCCGTGACGGGCCCGGTTCTCGAAAGCGTCGCCGTGCCGACGCGGATCGTGCTGGCCGCCGACGATCCCGTGATTCCGGTTCACGATCTTCAGTCGATTGCGAAACCCGCGGCGCTGGAGGTCAGCCTGTTGCCCAACGGCGGGCATTGCGGATTCATCGACTCGCTCACGGGTCCGAGCTGGATCGATCGCGAGATCGTTGCCGATCTCGGGCGCGTGATTCCCTGAGGTTCAGCCGGCGGCGCGCTGGTCGGCGGGCCAGTCGCGTTTCTCCTCGAAACGGACGGGCTCCTTGCCGCTTTGCACTTTGATCTCGCCTTCGATGATCGCGCCTTCGGCGACCGCGATCGCGTTGCCGGAGATGCTGCCCGCGATCCTCGCCGTGCCCGCGATCTCGACGCGCTGTTCGGCGATGACGTCGCCGTCGACGGCACCGGCGATGATGACGTCATTGGCTTTGAGCGTGCCTTTCCAGTGCCCGCCCTCGGCGAGCGTCACCGGGCCCTCGATGTCGCAGTCGCCCTCGACCTCACCGCAGAACACGTAGGCGCCCTTGCCGGTCAGCTTGCCGCAGATCTTCGAGCCGCTCCCGATGTAAGTCGTCGGGCCCTTGGCCGAATCCTGGATGCGGCGGCGGAATACCTTCATGCGGAGTCTCCTCGCTGGCAGGCTCTGACAATAGGGGAGCGCCCAGGGGTTTTCGTGAACCGAGTTCACGGTCCTCGAAGCCGTGAACCCAGCGGTTGGCGCCCTATAATGCCGCCTGCGACGCCCAGGTGGAGCGCCGCTCGCACCAGGACCGTATCCCGGAATGAGCTCCAGAGAATTCGATGCCAGACTCGCCTGGCTGGCCGCGGGCGACAATCGCCGCCTCATCGCACAGGGCCTGCGCGGGCTCGAGAAGGAATGCCTGCGCGTCGGCCCGGACGGCCGGCTGTCGTCGGCGCCGCACTCCAGGGCGTTCGGCTCCGCGCTGACGCATCCCTGGATCACGACTGATTACTCCGAGGCCCTGCTCGAATTCGTCACGCCGCCCCTGACGGGAAGCGAGGAGACGCTCCGATTCCTCGCTGACCTCCACGCCTTCGTCGTACAGAGTGGTGGCGACGACTTGCTCTGGCCCGCGAGCATGCCCTGCATCGTCGCGTCGGACGATGCCGTGCCGATCGCGCAGTACGGCCCGAGCAACGAGGGGCGGCTGCGCACGATCTACCGCAGTGGGCTCGGCGTGCGCTACGGCCGGGCGATGCAGGCGATAGCCGGCACTCATTTCAACTATTCGCTGCCGCCGGATTTCTGGCCGGCGTTCCGCGAGCACGAAGGCAGCAGCGCCGCAGAGCGCGCGTTCAAGTCCGAAAGCCTGATGCGGCTCGTGCGCAATTACCGGCGCTGCGGGTGGCTCCTGACATACCTCTACGGCGCCTCGCCCGCGTTCAGCAAGTCGTTCCGCCCGCAAGGGCATCCGCGCCTGGAGTCGCTGGACGGCGATACCTGGTATGCGCCTTTCTCGACGTCGCTCCGCGTCAGCGACATGGGCTACCGCAATTCGACGCAGGCGAGGTTCAGCGTCGGAGTCAATTCTCTCGAGGAGTACCTCGACGGTCTTGCGGCGGCACTGACGGCGGTCGATCCGCGCTACGCGGCGATCGGCGTCGTCGTCGACGGCGAGTATCGCCAGCTCAACGCCAACGTACTGCAGCTCGAGAACGAGTACTACAGCTCGATCCGGCCGAAGCCCGCGAGCAAGTCGCCGCGCTTGATCGCGGCGTTGCGCAACTCCGGCGTCGAGTATGTCGAGGTGCGAACGCTCGATCTCAATCCATTTGAAAACGCCGGCGTGTCGCTCGAGCAGATGCGCTTCGTCGAGGTGCTGCTGCTCTACTGCCTGATCGAGGCGAGCCCGCCGATCACGGCCGAGGAGCAGGCGGAGATCGACCAGCGCGAGCTCGCCGTGGCCTGGGAAGGTCGGCGGCCCGGGCTGCGCCTGCCGCGTCAGGGCGCCAGCATGCCGCTGCAGAACTGTGCGCTCGCCATCCTCGACTCGCTCGCGATGATCGCGCCCCTGCTCGACGACCGCCGCGCAATGCACCGGCGCGCGATCGACGCGGCGCGCGACGCCGTGCACGATCCGGCGGCGACGCTGTCGGCCCGCGTTCTCGAGGAGCTCGGGAGCGGCAAGCGCTCGTTCTTCGACTGGGCCAACGAGCTGGCCGGACGCCAGCGCGAGCATTACCTACGCTACGAGTTCGCTCCGGGCCGGCTTGCGGAGCTCACGGGCGTCGCGGGGGAGTCCCTCAAGGCCGCGGCGGCCCTGGAAGCGGGACCCGAGCCACCGTTTTCCGAGTATCTGGCAGGCCTGCTCGCGAGCGGGGTCGGCGGCGGCCCTGCCGCCAGTCGAAATCTGTGATTAGGTTAACCGCGTCCCTGCGCGGAAACCTTCAGACTCCCAGGCTTTCGGGCCAGGACTCCTTATGAAGCGCCTGCTGCAACTCGGATTCATCCTGGGGTTCCTCGGAACCCTTGCGGGCGCGTATTTCGCGCCCTGGTTCGAGTTTCCGCGCTTTCGTTCCGCGACCACGGTCGTGCCGAACGGCGGCCGGCTCGAGCAGTTCGAAGTGCGGCTGCCAGCCGACCGCATCGGTGCCGGGGTCGCGGTGACCTCCGGACCCGAGTCCGGCAGTCTCGAACATTTCAAGCTGCGGGACGTCGAAGGTAACGTCATCGGCCTCGCCGCCCGCCACCGCCTGCCGCTCGCCGACGGTACCGCGGCGACGTCCTGGCTGCTGACAATTCCGAGCCGGGGCACCATTGCATTTACCGCGAGCTTGCCCGCGGGCGAGTCCCTCGAAGGCCGGATCGCCGCCACCGGTCTTGTCGCCGGCGCGAGCAGCGAGCCCGGGATCTCCATCGATCTCGGGTCACCCGCGAGCAGCGTTGCGGCTACCGGCGAATTTGCCAAGATCGACTTCGAGCTCGTCGAAACCTGGATGATCGCCGGGCTCGAGGCGGATGGTGCAATCCGCGGCTCAGCACCGTGGGCACGGCGGACATATGAAATACGTTTTGGCGCTCATCCTGGGTCTGATCGCCGGCGCGGCCGTCGCCATCGCGGCGCTCTATTTCAATCCGCTGACGCAAGGGTCGGCAGAGCCGGCCGGCTCTCCCGACTGGTCGCTGCAGTTCGGGCTCGCGCCGGCCGCGACCTGGATTGCGACGCACGACGAGAAGCTGGGCCTGCCCGCCGTTCCGGCCGATGTGCCGCTGCTCTGGGAGAACGGGATCAAGGGTAGCCTGCTGACAGCGCTGCCGCTCCATGATGCGTCCGGCCGTCTCGCGGCATTCGGCACGCGCATCACCGTGCCGTCGGCCGCGACCGAATTCCTGCACTCGGGGCTGCTCGTGGACGATTACTGGCTGATCAGCATTCCCGGCCAGGGCACGCTGTTCATGCACGCCGTCAACAACCAGTGGCCGCTCGTGCGCGACACCCTGGTCCGCGTCGACCTGCTGCGGCGCGACTGGCACGGCCCAGGTAGCTACGCGCCGACTGTCGGTCCGGGCGCGGACGGCGCAAGCATCACGGGCCTGAGCGGCAACCTCGCGGGCAGGACAGGTCACGGCCGCGAGCGCAGCGCGCTCGACAATTACACCGGCAGCTTCGCTGCGCTCTCGGGAGAGCTCAACCTGGATCTCGAGGGGCATTAGGCTCTCGACTTCGCGGCCCTGCGGGCCGCTCGTCTGTCGCCGACGACGGCGGGCCGCTGCGCGGCCCTTGTCTTAGCCCGCGAGCGTCGCGAGATCGGAGCCGAGGTCTGCGATCGCCGCCTTCGGCCAGCGCGGTTTCTCGCTGAGACGCTTCCTTGCAGTCATGTAGCCGCGCGGATCGTTGATCGCGTCGACCGCGATCACGCGATCCTGCTTGAGGTAGTAGACGGCGAAGCTGCCGTCGTCGGGCCGGCCGCGCAGGACGGTAGAGTCATACCCGAGCGATAGTCCCGCAATCTGCAGCTTCAGGTCGTACTGGTCCGACCAGAACCAGGGCACGGCGTTGAACGGCTCTTCGCGGCCGCAGATTGCCGCTGCCGCCGCCTTGCCCTGCTCGATCGCGTTCTGCACCGACTCCAGGCGAACGCGCCGGCCGACCCAGGGGTGCGGGTGGCTCGTGCAGTCGCCGGCGGCGAACACGAAAGGCGCGGAGCTCCGGCCGCAGGCGTCGACGGCGATGCCGTTGTCGATGGCGAGCCCGGCGTTCCCGGCGAGCTCCGTTCGCGGCAGGATGCCGGTGCCGATGAGGACGAGATCGCAGTCGATCCGACCGCCTTCCGTCTGCGCGGCACGCACGGCTGTGTCGCCGATGAAACGCGTGAGTCGCACGCCGAAGCGCAGGTCGACTCCGGCCTGACGATGCCGGCCGGCATAGAAGTCCGAGACCTCTGAGCAGACGCTGCGCGCCATCGCGCGGTCCATGGCCTCGAGCACCGTGACCGAGAGCCCGAGGCCCACGGCGACGGCAGCGACCTCGAGCCCGATGTAGCCGGCGCCGACGACGAGCAAGCGTTGCCCCGGGCGGAATGCGGGTCGAAGCGCGTCGACGTCGGCTTGCGTTCGCAGATAGTGGATGCCGCTGAGCTCGACGCCGGGCAGCGCGAGAGACCTCGGCTCGCTGCCCGTGGCGAGCAGCAGGTGCGAGAAACCGAGCGTGTCCCCGTTCGCGAGCTTGAGCGATTTTGCCGCCAGATCGACGGAGTCCGCGCGCGTGCCGAGCAGTACCTCGATCTCGCGCGTGCGATAGAACTCCTCGGGCTTCAGCAACAGGTGGTGCCGATCGAGCTCGCCGGCGAGGAACTTCTTCGACAGCGGCGGCCGCTGATAAGGCAGCGAGGGCTCCTCGGCGACGATCGTGATGCGTCCGGAGAAGCTCGCCTGACGTGCCGAAGCTGCGGCCTGTGCCGCGGCCTGACCGCCGCCGACAATGGCGAGGTGCTCGCGCATGGATTCGTCCTCCCGCTAAGGCGGCCAATGATACTGATCGCAATGGGCAGGAGCGATGCGCGCTCCGCGAATGTCGCTCGATTCGCGCGATATTCGAGTTAACCCCGGGACCTGAGCCAGCCCAAGATTGGACCCCATGCGCAGACAACAACTCGATGCCGTCCTGGAAGGGCCAAAAGGCGCAGTGTTCGCGGCGCTCTGTCGCACGCTGGCCTTCCGGCGCTGGCCGATTGCGCCGGACGAAGACGCGGTGCAGGGCCGGCGCTACGGCTATCAGACGGGATCGGTGCGGCGCACCGGGCACGTCGTCGAGGTCGTGCGCCCCGCTGCGCTCACGCTCAAGGAAGTGCTGCACGACCCGCCCTGTCGCGTCAGCCTGACGATGCGCTGGCGCATCGAGCCCCTGGCGTCCGGTTGCACGGTGCGTCTCGGCGCGAGCTATCAATTGAATCACGCGGCAATCCTGCGCCGGCACCATTGGGATGAGCGCTTGCGCCTGAATTTCCGCAACCAGTTCACATTTCTTGCTCGCAACCTGAAACGTGATCTCAAGCAAGTTTGACGCGGCGGCGGCGACCTATACTCGAGCGCGAGGGTCTGAACATGCCGCGCATCCGGCCAGTCAGCAATCTTCGCGAGTACTTCCGGCAATCGGTTGCGGCTTCGCTGCAGCGCAACGAAGTCGAGGTCGACAGGCAGACGAGCGGCTATGTCGGCGACCTGCTCACCCTTTACGCGCGCTCCGAGGCACTATTCGAGCAGGGCGAGAGCGGTCCGGAGCTGAAACCCCTGGCGCTCGTGCTCGCCGCTGCAATCGATCGCGACCGCGCGGAGCGCTATCGCGCCCTGCAACGCGTCGGCGACCAGTCGCTCTTCATCGCGGGCTTTCTCGGCGACAGCCTGGCTGCCAAGCCGGTCGGTATCGACTACTACGTCGGCATGGGCGGCTCGGCCTATCGCGCGCTGTCGGTCGAGAGCCGGTCGACGCTACTCGCGCAGGTTTTCGCCGAGCTCTCGCGGAACTTCCTCGAGTTCGTCGACGCGCTCGCCGATCTGCGCGAGACCGCCTGCGATGCCAACGAGGATCTGCTCAGGCTCTACGAGACCTGGACTCGCACGGGCAGCCGGCGCGCCGCGCGGCGACTCCGCGCGCACGGCATCGATCCGCAGGCGAGCTTGCGCGAGCCGCGCAAGCCTCACTGAAGAAACAGCCGGTAGGCGGGATTGTTGGATTCGGGCCAGTAAGCATAGCCCAGCCGGTCGAGATGCCCGATGAAGTCCGCGCGCTCTCGCGCAGGCACCTGGATACCGGCCAGCACGCGCCCGTAGTCCGAGCCGTGATTGCGGTAGTGGAACAGGCTGATATTCCAGCGCACGCCGACGGCATGCAGGAAGTTGAGCAGCGCGCCCGGCCGCTCGGGAAACTCGAACCGGTAGATGAGCTCGTCTTCGAGGTCCGGCACCGGGCCTCCGACCATGTGGCGGACGTGGAGCTTCGCGAGCTCGTTGTCGCTCAAGTCCCGCACGCGGTAGCCCGCGGATCCTAGCTGACTTACGATCGCGCCCGCTTCGCCGCGAGCTCCCGAGAGGCTCAAGCCTACGAAAATCTTCGCCGTCTCGCCCGGGGCGTAGCGGTAATTGAATTCCGTGACGTTGCGCGAGCCGAGTGCCGCGCAGAACGCCAGGAACGCGCCGCGCTTTTCCGGAATCTCCACCGCGATCAGCGCTTCGCGATGCTCGCCGATGTCGGCGCGCTCGCTGATGTGCCGCAGGCGGTCGAAATTGAGGTTCGCGCCGGAATTGATCGCAATGAGGCGCTGCCGCGCGGTGCCGGTTGCCTCGATCCACTGCTTCATGCCGGCGACTGCAAGCGCGCCGGCCGGCTCGTCGACGACGCGCGTGTCCTCGTAGACGTCCTTGATAGCCGCGCAGATCGCGTCGGTGTCGACGAGCACGATCTCGTCGAGGACCTCGCGGCAGATCCGGTATGTCAGATCGGCAACGCGGCGGACGGCGACGCCGTCGGCAAAGATGCCGACGCGCTCGAGATCGACGGGCCCGCCGGCCTCGAAGGCCCGGTGCATGCTTGCGGCGTCCACGGGCTCGACGCCGATGACTTTCACCTCGGGCCGGCGTGCCTTGAGCCACGCGCCGATACCGCTCGCGAGACCGCCGCCGCCGATCGGCACGAAGACGGCCGCGGGCTCGCGGTCGCTCTGCTTCACGAGCTCGCGCCCGATCGTGCCCTGGCCGGCGATGACGTCGGGATCGGCGAAGGGATGCACGAACTCGAGCCCGTGTTGTTCGGCAAGAGCCATCGCGTGGGCGTAGGCGTCGTCATAGGCCTGGCCATGCAGGACGATGTCGCCGCCGAGCGCGCGCACGGCATCGATCTTGATCGTCGCCGTGGCCTCGGGCATGACGATCAGCGCCTTGACGCCGAGCCGGCCGGCCGCAAGCGCCACACCCTGCGCGTGATTGCCTGCGGAGCTGCAGACGACGCCGCGCGTCAGGCGCTCGCGCGGAATCTGCGCGAGGCGGTTCTCGGCGCCCCGGCATTTGAACGAGAAGATCGGTTGCAGGTCCTCGCGCTTGAGAAGGATCTCGTTGTCGAAGCGCGCGGACAGTCGCCTGGCGTGATCGAGCGGCGTCTCGATCGCACTCGCGTAGACCTGCGCGCGCTCGATGCGCGCGATTATGTCGGCGATGGTTTGCTGCACGGCAGGCATGGGTTCGCCAGGTCTCGGCCCCTGTGCCCCGAGTCTATGCGAGCGGCTTCGAGGGGACTACTCGGAGGGCGGCGCGCGCAGGAGATCGTCCATGCGCCGCGTGAGCTGGCTGTACTGATAGCTCGGAATGCGGAAGCGCCAGCCCGCGAGCCGCTCGTCGAGAGCGGCCGCTTCGGCGATCGCGTTGTCGGCGGGCTCGTCGGGTGCTGCCGCGTCAGCGGGCCCGTCCGACGCATCGCCTTCCGCGGCCACTGTGTCGGCGGCTTCGACAGCTGCGCCCGCGTCCTCCGCCGGCGTATCCGCGGCTGCGAGGGAGTCCACGGTTTCGGTGGCGAACTCCAGCGCCTGCCCGGCATCGAAGCGCGCGGCGAAGCTCAACCAGGGCTGGCCGTCGGCTTCCTCGGCCGCCGTCGCCGTGACCGTGAGGACGAGCCCGTCGAAGGTCCGGAACTCGGTCGTGGCGAGTACCTCGCCGGGCGTCTCTGGGGCGCGCGAGACGGCATCGAGCTCGAGTGCCTGCAGCACGCTGCCGGTCACGTTCGCAATGCCGGAGTACTGGAGCTCGCGTCCCTCGGGCACGGCGTCGACCGTGTAATCGGAGAGCTCGCGCGCATCCTTGTGGATGACGAGGCTCTCGCCGTCGGCATGGCTGACCTCGACGCGCTGCACGCGGCTCGAAGGAATCGCGATGATCTCCGGCCGCACCCAGTCGGACGGGTCGCGCGCGACGTCCGGATTGCGGTCAATGAGGACGCTCTGCGCGCTCGCCGCAAGGCGGGCGTAGCGTTCGCCGTCGCCGTAGGCATCGCCGAGGACGACCTCGTAGCTCGCTCCGTCGCTCGCCGTCAACGCAAGCTCGAGTCCCGTCGCCGTGGCCGAGTCGACGGCTTCGACACCGAGCCGGGAATGGAAATTCGGATCCGTGGTCTTTTCTTCGACGATGCGCGCTTCCGAGAGCGCGATCAGGAGGCCGTTGACCTTGCCCGTGGCGGCGGCATAGCCGCCCTGCTCGACGACAACCCAGTCCTCGCCCGCGCGCTCGATGCGCGCGAGCCGCGCGGCGCCCGCGCCGCTGATCTCGATGGCCGTGATCGCATCGACCTGGTCGGCGAGCCCGGGGACGAGTAGCTCGCCGGCGGAGTCACCGGCGATCGAAGCCGTGTCGCCGCCGTGCTGGGACAGCATCGCGACGCCGACGAGCAGCAGGGCGACGACGGCGAGTACGACGAAGGCCTTGCGGTTCATTGCGGGTGTGCCTTGCGCTGGCGTCGCAGCAGGTAAAGCGTCAGCGCCAGCGCGGCGAGCAGCACAG
>Ga0315910_10003180_pt1 | contig 14100 bp, 11 predicted proteins | sample EdamamesoilMG_FD_204470 | JGI IMG/M metagenome (GOLD analysis project Ga0315910, IMG submission 204470) | Garden soil microbial communities collected in Santa Monica, California, United States - Edamame soil | ecosystem: Environmental > Terrestrial > Soil > Garden | place: USA: California...
TCAGTGTCGCGCCGATGCGCAGCTCGCCCGACTGTTGTCGCGTCAGATGACGCTCCAGCTCGCGCCCCTGCTCGCACAGCGCTTCTGCCTGCGGCCACAGCGCGCGCCCCAGTTCACTCAGGGTCAGCCGCTTGCCGAAGCGTTCGAAGAGGCGCACATCGAACTGCCGCTCGAGATCGAGCAGCGCACCACTGACGGCCGATTGGGACATCCCGAGGGTCTTTGCCGCACGGCTGACGCTTTCGACTCGGGCGATTGCCGTGAATACCTCGAGCTGGCGAAGGGTGAAGCGCATATCGGAGATACCGATGAATCTATCCGATATTACCCGTTTTACCGGATAATGTCACGGCGCTAAGTAACCCCCATGGGCAGCACCAATCGCGAAACCGTCCTCAACGTCCGGCACTGGAACGACACGCTCTTCAGCTTCACCACCACGCGCAGTCGCGGCCTCCGCTTCAAGAACGGCCACTTCATCATGATCGGCCTCGAGGTCGAAGGTAGGCCACTGCTCAGGGCGTACAGCCTGGCGAGTGCCAACTACGAAGAGCACCTGGAGTTCTACAGCATCAAGGTTCCCGATGGATCGCTCACCTCGCGCCTGCAACACCTGAAGCCGGGCGACGAAATTCTGATTGGCACCAAAGCCACGGGCACGCTCGTGATGAGCACGTTGCGGCCGGGCAAGCGCCTGTACCTGCTCAGCACAGGCACCGGACTCGCGCCTTTCATGAGCATCATCCGCGATCCCGAGACCTACGACGCCTACGAGCACGTGGTGCTCGCTCACGGCGTGCGCACGGTCGACGAGCTCGGGTACTCGGACTACATTCAGCACGAGTTGCCGGACCACGAGTACCTGGGCGAGCAGGTGCGCGAGAAGCTTCGCTACTACCCCGCCGTTACCCGGGAGGCATTCTCCAACCGAGGCCGCCTGACCGATCTGCTCCGCACGGGTAAGATGTGTAGCGATCTGGGGTTGCCCGACCTGCACCCCGAGCACGACCGCGTAATGATCTGCGGCAACCCGGGCATGTTGGACGAGCTCGTGACCGAGCTCGAGGCGCGCGGCTTCGTCGAAGGCGCGAGTCACGCGCCCGGCGACTACACCATCGAACGAGCGTTCGTCGAACGCTGACAGTCGGGGCTATCGTAAGCTCGGGGCATCGTCCCAACGCCAGAGCGTGGCACAAAGCCACGGCGAACGCGCGCGCTGTCGGCGCCCGCCGAGGCACGTTGCGCGAGAGTCTGCATTCGGCATACTTTGCTCTCAATGCCTCTCGCGCTTGCCGTTGAGATTGCTCCCGAGGCGTCCGTCACGGAGTCACAGGTCTCCGATAGCCAGTCCGTTCGCATGCACCTGCGCGAGCAGACGCGCCCTGCTCACGAGCGCGCCGAAGCCGCCGTGATGCGCGCGTTGAACCGCTGCTCCAAGGATAGCTACGTGCGGTACTTGGAGCGGGTTTTTGGGCTGTACTCGCCGCTCGAGGCCAAGTTGCTCGCGGTGCCGGCGTACACCGAGCGCGTCACGGACTTCGCCCAACGTCGCAAAGTGCCTTGGTTGCTCGACGACCTGCGCCATTTTGGCCGGGGCGTGCGTAGCTTACCGCTCTGCACCACGCTGCCCGATCTCACCCACACGCACGCGGTGCTCGGCACGGCTTATGTGTTCGAAGGCGCGACGCTGGGCGGCCCGGTGCTGCTCGGTGCGCTCGCCTTCGAACCCGCACCAGCGCCCGCGCGGGGTGGAACATTTCTAAGCGGCTACGGTCCTAGCACGGCAGAGCGTTGGCGTGGCTTCACACGCGTCTTGGACCAAGCCGTTACGAACACGAGCGAGCTCACACGCCTGGTGCATGGCGCGCGGCAAGCGTTTGCCGTGTTCGAAGATTGGATCGCAGCGTCGTGAAGTGGGGCACGCTACCGTCGGGTGAACCACTCGATCTGACGACCTGCGGGGCAGAGCCCATCCACATCCCTGGTTCCATCCAGCCCCACGGTCTGTTGCTCGCCGTCAGCGATGCTCCGGAACTGCGAGTATTACAGCTGAGCAACAACACGCGGCGCCACTTGGACAGAGCCCCGGAGGAGCTGTTGAACTTGCCGCTCTCGCGCCTGCTCGACGAGGCCAGCGCGGATCGTGTGCGCGCGGCCTGCCAGGTCGAAAGCGAATTGGATGCGTCTCCGCTGAGAGTCCGCGCTCGGAGGCAGGACGCGAACGTCGACTTCGACGCCATTCTGCACCGCTCGGGCGGCCTCTGGTTGCTCGATCTCGAGCCTGTTGGTCAGGCTGACAGCTACGCGGTCACCAATGCCCACCGCGCGGTGCGTCGCGCTGTCGATCGCTTGGATCGTTTTAGCAACGTACTCGACATGTGTCGTCAAGCCGCGAGCGAAGTGCGCGACATCACCGGGTTCGACCGCGTGATGATCTATCGTTTCGACGCCGACTGGCACGGCGAGGTTATCGCTGAAACCAAGCGCGACGAGCTGGAGGCATTCCTCGGGCTGCACTATCCCGCTTCCGACATTCCGGAGCAAGCGCGCCGCCTGTACACCCTGAACCCGATTCGCATCATTCCGGATGTCGACTACGAACCTGCGCTGCTCATCCCCCAGCGGAACCCTCTCACGTCGGAGGCACTCGATCTGAGCAACTCGGTGCTGCGCAGCGTCTCACCGATCCACTGTGATTACCTGCGCAACATGCGCGTCGCTGCATCGATGTCGATCTCGTTGCTGCGGGACGGCAAGTTGTGGGGACTGATCGCCTGTCATCACTACCAACCACGCTTCGTGGCGTACGAGGTGCGTCTCGCGGCCGAGTTCCTCGGTCGTGCGCTGTCGTGGCAAATCGCGTCCCGCGAGCACACCGACGTGGCCGAGCAGACCGCGCTGGCCCAGAGCAAGCTGACGGCCTTCGTGAGCAAGCTGCGCGCAGCGTCCGACGTTTTCCAGGAGCTCGCCGAACTCGGGCCGGAGCTTGCGCTGCTGGTCGATGCCCAAGGTGTCGTCATCGCACACGACGGCGAATTCCTTGGCTGGGGCCTGTGTCCGCCGCGCGACCAATTGCCGCGCTTGCTCGACTTCTTGGCGCAGCAGGCCGACGTATTTGCCAGCGACGAGTTCAGCCAGCTTTTGCCCGAGGCGCGCGTTTACGCCGAGAGCGGCAGCGGCGTGCTGTCGATAGCGCTCGCCAAATCGACCGGGAGCTTCGTGATTTGGTTTCGGCCAGAGGTCGAACGCACCGTCCGCTGGGCAGCTGACCCCGTCAAGAGCGTGGTGGTCGAAAACGGCATCCCGCGCCTGACCCCGCGCGGTTCGTTCAGTCTGTGGAAGCAGGTGGTCAAGGGCAGGTCATTACCTTGGTGCGCCTGGCAAATCCGCACCGTGAGCGATCTGCGGGGCGGGCTCGTGGCCAATGTCATGAGTCATGCTGCCGAAGTCCAGCGCTTGAACCGAGCGCTCGCCAAGATCAATACGGAGCTCGACCAATTCGCCTACGTCGCGAGCCACGACCTCAAGGCGCCGTTGCGCGGCATCGCCAACCTGTCTCAGTGGGTGGAAGAGGACTTGGGGGACGCGCTCTCGGGTGAGTCGCGTGAGAATATGGCCCTGCTGCGCGGCCGTGTGCAGCGCCTGGAACGATTGATCGACGGCATCTTGGACTACTCGCGCGCAGGCCGCGCCAAGCAGCCGCCCGAGCAAGTCGATGTCGGGCAGCTGCTGTCCGAGGTGACGGAGTTGCTCGCGCCGCCCTCGACGTGCCACATCGATATTCGGGGGGTGATGCCGCTGGTGCTCGTCGAGCGCGTAGCGTTGCAGCAGGTGTTCCTCAACCTACTCAGCAACGCGATCAAGTATGCGAATCGCGAACGGGGAGAAGTGGTGGTCGCAGTCAGGGAACAGCCCGCGGCACATCAGTTCAGCATCCAAGACAACGGTCCGGGCATCGAGCCCCAGTACCACGAGCGCATTTGGGGCATCTTTCAGACACTGGAAGCTCGCGACAAAGTCGAAGGTACGGGCATCGGCCTGTCCATCGTCCGCAAGATCGTGGAGTCGCGCGGCGGCCAAGCCTGGCTCACCTCGACCCCCGGCCAAGGCGCAACCTTCCACTTTTCGTGGCCCAAGGAGCCCAACCCATGACCAACGCAGCGAACCTCGGCGACGACCGTGTTCTACACATCTTGCTCGTCGAGGACGACGAAGTGGATGTCAAGAACGTGCAGCGCGCCTTCAAGCGCAACAACATGTCCAATCCGCTGCACGTCGCCGCCAACGGCTTGGAAGCGCTCGAGATGCTGCGCGCCGGCAAGATCCCCCGGCGACGGCTCGTGCTGCTGGACCTGAACATGCCCAAGATGAACGGCATCGAGTTCTTGCAGGCGATCCGGAACGACCCCGAGTTCGCCAATCTGACTGTGGTGGTTCTCACCACCTCGAACGACGATCGAGACCGCTTGGCGGCTTACGAGCACCATGTTGCGGGCTATCTTCTCAAGCCGGTCACGTTCCCGAGCTTCGTGGAGCTGATGGCCACGCTCAACAAGTACTGGACGCTGGTCGAGCTACCCTGAGACAGCGCAGCGGGCGATGGAAGCAACGACTCTGAAGCTGCTCTTGATCGATGACGACGAGGTCGATCGCCGCTCGGTGGTTCGTGCCTTGAAGGCGGCGGCCTTGGACGCAGAGATCGTGGAGGTGGCGGATGCTACGCTGGTGCTCGGCGCTTTGCAGAACTCGGCCTTCGACTGCATTCTGCTCGACTACCGGTTGCCGCAGACGGATGGCCTCGACGTGCTCGTGCGCACGCGCGACGCGGGTTTCGACCTGCCGGTCATCATCCTGACGGGGCAGGGAGACGAACAGCTAGCCGTCGACTTGATGAAAGCTGGTGCCACGGACTACCTCTCCAAGGCTACGCTGAACGCGAATCGTTTGGGGCGCAGTGTGCTTCAAGCCATCGAACTGCATCGCGCCCGCGTCGCCGCCAAGCGCGCAGAACGCTCTTTGGAGCTGTTGGCTCGCGCAGGCGAAGCGCTCGCCACCGACTTCGACTTGACCAAGACCTTGGCCGCGACAGCCAACCTGTTGGTCCCCGAGTGGGGCGACTACTGCAGCGTGCAAGTCGTCCAAGACGACGGCAGCTTGAGCCTGGGTGCGTGCGCGAGCCGTGCCGAGGACAAAGCTCGCTTGATTCGAGAAATCATGGCACGAATCCGCGCGCGCATGGGTTCCAGCCAAGGCTCGCCGGAGGTGGTGCGCACCGGACACTCGCAACTCTTGAACGACTTTTCGGAGACGAAGCTGCGCGAGATGTCGGGGGGCGACGAAGAGCTCTATGAGCTGATATCAGAGCTCGGGACGCGTTCGGGCGTAGTAGTTCCCCTCAACGCGCATGGCAGCACTATCGGGACCTTGACGCTGGGTTCGTGTGATTCGCGTCGCAGCTATACAGCGTCCGACCTGAAGCTCATCGAAGAGGTGGGGCGACGAGCCACGGTCGCCATCGACAGCTCGCGCTTGTTCGAGTTGTCCCAGCGCGAGCGCCGTCACGCTGAAGAGGCCAATCGCGCCAAAGACGAGTTCTTGGCAGTTGTCTCGCACGAGATCCGCACTCCGTTGAACGCGATACTGGGCTGGTCCAGAATGTTGCTGACCGGCTCGCTAGTGGCCGAGCAACGCGAACGCGCTCTGTCGACGATCGAGCGCAACGCGCGCACGCAGGCGCAGCTGATTGACGACTTGTTGGACGTCTCGCGCATCATCACCGGTAAGCTGCGCATCGAGGTCGCGCCAGTCGAACTCGTGAGGGTGATCGAAGCTGCCGTCGATGTGGTGCGTCCTGCTGCCGATGCCAAAGAGGTGCGCATCCAGTCGATTCTCGATGGCACGGCGGGCCCATTGATGGGAGACGCAGATCGTTTGCAGCAAGTCGTGTGGAATTTGTTGTCGAACGCCGTGAAGTTCACGCCGCGTGGGGGGCGCGTCGTCGTGCGTCTCGAACGCGTCGACTCGTCACTGATGATCACGGTCGAAGACACGGGTGCGGGGATCGAGCCTGAATTCTTGCCCTTCGTGTTCGATCGCTTTCGTCAGGCCGAGATGCGCTCTACGCGCTCGCGCGGGGGGCTCGGTCTGGGGCTCAGTATCGTACGGCACATTGCGGAGCTCCACGGAGGCAAGGTCACTGCGCACAGCGAAGGTGCTGGCAGCGGCGCGACGTTCATCGTGACATTGCCAGTCTCTCCCCTGCGCTCGGTCGGGCCTATGTCGAAGCGTTCACCGGACCCGTGGCAGCTCCAAAACGATGCGCCGACACTCCAGTGTCCGCCCGAGGTGAGGGGCTTGAGCGTCTTGGTCGTCGAAGACGAACCAGACGCGCGTGAGCTTTTGAAGTCGGTGCTCGAGTATTGCCAGGCGCGTGTCGCTGTTGCCGGAACCGTGGAGGAAGCTTTGACCGTGATGCCGACATTCAAGCCCGACGTGATCGTCTCGGACATTGGCCTGCCCGGCGAGGACGGCTATGCCTTGATCGACCGAGTCCGTCGCTTGACCGATCAGGAGGGCGGCAAGGTCCCGGCGATCGCATTGACGGCGTACACCCGCACCGCCGATCGAACGCGCGCGCTGCTCGCCGGGTTCAACATGTACGTGCCCAAGCCCGTGGAGCCGCGGGAGTTGCTGATAGTGTTGGCGAGCGTCTCGGGCCGGCGCTCGCGGGCGTCCGGCGCGCCGACGCCGTGACGCCGGCCTCGCGCGCGGAGCGCGAGGCGAGCCTTCGTCGACGGTGCGAGTCCCTACTCGGGAGCGTGGACGTTCCCCAGAACGTTGTCTTCGAACGTATTGTCGGACTCGGTCACCGAGAGCGCGTCTGAAACCGCGAAGATACCCCAGCCGGAGCTGCGACTCAGGGTGCTGTTCGTGACGCTAACCTGACTGCTCGGGTCCAGCAAGATGGCTGCTGGGTCACGCGAGCCTTCGCAGCACCAGCTGGCTGAGCCCGCTCCATCGATAGTCACGCCGTCGAACACGTTCAGCTCACTCGCCGACTCGAGCCCGATGCCCTTCCAGTAGCCAGCTTGATCGACGCGACCCTCGAACCGAATGTCACCTTCGTCGCTGATGGCACTCAGTGAACCTTCGACGCCGACCCAAAGCCCAGCGTCCGCATCGAAGCTGAGCCGTGCACCAGGCGCTACGCTGATGTCGGCATCGATCGTGGCTTCGTCCAAGAACAAGTAGGGTACGTCCAAAGCCGGCCAGGTGCCAGGTTCCGTCACCGTGTTGGCGAGCACGACGACGCGGTCTTCCACGTTGTCGCCCAGGTAGGTCGAGGCGGAGTCCAACTGCGCCACGCTAGACGCGCTCAAAAGCACGGCAGACTCGGCGTTGCCCGAAAAGTGGTTCCTGGCGAAGGGTTCGAGCACGGAGCCAGAGAGCGCTTGCAAGCCGTACCCGCCGCTGTCTCGGAACGTGGTGTCTTCGATCCCGAGCCTTGCATCGTGCTCGAGCAAGAGCCCAGCAACCTCGCGATCCCCATTACAGCACCACACGCTCTGGCCAGCGTTGGCAATTTCCACGAAGGCTAGCCGGTTGTCTCGATCGTTCGATGTGACGATCACGCCCACCCAGGTGCCCACTTCGTCGACGGCTCCCGCGAGCTGTATCGGTGTTTCTGCGTCACCCACGGCGACCAGCGTGCCTTCCTCGCCGACGCTGAGCCCGGTATCGTCATCGAACTGCACACTCACGCCTGCAGAAAGGGTCAGCGTTGCCGCGCCCACCTCGAGCCCCTCACGCGATCGGAACGGCAGGTTCGTCCGCGGCCAGGTGGCGTCGTCATCAATGCTGCTGCCCTGCACTTCGATGAAGGCGTGTCCATTGGGCGTCGCTGGATCACCCAGATAGTTCGAGCCTGAGTCGAGCGCTCCCACCAAACCGGCGCGGATGCGTACGGGCGCGCCCTCGTTGTTCAGAAACAGATTCCCTGAGAACTCCTGAAGGTCGCTGGTGTCCAGAACATCCAAGCCGTTGCCGGCCGAAAAGGCGAAGACGCTGTCCTTGATCGAAACGCGCCCCTCGGAAACCAGCACCATGGTGGGCTCGCGGTTGCCTTCACAGCAGCGTGCCTCGCTGCCTCCGTAGGCGAACTGCACGTGCTCGAGTCGATTGTCTGGACTCTGGCTCAGGATATCGACCGAGCGCCAGTGGCCTGGCTCTTCGATACTCCCAGTGAACGTGATGGGTTCGCTCGCGGTGCCGACCGCGACGAGTGCACCCTCACCTAGCACCTCCACGATGGCGCCTTCCGACATGACGATCGTGACGCCGGGTTCGATGGTCAGCGTGGCGTCGCTCACCGTGAGGGTCCCGTCAACGCGGTAGCAATTGCCCGCGGTCAACGTGAGGTCGCTGGAAACGTCCGCCAGCGCTTCTTCGGAGCCGCACTCCGGCGCGACGAAGTCGGGGGGCGCCTCCATACCGGGGCCAGAGGCTTGTTCGCCGCTGCCTGCGGTGCCCCCCGTGCCGCCGCTGCCTGCACTGCCGCCGACGCCCGCGCTGCCGCCTGCATCGACGCCTCCGCTGCCTCCGGTGTCGCTGCCTCCCGTGGCGCTGCCGCCCGCTCCGCCACTGTCGCCCGTGGTGTTGCTCCCGCTGCTACTGCCTCCGCTTTCACCGCTTGCGCTCGTTCCACCGCCGGCACCACCTGTAGCGGAATTGCCGCCGCTGCCAGCGTTGCCCCCGGCGTCGCTCGCTTCGTCGTCGCCCGTGGTTTCGATGGTGCATGCCGAAGTCACGCTCGCCAAGCAGGCCCCGGCAACGAGTATCTTAGACCAAGAGTTCATGGGTTTCTCCTTCACGAGAGGTCGCAAATGAGGCCACGAAACGGGAGCCCCCTGTGCGTGGTTGATTGGCGGTGAGCGAACAGCGCTCACGGTCGTATGGGGACATGGACGATCGATGCTCCGCTGGTATTCACAATCCGCTTGATACCGCACAGTCTGCTGAGTTCATAACTAACATTGATATGTTAGAATGCGTGTGCGACGAAGACGATTGTGCGCCGGTGCGGTCGCCGTCCTTGCGGTCACGAATTCGTGGAATGTTCACGCGATTCCGCGCTGACGCGAAGCAAGGACAAACCGGTCGTCGGAAGCGTTTTGGGATCGTGTTGCAAGCGTCGGTCGCCCAGGCTGACGCTCGCTGCTCCGCGGCTTGCGATTTTTGACTTTGAGTCTACGGGGCGAGCAGCGCTTGCTTCGCGATGGCGTGGAGCTCGGCGGGAGTCAGCGCCAGGGGGTTACCTTGCATGCTGCTCGAACGCTGCGCCTTGACGACGAGGTCGGGAAGCTCCGCCTCGCTGAGACCGAACTCGCTGAGCGCCGGGATCTGGAGGTCGGAGACGAGCATTTCGAGCCAGCCCACGCCGGCATCTGCCGTGGCGCTCGGATCGCCGAGCAGAATTTGAGCCACCCGCGCCATGCGCGCGAGCGCGGGGCTCTGCGGCTGGCGCTCGCGGAGCGCCGCCAGGTTGGCCGCGAATACGAGCGGCAAGAGGCGCGCGCACACGGCTCCGTGCGGCGCGTCGCACATGCCTCCGATGGGACCCGCGAACCCGTGGACCGCGCCGAGCTTGGCGTTGGCGAGCGCTAGGCCACCGCACAGGCTGGTCAGGGACATGCCGGTCCTGGCGTCCAGATCGCTGCCGTCGGCGTAGGCGCGCCTGAGACAGCGGGCAGCGTGCGCGATGCCTTCGAGGGCGATGCCGTCGGTCAGCGGGTTCGCCAGGCACGACAGATAGGGCTCGATGCACTGAGTCAGAGCGTCGAGCCCAGTGGCTGCCGTCGTGGTAGGCGGCACGCTCAGCGTGAGCTCACTGTCCACGATGGCGAGCCTCGGCAGCATCGATGCGTCGCGCAAGCTCACCTTGACCCTGTGTTCCGTGGACGCGAGCACGGCGTTCCGCGTGACTTCCGAGCCTGTCCCCGACGTGGTCGGGATGGCGACACACGGCAGCGCCGGCGCCGTGACGGCCAGCCCGCGGCCCACGACTTCGAGGTAGTCGAGTGGATCGCCCGGATTCGGCAGCAACAGGGCCACCGCCTTGGCAGCGTCGAGCGCGCTGCCCCCGCCGAACCCGACGATCAGCTCTGCAGCGAAATCACGTCCCTCACGCACGAGCTCGAGGGCCGTCTCCACGCTGGGCTCGCCCGCGACACTCCGCACGTGGCTCTCGACCCCGAGCTCGCGCAGCCGAGCCAGCAGGTCTGCGGCCCGCTCGCTGCGACTGCCCGTGACGACCAGCACGCGCCTGCCGTAGCGGGGAACGGCGCCGAGCGCTTTTGGCAGGCAACCTGGACCGAAGACGATGCGGCCCGCCGTCGCGAACTCGAAGTTCATGTCGCGCGGGGAGGGGTTTGCCAGCGAGCTTCTTCGGGGAACAAGCTCTCGTACTTTTGACTCTGCCGGGGCTCGGCCATCATATCGGCGACGGCGTCGCGCCAGGTCGAGTAGTGAGGCGTTTCTTTGTGCGCCAGCGGCGCTTCGCTGGTCTTGTAGGCCTCGATCAGCACGAAACGCGTGGGGTCGCTCTGATCTTGCAGAACGTCGAAGCGGGCGACGCCAGGTTCGTTCAGACTGGCGCGCGCGTTGTCGAGGGTGACGCGCTGAAACTCGGCGACGGAGTCTGGTTTGACGTGAACGTGTACATGAACGACGAGCATGCTGGCTCCTTTCTACGATTTCTCTTCGAACTCGACCTCGGTGGTCAGCGGGCGTGAGCTCGAGGGTTCGATCTCCGTCGCGGCGAGAGCTGCACTCGTTTCGAATTGGAACTCACTGGTCGAGATCCGAAACGACATGCCCGACTCGAGCTTGACGCGCAAGATGGGCAGGTCGTCGATGAACGTGCCGTTCTTGCTGGCGAGATCCATCAGGTAGGGTTCGCCCTCGTCGTTCACGATGACCGCGGCATGTTGACGCGAGACACCTCGCGCCAGGATCTGAATATCGCAATCGACGGCACGCCCCAAGATGGTGCGCGAGCCGAGCATGAACCTCTGCCCCTTCAATGGCCCGTCGGTAGCTTTCAGGAGCCCAGTCATCTTCCCCTTGCCTGGATCGGGCAGCGGATTGTTTCAGAAAGCCCGCCTTGCGGCAAAGCTCTGGCTCGCGCCCCAGTTCGAGAACGATGCGCGCTCGAGTCCGTCCGGAAAAAGCGCCGCGCTCCCATTCCCCATCGCAGGGGTGTCTTTCGGCAGGGCGCTGGGCTATCGTGCATCCCTTCGGTGCTGAAGCTGCGCGCGGCAATTCTGCGATGGGTGCTCCTTGGGATGATAGCCGGGGGTCTCCCGGCAGGTTGTGCCGGCGCCCCTCCGCGCGCGGAAGCTCCCGTGGCTCCCACGCCGGCGGCCCCGAGCGCCGAACCAGGGCTACCGCCGACGTTGAATCTAACCGAGCTGGAATCCCTCGAACACGATTTGCAGCAGAGCGAGCTGCGCTTGGACGCAGAACTTGCGCGCAAAAGCGACGGGCACGCGGCACCGCCCGAGCCAGAACCCTCAAATCCCGAGCCGCCAAACCCGGCGGATTCCGCCGCGACAGGGGCCGGCGGGCCAGCGTCCGGGCCGCGCGCGGAGCCCCATGCCCCACCCCGCGCCCCCAAGCCCGTGAGTGGTTCTCCGCCGGATACGGGCGATCGAGGGAGCGCCTGCGATCTCGGGTGCCGCGCGTTCGCCTCGATGCAACGAGCGCAGGCGCGGATCTGTGAGATCGCGGGTGCTGGCCCGCGCTGCCAGTCCGCGATTGAGCGCGTTCGGGCTGCGGCTGCGCGTGTGACCCGGGCGGGCTGCGAATGCCGGCCCCCCTGAGGATCGCTGAAGCAGGTTCGAGCCATGTCGCGAAATGTTCTTGGGCTGTTTTTTTTGAGACGCTCGGGGCAGCAGCGCCATGAATATCCGGCAACCCCCCTCACTTACGAAATATGTTAGCAGGGTGAACGCGTTGGTGTCTCAGCGAGCCCACGAAACGTGGCACCAAGGCGGGGGTTCATGAATCAATCAGGCCAGAAGGGTCCTCAGCGACAGCGTAGCGAGAAGTGGCGGCTTGCGCCTCAGGAGCAAGAAAGCGCCGTCATCATGCTATCCGTGGAGCTGACGGTGCTCGAGTTCAACTCGGCCGCGGCCCGGCTCTATGGCTACCGGCGCGAAGCCGTGCTGGGAAAGCCGTTCCTCGATCTCGTCCCCCCTCTCGATCGCGAGCTCGTGCGATCCGAACTCACGCGCATGCTGGCCACGGGCGAGGGCAAACCGCTCGAAACTCTGCTCCACCAGGCCGGTGAAGAACGCGTCATTCAGTGGACGCTGGCCCGCGTGCTCGACGCCGATGGCGAGCCGATCTGCGTGGTCGCCGTCTCCGCCGCTCGCGGCCCGCTGCCACCTGCCGAGCTGGATCCAGAGCAAGCGAAGCTGGATCGCAAGATTCAAGATGCACAAAAGATGGAGAGCCTGGCCGTGTTGGCCGGCGGTATCGCGCACGATTTCAACAATCTGCTCGTAGGCATTCTAGGAGGGGCCGATCTGGCGTTGCTCAGCCTGCCTGCCACATCGCCGGCATGTGAGCACTTGGAGATCATCCGTGAGTCCGCGGTCAGGGCATCCGAGCTCAGCAAGCAGATGCTGGCCTATTCGGGGAAGGGTCAGTTTCTGCTCAAGAAGGTCAGCCTGTCGGACGTGCTGCGCGACACCATGCATCTGCTCGAGGTCTCGGTCGGCAAGCGCGCCGCGCTCAAGTACGATCTCGAGAAAAACCTGCCGCTGGTCGAGGTCGACGTCACGCAGATCCGCCAGCTCACCATGAATCTGGTCACGAACGCGTCCGAGGCGATCGGTGACGACACGGGGGTCATCACCATCGTGACCGGCGCGGTGGAATGCAGCGAGCGCTACCTGAAAGAATGCTACGGCGACTGGGAGCTCACCCCGGGTCGCTACGTGTACCTCGAAATTTCCGACAACGGCTGTGGCATCGAAGCTGCAGCGAAAAGTCGAATTTTCGAGCCGTTCTTCACGACCAAGTTTACCGGGCGCGGCTTGGGTTTGGCGGCGGTGATCGGCATCGTGCGCGGGCACCGCGGCGCCGTGCGCGTCTACAGCGAGCCGGGGCGAGGCACGAGCATCAAGGTGCTGTTGCCCGCGGAACGTGCCGAGCACTCGCAACGCGAAGCAGCCGTAGAAAGCTTGCATGCTGGCCGGCGGGACACGCTGGTGTTGGTGGTCGACGACGACGAAACCGTCCGCATCGTGACCGGCGCAATCCTAGAGCGGGCTGGCTACCGCGTGGTCATGGCGAGCGATGGTCGCGATGCCGTCGATATCTTCACGCGTCGCCAGCACGAGATCGCTCTGGTGCTGCTCGACATGACGATGCCGGTGATGGGTGGCGAAGAGGCATTCCGAGAGCTCAGGCAGATCAATCCCAACGTGCAAGTCATTCTTTCGAGTGGCTACAACGAACAAGACGCGACGAATCGCTTCGTCGGCAAGGGGCTCGCGGGCTTCGTGCAGAAACCCTTCGATGCGAAGACGCTGCTCTCCAAGCTCGACGAGGCACTGAGTGCCAAGGGTTTCGCTCCCGGAATCGGTGATTGACGCGCGCCGGGCATCAATCACAGGTCGGGATGGCCGTGAGGTGGTCGATGTGTTCGACCGGAAGCTCGAAGCGGGTGGCGCCGCGGATCAGGATGTTCTTGTAGTGTCGCGAGGGCGGCACGACCTCGTCGACCACGTGTTCTGACTGCACCCGATACGCCCAGGCTTGGATGCGGGTACCCGAGCCGAGGACGGCCGCAGCGAGTGAGCGACCATAGCGGCTCGGATACCCCTCCTTGCGATCCAACGCTGCCAGCGTCTGGCGATCGACTCTGAGCGCGACGCCCGGCAAATCGCCGTCCGCGCGTTCGATGTTGGCGACGCCGCCGCCGCGAGTCGCCGAAAAATAGTTCCAAACCAGCCGATACCCGACGAGTTTCGCCGCTTGGGCTTGCACAATTCTGGCAGGTGGTAAATTGCTCGCCGTGAGCCAGAGACCGAG
>Ga0315910_10003181_pt1 | contig 14099 bp, 9 predicted proteins | sample EdamamesoilMG_FD_204470 | JGI IMG/M metagenome (GOLD analysis project Ga0315910, IMG submission 204470) | Garden soil microbial communities collected in Santa Monica, California, United States - Edamame soil | ecosystem: Environmental > Terrestrial > Soil > Garden | place: USA: California...
CCGAGCAGCGCGTGCACGCTGCCGGGCTCGAGATCGAACGAGACGTCATCGAGCGCGACGAGCGAGCCGAAGCGCTTGCACATCTGCCGAGCGCTCAAGCGGGGAGGCGGCGCGGAGCTGACAGGGGAGGCCCCGACGGCCCCCCGCCGCTCTGCGATCGGGCTGACGCCGCTCTCGTCGAGCGAGCTCTCGGGGCGCGCCCGCCCGCTCACCCGAGTGCCTCGAGCAAGCTGCTGGACGTGCTGATCGCGCCGAACACCCCGTTCTGCATCGTGACCATCTTCAGCGCGGCGGCGTGGTTATTGGGATCGGTCGCGGCGCAACAGTCGCCGAGGATCACGCACTCGTAGCCGCGGTCGTTGGCTTCGCGCATGGTGGTGTGCACGCACACGTCGGTCGTGATCCCCGTCAACACGATGTTGCGGATGCCGCGTTGCCGCAGGATGAGATCGAGATCGGTGGCGCAGAACGAGCCCTTGCCTGGCTTGTCGATGATGGACTCGCCCGGCGCGGGGGCGAGCTCCGGGATGATCTCCCAGCCGGGCTCGCCGCGCACCAGCACGCGCCCGCAGGGCCCCGCGTCGCCGATGCCGGGCTGGCCCGGCCCGCCGTGCTGCAACACGCGCGAGCGCCAGCGCTTGTTAGCCGGCAAATCTGCCAGGTCGGGCCGGTGACCCTCGCGCGTGTGGAGGATCCAGAACCCCCGCTTGCGGAACGCCGCCAGCACCTTGCCGATCGGCTCGATGCAGGCGCGGCTCAGCGAGAGGTCGTAGCCTAGACCGTCGATGTAGCCCCCCTTGCCGCAGAAATCGGTCTGCATGTCGATGATGATCAGCGCGGTGTTCTCGGGCCGGAGATCACCGTCGTACGGCCAGGGGTAGGGGTTTGCCGGAATGAAGGTCATGGCTCGGACTCCTGTCGCTGTCAGCGCGCGACGATCAGCTCCGCGGGCTGGTCGGCGGACGCGCGCTCGTTCGAGCTGCTCAACACCATGATGAACAGCGTGAGGGCGTAGGGGGCGGCGTTGAAGAGATAGTAGCCGGAAGTGATCCCGACGGATTGCAAGGCGGGCCCGAGCGCCGTCGCGCCGCCGAACAGCAGCGAGGCGTACAGGCAGCGCACGGGGTCCCAGCGCGCGAAGATCACGAGCGCGACCGCCATCAGCCCTTGTCCGCTCGAGAGCCCTTCGTTGTAGCTGCCGGGATAAAACAGCGACAGAAACGAGCCGCCCACGCCGGCCAGGGCGCCACCGGCGACGGTCGCCCAGAAGCGCACCCAGCCGACGTCGTAGCCCATTGCGCGAGCCGCCTCGGCGCTCTCGCCCACGGTGCGAAGCACGAGGCCCCAGCTGGTGCGCGCGAGCGCCCAGCGCAGCACGGGCGCCGCCAGGACCCCGAGCAAGAACAGGGCGTTGACGGCGAGCGCCGAGCGCACCTGCGGGATGTCGCTGAAATTGCCCAGCGGCAAGGCGGGCAGGCGCGGCGCCGTGGGTTGAATCAGCGGCTTTCCGAGATAGAAGGCGAGGCCGACTCCGAACAGCATGAGCGCGATGCCGACCGCGACGTCGTTCACCCGGGGCCGCCCACACAACCAGCCATGCAGCGCGCCAAAGGCCGAGCCCACGCCCGCAGCACCGAGCACGCCCAGCCAGGGGGACCCCGTCAAGTAAGAGACACCATAACCAGCCATCGCGCCCATCACGAGCGTCCCCTCGAGGCCCAGGTTGACGCGCCCCGCCTTCTCGGTGATGCACTCGCCCAAGCTGACGAACAGGAACGGCGCGCTGACTCGCAGCGCGCCACCCAGAACGGCGAGCGGGATACCCCAGAGACCCAAGTTCGAGACGGCAGGATCCATTTTGCACCCTTCGGCTTCGCGTGAATGGCTCAGCTCGGCGCGCGGCTGAGCCGCAGCCTTCCGCGATACGTCTCGCTCGCGAGCAAGACCACGAACGCGATCCCTTGCAAGACGCTGACTGCGGCGTCGGGCAGCCCAAACGTGCGCTGGAGCAGCCCGCCGCTGGCGTTGATGCCGCCGAGCAGCAGCGCGACGGGCAAGATGGCGATGGTGTTATGGCGCGCGAGGAACGCTACCAGGATGCCCGCGTAGCCGTAGCCGGCCATCAGCGAGGCGTTGGCGTTGCCATGGATCGCGGCGACCTCGACCATGCCGGCGAGGCCGGCGGCGCTGCCGGCGATCGCGCACGTGATGATGATCAAGCTCGGGACACGCAGCCCGCTCAGACGAGCCGCTCTCGGATTTCCGCCGACGACCCGCGCGCTGAACCCGAAGACCGTGTGCTCCATCAGCACGTGGCAGGCGATGCAGGCGAGGATCCCGAAGGCGAGCCCGACGTGCACGTCGAGGCCGGGCAGGTTGCCGAGCATGTTGGCCTCGCCGATCGGCGGCGTGGACGGCTTGTTCAGGCTCGCCGGGTCTCTGAAGGGCCCCTCGACCAGGTGATTGAACAGGGCGATCCCGATGTACGACAAGAGCAGCGAGCCGATCGTCTCGTTCACGCCTCGCAGCGCTCGGAGCGCGCCGGCGGCGCCGATCCACACCCCTCCCGCCAGCATCGAGCCGAGCATCATGCCCGCGATCACCAGTGACGGCGGCGCACCGCGCAGCGCGGCGGCGCTGGCGGCAGCTGCCATGCCGCCGACCACGAGCGCTCCCTCTCCGCCGATCACCATCAGGCCGAGCCGCGCCGGCAGCGCCGTGCACAACCCGGTCAACATCAGTGGAGCGGCGCGCAGCAGGCTGTTCTGAAACGAGAACCAGGTGCCGAACGCGCCCCGGTACATCTCGGCGTAGACCTCCAGCGGGTTGTGGCCAGCCAGGGCCACGAACGCGCCGAAGGCGAGCACGGTTATCCCGAGCGCCATCAGCGTGGGCAGCAGCCCCTCGCACCAGCGCAGCGCGGCTGGCAAGATCCGTTGCGCCCAGCTCTTGCCAGGCGGCTCCAGGGCGAGGGGCGCGCTCGCGGTCATGCGCTCACTCGATGGCGCCTTTCACGCCCTCGACCAGGTAGCTCATTTTCTCGAGCTCGATGTCGGTCTGGCCGCGCGACTCGCCGGCCGCGAGGATCTGCTTGCCGTCGTTGCTCGACAGCGGTCCCTTGAAGATGACCAGCGTCCCCGCCTCCAGCCCGGCCTTGGCCGCGTCCGCCTTCTTCTTGGTTTCCTCGGCCACGGGCTCGCCATAGGGGGAGAGCTTGACGAACCCCTCCTTGATGCCGCCGCGCACCAGGTGCTCCCAGGGCTCCCCCTTCTTGATCTTGTCGATGTACGCGCTGTAGACCTTCTCCCAGTTCCACTCGGCGCCCGTCAGGTAGCCCTTGGGCGCGAGCTCGGCCTGGCTGGCGTGGTAGCCCGTGCTGAACACGCCGCGGCGCTCGGCGCTTTCGATCACGACCTTGGGCGAGTCGACGTGCGCCGTGAGCACGTCGACGCCCTGATCGACGAGGCTGTTGGCCGCCTCGGCCTCCTTGACGGGCAGGGACCAGTCGCCCGTGAAGATGACGCTGACGGTGACCGTCGGATCGACGGAACGGGCGCCGAGCGTGTAGGCGTTGATGTTGCGCAGCACCTGGGGGATGGGTTTGGCTGCGATGAAGCCGAGCTTCTTGGTCTTCGTCGTCGAGCCCGCCACGATCCCGGCCACGTACTCGGCCTCGTCGATGTAGCCGAAATAGCTGCCGACGTTCTTCGGGTGTTTGCCTTCGGAATACAGCCCGCCGCAATGCAGGAAGGAGACGTCCGGGTACTTGTTGGCGAGCGCCAGGATGTGCGGATCGAAGTAGCCGAACGAGGTGGGAAACAGCACCTTCGCGCCGTCCAGGTTGATCATGCTCTCCATGGTCTTCTGGACGGCGACCGTCTCGGGCACGTTCTCTTCTTCGCGCAGCTTGACGCCCTGGAGCTGGCTGGCGGCCTTGGCGTGCGCCTGGTTGTACCCGTAGTCCGAGCGGGAGCCGACGTAGACGAAGCCCACGGTCAGCGGGGCCGAGGACGCAGCCGACGCCGAGCCCGTGGCTCCCGGCGCCGCTTCGGATTCGGTCTTCTTGCAGCCCGCTCCGCTCGCCAAGAGCAGGGCGAGCATGGCGTTGAACAGCGAGCGCGACAGGAGCGGGCGTCGCGCGCTGGGGGATCGTGAGGGGGGGAGCTCGAGTTGCTTCATTGCTGCTTGACGTTCCTCGATAGCGAAGCTGAGGTTTCGTAGCCTTATCGTGGTCGCGTCCAGCGCGCTGGGCCGACGCGAGCTGCGACGCGTTATCGACGGGGCCACGTCCGTGTGGCCCCGTCGTGGGTGCGCTGCCTGCGTTACTTCAGGAATTGTGCGCCGAGGTAGATCGCTTGCACGTCGAGATCGCCGGCCGACCCCGTTCGGTAGCCGAGGGCGAAGCGCGTTGCGTACGAGTTGACGATGTAGCCGAGCTGCGCGTCGATCAGAGTCGACGTATCCGCGTCATCGAGCGACGGGATCGCTTGCTGGATGCGGACCAGCGGCTGGAGCTTACCCCAGCCGATCTCGTTCGGCAGCAGGTAGCTCGCCACCGCGAACCAGCCGGCGTCGGTCGTCTGATAGTCGCCATTGAACTTGTAGAAGGCGCCCTCCAGATCGAGCACGCCCGCGCCCGCGAAGTTCTTCTCGAACAGAACATCGACGTTGAACTCCGTGTAGTCATCCGTTGCGACTGGATCACCCGTCACCGGATCGGTGGAAACGGAGCCATCCTTCTTCGACTGCACGCCTGCACCGATGGAGAGGATGTCTTTGCCGTAGTACGTGCTGCTGTTGTAGTAGCCGGGCTCGGGGTCGAGCAGGTGCAAGCTCACGCGGCCCGAGAACAGCGGGGAGGTGTCCACGTTGTAGAGGTCGAACAGGCCGGCGTAGTATTTGAAGACGCCGCCGCCGAACTGGCCCCAGACCGTGATGCCGTCGTTACGGCCGAACGGGCCTTGCGCCGGCACGGGCACCTGGCCGTCGGCGAAACCGAAGCCGGGATAGTACCAGGGGGCCGCGAACCAGGCGCCGCTGAAGTTCGCGCGATCGACCGGCACGAGCATGCGACCGAGCCAGACGTTGAAGAAGTCGGACGGCTCGATCTGGACGATGCCGTCGAGCAAACCGGCGGAACCCTGGATGTCCGGATTGTATGTGGCTACGAAGTTCGCCGTGAACGACACGGCCCCGTAAACCTTACCCGACGTGTGGATCTGGATATCGGCGGTGCTGTAGATGTCGTCGAGGCTGTCGCCGCTGGGCTGGACGGGCGGCGACGACGCGCCCGTGCTCAGGGTCGCGTCGAGGCGCCCCCAGATGCTGATGTTGAGGGGCGGGGGCTCTTCTTCGGGTGCAGGCGGCGCGGCTTCTTCCTTGGGAGGTTCCGGCGCGAGCGGGGCGGGCGCGGCGGTGGCGGCTTCGTTGATGACCGGTGCGGCCGGCTCGGCCAGCGCGGTTGCCGGTGCCGGCGCTGGTGCGGCGGCGGGCGGTGGGGCTGGCTCAGCCGGCGCGGCGGGAGCAGCGGCAGCAGGCGGGGGCGCAGCGTCCTGTGCCGCTGCAGATGCCGCATGCATAATTACCGCGAGCGCGCCGAGTCGATGGGGATTCAACAGTCGCAAGCCAAGCTTCATGACCTCTCCTTGGGGTTGGTGGAGGTAGCGAATACTCGCTCAATGTGTTCGCTATGTTTCTTGGTGAGGCGTTTAGCGGCTCGAGGGAGAGAGTTCGTCGCAATTTGGGTCCGCCCTCTGGGGCTTGGCGTTGCACTCGATGAAACGGTGGATGACGCGCCGTGGCTCGACCCCGCCCCACGACCCGCTCGGGGACGATCGGCGTCAGCGACTCAAAAATGACGTGGACCGGGCGCGGCGCGTCCGGCCGCGCGCGCACGCGACGGAGTCGACCCCGTTGCTTCTGCGCGTGATGAGAAGCGTGGCGCGGTTTCCATGGGGTTTCCCTGCTCGAGGGCGCGGCAGCGCACCCCGCGAGGGCTCGCGATCGGCTACGCTGTGCGGGACGGTTGCCGTCGTTCCTCTTGAGTGGATTGAAATGACCGACGCCGAGCACACGACGAGACAGTTCATCGCATCCATGCCGCCGGCGTACTCGCAGGCATTCGATGTCGCAGATGCAGCGGAGCACGCGCGCATCGCGGCGGCGCGCGGCAACGCCGTCGCAGAGGTTGCAGTTTGGCGAATGTTGCCGCAAGGCGTCGCCATCCTGTGCATCGTCGCAGAAGACCGGCCAGGGCTCGTCGCCCTCGTCAGCTCCGCGTTCCTCGCCCACGCGCTCGACGTTCGCTCGGCGCAGATCTACTGTCGGACCGCGGACGACGGCCTCGTCGAGGCGGTGGACTTCTTCTGGCTACGCAACGTCTCTGCCGGGGCGCCGCTCGAGCTGTCGCAGCTCGAGGCGTGCGCGCGCACCATCCGCGAGCTGGTCGGGGCCGAGGCGGAGGGCGCGGTGCTGCCGGAGCAGGCGAAGCTCGCAGATGCCGGGGCGCGCGTCGAATATGCCCCCGATCCGACCGCCGCGGAGCGCTTCGAGGTCTCGCTCGAGTCGCGCGATTTCCCGGGCCTCCTGCACACGGTGGCCCGGCTGCTCCATCAGCACGGGTTAGAGGTCGTGCGCTGCGAGATCCGTACCGAGGAGGGCATCGCGCGAGACCGGTTCTGGGTCACCTGCTTCAATGGCCAAGCGCCGCTGCTCCAGCTCCAGGCGTTTCGCTCCGCGCTGCTCGGTGTCATCGCGGCCATCCATAAGGCCTGAGCGCGGCGCCCGCGCGCCGGTCGTGGCCGGCGGCCAGCCGAGACACGGCGCGCGGATGCATGGGGCTCAGAAGCTGCCGAACTGGACCTGCCCGCCCACGACCCAACCGTTGACGTCGCCGTCGTCATAGCCGTTGCGCGCGACGCCGCTCGTGAACCGATAGCCTGCCGTGACGCCGAGGCGCATCCAGCGGGTCAGGTTGGCGTGCACGGTGACGTCGGGCTGCACCACACCGAATACGTCTTCGTCCTCGTCATGGTGATCATCGTCGCTCACGAGCGCGATCGCGCCCGCGCCGATCAAGGTGCCGACGGAGACGTAGACGGGCAGGCTGGGGGTGAAGAGCGCATAACGAACGGTCACGCCGCCGTAGGCGGTCTCGAAGCGCTGTTCGTTGCCGAAGCCGTCTGCCGGTCCTTGCTGTGGGTTCGTCCAGCCGTAGCCGGCCACGCCGAGGCTCAGGCGGTGGTCGAGCAAGAGCGCGCCCTGGGCGCCCACCAGCGCTCCGTCGCGCCCGAACATGCGCGTGTACGCGACGTCGATGCCGCCATAACCGCCGACGTCGAGCTTCTTGCCGAAGGCGAGGGGGGGCCCATCGTCCTGTACGGCGAGGCTCGCGTCGGACGAGCCAGCGTCGTCCAGCGCCCAGGCCGAGGCGGGGGCGGCGGCGACGAGCAAAGCGGTCAGCGTTTGAATGATTCGAGTCATCGGTACTTGTTCCTCGCTCGGGGCGTCGACCTCGCCGTGCGGGGTCGAGCACATCTCGATCGCGACCTGAGCATCGAACGTGCCAGCGCGTTTTCGCCGCGTCGGGGCCTCTGCAGTCACGCCGCCCGCACACGCGTCCGGCTTCGAGCGCCCGGCGGCGTCCGGCCCCGGACAGGTGTCCGTCGCGCCGTCAACGCGGAAACTGAAGGATCTGGGCCTCGGATTGCACCCACGCTCGGAAGGCCGCCACCGCGCGCTGCCCGAGCTTCTCCCGCGGGCTGACCATGTAGTAGGCGATACCGGTCGGCAACGGCGCCAGGTCTGGAAATAGCCGGACGAGACGCCCGACCTCGAGCTCGTCCACGGCGAGCGACCAGCGCGCGAGCGCGATGCCCTGGCCGCGCACGGCGGCCTCCACCAGCATCGACGAATCGGTGAGCTGGCTGCGCCGCGCCCGCGTGGAGAGCGCTCGCCGCTGCGCGTCGAACCAGCGGCCCCAGGCATCGGGAAAATCGTCGTGCAGCAGCGTCTCGTGTGCCAGATGCTGGATGCGCCACGCCGGACGCTGGGCGGCGAGGCTCGGCGCCGCGACCACGATCAGCGCGTCGTCGGCGAGCTTGGTCGAGACGACACCCGGATAGCTGCCCTGGCCGTAGCGGATGCCGATATCGACCGGCTCCGAGCCGAAATCCACGAGCCGCTCCGTCGCCGAGATGCGAACGTCCACCTCCGGGTGGTTCGCCAGGAAGCGACCCAGGCGGGGCACCAGCCAACGTGCGCCAAAGGACGGGATGATGCTGACGGACACCGCCGGCCGCTCGCTGCCGCGGGCTGCTCGCAGGCGCGCGTTGGCTTCGCGCAGGCGTCCAAAAACCACCGCCAGCTCCGCCGCCCACTGCTCACCCTCGGGCGTGAGGCGAATGCCGGGAGGGGCGCGCCGGAACAGCGACGTGCCCAGATCGTCCTCCAGCGCTCGCACCTGATGGCTGATGGCGGTCTGTGTGACGCCGAGCTCGCGCGCCGCCCGCGTGAAGCTCGAGTGACGGGCGGCGGCCTCGAACGCGAGCAGCGCGTTCAGCGAGGGCAGCGGCGCGGCGGGCTGGGTGGGTCCGGTCATGAGATTTTCTCATGTAGCACGAGAAAGCCTCGCTCGCCTCCAGGGGTTTTCCACGCTACTCGATCGGGCATGAAGCTCTACCGATTCCGCTACAGTCCGTTCGCACGCAAGGTGCAGATGTTGCTCGAGCTACTCGGGCGCCCTCATGAAGTCATCGAGGTCCCGTACACGGACCGTGGCGAGCTCGCGCGGGTCACTGGCGGCTACATTTACGTGCCCGTTCTGGTCGACGACAGCGGAGCCGTCACGGTGGACTCGCGCCGCATCACGGCCTTGCTGCTCGAGGGCGAGGGGGGCCGCTCGCTCGTGCCGGCGCCGCTCGAGGGTCCGATCTGGGCGTACGCCGATTTCTGTGACGGGCCGCTCGAAGACGTGCTGTTCCGGCTCGCGTCGCCAGGCGTGCGAGAGGCGTGGAGCGAGCCGGGCGCGAAGGCGCTCTATACGCTGATCAAGGAGCGGAAGTTCGGCGCCGGCTGTGTGGACGCCTGGCAGGCGTCGCGCTCGGCCCTGCTGGACAGAGCCCGTGAGCTGCTCGCGCCCAGCGTCCGCACGCTGACCCGCGTTCCATTCGTGTTCGGAGAGCGGCCGACGCTCGCCGACGCCGCGCTGTACGGCAACCTCGCGATGCTGGAGGAGGCCGAGCCCGCGCTGCCGCGACTGCTGGCGCCTGCTTTCGAGCCCTACATGCGCCGGGTCGAAGCCGCGCGCCCCGGCGCGGCCCGCGCCTGAACGTCACCCCTGGGCCTGGCGCCGCGGGGGCAACGTCAGGCTCAGCGCCCCGGCGGGCCCGAGTTCGCGATCAGCAGCGCCAGCGGGAAGCTGCCGAACACCTCAGCGAGCCGCAGGGTACCGTGCGTCGAGTGCTCGCGCAGGGTGAAGACGTCGGTGTAGTGCCCAGCAGGGACCAGCAACGTCTCGTCGCCCCAGACCTCCCTTCCGAGCGGCCAGCGGTGCTCGCCGTGGGTCAGCCGCCGGGCGAAACGTGGTGCGCACACGATGACCGAGCAGCGTGACGTGGTGCGGATGAAAGCGATCACATGCTCGCCGGCGGGTAGCGCAGCGTGGTCGCCGTGGACGAATACGTCGCGCCGCTCGGCGCGCGTCTCGAGCACCACGCGGGTCACGAACAGCTTCAAGGCGCCGTCGGTCCAGTTGGCGAGCAAACGTTCGATCAGCGCGCCGCGATCGCTCGCGTTGGTGATCTCGTCGAGCAGCTCTCGCCGGCGGTCATAGTCGACCTCGCGCCGGTTGTCTGGATCGACGAGGCACTGCTGCCAGAGCTCCGCTCCCTGGTACGTGTCGGGGACGCCGGGCGAGCAGAGCCTGAGCAGCACCTTGGCTATCGCGTTGGTGGCGCCGTAGGTCCCGAGCCGCCCGCAGAACGCGGCGACCTTGGAGCGCAGCTCGGCGTCGGACAGCGTTCCCTCGACGAAGCGCGCGACGCTCTCGTCGTAGGCGGGCTCGGGCGCGACCCAGGAGGTCTGGTCCTTGGCTTCGCGCGTGGCTTTCTGCATGAAGATCTTCAAGCGTTCGGTGAACTGGGCCACGTTGCCTTCACCGTCCCAGCCGAATGGCCACGCGCCGACCAGCGCCTGCCAGTACATGTACTCGTCGCGCCGGCTCGGTGCGGAGAGGTCGCCGCTCTCGGACTTGAAGCGCGCGGACAGCGCCGACCACTCCAGCACGGCGCGGCGCCACTCCTGCGGCACCTCGGTCAAGACGACGAGAAACGCGGCGGCGTCCTCACCGCGCTTGGTGTCGTGTGTCGAGGTGGTCACCATGGACAGGGGCCAGCTGCGCAGCCGCTCGGCATACTGCGCGTGGAAGTGCTCCAGCGAGATTCCAAACGAGGCCGGATCACCGCCCACCTCGTTCAACGCGATCAAGCGGTGATAGCGATAGAACGCGGTGTCCTCTACGGCCTTGGCCATGACCGGACCCGTGAACTGCTGGAAACGCAGCGCGAACCGCTCGCTGTCGGTGCCGTCTGCCTCGCTCGAGGTGTCTCGCACCAGGAGTGTGCTCTCGATGAACTCGAAGATGCTGGGATCGAGCGCGGGGGTCGTGCGCCGGCGCGCTTGGCGCACCGCGAGCTGCACCTGGCGCACATCTTCCTCGGCAGGCGCCGCGCCGGCCCGCAAATAGGTTCGGTACACCGGAAAAGACGCGATGATCTCGATCAATGCGCGCGTCAGCGAGACCAGCGTGAAGTCCCGGAAGTGCCGGCGGGAGGCCGCGATGCGCTCCAGCTTCTGCGCGAGCATGTTGACCTCGCTCGCCAGCGAATCGAGCAGGATGCGTATCTTGCTCTCGTAGACGTGGGTGTCGAAGGAGCGGGTGTCGCCGGTGAACTCCTGATACAGCTCGGTGAACGCCGCCTCCGACTCGCGAAACACCGTCACGCCGATGGCTGAAACGGCGAACTCGTAGCCGGTCGTGCCGTCGACGGGCCAGCGCGCGGGCAGCTTCTCGAAGGGCCCCAGGATCTTTTCGACCAGGATCGGCAGCGGACGAGCCGCGTCATCGGGCGCGGCGCTCATGTCGATGCCCATCGTCGCCTTGAATTTGTGCTGCAGGCTCTCGAAGTAGGCGAGCGGATCGTAGAGGCCGTCCGTGTGATCGAGCCGCAGCGCCTGGATCTGGCCCCGCGCCAGCAAACGAAACAGGGCCTGGTGGGCGCGCTCGAACACGGCCGGCTCTTCCATGCGCAGCGCGACCAGCGTGTTGACGTCGAAGAAGCGCCGGTAGTTGATCTCTTGAGAGGCCACTCGCCAGGAGGCCAGGCGATAGCTCTGCTGGCTCAAGAGACGGTCGAGCGCGTCGAAGCTGGCGCTGTCGCCAGCCACTCCGTTCAGGCGCCCGAGCGCCGCGCGAAATGCGGCCGCGACGGCGTCGGAGGTCGCGAGCAGGCGTTCGAGCCGGCGCTTGAACACCTCTTTTTCGCGGTGGCGCTCGCGCCGATCGGACTCCGAGGGCGAGCGCCGGTCCGGCATGTGCGAGAGCGCGGCCCGCAAGCTCTCGATCTCTTGCTGGCTCGGGTCGGTGTCGGGCAGGCCCGTGCCCTCCGCCGTGCTCGCGATCAGCTCCAGCAAGCTCTTCGGCCCGAGTGGGAAACAACCCTCGAAGTGGCGCACGAAGACGCGCCCTCCCTCGTGCTCGACGCGCAGCTCGCCGCGCTCGAGGACGCGGCCGTACTGGTCCGGTAGCACCGGCAGCAGCACCGTGTCGCTGAGCTCGGCCTTCAGCGGCGTCCAGTCGATATCGAAAGCCTGCGCGTGCACCGAGCTCGGCCCGTTCTCGAGCACGTCCTCCCACCATGGATTCTGGCCGGGGGCGTTGCCCATGTGGTTGGGGACCCAGTCCACGCACAGGCCCATGGCGCGCTCGCTCAGCGCGCGCGACAGCGCCACGAAATCCGCGTCGGTGCCGATCTCCGGGTTGAGCCGCTGATGGTCGACCACGTCGTAGCCGTGGTTGCTGCCTCGGGCCGCGACGAAAATCGGCGAGACATAGAGATCCGTGATACCGAGCCGGTCGAGGTAGTCCACCTGGGCCAGCGCGTCGCGAAAGCCGAACTGCGCGTGCAGCTGCATGCGATACGTCACGGCCAACGTATGCAGTGCCCCGCCGCGCCGCAGCACGCGCGACGGTGACCCGAACAGCATCAAGGAGCGAGCGCGCACCTTCAGCCGGCTGCCGGCGACGAAGCGGGCCTTGCGCTCATCGTCGTTCGTGTCGAGCAGCAGCTCCCACTCTTCCGCCGACTGCACCGGCGGCAGCGTCAGCATCAGGTCGAGGTGGCTGGCGTTGATCGCGAGCAGCAGGTCGTCGTCGACGATCGGTCGACCGTCGTCATCGACATCGTCGATGCCACGTCCGGCGAGGAACATCGTCAGGCTGCGCGTCGAGGGGTTGTTCCAGTCCTCGTCCGACATCGGCTCGCCGTCGTGCCGGAACCACGCCAGGTCGCTCAGGTCCGCGTTCTGAATCGGGCGGCCCTGGAAGAACTTGGAGCGGTGCAGGGCGGGGTGCTGGCGGCGCAGGCGGAGCACCTTGCGCGTGAACTCGTACAGACGGCGCTGCTCGTCGTTCCAGGCCCACTCGACCCAGCTCAGCTCGTTGTCCTGGCAATAGGCGTTGTTGTTGCCGCGCTGCGTACGCCCAAACTCGTCGCCGCTGAGCAGCATGGGCGTCCCTTGCGAGAGCAGCAGGGTCGCGAGCAGGTTGCGCCGCTGGCGACGGCGCAGGTCCGCGACCTCGGGCTCGCTGCTCGGGCCCTCGGTGCCGCAGTTCCAGGAGCGGTTGTCGTTGGTGCCGTCGCGGTTGTTCTCGCCGTTGGCTTGATTTCGCTTGTCGTTGTAGCTGACGAGGTCGCTGAGCGTGAACCCGTCGTGGGCGGTGATGAAGTTGATGCTCGCAGAGGGCTTGCGCCCGCTCATCGCGTACAGGTCACCGCTGCCAGTGAGCCGGAAGCCGAGCTCTGCCGCTTGCCCGCCGTCGCCCTTCCAGAACGCCCGCATGGTGTCGCGGTAGCGCCCGTTCCACTCGGCCCAGCGCACGGGGAAGTTGCCGACCTGGTAACCGCCCTCGCCGACGTCCCAGGGCTCGGCGATCATCTTCGCCTCGCGCAGCGTGGGTGAGTCATGGATGAGAGTGAAGAAGCTGGACAGCTGATCGACGTCGTGGAGCTGCCGGGCGAGCGCCGAAGCGAGATCGAACCGAAACCCGTCGACGTGCATCTCCTCGGCCCAGTAGCGCAAGGAGTCCATGATCAGCGCCAGGACCTGAGGGTGGCGCACGTTGAACGTGTTGCCCGTGCCCGTGTAGTCGAAATAGTGGCGCGGGTCGTCCGCCACCAGGCGGTAATACGTGGGGTTGTCGATACCCTTGAACGAGAACGTGGGGCCGAGGTGGTTGCCCTCGGCGGTGTGATTGTAGACGACGTCTACGATCACCTCGATGCCTGCGCGGTGCAGGTTCTTGACCATCTGCTTGAACTCGACCACTTCGCCGCCGATGCGGCGGCCCGAGCGATACCGGACGTCGGGCGCGAAGAAGCCGATCGAGTTGTAGCCCCAGTAGTTGCGCAGGCCTTGGTCGAGCAGGTGCTGGTCGTCGATGAACGCGTGGATGGGCATGAGCTCGATCGCGGTCACGCCGAGCTCCTGCAGATATTTGACGATGGCCGGGTGCGCGATGCCCGAATAGGTGCCCCGCAGCGCGGCGGGCACGTCCGGGTGCAGCTTCGTCAAGCCCCGTACGTGCGCTTCATAGATGACCGTCTTGTGCAGCGGGATGCGCGGTGGCTCGTCCCCCTCCCAGTCGAACTGGGTGTCGATCACCACCCCGCGCGGGGCGCCCAGGGCCGGCCGGGTCGACGCCTTCAAGTCGCCTTCGGGCGAGCCCAGCTCGTAGGCGAAGCAACCCAGGTCCCAGCGCTCCGGGGCCGCGACCGCCTTCGCGTAGGGGTCGAGCAGCACCACCTCCGGGTTGAAGCGCA
>Ga0315910_10003182_pt1 | contig 14096 bp, 13 predicted proteins | sample EdamamesoilMG_FD_204470 | JGI IMG/M metagenome (GOLD analysis project Ga0315910, IMG submission 204470) | Garden soil microbial communities collected in Santa Monica, California, United States - Edamame soil | ecosystem: Environmental > Terrestrial > Soil > Garden | place: USA: California...
TGGACTCGCCAATGACTCCGCCACCTTGACTCTTTGGAATAAGCCCGCGACCTCGGCCACTGGGACGAACTCTGGCTCACAACTTGATGGTGCCGGTGTGAAGCTGCGCCCCACCTGCGCTCGCCTGAATGAATCTCCTTGTCTTTTTATGCGGAGAGTGGCGAATCTCACGGCTTCAAAATCTTTCACGTAACCGACGGCAATGACGACGACGCCCAGTCCTGGAGCGTGCCGACCGTGGTGATGTTCGTCCAAAGCCTGCACGGCATCAGCCACAACAAAATCGAGGATACGAAGGAAGAACACCTTGAACTCTGTGTGACAGCGTTCGACAAGCTGGCGGAGAAGGCAATGGGGTGCGTGAAGGCTCGATGATCTCTCAGGTTTGAGGAAACCATCCATGAGGCACTCATTTTGCCCGCTTGAACACGGCCTCCAACAGATGGTATGTTTCGCGCCATGAGCACGGTACTGGAGATTGAATCGGCCATTGAAAAGCTGTCGCCACAGGAACAGTCGCAGTTGCGCGAGTGGTTGCAGGCACGCGTGGCGACATGGCAGCCAGTCCTCGAAAAACTGCGTTCGCTGGCGGGCAAGGGCCGCAATCTGCCGGCTGATCTCGCCGCCAATCACGATCATTACCTCCACGGTACGCCGAGACGTCCCTGACCATGAGCGCCGTCTTTGCCGACACGTTCTACTTTCTTGCCCTCGTCAACGAGCGTGACGCGGCTCACGGCAAAGCGGTCCAGTTCGACGCCGCCACGCAACTTCTCGTCACCACGGCCTGGGTTTTGACCGAAGTGGGCGACGCGCTCTCCGCCCCGGAAAACCGCCCGCTTTTCTGCAACTGCTGGACACGCTGCGCGACTCGTCGGATGCGCGCATCATCGAACCGACGCCCGAACTGTTCGAGCACGGCGTCCAGTTGTTTCGCCAGCGTACGGACAAGGATTGGTTGCTGACCGATTGCATTTCATTCGTGGTAATGACCAACGAGCACATTGAGCACGCGCCGACGGGCGACGGCATTTCGAGCAGGCGGGATTTTACGCACTCCTCAAATGAGGTTGGCCAGTTTCCCAGCTTGAGGACACGAAAGAAGAATACCTCGAACTCTGCGTGACCGCGTTCGATAAGCTGGCGGAGAAGGCGATGAGGTGGATAATGCGAAGATAATTCTGCAACCGATTCAAAAATGCTCGGGTATCGAAACAAGCTCTTCTTGGGAGTAACGCGCATAAGGACTGTCTTTGCCGATGACCTTGGCAATCCATCACGTACTGGTATCGGTACGGGCTTTTGGATGCGCCTTAAATCAGGGCAACCTTGCTTCGTGACCAACAGGCACAATATCGATCCCGCCGTTCAATTTCCAGATATGCCGGCCCTTCGCTTAGCGACCGCCAGCATCGAACTTCGTGAAAGCTCTGGATTCGCAGACGGCGAACCCAACTATGGCTTTCAAACTCGGTATTCTGGACTCGCCGACGAGGGAAATAAGGTCATCGCGTTGGATAATGCCGATTGCGCCGTGACAGTGCCAAAGTTTAAGGAGCCAACTGACGGTTTTCTCGTGTGCGCTCCTTTTGATGAAGGAGATTTGGCGGATGAGGATTTTTTCAAGAAAAGCCTGATGCCGGTGCATGAAACTTATTTCATTGGGTTCGCTGGTAGAAGAAGCGATGCGGTTGTAGGCAGGCTCGAGGGTTCGTGGTGGGACACAAAGTGGAATCTTCCAATTGCTCGTTCAGCAGTAATTGCGAGCGTGCCATTTTTGAATTTCAACAACGATTCAATCAATACGAAGGATGTTCGGCTTGTCAGTGGCATGTCGTTCAGTGGATCTAGTGGCAGCCCGGTCATTTCAAAAGAGATTGGTTTTCACGCAAAGCCGCCGATCAAGTGCGACAATTATGTCCCAGAAAAAATAATTGGCATCATGTCAGGCCATTGGTGGGCAGAAACCGATTACCCTGAAATATTCAAGCACAGCGGTCTTTCCTATTTTACGTGCTCAACTTCGATTTTGCATCTGATTCGTTCAAACAATCTGTGAACGGATGGTAATGAAACCCGCCAAGCACAAGCCAGCCACACGAGCCGTCGCCAGACATGAGCCGGCGTTTCGCGAAATCATCGGCCTCATCGCCGCCGCCCGTCGCCGCGCGTTTCAGGCGGTCAACACGGAGTTGATCGAGCTCTACTGGCGTGTCGGCCAGTTCATCAGCCGCAAGCTGGAATCCGCCGCCTGGGGCGAGGGCGTGGTGGATGAACTGGCGCGCTTCATTGCAAAGCAGCAGCCGGACATCAAGGGTTTCACGCGCGCCAGTCTGTTTCGGATGCGGCAGTTTTACGACGTTTACCGGCGGGAGACAAAAGTCGCACCACTGGTGCGACAATTGCCGTGGTCGCACAATCTGATGATTCTTGGCCGGTGCAAGCGGGCGGAGGAACGGGAATTCTATCTGCGTCTTGCCGTTCGGGAGAAATGGGGCAAACGAGAGCTTGAAAGGCAGTTGAACGGCGCGTTGTTTGAGCGCGCGGTTCTCACTCCGCCAAAAGTCTCACCAGTGGTGCGACAATTGCATCCGACGGCGGAAACCATCTTCAAGGACGTTTACCTTTTCGACTTCCTCGAATTGTCGGATGGCCATTCGGAATCGGATTTGCAGAAGGGATTGATCGCGAACCTGCGGCGGTTTCTACTGGAACTCGGACGCGACTTCACGTTCGTTGGCGAGCAATATCTGTTGCAGGTCGGCGGAAAGGATTTTCGGATTGATCTGCTGTTCTATCATCGCGAGTTGCAATGTCTCGTGGCGATTGAGTTGAAGATCGAGGAATTTCAGCCGGAGCATCTGGGTAAGCTGGAGTTCTATCTCGAAGCGCTCGACCGCAATGTGAAGAAGCCGCACGAGCGTCCGTCCATCGGCGTGTTGCTATGCGCGACGAAGGACAGCGAGGTAGTGGAATACGCGTTGAGCCGGTCGGTGTCGCCCGCGCTCATCGCCGAATATCAGACGGCGTTGCCTGACCGGAAATTGCTGCAACGCAAGTTGCACGAGTTTTATCAACTGGCGATGCCGAGGGAGGATGAATCCAAGCCGGCGCGAATTGCCAAGCGCGCGAAGAAATGATGACGCTCCCGCAACTCAATTCCCTTTCCCGCGACGAATTCGTCCGCATCGTCGGCCCGGTGTTCGAGCACTCGCCATGGATTGCGGAAGCAACGTGGGGAAGGCGACCGTTCGCGAGCGTGGAACAGCTTCACCAAGCGCTCACCGAGGCCGTCCGGAGCGCGGGCGAAGAAAAACAACTCGCGCTGATGTGCGCGCATCCCGATCTCGTCGGCAAGTTGGCGTTGGCTGGGCAACTCACAAAGGAATCCACGAACGAACAGGCCAGTGCGGGGTTGGGCAATCTCACAGCGGAAGAAATCGCGTTGTTCCAGACGAACAACGCCGCCTACAAAGCGAAGTTTGGTTTCCCGTTCGTCATTTGCGCGCGGCTGAACAGGAAGGAGGCGATTCTGAACGGATTCAAAACCCGCCTGGAAAATTCCCGCGAACAGGAAATTCACACGGCGCTGAAGGAAATTGGAAAGATTGCGCGATTGCGGCTGGCGGATATTGTCTCCGGCACATGAAAGCGGGAATTTTTCTCAAGGCCGGTCTCGGTTGCGCCGGGTTGGTGGTGGTGGGCTTCCTCGCGCTGCTGGGTTATGTGCTGTACCGGCAACATGCCTACAAGACCATGGTGGACTCACATGATCTCAAGCAGCGCATCCAGAAACTCGGGGTGGAGTATGTCGCCAAGCGTCCCAACGCGGCGCTGGTGATCGGCGTGTTCCAGCGGGGCACTATCGGCGTAATGGGCTTTGGCCGGGTCAGCGCCAGCAAGGCCACGGCGCCGGACGGGGAAACGCTGTTTGAAATCGGTTCGGCGACCAAGGTGTTCACCGCCATCGTGCTGGCACAGATGGTGAATGAAGGTGCGGTCAAACTGGACGATCCCATCAGCCGCTTCTTGCCAAATGCGGTGAAGTCGCCACAAAAGGACGGACGGGAAATCGCGCTCGTGCATCTGGCCACGCACAGTTCCGGCCTGCCGCGCCTTCCGGATGACTTGCTCTCCTCCGCCAAGGATCAGTCGAATCCCTACGCGCATTACCACCAGACGAATCTTTACCAAAATCTGTCCGCACTCGAACTCAAAACCGCCCCCGGACAGAAAATGTTTTATTCGAACATGGGCTACGGCTTGCTCGGCCACCTGCTGGAGTCAAAAGCAGGCAAGCCCTACGAAACACTCGTGCGCGAAATCATCTGCGCTCCGCTGGCGATGAGCAACACGGTCATCCAACTTTCCGCCGAACAACAGGCGCGGCTTTCACCCGGCCACGATCCCAAAGGCAACGTGGTGCCCAACTGGGATTTCGCCGTGCTCGCACCGGCGGGCGCGTTCCGATCCACAGCGAACGACCTGTTGAAATTCGTGGAAGCGAATTTGGGGACGCAACCGACCGACATCTCCAAGGCGCTGGCGCTGGCGCAGGAACGGCATTACAAGGAAATGGCCGGCGGCATTGGGCTGGCGTGGCAGATCGTCGAGCCGGTCGAGGGGCAGAAATGGCACTGGCACAACGGCGGCACGGGCGGCTACGTGAGCTTTGTCGGATTCGATAAAACGAACCAGGTCGGCGTGGTGCTCCTGTCCAACTACGGCGACGCGATGGCGGGGGACAATTCATTGGATCGAATGGGCGTGGAGTTACTGCGGCTCGCGCCGAAAATTTCATTGGAATAAACCCGCGCCCGTGGTTCGCTCTGGAAGTCACCAACGCGACTGAAGGCTGCCCCAACTTTATGCCCGCCAAACTGAGCACGCACGTCCTGGACACCGCGCATGGCTGTCCCGCGCAGGGAATGAAAATCGAGTTGTGGTTGCTCGAAGGCGAGGACCGCACACTCGTCACCAGCGCCAAGACCAACGCCGATGGCCGCACGGACCAACCGCTCCTCGCCGCGGACGAGATGAAAGCCGGCCAGTACGAAATCATCTTCTTCGTGGGCGATTATTTCGTCGCCCGTTCACCCACCCTGCCCAAGATCCGTTTTCTGGACCACGTTCCGGTGCGGTTCGGCATCGCGGATGCGGGAGCGAGCTATCACGTTCCCCTGCTCTGCTCGCCGTGGGCGTATTCCACTTACCGGGGTAGTTGAGATGCGCACTGAAAAACCGCAGGTGAGAAAGTGGGAAGGCGGGAATCCCACCCGCTCACTTTCCCGCTTTCTCACTTTCAGAACACTGTCATGACTGATTCCGCCCAAGTCGTCACGCAGCGCATCGAAATGCTCGCGCAAATCAGCGAGGAGGAAGGCAAATTGACACGCACGTTCGGATCGCCCGCCATGCGGCGCGCGAACGAACTCGTCGGCTCCTGGATGCGCGAGGCGGGCATGGCGGTGCGTTCGGACGCCATTGGAAATCTCATCGGCCAATACCCGGCCGCGTTGCCGGATGGGAAAATACTCTTACTGGGCTCGCATCTCGACACCGTGCGCGACGCCGGCAAATTCGACGGCCCGCTCGGGGTGCTTGTCGCCATCGCGTGCGTGCAACATTTGCACGATGCGCAGCGCCGCCTGCCGTTCGCCATCGAGGTGATTGGTTTTGCGGACGAGGAAGGAGTGCGTTTTCAAAGCACCTATCTCGGCAGCCGGGTGCTGGCGGGGACATTCAATTCGACCGATCTCAAGCGTACTGACGCGCAAGGCATCACACTTGCCGAAGCGATTCGCGAGTTCGGCGGCAACCCCGATGGCATCGCCAGCGCCAAGCTGGATGCCGGTCGCTTGCTCGGCTACCTGGAGGTTCATATCGAGCAAGGTCCGGTGCTGGAGGAAAAGAAACTCGCGGTGGGCGTGGTGTCAGCCATTGCGGGACAAACTCGCGTGCGTATCGGCATCAAAGGCCAGGCCGGTCACGCGGGCACGGTGCCGATGCGACAGCGGCGGGATGCGCTTTGTGCGGCGGCGGAGTTTGTACTCGCGGTCGAATCGCTGGCGCAAAATCGCGGTGGACTTGTGGCCACGGTGGGTGAATTGACGGCGTTGCCGGGGGCGAGCAATGTCATTCCCGGCGAGGCCCAGTTGACGTTAGACTTACGGCATCCGGACGACGTGGTGCGCAAACGGGCGGGCGCTGAACTGGAGGCACGCGGCAACGAAATTGCCGCCGAGCGAGGCGTAACGGCGGCGTGGGAACTGGCCCAGGAAGCGGCAGCGGTGGTCTGCAATCGCCAGCTCACCTTGTTGCTGGAGCACACGGCGAAACGCCATCAAAAGGAAGCGCCCTTGCTGGCCAGCGGCGCGGGCCATGACGCAGCAGCGATGTCGGCAATTTGTCCGGTGGCGATGTTGTTCGTTCGATGCCAGAACGGTATCAGTCACCATCCGGCGGAATCAGCCACGGAAGCGGACGTGCGCGTGGCACTGGCGGTGATGAAGGATTTTATTTTGGAGTTGGCGAAATCTGGATGAGGCCAGGTTTCTGGTTCACTCTCGTGAGGCCGGAGGTTTTTCCCCGCATTACCGCATATTTCCTCCAGTGAAGCGACGTCCGGACATTCATTGACCAGACCGACGAACATTCATGGAGCGATTCCCTGATTGACCATTCGGAGTGAAGAAGACAAGGTATCGGTGCGTCAATTCTTCACTTTTCGTGGGAATGTCTCCGGGATTGGTCCTGCAAACAGGCTGGCAATTCGGTGCAGCCGCGTGGACTGATGGGTGGGGAAACCACAACCCGATACCCGACAAGCGTTGAGCGGTGGGTCGGGAAAATTGAATGTTCTTGTTGAGACCGTGAGCAAAACCACAGTTCGATATTGTTTTCAGAGGACCGCGCAGGTTTGGACCCTCGTTGGGGCCGCCACCTGCGTCCTGCTATTGGCGGGTTGCACGGCGGGCAGTTACCGGCGTTCGGCGGATCAACGGAATTACCAGATCCTCCAACAAACCGAATTCCAGGTGCTCGGGCGCACCAACGCCATCAACATTGACACCCCCTACTCGCACCGCAAGCCGGCGGAGATCCTGCCCGAAGAACTGATCGAAGATCGCGTCCGCACCAACCGCCACCGGCTCACGGTGGAAGCCACCATTGAACTGGCCATGCAACACAGCCGGGATTACCAGCGCGCGAAGGAGACGCTGTATCTGGCCGCGTTGCGCCTTTCGAATACCCGTTACACGGTGGGGGGCCGGGTCACGCCCTCCTCGGTGACCACCGCCGGTGGGGGACGCGACAGCAGCGGAAATTACAGCTCGGAAGTCGTTACCGAGACCGGTTTGGAAATCAGTCGATTGTTCAAAACTGGAGGCCGGCTCACCGTGAACGCGCTGAACAGCATCATGCTTTACTACAGCGGGCAGCCGGAACTTTCGTTTTCATCCGTTTCGGCATCGTTAGTCCAACCTTTGTTGCGTGAGTTTGGGCACAACAATCCGGAAGTCGAACTGCTCACGCAACGGGAACGGGACATGGTATATGCCGTCCGGACGTTCAGCCTGTTTCAGGATGAATTCGCCCTCGACATCGCCAATGAATACTTCCGGCTGCTCCAGCAAAAAGACAATATCCGCAATCGCTATACCAACTACCTGAGCCGCGTGGATTCCACCAAGCGGCTCGAAGCGCGCAAGGATCGCGAGTCGCTGTCGGACGTGGATCAGGCACGCCAATCAGAACTCTCCGCTAGGAATAGTTACGTCAATTCCGTGGCGGCCTACTTCAACGCCATGGACCAGTTCAAAATCCGGCTGGGATTACCGCTCAGCGAACGATTGGACCTTGAGGATGAGGCGTTGACCGCGGTGGACCAGGCCGGGCTGGTGCCGGCGACCGTGGATCCGATCGCGGCCTATCGGCTCGCGGTGCAGCGGCAGATGGCGATGCTCAACTTCATTGATCAGTTTGAAGACAGCAAACGCGCCGTCAGAATCGCCGCAGACAAACTCAAACCCGGCCTGCGGCTCACCGCTGGAGCGGTGCTGAATTCTGAACCTCCCACCGATTACGCCACATTCGACACCGACACGGTCACGGCCAGCGCCGCCCTGCAACTCGATCTTCCCTTGGACCGGCTGCCGCGCGCCAATGCATACCGGGAAGCCTTGATCGCTTTTGAACTGCAACTGCGCACGTTTACTGGCCGGCTGGATGCGCTGAAGAACGACATAGACAGCGGTTTGCGGACGCTGCAACAGCGGCGGCTCAATTATGAGAACCAAAAGAGCGCCCTCGGGCTGGCCAACCAGCGTGTGGAGAGCACTACTTTGCTCTTGGCGGCAGGCCGTTCTGAGGTTCGTGACTTGATTGAAGCCCAGACCGCCCAAATTGACGCCCAGATTGCGGTGACAGCTGCGTTGGTGGATTACCAAGAAACCCGGCTGCAACTCATGTTGAGCATTGGAGCTCTGCGGACCGACCGGCCGCAGTTCTGGCTCCAGGACCATTTGGCCGGCCTTTCACTCCCGGGTGCGGCGGCGCCCTCTGCCACAGCAACCGTTGACCAGCCAGTCATCCCGCCCGACCAATTATTCGAAAACTGATCATGAAACCGAATCCCCTCATCCAGGAACTGGCCCGGCGTGCCCGTCAGCGTCCGCTGGTCACCGCCGTCGTCGTCCTTTCGTCGGTGCTGCTGATCGCCCTGCTCTTTCGTCCCAGGAATGAAAACCAGGCGGCGAGCTATTACGAGGTTAAACGGGGTGACTTCCTCATTTCCATCGTGGAAGGCGGCACCATCGAGGCCGTCCATGAAGTTGTGGTGCGCAACGAGGTCGAGGGCACCGCACGGATCATCTACATCGTGCCCGAGGGCAGTTACGTGAAGAAGGGTGACCTGCTCGTGGAACTGGATTCCTCTTCCACGTTGGACTCGGTCAATCAGCAGCAGATCAGTGTGGAGAAGGCGCAGTTTGCCCTGATCCAGGCCGAACAGCAGTTGGAAATCCAGAAGAGCTCGGTGGACAGCGAACTCTCGGCGGCCCGGCTGAAAGTCGAATTTGCCGAATCAGACCTGAAGAAATACCTGGAGGGCGAGGCCCGACAGAATCTTCGCAACGCACAAATCGAAATCACCAACGTGGTGGAAAGCCTCCAGATCAACAAGGAACGCCTGGAATGGACGGAGAAGCTTTACGCCAAAGGCTACGAAACCAAAGCCAATCTGGACAACCACCGCCTCGCCGTCTCCCAGACCGACCTCCGTCTGGAGCAGGCGGAAAGAGCTTTGTCCCTGCTGGAAACCTTCGAGGCGCCCAAGCGCAAGCGCACGCTCGAATCCGCTTTGCATGAAGCCAAGGAGGATTACGAACGGGTCCGGCTCCAGGGCGAACGCAAGCTGGCCCAGGCCAAAGCCGACGTGGCCACCCAGCACAAAACCCTGGAACTCAACCAGGCCAAGCTGGATCGCGATAAGAAACAACTGGAGGCGACCAAAATTCACGCGCCGCAAGATGGTCTGGTCGTCTATTCCACCGGTGGCGGTGGTGGCGGTGGTGGCGGCCGGTTCAGCAGCGAGTCCATGATTGAGGAAGGCGCGGTGGTGCGCAATCGCCAGGAACTCATCAAACTCCCGGATGTCTCGGAGATGAAGCTCCTGGTCAAAATCCACGAGTCGCACATCAATCAGATTCGCTCCGGTTTGCCGGCGTACGTGGTGCTGGACTCGATGCCCGACCAGCGATTTCGCGGCTTTGTGGCGCGCGTTGCGCCGTTGCCGGACAGTTCCAGCCGCTGGGGCAATCCCAATCTCAAGGTGTACGCCACCGAAGTGCGGATCACCGACCCCCTGCCCGACGTGAAACCCGGCGTCTCCGCCCGTGCCGAAGTGGTCATCACCAATCTGACCGGAGTCTTGACCGTGCCCATCCAGGCGGTGACCACACTCCGCGGCCAGCAAGTAGCGTATGTCGCCGGCACTCCACCTCAGCCGGTGCCGGTCAACGTCGGCATGTACAATCAGCGTTTGATTGAAATCGTGTCGGGCCTGAAAGAAGGCGACCGCATTCTCCTCTCACCCCCTTTCGACACTCAGGACAAAGACCTGGGCGGTGCGGTCATGGCCGCAGGCGACGCTCCACCCGTGGTGGACAGCAACCAGGTGACGCGGGCACTGATGCCGCGCAATGGGAGCGAACGCGGCGGTGCGGGGGCAGACGCGACGCGCGTTCCTGTCGCAGGGGTTGATGCGCTCGGTGCCAGTCGCGATCCCAATTCCGGGGAGGCTTCCGCCGGCCGAACCGGCGGCCCACGTGCCGGACGGGGCGAAGGCGAACGCTCGGGAAACTTCCCCAACCGCGAGGAAATGATGAAGCAATTCGACACCAACGGTGACGGGGAGTTAGATGATACCGAACGCGCCGCCATGCGCGAACGCGGCGGCCAGCGCCGGCGCGGCACCAACGCCCCGCCGGCCGCAGCCCCGCGCCGGACGCCGGACAGTTGATCCTGCGGCCAAACCCTGCCGCGCGACCAACCTCACCCATGCCGTCACCCGAAACCATCATCCAATTCGAGGCCATCGAGAAGCGCTACGATTTGGGCGGAGAGGCCGAGGTACGTGCCTTGCGCGGCGTCCATCTGGTGGTTCAGGCCGGAGCTTATGTCGCCATCATGGGACCGTCCGGATCCGGCAAGTCCACCATGCTCAATCTCATCGGCTGCCTGGACCGCCCGACGGCGGGCCGCTATTTGCTCGGCGGCACGGATGTTTCCCGCATGCCGGACGATGAACTCTCCGAGGCCCGGGGACGCATGATCGGTTTTATTTTCCAGTCCTACAATCTCATCGCCCAGTTGACGGTGATCGAGAACATCCAGGTGCCTCTCATTTACCAAGGCCGGGATATTCGCGCTTATCAGGAGCACTGCGCGAAGCTCGCGGAAATGGTCGGGCTGAGCGACCGGCTGCATCACCGACCCAACCAGCTTTCCGGCGGCCAGCAACAACGCGTGGCCATCGCCCGCTCGCTGGTGAATGATCCCTTGTTGATTCTGGCCGATGAACCTACGGGCAATCTGGATTCGCGCACCGGCACGGAGGTGCTGGACATGATTGACCGCCTGAACGCCGCCGGCAAAACCATTGTGTTGGTCACCCACGACAACAAGGTAGCCGAACGCGCGCACCGCGTCCTCCACATGAAAGACGGCTTGATCGAGCGCGAAGTCCTCAACCGCCCCACCCCGCACGGCAACGGCGCGCCCGCCGGTCACCCATGAGTCCCTTAAGCTTCCAGTTCCTGAGCACCCTGCGCCTCGGCATGAAGAGCCTCCTGCTGCACAAGCTGCGCTCGGTGCTCACCATGCTGGGCATCATCTTCGGCGTCTGCTCCGTCATCGCCATGCTCGCGATCGGCGAAGGCGCCTCGTATTCCGCCCAGGAGGAAATCAAGAAGCTGGGCAGCGACAACATCATCCTGCGCAGTCTCAAACCCGCGGAGGACGCCAAACTGGCCGGCCTGGGTCGCGGCGGCACCCTTGATTACGGGCTGACCTACCAGGACGGCGCGCGCATTCAATCCACCATTCCCGGCGTGCGCCGCGTGCTGCCCGTGCGCATCATTCGCGAGAATGCCCTGTTCGGCCCCAACAACGTCGCCTGCCAGGTGCTCGGCACCCTGCCGTTCTATCCGGAAATCGTGGGTTTGGAAGTCGCGCGGGGACGATTTCTCACAGATACGGACGAGCGCAACATTGACAACGTGTGCGTGCTGACTGTGGGTCTGGCGCAACGGCTCTTTCCTTATCAGGATCCGCTCGAACACTCGGTCAAGGTGGATTCGTTCTACTACCGCGTCGTGGGCCTGGTGCGCGAGCAGAACCTGCCCGAACAGCGCACGCAACAGGGCACGATGGAAGGCGAACCGCTCGACAACAACCTCTATGTGCCCTTGAGCGTTTCCCGCACCCGCTTCGGCGAAGTGCTCATCCGCCGCTCCGCCAGCGGTTTCGAGGCGGAAAAAGTCGAATTGCACCAGCTCACCGTGCAGATGCGCGACGCCGCCGCGGTGGAATCGGCGGACCCGCAGATCAAGACCGTGCTGGGCCGCTTTCACACCCGGAACGACTATGAGATTGTTGTGCCGCTGCAACTGTTGCGTCAGGCCGAGCAGACCAAGCGAATCTTCAATATCGTGCTCGGTTCGATTGCCGCCATCTCGCTGCTCGTGGGCGGCATCGGCATCATGAACATCATGCTCGCCACCGTGACGGAACGCACCCGCGAGATCGGCATCCGCCGCGCCCTCGGCGCCAAACGCCGCGACATCACGCTGCAATTCCTTGTCGAAACCGTGGTGCTGTCCGTCGGCGGCGGATTGATCGGCGTCGTGCTGGGAGTCATAACGCCGCTGATTGTTTCCCAACTGACAGACATGAAAACCATCGTAACCCTGTGGTCCGTGCTCCTCGCCTTCGGCATCTCGGGCGCGGTGGGGATTGTCTTCGGCCTCTACCCGGCGAAGGCGGCGGCGCAACTCGATCCCATCGAGGCGCTGCGGCATGAATGAGTCCCAGGTCGTTCCGCCACTGCGAGCCGGGTGACTGACACAGAATCTCTCCGCACATCGCATTTGCATTCTCGCGTGGTGTGTTTGAAGGTTTCGTACGTTTGCGGCGTCCGGGCCAAACATCCCGGCGGATCGCTGATGGTTGACGCAATCGCAGGCCGGCCATGAAAGAACTCGATCTCATCTTGCGCGGCGGAACGCTCGTCACTCACGAGGGTATCTTCGTCGCGGACGTCGGCATCGCAGACGGAAAGATCGCCGCGATTGAACTGGAGCTGGCCGCCTCGGCGCGTGAAGTGGTGGAGGCAGACGGACTTCACTTTTTCCCCGGGCTGATTGATTCACACGTTCATTTCAACGAACCCGGACGTGAGCAGTGGGAGGGGATCGAAACCGGCTCGCAAGCGCTGGCCGCCGGCGGCGGGACGATGTTCTTCGACATGCCGTTGAATGCGCATCCGCCCACGATTGACGCCGCGAGCTTCGAGGCCAAGCTCGCCGTGGCGCAGGCCAAATCGCTGGTGGACTTCGGTCTGTGGGGCGGGCTGGTGCTGGGCAACCAGGACAACCTCGAAGAGTTGAGCGCTTGCGGGGTCGTGGGCTTCAAAGCGTTCATGTGCGACAGCGGCATCGCGGATTTTCTGTCCGTGGATGATCAGACGTTGCGCGAAGGGATGAAACGTGTGGCAAAGTTGGGCAAGCTCGTCGCCGTTCACGCCGAGAGTGAATCCATCACACGCGAGCTGACGCAGCAAGCGATTGCTGCGGGCCGGACCGGCATCCGCGACTATCTTGATTCGCGGCCCATCCGGTCGGAACTCGATGCCATCCAGCGCGCGATCACGATGGCGGGTGAAACCGGTTGCGCGCTGCACATCGTCCATGTGAGTTGCGGCGCGGGCGTCGCCTTGGTGGTCGCCGCGCGGAAACAGGGCGTGGACGTCACTTGCGAAACCTGCCCGCATTACGTCGTGTTGACGGAGGATGACGTGCTGCAACTGGGCGCGACGGCAAAATGCGCCCCGCCTTTGCGGCTCAAGCCGGAGCGGGATTCACTTTGGGAATATGTGCAAGCCGGCCACGTGACTACGATTGGCTCGGACCATTCGCCGGCGCCGCCCGAGATGAAAGCCGACGCCGATTTTTTCAAAGTCTGGGGCGGGATCACGGGCGTGCAATACACACTACCGTTGTTGTTGACGGACTGGAACTCGCCGGATCGGAGAGCGGCGCTCCAAACCATCGCGCGGCTGACTTCATTCAACGTTGCGGAACGGTTTGGTTTGCCGCCAGCGAAAGGCCAGCTTGCCGTGGGCGCGGATGCAGACCTCGCCCTGGTGGATTTACGGCAACGCTTCGAGGTCCATGCCGAGGATTTGCTTTACCGGCATAAACTCAGTCCCTACTTCGGGCGCGCGTTGACAGGGCGCGTCGTTCGCACCATCCTGCGCGGGCAAACGGTCTTTCTCAACGGGAAGATTGTGGCAACGCCGCAAGGACGATTCGTGG
>Ga0315910_10003183_pt1 | contig 14096 bp, 8 predicted proteins | sample EdamamesoilMG_FD_204470 | JGI IMG/M metagenome (GOLD analysis project Ga0315910, IMG submission 204470) | Garden soil microbial communities collected in Santa Monica, California, United States - Edamame soil | ecosystem: Environmental > Terrestrial > Soil > Garden | place: USA: California...
AGGCGGAGCCGATGCCGCGCTTGAAGGCGGGACCGATCACCACCGCGCCGAGGTCGCCCACGCGGATCGGCACGCCGTTGCGCGTCACGACCACGGTCGTCGCCAGTTCCTCGATGCGCTGTACGCGGCCGATGCCTTCGACGATCGTCTCCTCGGGCCCGCTGCTCAAGACGCCCGCGGCGACGTTCTCGTTCGTTTCGCTCAACGCGCGCACGACTTCGTCCACCCCGATGCCGTAGGCGCGCAGCCGCTGCGGCGCGAGCACGACCTGGTACTGCTTCTGATCCCCGCCGATCGGGGTGACCTGCGAGACTCCGCTCACCGACAACAGCCGGCGTCGCACCTGCGTGGAGGCCAGCGAGCGCAATTCCAGCGGGTCGTGCCGGTCGGAGGTCAGCGCGATGAACAGGATCTCGCCCATGATCGAGGAGACCGGCGCGAGCTTCGGCGGATCGGCCTGCGGCGGCAGGCTGCCGGCGATGGAAGCCAGGCGCTCGGTGACCGTCTGCCGCGCGCGGTACACGTCGGCGCCCCATTCGAACTCGACCCAGATCACGGCGATGCCGACCGCCGTGCCCGAGCGCACGCGGCGCACCTCCGCGGCGCCGTTCATCGCCGATTCGATCGGGAACGTGACCAGCGTCTCCATTTCCTGAGGCGACATGCCGTGGCCTTCGACGAGCACGGTCACCGTCGGCGCGGTCAGGTCGGGAAATACGTCGACCGGCATGCGCACGGCGACGAAGACGCCCACGGCCATCAGCACGATCGAAAGCAGCAGGACGCTGAGGCGGTTGTGCAGCGACCAGCGGATGAGCAGGTTGATCATGGCGGCGCCGGGCCTAGTGCTGGTGGCCTTCGCCGAAGGCGGCTGGAGACATCGCCGCGAGCCTCACCAGGTGCGCTCCGCGGGTCGCGGCGCGCTCGCCGGCCGCGACGCCGCGTTTGACCTCGACGAAGGCCCCGTCCTTCACGCCGAGTTCGAGCTCGCGCTTCTGGAACAGCTCGCCTTCGAGCATCACGTAGGCCGTGGGCAGGCCCTGGTCCATCACGATCGACTCGAAGGGCAGCACGACCGCGGCCTCGATCGACGCGGTCGCGAGCTCGAGCTCGGCGAGCATGCCGGACAGCAGCACTCCATCGCCGTTGCGCAGCTCGCCGCGCAGCAGCGCGCTGCGCGACTGCGTGTCGATCGTGGGCAGCGTGCGCAGTCCGCCCTCGATCTCGAAGCGCCGCCCCGGGAGCGCGGCGAAGGTCGCCAGCGCGGAGGTCGAGGCGCCGACCTGGTGCAGCTCGAACTCGGAGACCCGGCCTTCGACCCACACGCGCGAGGTGTCGCGGATGCGCAGCAGTTCGTCGCCGGCGCCGACGATCTCGCCCGCGACCCGCCAGGTCTCGATCACGCTCCCGCTCAGCGGCGCGAGGATCGGGAAGCGCCCGGCAGCTCCTCCGGCCTGTTCGCCGCGCGCCGAGCGCATGCGGTCGAGCGAGGACTTCGTCGCGCGCGCGCTCTCGTCCTCGCTGCGCGCCAGGGCGAGGTCGCGCTCCGCTGCGTCGAGTTCCTGAGCGGTGCACAGCCCGTGCTCGCGCAGCTTGGCAACGCGTTCGTGCTCGCGCTGCGCGAACGCGAGGCGCGCGCCGGCCTCGCTCGCGGCGCGCAGCACGTCGAGGGCCTTGAGGTCGAACTCGAGCTGCAGCGCCTGGATCTGCGCCAGCTCCGCGGCGCCCAGCAGCGGCTCGACGAAGCCGAGCAGCTGTCCAGCCTCGAGCGTGTCGCCGCTGCGAGGCAAGCGGCCGTGCTCCGGCGCGAGCAGCCTGCCCGCCAGCGGCGGATGCACCACGGCCTCGGCACCCTCGGGTGCGCGCAATTGCGCGGGCACCAGCAGCCGACGCGAGAGCCTTCGCGGTGCGGCCTGGGCCAGCAGCAGCTGGATGCGCCACTGCTGTTCCATCAAGAACGGCACGGCGCCGGGCGGTTCCTCGGCGGCTGCAGCCTGCGCCGCGCGGCTGGCCTCGGCCGCCGAGGCGTGCACCACGAACTCGCCGAGGTCGAGCGTCTCCTCGGCCTGCGCCCCCGCGATGCTCAGCTTCGCGGGCAGGCGGCCCGCGGTGTCGAGGCTGCCCTCCGGGATGAAGAGTCCATCGCGCTTGGGCTGCTCCGCGACCAGCGTCGTGGCGCCGATCGAGAGCGTGAGCCGCCCCACGCGCACGGGCTCGCCGGTCGCCAGCACGCTCAGGTGCGCGAGGAAACGCGCCGCTTCGCCGCGCACGAGCGGCGGGTGCTCCAGGAACAGCAGCACGCGCTCGCCGAAAAGCGTCACGCTCACCGGCTCGAGTTCGGCAGGAGCCGCCGGCCTGGCCTGCGTGGCGTGCGCAGTTTCAGGCGAGCAACCCGGAGTCGACGAGAGGCTCGCCAGCAGCGGCACGACGAGAACGATGGAAAGGATCTTCATGAAGTCCTGCGGAGCATGAGCAGCGGGAACGGGGCGGTCCTGGTCCACCCGCGCACCTCGTGGGTTCTCTTCGAGGGCCCGCCGGGTCGCAGCGGGCGGGAGCCGCCGTGAACGCGAGCCTGAAGGTGCGCGGCGCGCTGCGGATCGCCGCCCGTCGACCAGGTCCGAGAAGGGCCGTGTCGTGTCGGAGATCCGCGCGGGCACGAACGCGAATGCGCAACCCCTCAGGGTCGCGTTCGCGAGCGGCTCAAGCCGCGGGTGGCGCTCGGGCTCGCCCCGTGCGTGGCGGCGGCGGTCTCGGCACCTCGTCGGCCGGCTGCAGCGGCGGACTCCCGTCGCACGGCAGGGCCGCGAGCTCGAGCGCGGACTCGATCGGCAGCAACGCGAACCCAAGAGCGTCCGAGGACTTGCGCGCGATCGGCTCGGTCCCGTGCTCGATGGCCGGGTGCGGCGGGTGATCGCCGTCGTGATCATGATCGTGATCGTGATCGTGGCTCTGCTCGTGCACCACGGCCAGCGAGGGCCCGTGCCCGTATACGTGAGCCTCGTGCGCGAGGTGCAGCGGCACCCAGATCAGGCGCAGCGCGAGCACGATCGCGACGAGCGCGAACACGGCGCGATCGAGCGGGGCTATTCGAACGTGGGCCTTCGACATGGGGATCCGCGCGAGGAGTCTAGGGCAGCCGCCGTCCCAGGGACAAGCAAGGCGAGCGCTGAGCGCGGAGGCAGGCGGGGGCGCCAGGGACAACGCGCGCAGCGGAGCCGATTCAGTCCGGTCGCCGCAGCAGCCTGATCGCCGCCTCGGCGTGATACTGCCCCGCATCGCTGGCGCGTCGATCGCAGGCTCGCGCGCGGCCCGCGCGACCCGAGGCCGAAGACTCGAGCGGCGAGTCCGGCGCCGCCGGCGGGCCGCGGTTGCGCGCGGCAGCGGCCCGAGGGGCGACGTGCCAGCGATGCGGGGCAGTGTCCCTCGGGGTCGCGGCCGCCTATTTTCGCTCGACCGTCTTGGAGAACTGCTCCAGCCAGCTCTGGGCCCGCTCCAGCCCCGGCACGTCGGCTTGCTTGACGTACTTCGAGAGCTCGCGCGCGTACTTGCTGCCCGCCGCGTCCTTTTCCGCAGGAAAGGTCGCCGGCCGCGCGGCGGCGAGCGCGTACCACTCGCCCCATTTGCGGCAGTTGGGCCCCTGATCGTTCTGGATCGTGACCACCATCTCCAACTCGCCGGCGCGGTTGTTCTCGGCGCCCTTGGGGAAGGCGCGGCGCACGTCGAGCAGGACGCGCTGGAAGCGCTCGGCGTGTTTCTCGCCGCCCGAGCGCTCGAGCTCGTCCATCAGCGGCCGGCGCGTGGCCTCGATCAGGTCCAGCAGCGCCTGCGCGTCGGCCTTGCCCTTGTCCGCTTCTGCGCCGGCCTTCTTGGCCAGTTTGTTCAGCAGCGCCTGCGCCGCGGCCTCGGCCTTCTGGAAATCGCCGAGGACGTAGTCGTTGAGCGCCGGCGCGATCGCCTCGCCCAGGGCATCGTGCGCGGGAAGCGGCGCGCACGGCACCGCGTGCAACGCGGCGCCGACCGCGGCGACGTAGTCCTCGCGCTTGCGACTGGGGTCGCCGCGCCAGACGATCCCGCCGTGGCGGCCGATCACGGTGGCGAAGGTCAAGTTGCCGTTGCGGCCCATGTCGAGGTAGGGCGTGCCCTGGCCCTCGACGTCGGTGACGGCCAGCGGGCCGACCAGTCCGAGCTTCTTGCCTTCCGCGAGGATGCTCTCGTTGGTGTCCTCGCCGACGGCGGCGGTCAGATGGATCAGCGCCAGGTCCTTGGAATCGTTGGAGGCGCGCATCGCGTTCAGCGTCGGCACGCCGACGCGCACGCAGGAGTCGCAGTAGTAGCCGTAGTCGGCCACGATCACGACCTTGCCGCGCAGCTGCATCAGGTTGGTTTCCCCGCGCGCGCCGCCCTCGCCCAGCTGCATCCAGCCCAGCTCGCCGATCGGCGGCGCGATCCGGCCGACCTCGGGCAGGCCGGGGTCCGTCTTCGTTTTCTTCTGCGCGCCGGCCAGCGGGGCGAAGAGGCCAAGGGCGACGGCGGCGAGCGACAGCAGCGGCTTCATGGGCTGGTTCCTCCGCCCACGCGTTCCCGACCCTCGGGACCTGGGGGCAGGAAGGAATGACCGCTTCGCGCCGCCGACGAAGCAAGTTGCCGGTAAGCCTGCGGTGTCGCTAGTGCAGCACGCGGCCGACGACGTTGGTGGTCTCGCCGCCGCCGCTGCGCAGCACGATGCCCTGGTAGTAGAACGGCACGCCGAACATGGCCGGGCTGCTGGGCAAGGCCATGCTCTGGCTGACCTGGCCCGAGGCGGGGATCACCACGCTGCGGATCACGCGCTTGCGCGACTGGCCCAGGTGCCACCAGCCGGTGGGCAACGGAGCGTTGCCGGTGCTCAGCGAGAGCACGGCCACCGCGATCTCGCCGGGCTTGCCGGTCACGACGATCGAGGGCGAGCCGCCGAGCTGGAACAGCCCCTGCGTGAACAATTTGCGCCCGCCGCCGACGCGCCCGCTGCGGTCGTTGTCCTGGTGGTAGGCGCCCCAGGGCACGTCGGCCGGCCTGTAGGGCACGCCCAAGTCGTAGGCGTTCAGCGTGACCACCGGCAGGGCGTAGGAGAGGAACACCATGTCCGTGTTCCCGTCGCCGTTGAGGTCGCCGAAGATCGGGCCATTCTGGTAGGTGAAGCCCGCGGTGCGGATCGGGAAGTTCGGCAGGCTCACTCCCTGCGCATCCACACCGAACAGGTAGCCGCCGTTGGCGTCCTGCGTGTTGTGGTCGCTGAACACTTCGCTGATGCCGTCGCCGTCGATGTCCGCGACCGTGATCGCCCCGCCGCAGCCACCGCCGGTCGTGGGGTTGGGCGACCAGTACGGGAAACCCGGCTTGAGCGTGCCCGCCGGCGTCCAGGCGAAGAGCACCGCGCTGGGCGGGGCCACCGTGCCGTCGCGCCCGCCGAGAATCTCGGGCGTGCCGTCGTGCTCCAAGTCGGCGATCGTCGGCGGGCAGTAGGTCCAGGTCCCGACCAGCTTCGGCCAGCCGGGCATCAGCGCGCCACTGTGCTGGTAGGCGTAGTAACCCGCGGCGGTCTGGTGCGCGCCGAACACGACCTCGAGGTCGCTGTCACCGTCGAGATCGCCGAAGGCCGGCGATTGGTAGCTGAAGTTCGCGTTGGCGATGCTCTTCGGCCAGCCGGCGAGCAGGCTCCCGTCCGCGTGCAGCAGGTAGGCCTTGTCGTAGGAGGTGTAGGCGATCTCCAGGATGCCGTCGCCGTCGAGGTCCGCGACCGCCGGTGAACCGGTGGGCACGTGGCTCAGCGCCAGCGGCCAGTTGCCGCCCCATTCGACGCCATTGGCTTCGAAGACGCGCAGGAAACCCGTGGGCCAGGCGCGCTGCGGCACGAGGATCTCCAATTGGCCGTCGTCGTCGAGATCGGCCAGGGTCGGCGAGCCCTCCAGGTTGCCGTTGGCGACGCTGATCGGATAGCCGGGGCGCACCGCGCCGCTCGCGTCGAGCACGTACAGCCGTCCGCCGTCGGTCAGGCCGCGCGTGAACTGCACGATCTCCAGCGTGCCGTCGCCCTCGAGGTCCGCGACGCTGGGCGCGTACTGCGGGAAGCCGATGGTGAACACCGGGAAGCCCGGCAGCGGCGTGCCGGCCCCGTCGAAGCCGTGGAGCCGGCCGTCGGTCGTGGCGACCAGCAACTCGTTGTCGCCGTCGCGATCGAGGTCCTCGATCACGCCGCTGCGCCAGGGCGCGAAGTTGGGGTGCGCGCCCAGCGTCAGCGGGAATCCCGGCAGCTGCACCGGCGGCGGCGCGAGAGTGCCCGAAGGCGGCGTCGCTGCGCCGAACGCGCGAACGCTGCTCGAGCCCGGAATCAAGGATCCCGAGTCCGTGACTTGAACGACCTGGCTCTGTGCGCAGTAGGGCGCGAGCGCACCGGCCTGCGCGAGCGGCGCGGGAACCAGAAGGAGGGCGAGCAGCTTGCAGGACGAGCGCATGGGTTCTCCCTGGATGGGCGTGTGGAGTTCCAAGATATCCGAGTTGGCGCGTGGGAGGGGCTGCGCGCGCCGCTCTTGAACCAGGCGCTCGTGAACTTGGCTCCGCCCGCAAGTCTGCAAGTTCGCGGTACCCTGGGGATCCGATGGGTCGCGCCAGCAGACTCCGCTGCGCCTGCGCGCTGTTCCTCGCGGGGATCGTCCAGGCTCAGGGCACGACGACGAGTTGTTCGCTGGAGGAGGCGCGCCTGCTCGCGATCGACGGCGCCTCGGGCGACATGCTCGGGGTTTCGATAGCGATCGACGGAGCGCGAATCGCCATCGGCGCCGCGGGCGACGACGACCTGGGGATCGACTCGGGTTCCGTCTACTTCTTCGTGAGCGCCGCGGGTCCATGGTCGCAGGACACCAAGCTCCTCGCCGCCGATGGACAGGCCGGCGATCGATTCGGGGCCAGCACGGCGATCGCGGGGCAAACCCTGCTCGTGGGCGCCCGCGAGGACGAAGAGGCCGCGGCGGATTGCGGTTCCGCGTACGTCTTCGTGCGCGGCGCCGCCTGGTCGCAAGAGGCCAAGCTGATCGCCGCGGACGCCGCCGCTGGCGATCAATTCGCGCGCTCGGTGGCTTTGTTCGGCGACACCGCGGTGCTCGGAGCGCCCTTCAACGACGAGATGGGATCCGAGAGCGGCGCGGCGTATGTGTTCGTGCGCAGCGGGGCTGCGTGGCAGCAGCAGGCCAAGCTATCCGCCGCCGATGCCTCGGCGGGCGACCAGTTCGGGACCTGCGTGTCGATCTCCGGCGAACGCGTGCTCGTCGGCTCTCCGCTCGCGGGCGGCACCGGGGCGGCCTATGTTTTCGTCCGTTCGGGCTCGAGTTGGAGCCAAGAGGCCAAGCTCGAGGCCAACGACGCGACCGGCGGCGAGCGCTTCGGTCGAGCCGTCGCGCTCGATGGCGATGATGCCGTGGTCGGGGCGCCGCTCGACGACGATCTCGGGGCCGATTCGGGCTCGCTCTACGTGTTCAGGCGTGGCTTGGGAGCCTGGTCGCAGGCGGCCAAGCTGCTGGCGTCCGATGGCGCCGCTGCCGACTTGCTGGGCTGGTCGGTCGCGATCGCGCAGGGTCGCGCCGTCGCGGGCGCGGTGTGGGACGACGACGTCGGCGACAAGTCGGGCGCGGCCTATCTCTTCGCCGCTCACGGCGGATTCTGGGGCCAGGAGTTGAAGCTGCTCGCGAGCGCAGGCGGCGCCTACGACAGCTTCGGCGTTTCGAGCGCGATCTCGGGCACGCAGCTCGCCATCGGGGCGTACCAATCGTCGGTGATGGGCACTGGCTCGGCCTACGCGCTGCGCGTGTTGGGCGTGCCGCAGACGTATTGCACCGCGAAGCTCAATTCCTGCGGCATGCCGCCCGCGATCGCTTTCTCGGGCGCGCCGAGCGCATCCCAAAGCAGCGGTTTCATCCTGAGCACCTCCGGCGCGCGCGAGGGCAAGAGCGGCCTCGTGCTGTACGGACAGAACGGCCCCGCGGCGATTCCCTTCCAGAACGGCACCTTGTGCGTCGCTCCCGTCGGTCTCAAGCGCGGCCTGCCGGTCGTCGCCGGCGGAGGAACTCCCGGACCCGCGTGCGATGCCCAGCTCTCGCTGGACTGGAACAGCTTCGCCGCCGGCCTGCTCGGCGGAAATCCGCAGCCCTGGCTGCGCGTCCCGGGGGCCACGCTGCACGCGCAATGGTGGGGCCGCGACACGCCGAACGAGAGTCTGCTCAGCGACGCCCTCTCCTTCGAGGTCTGCCCGCGCTGAGGGCCGAGCCCGGCGCGTGGCCCCGGGCGCCGCGGTTGGGGCCCTTCCGGCGCTCCAGCGCACCGCACTCCGCAGTTGTCTATAAAAGGAGCCCATGGCCCGGATCCTGCTTTGCTGCGGCGCGTCGGTGGCGATCTACAAGGCCTGCGACCTGGCGAGCAAGCTGGTCCAGGCCGGGCACACCGTGCGCACGGTGTTGACCCCCAGCGCGGCCGAGCTGATCTCGCCGCAGCTCTTCGAGGCGGTCACCGGCGAGGCTGCGGCGGTGTCCGAGTTCGGAGCAGGCCGGCGCGGCGCGATGGACCACATCCACCTGGGCCAATGGGCCGAGCTGGTGCTGGTCGCACCCGCCAGCGCCGACCTGATCGCGCGCCTGGCCCAGGGCCTGGCGGGGGACCTGGCGACCACGGCGATCCTGGCCTGCCCCGCGGAGCGCCCTCGGCTCGTCTGCCCGGCGATGAACCCCGGGATGCTCGCCCAGCCCGCGGTGCAGCGCAATCTGGCCCAGCTGCGCCAGGACGGCTGGAGCGTGGTCGAGCCCGAGAGCGGCCACATGGCCTGCGGCGACGACGGCAAGGGACGCCTGCCCGAGCCCGCGACCCTGGTGGCGCGCGTGGCGGAGCTGGCGCGTTCATGAACCGCCGGGCGGCGCCTCGCGCCGGGAGCTCGAAGCCGCTGCACGCCGTGGTCAGCGCCGGGCCGACGCGCGAGTACGTCGATCCGGTGCGCTACCTCTCCAACGAGTCCAGCGGCCGCATGGGTTTTGCCATCGCCGCGGCCCTGGCGCGGCGTGGGGTCGAGGTGACGCTGATCGCCGGGCCGGTCGTGCTGGCGACGCCAGCGGGCGTGCAGCGCATCGACGTGGTCAGCGCCCGCGAGATGCACGCGGCCGTGCGCAAGGCCTTTGGCAAGGCTGACGCTTTGATCATGGCCGCGGCCGTCGCCGACTGGCGCCCGGCGCGAAAACTCGCCGGCAAGTGGCGCAAGAAGGACGGCGGCAACACCAATGCGCGCTTGGACTTGACTCGCAACCCCGATATTCTCGCCAGCGTCGCGCGGAGCAAGGGCGAGCGGCTCGTGATGGGCTTCGCTCTCGAAACCGGCGATGGCGAGCGGCGTGCGCAGTCCAAACTGCGCCGCAAGAACCTGGACTGCATCGTCCTCAACGACGAGAGTGCGCTGAACGCGACCCGTTCGAGCGTCACGATCCTCGGGCGGGACGGTTCGCGACGGGAGCTCGCCCGACGCTCCAAAGAGGACATCGCCGAGGTCCTCGCGGAGTGGGTGATCGACAAGGTGCGCGCCACGAGCGCGCACCGCGCGGGCTGAGACAGCTCTTTCCGCGCTCGGCGGCTGGAGAATCCATGGCTCGAGCGTCAACGCGCAAGCGTGCGACCACAGCGGACGGGGAACGATCGCAGGCGGGCTTCTTGTCGCGTCTTGGGACCCTCGTCAAGAGCCTGTTCGTCTCCGGCGACGAGGAGGAAGAGCCCTCGCGGCACGCCAACGAGGTGCTGGGCATCCTGATGGTCTTCGGCGCGTTGTGGCTGGGGATCTCGATGCTGAGCTACTACCGGCCCTTCGACGATCCGGGCGCCAAGGGCTCGAACTGGGGCGGGCAGCTCGGTTTCTACCTCGCCAACGCGGCCTACAGGAGCGCGGGTGCCGCCGGATTGATCTTCGCCTTCCTCGGCCTGTGCTGGGGCTGCGTGCTGGTCGCGCGCAAGACGGTGCCCAATGCGCCGCTGCGGCTCTTGGCGGCGATCGCCTTCACGCTCTCGCTGGCCTTCCTGCTGCACCTGAGCTTTGGCTTCGACCCCGATGGGCAGCTGCCCTTTGGCGCCGGCGGCTGGCTGGCCAAGGAGGCCACGCCGTTGCTCGCGGACAAGGTCGGCCTGGTCGGGGTGTGGCTGTTGATGATCGCGCTGAGCCTGGTCTCGTTCATCCTCGCCACCGACCGCGCTTTCTACCCGGTGATCGTCGAGCTGCGCGAGTGGGCCGCGAGTCGGCGCGAGGAACGCGGCGAGTCTTTTGCGCGCGCGCTGCTGACCTGGGTGCGCAACATGTTCCTGGGCTTGTGGGACTTCCTGCGCGGCGCGGACCTCGGCGAGAGCGCGCGCGCCCTGGAGATCGCGAGTCCGGCCGCCGCAGCAGCGCAGCTCGCCAGCGCGAGCGCGCCCGCGAGCGTGGGCAAGCGCGCGAAGCCCGCGCCCGAGCTGCCGGCGGCGCAGAGCCTGCCCTTCGACGCGGATGACGATGAGCTGCGCCCCGCGGCCGGCGGCCTGGGCGACGACGAGGAAGACGCGCACGACGATCCTGAGTTCGACGAGGACACGATCGCCGTCAGCGCGGCAACCGACGAGGAGACCTTCGAGGAGGAATCCGACGACGACGAGGACGCCGGCGTGGTGCGCGCGGCGGAGGACGAGGACGCGCTGGGCGACGAGGTGCCCTCCGAGGACGACGAGGACGAGCACACGCTGCAGCCCGCCGCGCTGCCGAAAGCGGCCAAAAACGGCCTGAATCCGACCCAGCGCGGCCTGGTGCACGAGCTGCCCTTCGAGCCGCCGACCCCGCCGCCGGGCGAGTGGAAACTGCCGCCGCTGGACCTGCTGGAGCAGCCCGACCGCAGCGCCGGGCTCGACGAACGCACCCTGGAAGCCCAGGCGCGAAAGCTGGAGGCCGCGCTGCTCTCCTTCCGCGTCGAAGCCCAAGTCTGCGGCGCGCAGGTCGGCCCGACCGTGATCCTGTTCGAGCTCGAGGTCAGCCAGGGCACGCGCATGAACAAGGTCACGCAGCTCAGCCAGGAGATCGCGGCGGCGCTGCGCGCGCAGTCGGTGCGCATCATCGCGCCGATCCCGGGCAAGGCGACCATCGGCATCGAGGTGCCCAACGGAGCGCGGCGCAAGGTGCGCATCTCCGAGCTGGTCAACCAGAGCGCCTACGACAAGAAGTTCGCCGCGCTGCCTCTGTTCCTGGGCATCGACGCCGAGGGCACGCCGATCGTCGAGGACCTCGCGCGCATGCCGCACCTGTTGATCGCGGGCACCACCGGCTCGGGCAAGTCGGTGTGCATCAACACGATCCTGGCCAGCTTCCTGATGACGCGCTCGCCGCACGACGTGCAGATGATCCTGATCGACCCGAAGATGGTCGAGCTGCAGCAGTTCGCCAAGATCCCGCACCTGATGCTGCCGGTGGTCACCGACATGCGCCAGGCGACCAAGGTCCTGGAGTGGGCGGTCGAGAAGATGGAGGGCCGCTACGAGCTGTTCCGCGCGGCCGGCGTCAAGAACATCAAGGGCTACAACGCGCTCGGCGCGGAAGAGCTGCAGCGGCGACTGGGCGACGAGTTCAGCGAGCGCACGCCGCGCCACGTGCCCTACATCGTGCTGGTCGTCGACGAATTCGCCGACCTGATGATGCAGATGAAGAAGGAAGCCGAGCAGGCGATCACGCGCCTGGCGCAGAAGTCGCGCGCGGTCGGCATCCACGTAATCCTGGCCACGCAGCGGCCGTCCACCGACGTGATCACGGGCGTGATCAAGGGCAACTTGCCGACGCGCATCGCGTTCCAGGTCGCGTCGAAGGTCGACAGCCGCGTGATCCTGGATTCGATGGGCGCGGAAAAGCTGCTCGGCGGCGGCGACATGCTCTACAACCCGCCGCAGACCTCGCGCATCAAGCGCGTGCAGGGCGCGCTGGTCGAGGACCACGAACTGCAGGCGCTGGTCGACTTCGTCTGCACCGACTCGGCGCAGAATTTCAACCAGGAGCTCAAGCAGCTGACCACCGGCAGCGCGCAACCCGGCGGCGGTGAGGGCTTCGAGACGGCGCTCGACGATCCGATGTGGGACGACGCGGTGCGCGTGATCCTCAAGAGCAAGCGCGGCAGCGCCAGCCTCTTGCAGCGCGCGCTCGGCGTCGGCTACACGCGCGCCTCGCGCCTCCTGGACATGATGGGCGAGGCCGGCATCGTCTCCGACCACAAGGGCAGCAAGGCCCGCGAGGTCCTGATGACCCTCGAGCAGTGGGAGGAGCAGCACGGCTCGCCTCTGCCCGGCGGTGCCAAGGGTTCCGAGGAATGAGCGCCGTGCCCGACGATCCGAACACCCGTGCGACAACGATGAGGAAGCCCGTGAGCGACACCAAGCAATCCGACGTCCCGCACACCGCCCTGCACGACACTCTGGGGCTCTTGATGATCGGCCTGGGGGCCCTTTTTCTCGTTGCGTCCGTCATGTACACGAGCAGTCAGCCCAACGAGGATGTCGGCGCCTTCACCGCGACGATGAGCGCGATCGTCCAGGCGATCGGCTCGCCCACGGTCTTCTGGCTGTGCCTGGGCCTGCTGTTCGTCGGCGGACGGCTGTTCCTGTTCGGCGCGGAGCGCGGCCTGGGGCGCGACATGGCCGGCTTCTGCGCGACGGGTTTCGGACTGACGGTCCTGATGGGTGCGATCACGCCGAGCCTCGGCGGGACGCTCGGCGCATGGACGGGCGGCGCGGCCCGCGATCTGGGCACGAGCTTCCTCGGCATCGTCCTGGGCCTGGCCCTGCTCTTGGCCTCCGCCTGGGTGTTCTGGCTGCGGGTCGTCCCCCCGGCACTGGTCGCCAAGGCCACGGCCTTGATCGGCGAGGATCCCGCTCCTGCGACCCCTTCCGCCGCTGGCGAGGCCCGTCCGGGCCGGGTTGCCCCGGCGCGCCGGGTTCCCTCGGAGGATCCCCACGGCGTCACCTCGGCCGAGGCCGATGCGTTGCTTCCCGATTCCGAGCGTGAAGAGATCCTGCACGCGCTGCGCACCGCCAACCGCAAGTCCGCCTCCACGGCCAACCACGCCCCCTCGCCCTACCCGGCCGACGTCCGCCGCGAGGGCGGCATCCCCACGGGGGCGCGCCCGATCGAACCCGCCCATGAGCCAAGATCCTCCCCAGCCTTCGTCGCGCCCTCAGCGGCACCGCGCAGCCCCGCAAGCCCCGGGGGCGGCGAAGCCCGTGCTGACGCAGGCCGTGCTGGGTCCGTGCACACCTGGAGCGCGCCCAAGCCCGTGGCAGGCCCCGTCGGCGCTGGAGCAGATCTGGCTCGGAACCCGCCTGCCGGCAGCCCTGTCGAATCCGCGCGAGCGCCGGCCCCTGCCGCGGGACTGAACGCGCCCTCGGCTGCGCCGCGCGCTGCACCCGGAGCCGGCCCCGCTGCGCTCCAGCCGCCGCATCTCGGCCGACCGATCGCCGAGGGCGCCAAGGTCATCCCGATCCCGTCCTCTTCGGGACCGATCGCCAACCCGAGCTGGGAAAACGACGAGGAGCAGGATGCGATCGTCGACGAGCCCGAGACGCTCGCGGCCGCCACGCGCGACGCGGAGCTGGTCGACGCCTACGGCACGCCGCTGGAGCTGGTCGCGGCCCTGCGCCAGGAGGGCCAGCCCGAGCAGGAATTCGACGAGGAGTTCGACGACGAAGAGTCCGAGGCCCTCAAGCCGGATTCTCCCGCGGCGAGCTCCGAGCAGGACGAGCAGCGCGCGCCGGCCGCCTCGGCACCGCCGACCTTCGCGGCCTGGGAGCAGGACGAAGAGGAGCTCGACGAGGAGCTCGAGCTCGCCGCACCGCTCGCGGCGCAGGCCCTCGACGAGCCCGTCGAGGCCGAGGAAGAGGCCGGGATCGAAGAGGACGAGGAGCGGATCGACGAGGACGAGGCCACGATCGCGGAGGACGAGCCCGAAATCGACGAGGACGAGGAGCCCGCAGGACTCGAAGCGGCCGCGGGCGTCTCGGGCCGAGAGGACCCTGCGGCTGCCGAGGTTCCTGCTCGC
>Ga0315910_10003184_pt1 | contig 14088 bp, 16 predicted proteins | sample EdamamesoilMG_FD_204470 | JGI IMG/M metagenome (GOLD analysis project Ga0315910, IMG submission 204470) | Garden soil microbial communities collected in Santa Monica, California, United States - Edamame soil | ecosystem: Environmental > Terrestrial > Soil > Garden | place: USA: California...
ACGCGCTTCTCGGCGATGTCCAGGCGCGAAATGACCTTGATGCGCGACGCGAGCTTGTCCTTGATCGCGATCGGCGGCTGCGTGATCTCGCGCAGTTCACCGTCGATGCGGAAGCGCACGCGGTAGTGGTACTCGTAGGGCTCGAAGTGCAGGTCGGAAGCGCGCGCGTTGATCGCGTCGATCAGCATCTTCTGCAGGAAGCGCACGACCGGCGCGTCTTCCACGTCGGTGGCGGCTTCGGCTTCCTGCGGCGACGTGACGTCGTCCGTGACGTCGAACTCGAAGTCGCCGGACGACAGGCTCTCGAGCGCCTCGGCAGCGGATCCGCCGCTGGCCTCGAGCAGCTTCGCCAGCTTGTCGTGCTCGACGATGACCCATTCCGGCGACAGTTGCGTCGCGAACTTGATGCGTTCGACGGCCTCCTGGTCGGTCGGGTCGGCGCCGCCGATGAAGAGCCGGTTGCCGCGCTTTCCGAGCACCACCACCTGGTACTGGGTCGCAAGCTTGCCGTCGATGACCCCCTTGGGCAGCTTCTGCACGTCGACGGCGGCCAGATCGAGCAGCGGCAGCGCGAGCGCGCTCGACAGCGTGTGGGCCAGGTCCGCCGGAGCCACCGCGCCCGCGGCGATCACCGACGAGACGAAGCTGATCTTCTTCTCTTTCGCGCCCTTGACGAGTTCTTCGGCGGCCTTGGCCTGCAGCTTGCCGGCATGCACGAGTACCCGAGCAACGCCGGATAGCGATGACTGCGGAACGTCGGCAAGGGTGTCCACGTGAGGGCTTACTGCGATGTCGTGTAACAGCGGGGCATGATCGCCGATCCGCCGAACACTGTAAACGAGAGAAGAGGGGCTCCGCGCCAACAATTCCCGCGGGGTGCCGGCACAAGATGCAACAAATTGAACCGCGCGCGTGAAGGAAATCACCGGCGTGTTCTGGTCGGGGTGAGAGGATTCGAACCTCCGGCCTCTACGTCCCGAACGTAGCGCTCTACCAGGCTAAGCTACACCCCGATTCGGTTCACCGCGGCTGGCGCCGCGTGCTTCGACTGCTCAGGAAGAGCGGTCGACCGATCGAACGCAGAATTCTAGCAGAGCTTGCCGGAAGGGCGACTCGGGCAGGTGCGCGAGCTGCCGGCCGGCCGCATCCGCCTCCGCGCGCGCCGAGTCGCGCGTCGCCGCGATCGCGCCGGTACGTCGCACGATCTCGACGATCTCGCTCAGGCGTGCGACCTCGCCATGTTCGATTGCGTGGCGGATCAGCGCGCGTTCGTCGGCGCTGCCGCGTTCCATCGCGATCAGCAGCGGCAGTGTCGGCTTGCCCTCGCGCAGGTCGTCGCCGACGTTCTTGCCGAGTTGCGCGGTCGCGCCCTCGTAGTCGAGCAGGTCGTCGACGAGCTGGAACGCCGTGCCCAGTGAGCGTCCGTAGGCGGCGCAGGCCTCCTCGACGGGGGGCGGCGCCTCGGCGAGCACGGCGCCCAGCCGCGCGCTTGCCTCGAACAGCTTGGCGGTCTTGAAGCGGATCACACGCAGGTAGTCCTCGACCGCGAGATCAGGGTCGTGCATGTTCATCAGCTGCAGGACCTCGCCCTCGGCGATCACGTTGGTGGCGTCCGCGAGCACCTCCAGCACGCGCATGCGGTTCACCGACACCATCATCTGGAAGGCGCGCGAGTACACGAAGTCGCCGACCAGCACGCTGGCGGCGTTGCCGAACAGCGCGTTGGCGGTCTGGCGGCCACGCCGCAGCGCGGACTCGTCGACGACGTCGTCGTGCAGCAGCGTCGCGGTGTGGATGAATTCGACCGTGGCAGCGAGCTCGAAACGTTCACGCCCGGCAAAGCCGAGCGCGCGCGAGAACAGCAGGACGAGCATCGGCCGGATGCGCTTGCCGCCGGCGCTGATGATGTAGTGGGCGATCTGGTCGATCAGCGCCACATCGGATGCCAGCCGGCGCCTGATGACGGCGTCGACCTGCTCCATCTCGGCGGCCATCAGCGTCGTCGCGGCGCCGCCGGGCGCGATGGAAGGGGGCGGGGAGGTCGTCTGCACTCTGGCTGGGCCTGTGGGATCGCCGGATTATAGGAACGCCGGCGTGGTATACTCAAAGGCTCTGCGTGGGTTGCAGGGGCGGCGCCCGGTCGATCGGCAGGGCGCGGCGGTTTCAACTGAAAGGGCTGATATGTACGCGGTCATAAAAACCGGTGGCAAGCAATACAAGGTTGCTCCCGGCGAGAAGATCAAAGTAGAACAGATTGCTGCGGACGTTGGCCAAGAGATCACGATCGACCAGGTTCTGGCTGTCGGCAACGGCGCGGAACTGAAGGTCGGGACTCCCTTGGTGACGGGTGCCAGCGTGAAGGCCACGGTGGTGGCCCAGGGCAAGCACGACAAGGTGCGCATCTTCAAGATGCGGCGCCGCAAGCACTACCAGAAGCACGGCGGACACCGCCAGAGCTACACGGAACTCGAGATCAGCGCGGTCAACGCCTGATCCACGTCGCGAGGAGTCACACACCATGGCACAGAAAAAGGGCGGCGGTTCCACCCGGAACGGCCGGGATTCGCAGCCGAAGATGCTCGGCGTCAAGGCGTTCGGCGGGCAGAGCGTGCCGGCCGGCTCGATCATCGTGCGCCAGCGCGGCACCAAGTTCCATGCCGGCACGAACGTCGGCATCGGCAAGGACCACACGCTGTTCGCGCTCATCGACGGCGAGGTGAGCTTCGCGGTCAAGGGCCCGCGCAACCGCCAGACGGTGAGCGTCAAGGCCGCCTGACATCGCAGCGCCTGCGGGCGGACCGCAGTGGAAGCCCCGGCCTGCCGGGGCTTCGTCGTTTGCGGGGCCCTGAACTACCATCCCTCCTTCCACCCCACGCCAGACACCATGAACAAGAGCGGCTTGATCCTCGTCGTCATCGGCGCGCTGCTGCTGGCACACAACTTCGACCTGCTCCAGTTCGGCTGGCTGCGCCAGTGGTGGCCGGCGATCCTGATCGCGATCGGGCTCTGGTCGATCATCGACAACAAGCGTGGCGACCGGCCGTCCTCGCCGCGCAGCGACGACGAGAAGCAGTCATGAAGTTCGTCGACGAGGCGACCATCGACATCTCCGCCGGCAACGGCGGCAACGGCTGCGCAAGCTTCCGGCGCGAGAAGTTCATCCCGTTCGGCGGGCCGGACGGCGGCGATGGTGGGCGCGGCGGCAGCGTCTACGCGGTCGGCGACCGCAACATCAACACGCTGATCGACTACCGCTACGCGCGCCGGCACGAAGCGCGCAACGGCGAGAACGGGCGCGGCTCGGACCAGTACGGCGCCGCCGCGGCCGACATCGTGCTGCGCATGCCGATGGGCACGATCGTCAGCGACGCCGAGACCGGCGAAGTCGTGGCCGAACTGCTGGTGCCTGACGAGAAGGTGTGCCTCGCCAAGGGCGGCGACGGTGGCTTCGGCAACCTGCACTTCAAGAGCAGCACCAATCGCGCGCCGCGTCAGAAGACATCGGGCTGGCCGGGCGAGCAGAAGAAGCTCCGGCTCGAGTTGCGCGTGCTGGCCGACGTCGGCCTGCTCGGAATGCCGAACGCCGGCAAGTCGACGCTGATCGCCGCGGTCTCGAACGCGCGGCCGAAGATCGCCGACTACCCGTTCACGACGCTGCACCCGAACCTCGGCGTCGTGCGCGTCGGCCCGGAGCAGAGCTTCGTGATGGCCGACATCCCCGGCCTGATCGAAGGTGCTGCCGAGGGTGCCGGTCTCGGTCACCAGTTCCTGCGCCATCTGCAGCGCACCCATCTGCTGCTGCACCTGGTCGACATCGCGCCGTTCGACGAAAGCGTCGATCCGGTCGCGCAGGCCCGGGCGATCGTCGCCGAGCTGAAGAAGTACGACGCCTCGCTGCATGCCAAGCCGCGCTGGCTGGTGCTCAACAAGCTCGACATGGTGCCTGGCGAGGAGCGCGAGAAGCGCGTCAAGGACTTCGTGAGGCGCCTGCGCTGGAAGGGCCCGGTGTTCCAGATCTCCGCACTGACGCGCGAAGGCTGCGAGCCGCTCGTGCGCGCGATCTACGAGCATGTGGCGACGCAGCGCAACGTCGTGCCCGACGATCCCGATCCCCGCTTCGACGCCGCGACGAGCGGCACCTCCGCATGACCACGGTGCTGCAGCAGGCCCGGCGCATCGTCGTCAAGGTCGGCTCGAGCCTGGTCACCAACGAAGGGCGCGGCCTCGACGCCGCCGCGATCGGCAACTGGAGCCGCCAGCTCGCCGCGCTCGCCGGCCAGGGGCGCGAAGTGGTCATGGTGTCCAGCGGTGCCGTCGCCGAAGGCATGAAGCGCCTCGGCTGGGCGCGGCGGCCGAAGGAACTCCACGAACTCCAGGCCGCGGCGGCTGTCGGGCAGATGGGGCTCGCGCAGGTCTACGAGTCGACGTTGCGCGAGCAGGGGCTGGGCAGCGCGCAGGTGCTGCTGACGCATGCCGACCTGGCCGACCGGGAACGTTACCTGAACGCCCGGTCGACGCTGCTCACGCTGCTCGGGCACCGCATCGTCCCGGTGATCAACGAAAACGACACTGTCGTGAACGACGAGATCAAGTTCGGCGACAACGACACGCTGGGCGCGCTCGTCGCGAACCTTGTTGATGCGGATGCCCTCGTCATCCTCACGGACCAGAAAGGGCTGTACTCGGCCGACCCGCGCAAGGATCCGCAGGCCCGCTTCATCCACGAGGCGCGAGCCGGCGATGTCGAACTCGAGCGCATGGCGGGCGGTGCCGGATCGAGCATCGGTCGCGGCGGCATGATCACCAAGGTGCTCGCGGCCAAGCGGGCGGCGAGCAGCGGGGCCAGCACCGTGATCGCCTGGGGACGCGAGGCCGACGTGCTGATCCGGCTCGCCGCCGGCGAGGCGATCGGCACCGCGCTGCTCGCGGCGACGCCCAAGCTCGCCGCGCGCAAGCAGTGGATGGCCGACCACCTTCAGCTGCGCGGCGCGGTCGTCGTCGATGCCGGCGCGGCGGCCAAGGTCCGCGACGGCGGCAAGAGCCTGCTGCCGATCGGCGTCATCGAGGTCCAGGGGGATTTCCACCGCGGCGACGTGATCGCGATCCGGACCGCCGAGGGGATCGAGCTGGCGCGCGGCCTGGCCAACTACGGCAGCGGCGAAGCGCGCCTGATCGCACGCAAGCCGTCGAACGAGTTCGAGAAGCTGCTCGGCTACGCGGCCGAGCCCGAGATGATCCACCGCGACAACCTGGTGCTCGCCTGACGCGCGCGAGCGTGTCGGCGCGACTCAGCCGTTCGGGTCCGCCGGCAGCGCCGGGTTCGTCTCGTCACCGTGGTGCCCGGCGTCGTCGTCGCGCGTGTGCGGCCGTATGCCCGAGCGCAGGAAGCGGTTGTGATGATGCCCTCGCGGAAGGTAGCGCGCGAGCTCGGTCAAGGCCATCTGGTAGACATCGCGCTTGAACTCGATCACGACCTCGAGCGGCACCCAGTACTCGTTCCAGCGCCAGGCGTCGAACTCGGGGTGGTCGGTCGCACGCAGGTTCATGTCGCTGTCGCGGCCGGTGAGCTGCAGCAGGAACCAGATCTGCTTCTGCCCGCGGTAGTGGCCGCGCGCGTCGCGTCGGATGTAGTGGTCGGGAACCTCGTAGCGCAGCCAGTCGCGCGTGCGTGCGACGATGCGCACGTGCTCGGGCATCAGCCCCACCTCTTCGTGGAGTTCGCGGAACATCGCCTGCTCCGGCGTTTCGCCGTACTTGATGCCCCCTTGCGGGAACTGCCAGGAATGGGTGCGGATGCGTTTGCCCCAGAAAACCTGGTTCCTCTGGTTGAGCAGGATGATGCCGACGTTGGGTCTGAACCCCTCACGGTCGAGCATAATCAACCCCGATATTTGCCTGTTGAAATCATTATTGCATCGGCGTGACGGGATTCAACCCCGAGGGTTACCCGCAGACCGTCCGAGTTCGCCTCCCGCATGAAAGCCACCCAGTTCTTCATCTCCACGCTGAAGGAAGCACCCGCCGACGCCGAGGTCGTGAGCCACAAGCTGATGATGCGCGCCGGACTGATCAAGCGGCTCGGCGCCGGCATCTACAGCTACATGCCGATGGGGCTGCGCGTGATCCGCAAGGTCGAGGCCATCATCCGCGAGGAGATGAACCGCGCCGGGGCGGTCGAATTGCTGATGCCGGTCGTCCAGCCGGCCGAACTGTGGCAGGAGAGCGGCCGCTTCGAGAAGATGGGCCCGGAACTTCTGCGCGTGAAGGATCGCCACGAGCGCGACTTCATCATCCAGCCGACCTCGGAAGAGGTCATCACCGACATCGCGCGCCAGGAACTGCGCAGCTACCGCGCGCTGCCGCGCAACTTCTATCACATCCAGACGAAGTTCCGCGACGAGCGCCGGCCGCGCTTCGGCGTGATGCGCGGGCGCGAGTTCACGATGAAGGACGCGTACTCGTTCGACCGCGACGTCGAGTCGGCCGGGCGCAGTTACCAGGCCATGTTCGACGCCTACGTGCGCATCTTCGAGCGCATGGGACTGACCTTCCGTGCCGTCGCGGCCGATACCGGCGCGATCGGAGGGGACCGTTCGCACGAGTTCCAGGTGATCGCCGACACCGGCGAAGACGCGATCGTCTACAGCCCGGAGTCGGATTACGCGGCGAACATCGAACTCGCGGAGGCGGTGGCGCCGAGTGCGCCGCGTGCTGCACCGCACGAGTCGATGACGAAGACGCCGACGCCCGGCAAGGCGACCTGCGAGGATGTCGCTCAACTGCTGAAGCTGCCGCTGCACCGCACCGTCAAGTCGCTTGTGCTCGCGACCGACGAAAGGAACCTCGCCGGAGACGTGATCGCGACGACCGTCTGGCTGCTGCTGGTGCGCGGCGACCACAGCCTCAACGAGATCAAGGTCGGCAAGCTGCCGGGGTTGAAGCAGGGCTTCCGCTTCGCGACGATCGGCGAGATCGAGTCGCACTTCGGCATCAAGCCCGGCTACCTCGGGCCGCTTGGCACGCGCAAGCCCGTGAAGGTGATCGCCGACCGCACCGTGGCCGCGATGAGCGACTTCGTCTGCGGGGCCAACGAGGTCGACTTCCACCTGACCGGCGTCAACTGGGGCCGCGACCTGCCCGAGCCCGACCTCGTCGCCGACATCCGCAACGTGCTCGAAGGCGATCCGTCGCCCGACGGCAAGGGCACGCTCGCGATCCAGCGCGGCATCGAGGTCGGCCACGTGTTCTACCTCGGCACCAAGTACAGCGCGGCGATGAACGCGACCTACCTGGACGAGGCCGGCAAGCCGCAGCTGATGGAGATGGGCTGCTACGGCATCGGCGTGACGCGCCTGCTCGGCGCGGCGATCGAGCAGGGCCACGACGAACGCGGCATCGTCTGGCCGGACGCGCTCGCGCCGTTCACCGTCGTGATCTGCCCGATCGGCTACGACCGCAGTGCCGAGGTGAAGGCGGCGGCCGATCGGCTGCACGAGGAACTCGAGGCGGCCGGCGTCGACGTGCTGCTCGACAACCGCGGCGAACGTCCCGGCGCGATGTTCGCGGACTGGGAACTGATCGGCCTGCCGCACCGCGTCGTGATCTCCGATCGTGGTCTCAAGGACGGCAAGGTCGAGTACCAGGGGCGCCGCGACAGCGCCGCCACGCCGGTCGATGCCGCCGGGGTGCTTGCCTTCGTGAAGGGCAAGCTCGGCGCATGAACGGCGGGCTCTCCCGCGCGGGGAGCGAGCGTCGGCGCCACGGCGCGGCCCTGCTGCTGGCGCCGCTGGTGGGTGCACTCCTGCCGACGCCGGCCCGCGCCGGGGCGCAGGTCGAGGAGCCGCTGATCGACTCGGTGCGCTCCGCGCTCTCGGCGGCGATCGCCAACAGCGCCCCGCCCAAGCCGGTGTTCGACAGGCTCGACGACCGCCTCGCCTACCTGAGGTGGCTCGGCGAGATGAGCAACCGCCTGCGGCGCCGCAAGGCGGACCATGTCACGCGCATCGAGTTCCTCGAGACGCTCTGGTACGAGAGCCGGCGCGCCGGGCTCGATGCGGCGCTCGTGCTCGGGCTGGTGCAGGTCGAGAGCGGCTTCCGCAAGTACGCGATCAGCATCGCCGGGGCACGCGGCTACATGCAGGTGATGCCGTTCTGGGCGCGCCTGATCGGCGACGGCGAGCCGGGCCGGCTCTTCCACATGCAGACCAACCTGCGCTTCGGCTGCGTGATCCTGCGCCACTACATCGACATCGAGAAGGGCGACCTCTATCTCGCGCTCGGGCGCTACAACGGCAGCCGCGGCCGGGCCGAGTACCCGAACGCGGTGTTCGGCGCGCGCAAGGCCTGGGACTACAAGCCGGCCGCGTGAGCCGGCCGCGTGAGCCGGCCGCGCGTCTACAGACCGGTCCAGGGCCTGGGCGCGGCCTGCTCGACGCCGAGCAGCGCGAGCACCCGCTCGACCGTGTCGTCGACCAGCGCATCGATGCTCGTCGGCCGGTGGTAGAACGCCGGCAGCGGCGGGAAGACCACAGCGCCCATCTCGGTGACCGCGGTCATGTTGCGCAGGTGCGCGAGGTTGAACGGCGTCTCGCGCACGAGCAGCACGAGCCGGCGGCGCTCCTTCAGCGTGACGTCGGCGGCCCGCGTCAGCAGGTTGTCCGACAGGCCGTGGGCGATCGACGCGAGCGACTTCATCGAACACGGCACGACGACCATCGCCTCGGTCGCGAAGGAGCCGCTCGCGATCGCCGCGCCGACGTCGGCCGGGCTGTAGGCGACGTCGGCCAGCGCCTCGAGCGCCTTGCGGTCGAGGCCGAGTTCGTGGTGCACGTTGAGCACGCCGGCCGGGCTGGCCACCAGGTGCGTCTCGCGCCCGGCGTCCTTGAGCCGCTTCAGCAGCCGCGTCGCGTAGACCGCGCCGGTCGCCCCGGTGATGCCGACGACGATCCGCCGGCCCATCGATTCACTGCGCCAGCAGCGGCTGCAGTTCGCCCGCCTGGTACATCTCCATCAGGATGTCCGAGCCGCCGACGAACTCGCCGTTCACGTAGAGCTGCGGGATGGTGGGCCAGTGGGCGTACTCCTTGATGCCCTGGCGGACCTCGTCGTCCTCGAGCACGTTGACCGTCTTCAGATCGGGCACCCCGCAGGCCTTCAGGATCTGCACGGCCCGGCCGGAGAAGCCGCACATCGGGAACTGCGCCGTGCCCTTCATGAAGAGCACGACACGGTTGCCCTTGACGAGGGCATCGATGCGTTGCTGAACGTCGCTCATGGTGACTCGTGGAAGCTCGGTGGAGACAGCCGTGGTTATACGGCAAACCCACCGACGCGGCCGCGCCGGCACGCCATATCCCACGCCGGCGCGGGGATCAGAACGAGTACGAGACGCCGAGCTGGATGACCGGCGTCAGTCGCAGGTCGCGCAGCAGTTCGTCCACCCCCTGGGTGCCGCCGAACATGCGGCCGAACTTCACGCTGCCCGGGGCCAGCGCGACCAGGCCGAGGTCGGCGTTGACGCTCCAGCCGCCACGCAGTGACAGCCCCGAGTAGCCGACGCCGAGGTAAGGCAGGGTCGCGCTGTCGGGCGTTGCCGCGTCGATGCCGGCAGTGCCGGTCTGCAGGTCGAACAGGCGCCGTTCCACCTGCACCGGGCTGCCCACCGTCATCCCGTTCGGCCGACCCGTCCACAGCGCGGTGCGCGGCCCGACGATCAGGCCACTCGTGGCGCGAAAGCCGCTTGCGACGCCACCGGCGACGAGCGGGCGCGAGAAGTAGTAGTCACCCATCAGGCTGGCGCCGCCGACGCCTGCGACGGAGCGGTCCAGCAGGTCGAGCGCGGTGCGGCCATGGGGGGCCGCCACGGCGCCGAGCGCCAACCGGGCCTGCCAGCGGGCCCACGGCATCGTGTCGGACGGCGGCTTCAGGCCCTCCGCACGGGCCAGCCAGGGGGCCGACAGGGCCGCTGCGACGATCACGGCATCGCGCATCCGAAGGGCAGTCTGCATCACAAGCTCCTTGTGAAGCCGGCCGGCCAGCGCCGCTGTTCGGCGCATGCCGTGTAGGCGAGTCGATGCTACGCCGCCGGCCGCACTCTGTGGGGGCCGGGGCCGGCGCCGGCATCCCGCATTCGCGCTGGTTTTGGTGTCTTTGCCACAAACGGCGACGAACCGCGCGACGGACCGACGCGCGGCCGCAACGCGTGGCCGCGACTAGCGCCGGCCGCCCGAGCAGCGTGGCTGACCGGCCAGGTCGCGGCGGACGTCCACCGCGCGGAACCCACGCGCGCGCAGCAGGTCGGCGACCGGCGTGGCCTGGTCGTAGCCGTGCTCGATCAGGAGCCAGCCGGCCGGCGTCAGGTGCTCGGCGGCCGCGTCGACAATGGCCTCGATCGCTTCGAGCCCGATCGGGCCGGGCGTCAGCGCGCCGCGCGGCTCGTGGCCCAGTGCCGCCAGGTGGGGATCGTGGCCGGCGACGTACGGTGGATTGGCGAGCGCCAGGTCGAAGCGCTGCCCCGCCAGCGGCTGCCACCACGAACCCGCATGCCAGCGCACCTCGAGGCCGAGCCGCGCGGCGTTTCCACGCGCCACCGCCAGGGCGTCCTCGCTCAGGTCGACCGCGTGGACCTCGGCGGCCGAGGAGGCGTGCTTGACCGCGAGGGCGATCGCGCCGCTGCCGGTACCCAGGTCGACGACCCTGGGCGTGCCCGCCGAGGCGAGTTCGCCGCGCAGGATCTCGAGCGCCCAGTCGACCAGCAACTCCGTCTCCGGCCGGGGCACCAGCACCCGGGCGTCGACCTGCAGCGCCAGACCGTGGAACTCCTTCACGCCGGTCAGGTAGGCGAGCGGAACCCCTGCGGCACGCCGATCGATCGCCGCCCGTGCGGACGCAGACATGTCGGCGGCGAGCGGCGCGTCGCCGTGCGCGAGCAACCAGGTGCGTGGGCGCCCGCTCGCGTGGACGAGCAGCAAGTGCGCGTCGAGTCGCTCGACACCTTGCGCGCGCGCGTAGGCCAGCGCCTCGTCGACCGTCACGCCCCGGCCTCCAGCGCAGCGAGCTGCTCGGCGGCCTGGGCCGCCTGCAGCGCCGCGACCACGTCGTCGAGGTCGCCGTCGATGATGAGCTGGAGCTTGTACAGCGTCAGGTTGATGCGGTGGTCGGTGAGGCGGCCCTGCGGGAAGTTGTAGGTCCGGATGCGGTCGCTGCGGTCGCCGCTGCCGACCAGGCCCTTGCGTGTCGCCGCCTCCCTGGCGGCGCGCTCGCTGCGCTCCTTGTCGCGCAACCGCGCCGCGAGCACGGCCATCGCCCTGGCCTTGTTGCGGTGCTGCGAGCGGTCGTCCTGGCACTCGGCGACCAGGCCGGTCGGCAGGTGCGTGATGCGGATCGCGCTGTCGGTCTTGTTGACGTGCTGGCCGCCGGCGCCGCTGGCTCGGAAGGTGTCGATGCGCAGGTCGGCCGGGTTGAGCTGGATCTCCTCGGCCTCGTCCGGCTCCGGCAGCACCGCGACCGTGCAGGCGCTCGTGTGGATGCGCCCTTGCGCCTCGGTGGCCGGCACGCGCTGCACCCGATGCCCGCCCGACTCGAACTTGAGCCGCCCGTAGACGCCGTCGCCCTCGATGCGGATCACGACCTCCTTGTAGCCGCCGAGGTCGCTGACGCTCTCGGACAGCAGCTCCGAGCGCCAGCCGCAGCGTTCGGCGTAGCGCAGGTACATGCGCGCCAGATCGCCGGCGAACAGCGCCGACTCGTCGCCGCCGGTGCCGGCGCGGATCTCGAGGAAGGCGTTGCGGGCGTCGTCCGGGTCGCGCGGCAGCAGGGCCGTCTGCAGCTGCGTGTGCAGCCGCTCGAGGTCGCCCTGGGCGGCGGCGATCTCCTCTTCGGCGAGCGCGGCCATGTCCGGATCGGCGCGTAACTCGTGCGCCGTGGCGAGGTCGCGCTCGCGCCGTTCGTAGCGGTTGAACGCATCGACCAGGCCGGCCGCCTCGGCGTGCTCGCGCGTCAGCTGCCGGTAGCGCTTCATGTCGCTCGCGACGGCCGGATCGGCCAGGCTGGCGTCGAGCTCGTTCAGGCGCAGCGCGAGGCGTTGGAACTGCTGGCGGAGGGACTCTTTCATGCGGTGCTCGGAAGAGAGGAGGCACCGCGTTGCGCCGGACGCGCAGTGAGCGGCGCCGGACGGCGCGACGCCCGCGTCGCTAGCGCTGCTTGTCGTCGGCCGGACCGCGCGCGTTCTGGCGCAGGAACAGGCGTGACACCGTCTGCGCGAGCTGGGCCCGCTGCGCCGCGTCGGCCGCATGCAGCTCGGCCAGCGTGCCGTGCAGCATCTTCTGCGTCAGGCCGCGGGACAGCGCGTCCAGGACCGCGTCGATGTCGTCGCCGCGCGCGAGCATCCTGCGGGCACGCGCGATCTCGGCGCTGCGCCAGTCGTCGGCCTGGGTGTGCAGCGCCTGGATCAGCGGCACCGATGCGCGCTGCCCGAGCCAGTGCTCGAAGCTCTGCACGCCGGTTTCGATGATCGCCTCGGCCTGCTCGACCGCGGCCTGGCGCCTTTCGCCGGCGGTCTGGACCAGCGTCGACAGGTCGTCGACGGTGTAGAGGAAGACGTCCGACAGGCGCGCCGCCTCGGGCTCGATGTCGCGCGGCACCGCCAGGTCGACCATGAACATCGGGCGGTGCCTGCGCTGCTTGAGCGCACGCTCGACCGCACCCAGGCCGATGATCGGCAGCGAACTCGCGGTGCAGGAGATCACGATGTCGAACTCCGCGAGCCGCGCCGGCAGGTCGGCCAGGCGCATCGCCTCGGCGCCGAAGCGCCCCGCGAGTTTCTCGCCGCGCTCGAGCGTGCGATTGGCGACCGCGAGCGCACGCGGGCTGCGCGCCGCGAAGTGCGTCGCGACCAGCTCGATCATCTCGCCGGCGCCGACGAACAGCACCCTGGTCTCACGCAGGTCCTCGAACAGCTGGCCGGCCAGTCGGACGGCGGCGGCCGCCATGCTGATCGAGTGCGCGCCGATCTCGGTCGAGGTGCGCACCTCCTTGGCGACTGCGAACGAGCGCTGGAACAGCTGATGCAGCGTCGTGCCCAGCGTGCCGGCCGAGTCGGCCTCGCGCACCGCCTGCTTCATCTGGCCGAGGATCTGCGGTTCGCCCAGCACCATCGAGTCCAGCCCGCTCGCGACCCGGAACGCGTGGCGCGCGGCGGCGCTGCCTTCGAGCACGTAGGCATGGTCGTGCAGCGTGCGGCTGCTGACGCCGCCCAGCCCGGCGAGCCAGTCGACCGCCGCGGCGGCGATCGACGGGCTCGCGCCGACGTAGACCTCGGTGCGATTGCAGGTCGAGACGATCGCCACCTCGTCGGTACGCGCCAGACGTTCGCGAAAGCCGCGCAGCGTGGGGGCGAGTTGCTCGGGCGTGAACGCAAACCGCCCGCGCAGGTCGAGCGGGGCGGTCGTGTGGTTCAGGCCGAGGGTGAAGACACTCACCCATCGATTGTAAAATTTTTGGCCCGGTACCGGCTCGGCGCTGGTTTCCGGACGTACCGCGCTTGCGCTTGCGCAATCCTTCACGACCTGGCGAGAACACTTGGGGCCGCTCGACGCCGTCTGGCATCTGCTGAACTTCTTCGCCCCGGCGATCGGGGTCGGCTGCATCACCGCGCTGCTGGTCAGGTTGTTGTGGCGCCGGTCCGTGCGCAGCAGCCTGCCGCGCCTGATCGTGTGGGCGAGCCTGGCCGGCGCGCTGGCGCTCGTCGCGGCGCTGGTGCTGTTCGGCCGCGACGGCAGGATGGCCGGCTACGCCCTGATGGTCGGCGCGATCGCGCTCGCGGCGTGGTGGGTCGGCCTGCGCAGCCCCACGAACTAGGTCCTGCCCCCGTGGGAGGGGGGCCTTCGATCGAAGGGTATCCGTGACCCTGTCAACCGCGCTCCACTGGTATCCGTGATGGAGGCGTGTACGTAGGTGATGACATGGATGGGCGAGACGGCGAGAACCCGCCGCCCTCCGCGTCGGCACCGTTCCCGGAGGTTGTCATGCGTGTACAGATCCAGCCCGCCGCACCGGCCCACGAGATCCGGTTCCGCTCGCTGTTCCAGG
>Ga0315910_10003186_pt1 | contig 14084 bp, 13 predicted proteins | sample EdamamesoilMG_FD_204470 | JGI IMG/M metagenome (GOLD analysis project Ga0315910, IMG submission 204470) | Garden soil microbial communities collected in Santa Monica, California, United States - Edamame soil | ecosystem: Environmental > Terrestrial > Soil > Garden | place: USA: California...
CGGTGATCTCGAACGGCCCTCTGATCTCGAAGCCCCGCGTGCGGAGCACTTCCAAGCGAGCGTTCGAACCCACGCCGTCCTGGAACGCAGCCACGAGGTCCTCGGACTCGGCGTGCGTCCTGCGCGCGAACAGCACGGCCACCTGGTGTTGCCCGGCCTCCACGTTGAATCGAATGTCCTTGAGCCGACTGTTGATGGCATCGACGCCGGCAGTCTGTCGCTGATCGATGGTTCGCAGATCATCATTGCCGCCGATGCTCGTCTCGTAGACGATCTTGCCGTCGAGCGTAACCACGATCCTGTTCGAGTACTGAACACCGACGGTGCTGATGGTCCGGACCATGTCCTCGATCGACACCGCGTACTCGCCGGCGACCGGAAACGAATGCGTGACGACGAACCCGTCGCGAGCACCGAGCGGCAATGCTGCGGCCTCATAGGGGCGGCCCGAACGCGTCGCGCGCGTTCTGCCAGTGTTGGCGGAGTAGACCTCGCTGCCCAGCGCGGCCGAATCGACGCCCACCGCCACGTTCGCGACGAGGCGCGCGGCATCGACGAATTGACTCACGAACAGCGGCGAAGCCGTGAGCGTGGCCGCGTTGTTATCGAACCCTTCGCTCGCATCGTCCTGCGGCAGAAACGCGGCGGGATCGATCTCCACGCCCAAGAGGTCTCGCACGGCGTTCGCATACTCTCTGCGATTGAGCCGCTGCAACCCGACGCGCCCTGCCCTCGGGCGATCCGCAGCCGACTCGTCGAGGTAGTCTTCGAGCGACGCAACGAACGCGTCGACACGCGCGGCATCGGGTTGCGTGTTGCCGGCCGGCGGCATGAGCCCGCCGCGCAGCTTGCGTACGACGTGCTCGAACGTCTCGGCCTCGTTGGGCACGTCCGCGGGATTCATGGCATCGAATGCGATGCCGGCGGTGAGCTCGGCGGAGTTGTGACAGTCGACGCAGTAGCTCTCGAGCAGGCCCCAGTCTTCTGCGACGCGTTCAGCGGCGGGACGAGGCCAGTGCTGGACCGCAAACCAAGCGCCAACGGCAACGACGGCGGCAACGCCGAGCACCACTCCGCCTGTTGCGATTCTCATGCCTGGACCCCCTGTTCGATTCTAGCGCGACGCGATCACGCATCGGGCCCAAAGTGCAGGCCGAACCCTCGAAAAGCCAATCTCAAGAAAAGTTCGGAATCGCCGAGCCGGGCGTCGAACTCCTTGGTGGGCTCGGCCGCGAGCATGTCTACGGGCTCCAAGCCGGCGAAGAACAGCTTGGCCAATCGGTCGAAGATCGTGAGGTACATCTGCCGTTGCGCCACGAGATCGGCGTACGTCAACAGGCCGCCGATGCCGGGGACCACGCGCGTGTTCTCGTCGGCCACTTCGAGCAACAGGTCGAACGCGTCGACGAGCCCGCCGATCCATCCCCCCGTCCACCAGTCGAGGAGCGGCCAAGTGCCGACGGAAATCGCCGCACCCGTCACCAACACGTTTTCGGCAGGGAAGTGGACGTAGATATCGCCGTCGGTGTGTGCCTGCAGCAAGTAACCATAACGGACTTCGCGACCGCTCACGTCCACGGCGCCCGGCTCGTAGAACGTGGCGTTGGGGCACGCTTCGGGCGGCAAGCGGTTGATCGTGCGATTGTCGTCCCACGGCCTCGTGACGTCACGGCCGAGCCATAACCGCGTGTTCTCGTGGGCCATGATCCGCGCACCGGCGCCGCCGAGCGCTTCGTTCGCGCCCGTGCGGTCGGGGTGCCAGCAAGTGTTGAACAGCGTGTCGATGCGCGCGCCCGACAACTCGTTCCGCACCAACGACAATAGCTCTGCAGAGCGCTCCTTGAGGCCGCCATCCACCATTGCCGCCCCGCCGCCCGGGCCCTTCGCCACCACCACGTTGCAGCCGGCACCGCTCACCACGAACAGGTCGTCACCGAGGCGCGTGATCTCGAGGCTCGCCGCCGACGGTTGGCTGACCGCTCGTAAATGAGGAAGACATAAGACTCCTGCTCCACCGAGGGCCGCGCGAAGAATCGTTCTACGATCGAATGCGTGCTTCATGATTCTTGGATTCTATGCCGGCTGACTCCCGGCGCCGCCACCAATCTCCTTGTATCATCCGCCTCGAGTTTCCGTGCCGAGGTTTTTTGCCATGCGAAATCTGTCCACCGGCCTTCTCGCGCTCGCGGCCACCGTGCTCGTCGCGCCTGCATCCGCGCACCATAGCCAGTCCATGTTCGACACATCCCAAGAGATCCTCATCGAAGGCAAGGTGGCGCGGTTCGACTGGGTGAACCCGCACATGTATTTGGTCGTCGAGACCGTAGGTCCGGACGGCAAGCCGGCGCTCATCGAAGGCGAAGGCGTGGCGATTACGCAGGCGCTGGTCGACGGCCTCGATCGCGACGCGCTGAAGCCCGGCACCCCCGTCGTCATGCGCGCCAATCCCAATCGCGGCGGTTGGGGCAAGCAGGTCCGCATCATGGACGTCACGACACAGGACGGCGAGATTCATCCGTTCTATGCGGCCAACACGAGAACTCGCACGCTGAAGCCGGCCGAGAGCCTGGAGGGTCACTGGGCGCCGTCGCGAGCCGCGTTGGGCGCGGGCTTCGGGGGCATGGCGCGCTTTCCGGTGACGCCGGAGGGCCGAGCCGCGCAGGCCAAGCTCATCGCCGATGGGCTCTGCTACGTCGAGCCGATCCCGTTCCTCTCGGTGCTCGACGAGCTGCGCACGATCGAGATCGGCGACAAAGAGGTCGTCATGCGGTTCGACAACTCGGGCGACCGCGTCGAGCGCATCATTCACATGGACGCGGCGCATCCGGCCGACGTCAAACCCTCGCTCCACGGGCACGCCATCGGCCGTTGGGAAGGCGAAACGCTCGTGATCGACACGATTGCCTTCGAGCCCAACCCGTCCGGCCTCGGCATGAACGTACCGTCGAGCCTGGGCAAGCACACGGTCGAGCGGCTCACGCTGACTCCGGATCGCGTGCGGCTTCGCTACGAGATCACCGTCGAAGACCCGACGTACCTCTCGGCACCGGGCACGTTGACGCAGCAGTGGGATCACCGTCCCGACCTCGACTTCTCGCAAGACGTCGGCGCGTGCGACCCGGAAGTCGCGAAGAGATATCTCGACGGTAAGTAGTCTCGAAGGGTTCGAGTCAGACGACGGGGCTAGGGCGGCGAGAGCAAATCCGGCGCTCCGGTGGCCCCCGCGCACCCGGTTTCTACGTATTTCGCCAACACCGTCTCGACGCGACACTGCGCCGTATTACTGGCGGCATCCCTCGGGAGATCTGCGGTGCGATTCAAGAGTGTGTCGATTGCTCTCGGCGCGGTGTCCACGGTGCTGGCTGCAGGTTGTGCCAGCAGCACGATTTTCGGTTTCCCCGTGGAGCAAGGCGACGTTGCCGCCGGAAGGCAGGCGTTCATCGATCACCGCTGCCAACAGTGTCACAGCATCGCCGACGAGAGACTACCACCGCTTGCGGGAGCGGATCGTCCGATTCTCGAGCTCGGCGGTCCCACCACCTACGTTCGAAGCTATGCGGACCTGACGACGTCGATCATCAACCCGGATCACGCGATCTCGGAACGGTATCGCGACCAGGCGTTGCTACGGGGCGAGCTCCCGCTCGAGTCGCCGATGCCAATGCCGAGCCTCGACAACATGACGGTGCGTCAGCTCATCGACATCGTGGCGTTCCTGGACTCGAAGTACGAAGTGCTGGTCGAGGAATACGACTAGCTACGGCTGCGCCGGCTCGCCGGGCATGAAGCCCGGCCCGTTTCATTTGGCGATCGCGGGATTCACGTAGCCGGCCGGCAACACGCGATCGGGATCCGGCCGGATGCTCAGGTACCGCACCTGCTCGGGGATCTCGACCCAACCGTGCAGCACGCCGGCCGGGATCACGACGACGTCGCCCGCGGACACGGTACGCCGCGCACCGCCCATGAACGTGGCGCGATGGCTCGGGCCCACGGCAACCTTCACTACCTCTGAATTCGCGTCGAGCGGCACGGGGCCTTCGATCTCCGTGCCCGTGATCAGAATGCCCGAGCCGGAGAGCACGTAGTAAACCTCGGTGACCTGCGCGTGAGAGATGCCGGCTACGGCGTCTCCTGGCGCCGTCTTCCGCGCGCCTTGCGTGAGAACGCCGACGCCCACGTTGAGCTTGCCGACGTCGACGACTTTGATCTGCCGGTCCGCGCCGCCTTCGGGCGCGGCAACCACGGCGTCGATGTCGGCTTTGAGCACGTCGACGGCGGGCGGTTGGCTCATCGCGAACGTCGGAATCGCCGCGAGCACTGCGGCGCCGAAAGAACGAAACACGTTGATGCTCATCGCTGCACCCTCACCCATTTCTGCAGACAACCGCCGGACGGGCTCAAGTCGCAGCGCGCCGTGAGCCCCGCGAAAATGTTCCCTTGCTCGTCGCCGGCCAACCCTTCGGGCCGCGTGCCGGGAATGAACTGACGTAACGAGCCGTCGACCGCGCTGCCGATTCGAATTCCCGTTTGCCAACCCGGATTCCGCAGCACGCGTCCGCCGCCTTCGGGAGCCGCCGGCGGCCCGTCGATGTAGTTCGTGGATTCCGAGTCCGACACGATCAACGTATCGTCCTTGAGTATCGACACGCCGCTCGGCCGTCCGTAGTGCCGCCACTCGTCGACGAACTGCAAATTCGCGTCGAGCAACTGCACACGGTTGTTCGAGCGATCCGCTACGAACAGTCGACCGCGCGAGTCGAACGCGAGCGCATGCGGGCCCATGAATTGCCCGGGGCCCGAGCCCATGCTACCGACCGCGCGCACGAACGTGCCGTCGGGCTTGAGCACGACGAGCCGGTCGCCGTCTTGCTGCGCGCTCGCGGGACGCGGCCAATGACCGTCGGCGACCACGATGTCGCCGTTCGCGGCGACCGCACACGCCGTGGGACCGACGAACGTGTCGGTGCCGGCGCGCGACACGCCCGCGCGGCCCAGGCTCAACAGCACGTCGCCGTCTTGCGAGACCTTGTGCAGCTGAAACCCGCGGCCCGCAGTGGCCGGACTCTCGGCGAACGGCCCGCTGTCGCCGACCCATAGGTTGCCGTCGTGATCCATGCAGAAGCCATGCCCCTGCACGAGCAATCCGCGGCCGAAGCTCCTCGTGAACGTGCCCGATGCGTCGATGTAATTGATCGGCGGCTCGGACCGAAACATCATCCACGCGCCGCCCTTGTCGTCGGGAATGATCCCGATCGCGGCGCCCCACGTCATGCCGTCCGGCAGCGTGGGCCAACGCTCGACCATGCGGTACGGATTGCTCATCGTCGAGGTGCCGCGTTGAGCCAACTGCTCGAGCGGCGTGGGCGGCGGATTCGCGGCGGGCTGAGCAGCCGGTTGAGCGACGGCCGCTGCGCCGAGCACGAGGGCGGTCGCCGCTGCGATCGCGCTCGAGCTCACGCGCGCGCGTTGTCCGCTCATTGCTTGACCGGCAAGCCGAGCAGGCGTGCCGGATTCGTCCTGAACATCAGATCGAGGTCGGCGTCGTTGAAACCGTTCCGACGCAGGATCTGCGCTGCTTCGGAGAGGCCCTGCACGTGCGACACGCTGGGTCCGTCGTGGCCCTCTTCGCCGCGACCCTGGCCCTTGTCGCTCGACACGATGCAGTGCTCGGGGCCGATCTCGCGAATGGCCTCGACGTATTCCTTGATCGTGGCCTCTTGCCGCGTGAACGCGGTGACGAACTCGAGGTACGCGCCCATCTCGACGGCTTCTTTCATCTGCTCGATGTTCATGCCCACCGACTCGAGCAACGGATGAGTCACGACGACCTGGATCCCGAGCCCACGCGCTTCGCGCACCATGAGCAGCACTTCCTCGGGCGCGTTGTGGCCGGTCGCGAGCACCATCGACCCGCCACTGATGCGAGTCTTGCCGTTGACCTCGGCGACAGCGGCGATCAATGCCTTTGCCTCGGGCACGAGCTGGCCGTTTTTCGCGACCGTGATGAACGGCCGATCGTTGCCGTTGTGCTCGACGTAGTGCTTCGCGTCCCACGTCGGCATCCACACGACGCGCCCCCAGCCGCCCTTCACGTCTGCCATCTGCCGAATTGCGGCGGGGTTCAGGCCGCCGGTCGCGAAGTTCGTGCCGATGCCGCCGAACACCTCGAGATCGGGATACAGCTTGCGAACGATGTACGCGTCGTCGGCGGTTTGGTCGTAATGCATCTTGATGACGAAACCGCGCATGCCGGCTTCCTGCGCCAGCTTCGCCATGTCGAGCACGTCCATCATGCGGCCGTTGCGCCCGGGCCCGTAGCCGTCCGGGTCGAGGTGCGAATGGATGTCGATGGCGCCGCGCATGATCGGGTCGATCGCGGGCTGTTGTGCGTGCACCGCCGGCACGAGGCCCCACAGCAGCGCCGACGCGGCAAGAAATCCGAGGCGTGAATTGCGATCGATCATGGTCGTAACCTCAGTTGCGATGCTCGGGGAAACGAATGTTGAGCCAGGTCGTGGAGCGCGTGCGCTTCATGCCGTGATAAATGCCGGCCGGGATGAAGATCATGTCGCCGACCTTGACCTCGCGCTCGATTCCGCCGCGATGCTTGCCGTCGACTTCCTCGCCGCCCGTCACGAGCGTACCGCCGCCTTCTTGGATGACCCAAACGTCGATCGTGTCTTCGTGGAACTCCGTGTCGTAGGCTTCGGGCGTGCGGTTCTCGACGTGACGGATGTTCACGTTGTACTGCCCGCCCTCGAGCAGCCGGATCACGCCGATCTGCTCTTTGGTCATCTGCTCGAAGTACGCCGCGAGCTTCTCCTTCGGAAAGTCGACGGCCTTGTCGAGCGGCGCCTCGTCGAGAAACAACCGGCCGGTCTGCGCCGACGACACGCCGGCCAACACGCACAGAGAGCCGACCGCGAGCAGAGAGAAAACCGTTTTCATCGTAGCTCCTCTAGTCCCAAGAGACGTGCGGGATTGTGTTTGAACATCACGTCGAGCGTGCGCTCGTCGAAACCGTTTTGCCGCAGCACGCGCGCCGCCATCACGAGCGCATCGGTGTGATTCGGCGTGCCGACGAGGCCGCTGTCGCTGGCGACGAAAAAATTCTCAGCCCCGAGCGCGCGCAAGGCGTCGAGCACGCGCGCGCGTCCCGGCCCTTCGCGATACAGCGAGCCCGCGGTGATCTCGATCAGCGCACCCAACTCGGTGGCCGCGCGTAATTGCGGCACGGTCATGAACGTGAACTGCGGATCCAGCAGCGGATGCGTCACGATCGAGCGAGTGATACCGCGCTTGCGCGCTTCCTCGAGGATCATGATCGTCTCCTCGGGTGTGACGTGGCCCGTCGCGAGCGTGAGCTCGTGCTCGGCTACGAGATCGAGGACCTCGAGCACGTCGGGTAACAGCTTGCCGTTCTGCGACACGGCGACCGAGCGTCGCTCGTCCTTGTTGTACGCCACTTCGTGCTCGGAATCGTGCGTCGGCAGCCAAACGATGCGGCCCCAGCCTCCCGTCACGTCCACCATGTAACGCACGGCTTGCGGATTCACGCCGCCCACCGGCGTATCGAGCGTGACGGCGCCGAACACTTCGATGCCCTGCGCGCCGTACTTGCGAACGAGATACGCGAGGCCAGCCGTCTCGGTGAAGTGGTTCTTGAGCACGATCGCGCGCAAGCCGCGTTCTTGTGCGAGCTTCGCGATCTCGAACGCATCCCACTGCCGCGGATACGCGTCGGGACCGTAGTGCGCGTGCAGATCGATCGCACCGACGAGGATCGGATCCATGAGCTTCTGATCGACGGACGGCTGGGCGCCGCTGTTCTTGTACGGTTCCCAGTGCGTGTGCGCGGCTTGGCCGAAAGCAGCACCCGACATGGACAGTGCGACCGCGGCAAGGGCCGTTGTTATTTTCATGAGGGCACCCCGAGCCGAGTATACATGCGACGTCCGCTCAGTCGTTGCGCGCTTCGGGCCACACGACGCCGAGGTACGCCGACTCGACGGGCCGCAACCCGACGTTCACGAATTTCTGCACACGCTTTCCTTCGAACGTCTCCGTCGTATAGATGTTGCCGCGCGAGTCGGTTGCGATGCTGTGCACGCCGAAAAACTGCCCCGGTTGCCGCCCGCCGTCCCCGAAGCTGGTCAGCACCGTGAGCGACTCGCGCTCGATGATCCAGACGCGCTCGTTGCCGCCGTCGGCGAGGTAGAGATACGTCTGCTCGGGGTCTTTCGAGAACGCGATGTCCCACACCGAGCCGCCGCCGCGCGTGCGCGGCGCCACGAGCAGCTCGCGCACGAACGTGCCATCCTTGCGGAACACCTGGAGCCGATCGTTGACGCGATCGCACACGTAAATGAGCCCGTCCGCGGTCGGCTCCGCACAGTGCACGGGATTTCGAAACTGCTGCGCAGGCGGCGCATCGGGATCGTACGGGCCGAGATCCGCGTCGTCGGGCGGGTTTCCGTACGCGCCCCAATAGCGCTTCATCGCACCCGTCGTCATGTCGAGCACCGCGACGCGCTTGTTCAGGTAGCCGTCGGCCACGAACGCTTCGTTCGCAGCCGTGTCGAACGTCACCTTTGCGACGCGGCCGAAGTTCGTGGGGTCGTGGCTGCCCGCGTTGCCCTTCGGCTTGCCGAATTGCTGCAAGAACTGCCCGGTGCGCGTGAACTTCACGATGTGCGCGTCGTCGGGGCCGTTGCCGCCGATCCAGACGCTGTCCATGGGGTCGATCGCGATGCCGTGGTTCGTCGTGGGCCAGTCGTAGCCGTCGCCGGGCCCTCCCCACGAGCCGACCAGAGTGCCCTCGGCGTCGAACTCGAGCACCGGCGGCGCGGGCGTGCAGCACTCACCCTCGGGTGTCAGCACACCGGCCTTCGCTTCTCGTTCGTTCAGCGACGAGCGCGTATGGATGATCCAGACGTGATCGCGCGAGTCGACCGTCACGCCGACCGTCGAGCCGATGACCCAATGATTGGGCAGCGGCTTCGGCCACAGCGGATCGACCTCGAACCGCGGCGCAACGCGCGCCTCGGGCGCGGTGCCTTCCGAGGGGCTGCACCCCGCGAGCACGCCGGCCAGACAAAGACTCAACGTAGCAACCCGGCGCGCCATCGCTCCCCTCCGCCCGTCCCCGCGCCGATTGTCGCACCGGGAAACCCTGAGTCATACTCTCAAGCACCCGCCGGACCGCACGAGGCGTTCCCCGGTGATCATTCTTAGAACAACGATGGGGACACAAGCATGATTAGGTCGACGTGGGTTCGCGCCGCTGCCGTCGCGCTGCTGGCTATCCCAGCAGCTTCGGTGATGGCACAGGGAACACTAGAACGCATCAAGGACCGCGGCGAGTTCCGCATCGGCTACAACCCGGACTCGCGACCGCTGTCGTTCACGCAGAACGGGGAAGCGGCCGGCTACTCCGTGGACCTGTGCCGCCGCATCGCGGCCGGCGTCCGCGAGCACTTGAAGCTTCCTGACATGAAGGTCACGTTCGTTGCGACGAGCTTCGGCGACCGCTTCGATGCGATCGAGGACGGCGACATCGACATCGAGTGCGGCTCCACGACGATCACGCTGGAGCGCCAGGAGCGCGTCGACTTCACGCTCATGACGTTCGTGACGGGCGGCACGGTCATGTCGATGGCCGACAAGCGCGTAGCCACGATGAAGGACTTGAGCGGCAAGCGCGTCGCGGTGCTGCGCAACACCTCGACCGAGGGCGCACTCGACGCGTACCTGAAAGAGAACGTCATCGACGCTCGCATCGTCACGATCACGGAAGCGGCCGACGGATTGGCGCGCCTGCAAGACGGCAGCGTCGACGCGTTCGCTTCGGATCAAGTCGTGCTCGTCGGCGCTGCGTTGCGTGCGATCGAAGCGAACCGCAGCGCGAACTTCACGTTCGCGGACGAGCTGTTCTCGTACGAGCCCTACGGCTTCATGGTGAAACGCGACGACGCGGAGTTTCGACTCGTCGCGAACCGCGTGCTCGCGCAGCTGTACCGCAGCGGTCAATTCGCGCAGCTGTACCAGGAGTGGATCGGCAGCGTCGGCATCAAGCCGTCGCCGATGCTGGTCGCAATGTTCCAGTTGAACGCTCTCACGGAATAACACATGACAGAGCACAGCAAGCTCGGCCGCCGCGACTTTTTTCGCGGCGCAGCCGCACTGACCGTCGGCACGCTCGGCGCGACGACGGGTCTCGCACAAACCGCACCGTCCGGCCCGACTGCCGCGCCACGCGCAGATGCATCGGCGCAACTCGATGCGCAGACGAACGATGCGTTGCGCTGGATCGGCCGCGAGCCCGCCGATTGGGTGCGGCCGCGTGCCGGCGTCGATCACAACGTCGTGATCGTCGGCGGCGGCCAGAGTGGGCTGTCGATCGCGTATGGCCTCAAGCGCAAGGGTGTCGGCCGCGTCGAGGTCATCGACCGCGCCCCGCAGGGCCAGGCGGGAATCTGGCGCAGCATCGCGCGCATGCACCAGCTCCGCACGCCGAAAACCATGGCGGGCCCCGAGCTCGGCAATGCTGCCTTGAGCTTTCGCGCTTGGTACGAAACGCTGAACGGCGGCGCGGCCGCGTTCGACGCGCTGGATCGGATTCCGCGCCTAGCGTGGGCCGACTATCTCGATTGGTTCCAGAAAGTCACGGGCACGACGGTTCGCTACGGCACGCGACTCGTCGAGATCGAGCCGCAGGGCGACCTGCTGCGCCTCCACCTCGAGTCCGACGGCGTGCAGCGCACCGTCACGACGCGCAAAGTCGTGCTCGCGAGCGGCTACGCCGGTGCGGGCGGGCCGAATGTGCCCGGGTTCATCCGTGCACTCCCGACGAACGTGTGGACGCACACGACCGGCAACATCCCGTTCGATGCGCTCAAAGGCAAAGTCGTCGGCGTCGTCGGCGCGGGCTCGTCGGCGTTCGACGCGGCAGGCGTCGCGCTCGAGAGCGGCGCCAGCGAGGTGCATCTGTTCAGCCGCCGGTCGTACATCGACTATCAGGGGCAGCCGGCAGGCGTCGCGCCTCCTCCGCCCGTTCCGCCGCCGGACCGCGGTTACGGCAACATGCTCGAGCTCAGCTACGAGCTGCCCGACGTCGTGCGCTGGCGCAATTTCCTGCTCGGCGACCGGCGCGTCGCGTCCGTGCCGCTCGACTCGCTCGAGCGCGCCGTCGCGTTCAAGAACTTCGAGATCCATCTCGACAGCTCGCTCACCGACGTCGCCATGGCAAGCAATGGCAAGGTCACCGGCCGCGTCGGCAACGAGCGCTTCCGCTTCGATCATGTGGTCGCGGCGACGGGGTATCGGATCGATTTGGCCGCGCAACCGGAGCTCAAGCAGGTGTACGAGGCCGTCGCATTGTGGGGCGATCGCTTCACCCCCGGCCCCGGCGAAGACAGCGAAGCCGGCGCGAGCCATCCGTATCTCGGCGCGGGATTCGAGCTCTTGCCGAAGAGCGGGACGAACGCGCCTTACCTGCGCAACATCCACTGCTTCAACCTCGCGGGCGCACTGAGCTTCGGCATCCCGGTCGGCGATGTCCCGAGCGTCGTCGATCAGCCGCGGCTGGTTGGCGCCATCGCGCGCGATCTGTACGTCGAGGGCGTCGACGTGGCCGCGAACGAACGCTTCATCAACACACCGCTCACGGCGCCGAGCTCGGCACCGTACGACCGCGCGGTGACGACGCGCGCCAAAGAAGTCGCTTAGGAGAACATCGATGCGAATTACGATCAGCACGATTGCCGCGATCGGACTTTTGAGCGCATTGCCGCTCGCCGCACAGGCGCCGGCCGGCGGCCCCGCCCCGCCCGCAGCGGCCGGCGGCACGCCACCGCCACCTCCCGCCATGGTGCTCACGGTGCAGGGCTTCGCCGACGGCGGCGAGATCCCCGTGAAATTCAGCCAAGCGGCGCCCGGCGCCGCGCCCGGCGAAGGCACGTCGCCCGCGATGACATGGACGAACGTTCCGCCCGGCACGCAATCGTTCGTATTGAACATGCGCGACCTCGACGTGGCCCGCAACCGCACGACCGACGACCAAGCGCATTGGGTCGTGTGGAACATCCCTGCAACCGCGACCGGCATGACCGAAGGTCAGCCGCGCGGCGCGCAATTGCCCGACGGCAGCTTCCAGATCAGCGCGACGGGTCAGGTGTACCGCGGACCGGGCGCGCCGGCCACGGGCCCGCGTCACCACTACATGTTCGAAATCTACGCACTCGACATCAAGCTCGATGTCCAGCCGGCGGCCGATGCGTTCGAGACGCGTGCGAACGTGATGCGCGCGATGCAAGGCCATGTGCTCGGCAAGGCCGTCTACGGCGGACTGTTCCGGCGGCCCGCGCAATAGCAACTCACGTCGCCTCCGAGGCGGCACATGCGAATCTCGCCGGCGCATCTCGCCCTCGTTCTCGCGGGACTGTGGACCGCGAGCCTCGCGCACTCCGAGCCGTTCACCGTGGTGGTGCTGCCCGACACGCAGAACTACGTGGACTTCACAAAGCAGAAGTCGGCGGGCTTCGCGCTCGACGGCAGCGCGATCTATCTGGAGCACATGCGGCACATCGCGAGCAAAGGCGTCGCGAACGGCGGCGACGTGGTGTTCGTCGCGGCGGTCGGCGACGTCTGGCAACACCTGTCGCGCGAAATGGACCCGGAGCACGAACGTCGCGGCATTCGTTCGATCGGCGCAATCCCCCGTCCCCTCGTCACGCCGGAACAAACGCTGAACTTCGAGATTCCGCTCGCGGTTCGCGGCTATCGACTGCTCGCCGACGCCGGCATTCCGTTCGGCGTGCCGCCCGGCAATCACGACTATGACGCGTGGTGGACGGCGGCCGTCGCGGGCACGGTGCCGAAAGACGCCAGCGCGGAGGCGCTCGCCGCAGTGCCGCCGGAGAACCGGCAGACGCACATCGGCGGTCTCGAGAATTTCAAGAGCGCGTTCGGCAGCGACAGTGAGTTCTTTCGCGGCAAGAGCTGGTACGTGAGCGCATTCGAGGGCGGCACGAGCAGCGCGCAGATTTTTGCGGCGGGCGGTTATCGCTTCCTGCACCTCGCGTTCGAGATGCAGGCCGGCGATCAAGTGCTTGCGTGGGCGGAGCGCGTGCTCGATGAGCATCCCGGAATTCCGACGATCGTCTCGACGCACGACTATCTGAGCGCGCGCGGCCAGCGCGTGCCGTTCGGCACGATGGACCTCGCGCGAGCAGACCCCGGCTACAACAACGACGCGGAGACGATCTGGCGTAAGTTCATCAGCCGCAACGACCAGATTCTCATGGTGCTGAGCGGGCATCAGCCGGGCCAAGCGTTGCGCGTCGACCGCAACGAGTCGGGCCACGCCGTGTATCAGATGCTCGCGGACTATCAGGATCGCGGGCAGGCCAGCATCGACGCGGGCCAAACGGCCAACACGAACTTGGGCGACGGCTGGTACCGCGAGATGAAGTTCGAGCTGGCCGGCGACTCGCCGCGCGTCGAGATCAAGACGTACTCCACGCACTATCGTGCGTACTCGAGCGATCTACCCACCTATGCACAGTGGTACAAGCCGCGCGAGCAACCGGACATGACCGACGAAGAATTTCTTCGCACCGACGATTTCACGCTGGAGCTCGTCGACTTTCGTGAGCGCTTCGGCGCGGGTTCGCAACAATGAGGAACGCATCGCCAATGAGAACACGCGCAGCACTGATCGCCGGACTGATCGCCATTGCCGCCGGCGCGCTCGCACAAGACGCGGGCACGTTGCACGCGCGCCTCGATTGGGTACCGATCAGCGGCGCCGAGCGCAACGACGTCGCAGGAACGGGCGGGATCGCGGCGACGCTTTCGCGCTCCGGCCTCGCGCTGACGGGCTGTTTCGAAGGGCTGCCCGCCGCCGCGACGCGCGCGAGCCTGCACATCGGTGTCGCGACGGGCGCGCGCGGCCCCGCCGTCGCGGAGCTCACGATCACGAAGGCCACTAGCGGCACGGTCCAGGGCGAAGTGCCGCTCGATCGCGCACAGCGCGACGCAGTGCTGGCCGGGCACGCCTACGTTCAACTCCATGCGGAACG
>Ga0315910_10003187_pt1 | contig 14082 bp, 15 predicted proteins | sample EdamamesoilMG_FD_204470 | JGI IMG/M metagenome (GOLD analysis project Ga0315910, IMG submission 204470) | Garden soil microbial communities collected in Santa Monica, California, United States - Edamame soil | ecosystem: Environmental > Terrestrial > Soil > Garden | place: USA: California...
CGGGGGGATATGCAACCGACGGACACCGCGCAACCCGACTACTTTCACAAGGTCGTGGATTGCCAATGGGCTTGCCCTGCACACACCGACGTCCCCGAATACATTCGACTTATTGCTCAAGGGCGATTCACCGACGCATACATGGTGAACCGCCATTCGAACGTCTTTCCGGGAATCCTCGGCCGCGTCTGCGATCGGCCCTGTGAGCCGGCCTGCCGTCGCGGTCGCGTCGAAGAGAAGCCGGTCGCCATCTGCCGGCTCAAGCGCGTCGCCGCGGATCACCGGGACGACGACATCCGCTCGCGGCTTCCGAAAATCCCGAAGCTGAAGAACGGCAAGAAGGTCGCGCTGATCGGCGCGGGCTGCGCGTCGCTGACCGTGGCCAACGACCTGATGCCGCTCGGTTACTCGGTCACCATCTTCGAACAGTTCGCCGTGCCCGGCGGACTCATGCGCACCAACATTCCGTCGTTCCGCCTGCCGGCCGAAGTGCTCAACGACGAGATCGCGCAGATCGTCGACATGGGCGTCGAGCTCAAGCTCAATCACCCGATCAAGTCGATGAAGGAATTGCTCACGAAGGGTGGCTTCGATGCGGTGTTCGTCGGTGCCGGCGCACCGAAGGGCAAGGAGCTCAAGCTTCCGGGCCGCGCCGAGGGCGGCGCCAACATCCACATCGGCATCACCTGGCTCGAGTCAGTCGCGTTTGAACACATCAAGGCGATCGGCGAGAAGGTGCTCATCATCGGCGTCGGCAACACCGCGATGGACTGCTGCCGCACGTCGCTGCGTCTCGGCGCGAAAGACGTGAAGGTGATGGCGCGCAAGCCGCGTCAGTTCTTCAAGGCCTCGGCGTGGGAGCTCGAAGACGCCGAAGAAGAACACGTCAAGATCATCATCAACCGCTCGCCGAAGAATTTCGTCGTCGAGAACGGCAAGTTGAAGGGCATGACCTTCGACGTGCTCGAATACGACCTCGACGCGAAGGGTGCGATCACCGCCGAGCGCAACGTGGGTGAGGAATTCATCGAAGCCGACGACGTGATCCTCGCCATCGGGCAGGAAAACGCGTTCCCGTGGATCGAGCGCGATCTCGGCATCGAGTTCGACAAGTGGGATGTGCCCAAGGTCGATCAGAAGACCTTCGAGTCGTCGCGCGCGGGTGTGTTCTTCGGCGGCGACGCTGCGTTCGGGCCCAAGAACATCATCTGGGCGGTCGAACACGGCCACCAGGCGGCGATCTCCATTCACAACCACTGCCAGGGCAAGTCGGTCGCCGAGCGGCTGCCGGCGGGTGTGAATCTGCAGTCCACGAAGATGGGCATGCACGAGTGGGCCTACGCCAATGACTACAACCCGGCCGAGCGGCGACTCATGCCGCACGTGTCCCTGAAGGAGCGCTTCAAGAAACTCGACATCGAAGTGGAGCTGGGCTTCACGGTCGAACAGATCGAGAAGGAAGTGCAGCGCTGCCTCAACTGCGACGTGCAGACGGTGTTCGAGACCAAGCTCTGCATCGAATGTGATGCCTGCATCGACATCTGCCCGGTCGACTGCCTCACGATCACGCACAACGGCGAGGAGGCGGATCTGCGCGGCCGCCTCAAGGCGCCTGCGAAGAATGTCACTCAGGCTTTGTACGTATCGTCGGCCCTGAAACACACCGGGCGCGTCATGGTCAAAGACGAAGACCTGTGTGTGCACTGCGGCCTGTGTGCCGAACGCTGCCCGACGGCGGCCTGGGACATGCAGAAATCCCGCATCCAGTGGCCGCATGCCGAAGACGAAGCGGCTGCCGCGGCCGCGAAAATTCCGAAGAGCGCCTGATGACCCAAGACAGAGTGAACAACTTCGCGATGAAGATCGCGACGGTGAACGGTACCGGTTCCGCGAGCGCGAACACGCTGCTCATGAAGTCCATCTTCCGGAGCGGCGTGCCGGTCGTCGGCAAGAACTACTTTCCTTCGAACATCCAGGGCCTGCCTACCTGGTACGAGATCCGCGTGTCGAAGGACGCGTACGTCGCGCGTTCGGGGAAAGTCGATCTCATGGTCGCGATGAATGCCGAGACGTACACGAAAGACGTTCGCGAAGTCGCTTCCGGCGGCTATCTCATCTACGACTCGACGTGGCCGCGTCCAGCGCTGCTCGCGCGCGACGACATCACGGTGCTTGGCGTGCCGCTCGCGAAGATGTGCAACGAGAACTTCAACGGCGTGCGCACGCGCATCCTGATGAAGAACATCTGCTACGCCGGCGTGCTTGCGGCGCTGCTCGATCTCGACGTGGCGAAGATCCGCGAACTGTTGGCCGAGACCTACGCCAAGAAGCCGGCGCTCGTGGACTCCAACATGAAGGCCATCGAGCTCGGCTACAAATACACGCGCGAGAATTTCCAGTGCCCGCTGCCGTTGCACGTGGCGCCTGCGCTGCTCGGCGGCTCGAAGACCGCGGGCCACGTTCTCATCGACGGTAATACCGCGGCGGGACTCGGCTGCGTGTTTGCAGGCGCGACCGTCGCCGCGTGGTATCCGATCACGCCATCGACGTCGGTCATGGACGCGTACAAGGGTTTCGCGGACAAGCTGCGGACGGACCCGGTCACCGGCAAGAAGAACTTCGCGTTCATCCAGGCCGAGGACGAGCTCGCGGCCATCGGCATGGTGCTCGGCGCCAACTGGAATGGCGCGCGCGCGTTCACGGCGACGTCGGGTCCCGGCCTCTCGCTCATGAACGAGTTCCTGGGGTTGGCTTATTACGCTGAAGTGCCCGCCGTGTTGTTCGACATCCAGCGCGTGGGACCGTCCACCGGCATGCCGACGCGTACGCAGCAATGCGACATCCTCGAGGCGGCCTACGCGTCGCACGGCGATACGAAGCACGTCTGCCTGTTCCCGCGCGACCCGGAAGAATGCTTCTACATGACGCGCGACGCATTCGATCTCGCCGAGCGCCTGCAGACGCCCATCATGGTGATGTCGGATCTCGACATCGGCATGAACGACTGGATGTGTCCCGAGCTGAAATGGGACGACAATTACGTCCCCGATCGCGGCAAGGTCTACAACAAGGAAGAGATCGCGAAGCTCGAGAAATTCCACCGCTATCTCGACGTGGACGGCGATGGCATTCCGTATCGCACGCTGCCTGGCGTGCATCCGAAGGGCGCGTACTTCACGCGCGGCTCCGGCCACACGCAGTACGGCGTGTACACCGAGGATTCCGCGGAATACCAGATCGTGCTCGACCGCCTGGTGCGCAAGTTCGCGACGGCGAAGCGCCTGGTGCCGAAGCCCGTCATCGAGCAGGACGCGCACATCGACATCGCCGTGGTGGCCTACGGCAGCTCCGACGGCGCGGTGCGCGAGGCGCTCGACATCCTGGCCGAACACGGGATCAAGACTAACTACATGCGCCTGCGCGCATTCCCGTTCGGCGAAGAGGTGGACAAGTTCCTGGCCCAGCAGAAGCTGGTGTTCGTCATCGAGCAGAACCGCGACGCGCAGATGCGTTCGCTGCTCACGCTGGAAACCCACGTCGAGAAATCGAAACTGCGGTCGTTGCTGCATTACAGCGGCCTGCCGATCTCCTCGGAGTTCATCGTCAAGGGCGTGCTGGCCGAAGTGCAGCCCAAGCCCCGCAAGCTCGAAGGTGTCGCATGACGTTCCTGCCGAAGCCGAAAGTCCGTCATCCGTCGCTGCCGAAGAACTCGCTCGGGCTCACCCGCCGCGACTACGAAGGTGGCCTGTCCACCCTGTGCGCCGGATGCGGCCACGACAGCATCACCGCGGCGATTATCGAAGCGTCCTGGGGCATCGACATCGAGCCGCAGAACATGGTCAAGCTGTCGGGCATCGGCTGCTCGTCCAAGACCACCGCGTATTTCGTGAGCGGCGGTCACGGCTTCAACTCGGTGCACGGCCGTATGCCGTCCATCGCCATGGGCGCGAATGCCGCGAACCGCGACCTCACGTACATCGGCGTTTCGGGTGACGGCGACACGTTGTCCATCGGTCTCGGGCAGTTCTGCCACGCCATCCGCCGTAATCTCAACATGGCGTACATCATTGAAAACAACGGTGTGTACGGCCTGACCAAGGGACAGTTCTCGGCTTCCGCGGACGTCGGCACCAAGGCCAAGAAAGGCGAGGAGAACCAGCAGCCGCCCATCGACCCGGTGTTGCTGGCGCTGACGCTCGGCGCCACCTTCGTGGCGCGCAGCTTCTCGGGCGACAAACAACAATTGGTGCCGCTCATCCAGGCTGCCCTCAAGCACAAGGGGTTTGCGCTGATTGACGTGTTGTCACCCTGCGTGACGTTCAACGATCACGAAGGCTCTACCAAGAGTTATGAGTACACGCGCGAGCACTACGACGCCGCGGTGCAGGCAGACTTCGTGCCGTTCCAGCGTGAGATCTCGGCGGACTATGCTGCCGGTGATGTCCTGCCCGTCGTGTTGCACGACGGCAGCCGGATACTGCTGCGCAAACTAGACGCGGCTTACGACCCGACGAGTCGAGCGGCAGCGACCGCTGCCATCTCGGAAAGGTTGAAAAAAGGTGAATTCCTGACGGGACTTCTGTATGTCGACCCCGCCGGAAAGGAGTTCCACGATGTCAATGAGACACCGTCCATTCCGTTAAACCAGATTCCCCACAAAGTCCTTTCGCCCGGATCGGCGGCTCTAGCGAAAGTTCTGGCCAGATATCGTTAGCCGCGCTATGTTTCGGCCCGCTATAGAGATCGGTTGATCAGGAGTCGACATGGCCGAAGAAGAGAAGTCCCAGAAATTCACCTCCAAAGTGCGCCGCGGGCTCACTTGGGTCAGCACGGTGTCGTCGACGGAACTCGCGCGCGTCAAACAGGAAGCCGGCGGTGGCCGCATCCCTGGCATGACTGCCGCGCAGCTCTCCGACATCGAAGCCGCGCTGTTGTGGATTGCCCAGAACAAGGAAGAAGCAAATGGGTAAGGGTGACCGCCGCACGAAGCGCGGAAAGTTGTACGCGGGCTCGTTTGGAAAGTCCCGCCCGAAGAATCCTGCGAAGAAAAAAGCAAAAGCGAAGGCCAAGAAAAAGGCCTGACCGGAAGATCAACGAAGAAAGCCAAGCCAGACGTTCAGCACAGGTCAACGAAGCCCGCGCCTAAAAACGCGGGCTTTGTCTTTCAGTGGATCGCGAACTTCACCTTGAACGTCAGGTAGCCCTCGACGGGCTGTCCGTTCTCGGTCGCCGCCGAATACGTGCTGGCCTCGGCGACCCGGAGCGCCGCCTGATCGAGTTCCGGATATCCCGAGCTGGCGACGATTGCGAATTCAGTGGCGCAACTGGTCGGTGCTATGTGCGCACGGACCACGATCTGACCCTGCTCCTCGCGCCATCGATCAGGCGGCTGGCATCGTCGAGGGCCTTCGCCGCCTGTGCGTCGTCTGCGTCGCGCGCGCTGTCCAGCAGCACAGGCATCCGTTCATTCACCGTCGGTGTGTAAGCCCATTGCTCCAGGTCGTCGATCTTGAGCCGGCCGCGCCAGTCGCGCGAAGCGCTCGCCGACTCGGCCTTCGCCGAGCGATGCCACACCTGCATCAGCGTGAACTGCTGTTCGAGGGTCCTGAGTCGCTTCCGGCTTTCACGCGAGGTGGCGGACGCGTCCGGACAGGCGAACACGAGCGCAACACTCATCAGGATGACGGTTCGCAACAATCAGGCCTCCACGACGCGGCGTTTGGTGATGGCGCGATATCGTTCGACGATTTCCAGAGCGGACCGATTGTTAGGCGGAAGATCGATGTCACTGGTGCCGAGCGGCGTCACGCGCTGACCCCAGCGCACCACGTGGCCGGTGAACGTGAGACCTCCACCGAATGACGGCATGAGCAGCAGGCTGCCGGGCTTCACGCGTCCTTCCTCGAGTGCCTCGCACAACGCCACAGGCACCGTGGCCGCGGACATGTTCCCGTAGCGATGCACGTTGACGAACACGCGTTCCATCGGCACGCGGGCCTTCTTGGCCACGGCTTCGATGATGCGCAGGTTGGCCTGGTGCGGAATGACGAGGTCGACGTCGGCGGCGCTCTTGCCGACTTTGCGCAGCGCCTCGTCGCAGGCGGTGGCCATGCCGTGCACGGCTTTCTTGAAGATTTCCTGGCCTTCGAACTGCCATTCGGTCTTGCCGATGATGCGGTCCTGGTGCGCATAGGCGGCGCCCATGCCGTGCACACGCAGGATCTCGCGGGACTCGCCATAGCAACCGAGCCGCTCGGCCAGCAGGCCTTCCTCGCGGTCCGTGGCCTGGAGCACCACCGCGGCTCCGCCGTCACCGAACAACACCGCCGTGTTGCGGTCGCTCCAGTCGATGAACGGTGCGATGACCTCGGCGCCGATGACCAGCGCGTTCTTCACCACGCCGGTCTTGATCAGTGCGGTGGCGGTAGATAGGGAGTAGAGGAAGCTCGTGCAGGCGGTGTTGATGTCCATGGCCGCGCAGCCATCGGCGCCGAAACGCCGCTGGATGCCCGAGGCGACATTGGGCACCTGGTCGTCGTAACTCGTGGTGCCGGCGACGATCAGCTCGAGCTGCTTGCCATCCAGGCCGGCGCAGGCGAGGGCTCGCGCCGAGGCCACGTACATGAGCTCGCCCAGGCCGACATGCGATACGCGCCTTTCGCGGATGCCGGTGCGCGTGGCGATCCACTCGTCGCTCGTGTCGAGAAAGGTGGCGATGTCGGCATTGGTGAGCACAGCCGGAGGCAGGCACTTGCCCCAGCCGGTAATGGCCGCCCCCCTGATTGAATCGGACATGGACTGGAGGATACGGCCATGGCGCTGGTCTCGCCACGGCGAGGCCGCCACCCCTAAAATACGCGCCATGACAGACCACGACTTTTCCCGCTGGCGCCCGCATCCCTGGCACGGCCTCGAACTCGGCCCCGATGCGCCCCGCATCGTGAACGCCTATATCGAAATCACGCCGTTCGACATGATCAAGTACGAGATCGACAAGGTTTCCGGGTACTTGAGAGTGGACCGGCCGCAGCGCTCCTCATCGCACCCGCCAGCCCTGTATGGATTCATTCCGAAGACCTACTGCGGTACCCGCATCGCGAAGCTGGCGCCGGGTTCGGAGCGAGGCGACGGAGATCCGCTCGACATCTGCGTGATCAGCGAGCGTCCGATCGAACGTTCTGAAGTCATCCTGCGCGCGCGCATCATCGGCGGCATCAAGCTGCTCGACCGCGGTGAAGCGGACGACAAGATCATCGGCGTGCTCGAGGGCGATTACGTGTGGGATCACGTGAAGGACATCTCGCAGCTCGCGCCGGTGCTCGTCGAACGTCTCGAACACTATTTCGGCACCTACAAGATGGTGCCCGGCGAACCTAACAAGATGGTGATCTCGGGCAAATACGGCTTCGAACACGCGAAGGCGGTCATCGAAGCGTCCAGCGCGGACTACCAGGAGAAGTTCGGCGACGCGAGCGAGGAACGGCGCCGGACGTGAAAAGGGGACGTGTCCCCATCAACTCCTTCTGCGCATGAACCGCATGATGGCCGCGGCGAGCAGCGCGGCCGCGGGCACCAGCGCCCAGGTCACGACCACGAACTGCATTGGCAAGGGACTCGGCAGCACCAGGCCCAGCAGCAGCGCCGGAATACCCGCCACGACTCCATGAAGGAATGGCGAGTTCGCGCCGAGCACACCCGCCCAGACGCCCGTCAGGAACTGGACCAGCGTCCAGGTGGCTGCGACGCGACTGTCGGTGGCCACGCCCGGCATCGCGAAGATGACGAGCAATGCGCCGAGCAGGTTGAGAACGCCGCTGACCAGCAGTGCGCCCGGCCGGAACCCGTGGGAGGGGGCGGATGGATTCAAGAGATGTCCCTGTCAAGCAACGACACAATCGGGGTGCGGATTGTATTACCGTTGACACATGAAACATCCCGAAACATTTCAACCGCTGCGCCGGTCCCTGGTGTGTTTGTTTGCCTGCCTGGCGCTCGCGATGTCGTCGCTGTCGGCGATGGCGGCCACGGCGCCCAAGCGTATCCCCACGCACGAAGACATCTGGCTCATGAAGCGCGTCGGCGCGCCGCAGGTGAGTCCCGACGGTCGCTGGATCGTCGTCTCGGTGGTCGAACCAGCGTACGACGACAACGCGCAGCTGAGCGATCTCTGGCTGATCGATACGAGCGCCCGCCAGTCGAGCCGTCGGCTGACCTCGACGCGTCGTCCGGAAAGCGGCGTCACCTGGAGCCCCGACAGCAGCCGCATCGTGTTCAGCGCGCAGCGCGACAACGACGACCTGCCGCAGATCTATTCGCTCGACCTTCGCGCGGGCGGTGAAGCCCAGCGCCTCACCAACGTGTCGGGCGGTGCCCGCGGGCCGGTGTTCTCGCATGACGGCCGCCAGCTGGCGTTCGTCTCGTTCATGTATCCGCGGGCCATCGACGAGGCGTCTAACAAGGCGATCATCGAGGAATATCGCCTGCGCAAGCACAACGCGCGTATCTACGACGGCTTCCCCATCCGCAGCTGGGACCGCTGGCTCGACGAGCGCCAGGCCCGCGTTCTCGTCGTGGGGCTCGACGAGAACGGATCGCCCACGGGAGATCCCAGGGACCTGATGGCCGGCACCAGGCTCGCGGCCAGCCCCGGATATGCGGGACGCCAGACGGACACCGGCGAGGAGATCGACATCGAATTCACGCCGGACAACCAGTCCGTCATCTTCGCGGCTACCACCAATCGCAACGAAGCGGCTCATGCGTTCACGGATTCACAGCTGTTCATCACGAGTCTCAAGGGTGGCGAGCCGAAGCCGCTGACACAGGGCGGCAACACCTGGTCGCAACCGCGTTTCACGCCCGACGGCCGCACGCTGCTCGCGATGGTCGAAGTGCAGGGCGCGAGCGTCTACAATGCGTCGCGGCTCGCGGCCTTCGCCTGGCCTGACACGTCGAAACACGTCGTCATCACTGGCGGACTCGACCGGGCGGTGAGCACGTTCGCCGTTTCGCCGGACTCGCGGACTCTCTTCTTCACGGCCGAAGACAGCGGCAGCGAGAAGCTGTACTCCACGGGCATCGCGGGCGGAAAGGTGAAGACGCTGTTCGAGGTCGAGAGGGGCAGCTACAGCAACCTCACCATTCCGGCGCGGGCCAGGAAACTCATGCTGTACGCGAACTGGGAAAGCGCCAGTTCGCCCGGCGAGGTGGCGCTGATCTCGCCGCAGAACGGCCGGCCGCTGGTGCTCACGAAATTCAACACCGCGCGTGTCGCGCAGCTCGACCTGCCCACCATCGACGAACACTGGTTCACGAGCAGCCGCGGCAAGCGTATCCACAGTTTCGTCGTGCGCCCGCCCGGGTTCGATCACTCGAAGAAATATCCGCTATTCGTGGTGATCCACGGCGGTCCGCATGGCATGTGGCGCGACCAGTTCTTCGTCCGCTGGAACTATCACCTGCTGGCCGCGCCGGGTTACGTGCTGCTGCTCACTAACTACTCCGGCTCCACCGGGTTCGGCGAGGAGTTCGCGCGCTCGATCCAGGGCGACCCGCTCAAGGGTCCCGCGGACGAAATCAACGAGGCGGCCGACGCGGCCATCAAGCAATACCCGTTCATCGACGGTAGCCGCCAGTGTGCCGGTGGCGCGAGCTACGGCGGTCATCTGTCAAATTGGCTGCAGGGCACGACGACTCGCTACAAGTGTCTGGTGAGTCACGCCGGCCTCGTGAATCTCGAAGCACAATGGGGCACCAGCGATACGATCTACTCGCGCGAAGTCAACCTCGGCGGTCCGCCGTGGGAGCAGGCCGCGGTGTGGAAAGACCAGAATCCGATTCGCTACGCCGCGAACTTCCGCACGCCCGTGCTGGTGACGGTGGGTGAGCAGGATTTCCGCGTGCCGTTGAACAACACGCTGGAATACTGGAGTGCGTTGCAGCGCATGAAGGTGCCGAGCCGGCTCGTCGTCTTCCCCGACGAGAACCACTGGATCCAGAAAGGCGAAGACAGCCGGTTGTTCTACTCGGAGATCGCCGGGTGGCTGGCGCGCTGGCTGAAGAACTGATCAGGAGCGAGCTGTTTGTCCGACGAGTGGGATTTCTATTTCGCGCGCGTCAATGACGCGGTCTCCTCCATCTTCGTTGACCTCGGTATCCGCGATCACGTGCCGATGGAGGCCCGCCCGTGGCTCCTGTGGGTCTGGGTGCAGCTGCTGTCGCCCAAGCCCGATGGTCTTGCGACGAACGAAGAGTCGCGCCGTCTGCACGAGATAGGCGAGGCCCTCGATTCGCTGGTGTCGGCAACCTGTGGCGCGCAGCTCGTCGGACGGATTACCGGAAGCAACCGACGCGAGTTCTACTTCTACGCCGCGGAGCCCGGCGAACTCACAGCCTCGGTGGCGAGCGCGATGAAGGCGTTCCCGGACTACAAATACGAAACCGGCAGCACGTTCCAGCCCGAGTGGGATCAGTACCTCACGCTGTATCCGTCCGACACCAACATGGAGCGGATGCACAACCGGCGGCAGCTCGAAGCGCTGGCGGAGCAGGGCGACGTGCACGAAGTGCCTCGCAAGGTCGATCACTGGCTGCACTTCCCCGATGAAGCGTCGCGCGACGCATGCCGCGAGACACTGCTGGCCATCGATTTCGCGGTGGAAGACGAAGGCATGTCGGAAGAAGAAGGCGAGGACATGCCGTTCGCGCTGGTGGTGTCGCGCGTCGACAGCGTGGATACCCACACGATCAACGGCGTCACGCTCGAACTTGCGCGGCTTGCAGGTGAGTACTGCGCGCGTTACGACGGCTGGGAATCGCCGGTCATGCTGGCGGAACCGGTTCAGTAGTGAAGCTCGCGGCAGTGGGCAAACTTGTGCTCGCGCTGCTCATTTTCAGTACGCTGCTGGTTGTCGGTTGCCAGGCGCTGGTGCGAAAGGTGCTGTTCTATCCGACGCACCACGCTGGCGATGAAGGCCTCGCGCACTGGATGCACGAGGGCAGGCTCATCGGGTTTGCGCGTCACGTCGACGATCCGCAGAACGTCTGGCTGCTGTTGCATGGCAATGGTGGCCAGGCTGCCGATCGGCGCTACGCGCTTCCCGCGTTCTCCGATCGGGACGCGGTGTTCATTCTCGAGTATCCGGGCTATGGGCAACGCTCGGGCAGATTGTCGCGGGCCAGTTTCGACGCGGCGGCGCGTGAAGCGTACGAGTCCCTGCGAGCGCAGTTTCCGGACAAACCCGTCAGTGTCGCGACGGAGTCGGTCGGCAGCGGTCCCGGCGCCACGTTGGCGCGCCTTGCGAAGCCTCCGGATAAATTCGTGTTCATCGTGCCGTTCGATGACCTCGTGTCGCTGGGCCGCGAGAAGATGGGCTGGCTGCCCGTGGGTCTCATGCTCGCCGGTAGCTGGAACAACGTGGAATCGATGAAGGGTTATCGCGGACCCGTCGACGTGTTCGGTGCGGAGCGCGACGAGATCATTCCGGTGGCCCATGCGCGTCGCCTGGCCGAAAGCCTGCCGCAGGCGAAGTTCGTGCTCCTGCCCAGCGGGCACAACGATTGGGCGAGCGAGCCCGCGGTCGTCATCCGCAATCCCTGACTACAGCGTACGGCCGAATACGACGGTCAGGTTGTTGGCGGGCATCCGCACGATCTGCAGGCGTTGCAGGCTGTGGCCGGCGGCCACGCGCGTCACTTCCTCGAGCTCACGCAGTCCCCACTCGGCGTTGCGGCGTTTCAGGGAGGCGTCGAAGTCGAGATTGGATTGCACGGCCTTGCCGTTCTCGAGATACGGCCCGTAGAGAATCAGCTTGCCCTGCGGCGCGAGCAGTTTCGCGACGCCGCGGAACAATGCGTGCGTGGCGCGCCATGGCGATATGTGGACCATGTTGATGCAGAGCACGGCGTCGTAGCGCTCGTGCACGGGCCAGTGGGGTTCGAGCACGTCGAGCGAGATCGGCGCCGCCACGTTTTCGAGAGCGGCTTCGCGGATGCGCGTGGTGATGGCATCGCGCGCGGCTTCATCGGGCTCGGTGGGCTGCCATCGGATGCCGGGCATGGCTTCGGCGAAGAAACACACGTGCTGCCCCGTGCCGGATGCGATCTCGAGCACGCTGCCCGACTCGGGCAACACGGATTCGAGCACGGTGAGGATGGGATCCTTGTTGCGTTCCGCTGCCGCCGAGATCAGGAGCTCGTTCGTCATGGGGGCACACGCTCGGCGCGGATGCGCTTCACGGTCATCCATGTGAACAGGCTGATGATGCCGACCAGGACGCCCATGAGCACCGCGAGCCACCAATGGAAGCGGGCGGCTTCGACGAGTCCCCACACCACGCCGACAGGAGTGATCGTGAGGATGAGCGGCTTTGCAATCTTCATAGGTGCCGGGAGGGGGTTTGCGTGTTTGGCGAACGATGCCAGAAGCGGGCTTGCGATCCAAACACGCAAACCCCCTCCCGGCACCGCTCTCTCAAAGGATGTACCGCGAGAGATCCTCGTCCTTCGCGAGCGTGCCGAGGTGCTGGTCGACATACGCGGCATCGATCTGCACGGCGCTGCCGCCGTTCTCGGCGGCGTCGAACGACACGCTCTCGAGCAGCCGCTCCATGACGGTATGCAGTCGTCGCGCGCCGATGTTCTCGGTCTTCTCGTTCACGCTGAACGCGATCTCGGCGAGGCGACGCACACCATCCGTGGCGAACTTCACGTCGACCTGCTCGGTGCCCATGAGCGCCTTGTATTGGGTTGTCAGCGACGCATCGGGCTCGGTGAGGATGCGCACGAAGTCGTCCACTTTCAGCGAGTCGAGCTCCACGCGGATCGGGAAACGGCCCTGCAGCTCCGGGATGAGATCCGACGGCTTGCTCATGTGGAACGCACCCGACGCGATGAACAACACGTGGTCCGTCTTGATCTGCCCGTATTTCGTGGACACGGTGCTGCCTTCGACGAGCGGCAGCAGGTCGCGCTGCACGCCTTCGCGTGACACATCCGCGCCATAGCTGTCCTGGCGACGCGCCACCTTGTCGATCTCGTCGATGAACACTATGCCGTTCTGCTCGGCGTTGGCAATCGCCCGCGCGCGCAGTTCTTCCTCGTTCACGAGCTTGCCGGCTTCTTCTTCGACGAGCAGCTTCTGCGCCTCCTTCACCTTCATCTTGCGCGGCTTGGTCCGCTGCCCGCCCAGGTTCGCGAACATGCTCGACAGCTGCTCCTGCATCTCTTCCATGCCGGGCGGCGCCATGATCTGAACGCCGGGCGGAATGGCGCGCAGGTCGATTTCGATCTCGCGGTCATTCAACGAACCTTCGCGCAGCATCTTGCGGAATTTCTGGCGCGTCTCGGAATCACGCGCGCTCGGCTCGGGATCCGTGGAGAAGCCCATCATCTTGGGATTGGGCAGCAGCGCGTCGAGGATGCGTTCCTCGGCGGCGTCCTTCGCGCTTTCTCGCACCTTCGCCACTTCTTCATCGCGCGCCATCTTCACGGCGACTTCAACCAGGTCCTTGACGATGGAATCCACGTCGCGGCCCACGTAGCCCACCTCGGTGAACTTCGTGGCTTCCACTTTCACGAACGGCGCATTCGCGAGCTTCGCGAGGCGGCGCGCGATCTCGGTCTTGCCGCAGCCCGTGGGCCCGATCATGAGGATGTTCTTCGGCGTGATTTCCTGTCGCAGCGGATTTTCGATCTGCATGCGGCGCCAGCGGTTGCGCAGCGCGATGGCGACCGCGCGCTTGGCGTTGCCCTGGCCGACGATGTGTTTGTCTAATTCAGAGACGATCTGTTTCGGAGTCACTTCAACTCCTCGATGACGAGGTTGCGATTGGTGTAGATGCAGATATCGGCGGCGATGTTCAGCGAGCGCTCGACGATGCTCCGCGCATCGAGCTCGGTGTTCTCGATGAGCGCGCGCGCCGCGGATTGCGCGAACGGGCCGCCCGAGCCGATGGCCACGACGTCGTGGTCTGGTTCGATGACGTCACCGTTGCCGGAAATCACGAAGAGTTTGGTCGGATCACCGACGAGCAGCAGCGCTTCGAGGCGGCGCAGGTAACGATCGCCGCGCCAGTCCTTCGC
>Ga0315910_10003188_pt1 | contig 14081 bp, 14 predicted proteins | sample EdamamesoilMG_FD_204470 | JGI IMG/M metagenome (GOLD analysis project Ga0315910, IMG submission 204470) | Garden soil microbial communities collected in Santa Monica, California, United States - Edamame soil | ecosystem: Environmental > Terrestrial > Soil > Garden | place: USA: California...
CGGCCGCCGCCTGTGAGCACGCCTCGATCAGGATCTGGACGGATTCGCGCGGGGCGTCGGCGACTCCGAGATCGATCACGATCGGTGCGACCATGCCTACTCGTTCGCGCTCGTGAGCGGCAAAAGCTCGAGGCTTCCCGCCGGAGCGCGTCGCTCGAACAGTGCCCCGCGCCGGTCAGCGACGCCGAGGCGATGGACGCCGTCGGCAAAGCGCAGGGCGAAGGGTGCTCGGGGAACGGGCTCCGATTCACCCGTCGGTACGACGACGACGAGCACGCCCTCCTCTCGTCCCGACGGCGCCGGCGCTGGACCGGCGCACACGGTCGCGACGCCCGCGCTTTCGTCCTCGTCGGCGCAGCGGACGAGTGCGTCGCGCGCCGCCTTGTCGCTCTTGCCCGCGAGGAAACGCGCCGCCGCGGTGCGCACCGCCGCCGACTCGTCACGTGCCAGAAGCTCCGCGACCACGGCGACATCGCAGCTCGCGCGTGCGAGCGCGAGGGCGGCGAGCGCGTTGGCGCGCACTCCCTTCCAGGGGTGCGTGAGAGCGGGGCACAGCCACGGTGCGATCGCGACGCCGGTGCGCCGCGCCAGGCGACCGAGCGCTCCGGCCGCGTTTGCGGCAACGGCGAGATCCTGATCGTCGAGTCGCGCGGCGAGCGCGCTGCCGTCAGCCGCGCCGCCCGCAGACCCGAGCGACCAGACGGCGGCCGCTCGGGTCGCAGCGTCCCGGTCGACCGCAAGGAGCCTGAGCGTCTTCACGCCGTCCAGACGGCCCGCGAGCACCTCGGCCACTTTGGCGCGATCCGCAGCTTCCGGGCTTCCCGCGAGCCCGACGAGAGCATCGAGAGCGGCCGGGCCTCCCTCCCCCAGGGCTTCGATCAGCCCGTCGCGATCGCGACCGCGGCTCGTCGCGAGCACGCGTGACACGCGTCCGACCAGAGCCCGGTCCGACGAACGGGCCATGACACCCGGCAGCGCCAGCGACAGCGCGCCGTGATCCTGGCCTGCCGCACGCTCGAGCCGGTCGAGAAGCGCGCCTGCGACGCTCGCACTCCCGGCGCGACGCAGCGCCAGCGCCGCCGCCGCGCGCACGGCTCCGTCTTCGTGGTCGAGACCATCGAGCAGCACGGCGTCGAATCCCGCCGGACCGATCGCGCCGAGGGCATCGAGCGCCGCTCGCACGAGCTCGGGCGACGTCGCGCTCTTCGCCACGTCCGACAACGCGGCGCCGGCGCGCGGTGCTCCGGTGCGGCCGAGCAGGGCGAGAAGCGCCGTGCGCTCACCGAGCGAGCGACCGCGGGCACGGAGCGCTCGCACCAGCGGATCGACGGCGCGGCCGTCCGGGCGGCTGGGATCGAGCAGAGGGACGAGCGCCACCCGCGCGCTGCGGCGGACCGCCGCGTCGGGATCCGAAATACGTTCGAGAACGATCGGGATCGCCTCGGTGCTCCCGAGCAGGCCGAGCCCGTCGAGTGCAGCGCGCGGCGAGACCTCGCCCCGCTCGAGCGCGACCCGCAGGCGGGGCACGTCGCTCGCGTCACCGAGCGCACCGAGCGACAGCGCGCAGCCGTCCGCGGCCCGAAATCCACCGTGGGCCTCGACGCAGGCACGGAGCGCCGGCAGCGCGCGCTCGCGACTGAGCCGGAGAGCAGCAATCAAGACGGCCGGATCGGCGGTCGGGCGACCGAGCTCGGCGACGATTGCCGCCGTCGATTCCGGTGTTCCCAGCCGACCGAGCGCGCGCACCGCCGCCGCGCGAACGGCCTCGGCCGGATCGTCGAGAACCGCGATGACGCTCGACGCGGCCGACGCGTCGCCCAAGCGGCCAACGGCCTCGACCGCGGCGATGCGCACCGCCTCGTCCGAATCGCGAAGCACCAGCACCAGCGCCCCGACCGCGCGCGGGTCGCCGAGCGCACCGAGCGCCCGCGCGACGGCCCGCCGCACCGCGCCCGCCGGGTCCTCGACCTTCGCCAGCAAGGGGATCACCGCGCGCGGATCGCGCAACCGGCCGAGCGCCGACACGACTTGCCGTCGGACCTCCGGCACCGGATCGTCCAGGCGACCGAGCAGGGGCACGACCGCTTCCGCGCGGAGCGACGCCCCGAGCGCCCGCGCGACTGCCGCGCGCACGGCGGCATCGGCGTCGGACGAGGCGCGACCGAGCGCGCCGAGCGCCAGCGGATCGGGGCGGGCCCCGAGCGCCTCCGCCGCGGAAAGGCGGATGCGACTGTCCGGATCCGACAGAAAGCCCGCAAGCCTCGAGCCGAGGCGTTCGGCGCGCAAACGCACCGCCACGTCGACCGCCGCAAGTCTCACGTCCGCACTCGGATCGGCCAGTGCCACGTCGAGCAGCCGTCGGGCCGCCGGACGCGGCAGCTCGGCGATCGCCTCGGCGGCGCGGCGGCGCTGCTCCGGGTCCTCGTGCGCGAGGTCGCGCTCGACGCGGGCGGCCGCGCTCGGCCAGATCGAGGCGTTCGCGTGCACCGACCAGAGGGTCATCAGGGCGACGAGCCGGAGCGCGCCCGAACGCGACATCGCTCGAAGGCTATCAGATCTCGCCGTCCGGCCGCCGCGGCCGCAGGTGGCGTCAGGAAAGGCCCTGCTGCCGGCGCGATATCCAGTGCGCGCCCAGCGCGACGGCGGCGCCGAGGGTCCACAGCCAGGGCGGTGCGAGCGGCGCCGAATGGCGCTCGACCGCGACCTCGGTCGCCTTCGGCAACGGCAAGCCGGCGACGCCATCCGGCGCCACCGCCTTCCCGCCGCTCACGTGGGCGATGCGTTCGAGACGCGCCGCATCGGGACGGCTGTCGGCGAACGCCACCCCGCCCGCTTCGCAGGCGAAATCGAAGCGAAGCGGCGGCGCGGCGCCGACCCGCAAGCGCGCACCCCAGCCGCCGGCCTTCAGGCGCCCCACGCCGACGCTGATCGGTTGCTTGCTCGCCGGCATCTTGCGCTCGAAGAGCGTCTCGCTGGTCGCACCGAGCGCCTCGAGCGTCAGCGTGAGCTCTCCGTTTTCGTCGGGCGGCGGCAGGACCTCCAGCGCCGTTTCTTCGCCGGCGATGCACGGCGCGAGCAGCGACACCCGTCCGAGCTCGTAGCGCGGGTCGCGCATCAGCCAGCCGAGCAATCCCTCCCACAGCGCACCGTACGCTCGACCGCCACCGCGCTCGGCGATCTCGCCGAATCCGAACGCGAAGGTCCCGTCCAGACCGAGCGCGATCGAGCGGCCGTCACCGGGTTCCGCGAGTGCCAGCACCGGCATCGCCTGCGCTGCGTCGACGCGTCGATCGGGGTGCTCCCAGAGGACGATCGAGCCGGGTCGTGGCCGTCCGAGCGTGTTCGATCCCTGCATCCGCGGCAGCAGATCACCGAGTAGATCGCTCGCACCGCGCAGGATGGCGGCCGCCCGCCCGGCGGGCGTCACCCGCGGCTCGAACGAGCGCAGATCGTAGGGCTCACCCTCGCGCACGAGCTCGACCGGCAGCGCCGCGGACAGCGCCGACCCGGCGTACCCCCCGCCCGAGAAGCTCGACGGCCCGCCCACCATGATCAAGCCGCCGCCCGCGCGCACGTAGGCGGCGAGCGCGGGCAGGTACGGCTCGAGCTTGTAGTCGACGGCGTCGATGTCCTGCAGCATGACGGCGTCGAAGCTCGGCAAATGCTGGGTGAACAGCGCATCGACGGGGAACGGGATCAGCGAGAGCTCGGTGGCGTCGTCGGCCACGTTGGGGTCGTCCCCGTTGGTCCGCAGGATGAAGAACGCGACCAGGTCGATGGCCTCGTCGCTCTTCAGCCAGTGGCGTAGCTGGCGCACGTCGTAGGTCGGACGCCCCGCGACGTGGAGCAACCGCACGCGCTCCCGCGCCACGTCGAGCGTCAGGAAACGCCGATCGTTCTCGGCGACGCGATCCCCGGCGGGCGCCTCGATCATCACCTCGAGCACGCGTCGGCCCGCCCGCTCGATCATCACCTCCAGATCGAGCGTGTCTTCGCCGCTCGACGGCTTCGCGACCCCGCGCGCGAGCTCGGTCGGTGGACCGCCGCGGGCGTGCTCGCGCACGGCGACGGGAACGGCCGCGCAAGCGAGACCGCCCGCACAACCGACGGTCACGTGCAGGACCAGCGGCTGGTGCGCGACGGCTGCCCCGGCCGAAGCCACCCGGCGCACGCTCGCGTCGCGGAGCGCGTCTTCGGCGACCCGAACCGTGTGGACCGGCACGTGGAGCCCGCCGAGCGCGCGCGACAGCGCGGCCTCGTCCGCACCCTCGGCGGGGCGCGACAAGCGCCCGTCGCTGATCACGAGGACGCTCGCCGGTCGCTCGCCGGGCTCCGCAGCGAGCACGCCGAGCGCCGCCGAGAGGTCGCTCTCCTCGCCGAGCTGTCGCTCGCCGTGCCGCGGATCGTCGAGCGAGAGCGGCTCCAGCCGGTCATCGCCGAAACCGCGGAGCTCGACCCGTGCCTCGGCGAAACGCCGCTTGGCATCCCGGGCGGCGGCGAGCGCGACGGCACGCCGGTCCTTCTTCTCGCTCGGCAATCGCAAGCGGCGCCCCTGATCGACGAGGACGACGACGCGCGGGCCCACGCGGGTCCCGCGTGACGTGACTCGCGCCGGACGGAGCACGGCGCCGAGCACGACGAGCGCGGCGATCACGCCCGTCACCATCGAAACGAGCCGCGGCTGGCGCGACCGCCGGAGCTCGAGCACGAGAAAGCCGACCCAGGCGAGGACCACGACGATCGCGACCCCGGCCAAAAGCGGCGACACCCCCTCCGCACTCGACCAGGTCTCCACGGCGTGACTCGTCGGCGGCCGCTACGGGGCGCCGCCCCGCCGCTGCAAGAGGAACGGAGCGTGCACGACGTCGTCCTTGTAGTCGGAGCAAAGCACGTACATGGCGATGTTCACCGCGAACCGGATCGCTCGCTCACGCTGCTCCGAACCGCCGGGCTCCACCGGCAACGCGAAGCTGCCGCCGGTGTGCGACAGCGCGCCGAGCAGATCGTGCGCCAAAAACAGAACTTGAGCGTTCCTGCCGCGCACGACCGCGTCGACGTGCGGCGGGCCGAGCAAGCGTCCCACCGGCCGCTCGACGAGGTAGAAGGTCTTGAACACCACGTGCGACGGGGGCAGCCGCACCGGCGGAGACTCCGGCACCACGCGCGCGAGCTCACGGCGCACGGAGCGACCGAACGCGCCCCCCGCCGGATCGGCGTCGTCGACGACCAGCGTGCCCCCGAGCCGCAGGAAGCGCAGCAAGCCGCGCGTTTCGGCGACCGAGAGCGTGCCGACGTCCTCGCTCCCGCACCAAACGGCAAACGGCTCCGCCAGGAGCGCGCCGCGATCGGCGGGGATCGGCGGGCCGAGCAGGCCGGCCGGCGCGCTCGTCCTTCGCGCGAGCTCGGCTCCCCAGCGGGCAGCGCCGCTCGCGCGCTCGCCGAACGCGCTGGTTTTCCCGGCCGTGAGCAGGCGAGCGCGGAACGCACCCGCTTCGCCGAAGGCGGCGGCGACCCGAACCGGCGCCGCGACCGCGAGCAGTGTTCCGAGCGCCGCGCGGCGCGTGAGCCCACGCGTCATTTGAGATCCTCCACGCGCCAAACCCCGCCTTCGCGTTTCAGAGAGACGAAGTGCCCGCCCGGCAGCTCGACGTCCGCACGGTCACCGTTCACCCGAACGTCGAGCGCCCGCGGATCCTCGAGCCCGCGCACGAGCGCTCTCACGTCGCCTTCCATCGCACTCCTCGAGTCTTGACTGAGCACGCGGAGCAGCGCCACGTAGCTCCGGCGCGAGAGCGCGCGCCGGAGCCCTTCGAGAGCCGCGGCGGGCGTCCGCGCCGCGCTCGGCAACGTCGCCGCCGCGTCGACTCGAAATCGGTCGGCCTCCAGGCTGAGCTCGACCTCGGTCCCGTCGGCCAGGGGCACGGTCGCCTGGCCCTCGACACGCGCGCCCGGTTTCGCGAGCGCCTTGCCCTGCTGAGAGAGCTCCCGACGAGAATCGGCGACCAGGCGACGGACTCCGTCACGGCCGATACTCCTCCGAGCGTCGCGGGTGAGGAGCGAGTAGATGCCGTCGGAATCCCCCCGCACGGCCGCCTCCGCGTAGGCGCGGGCGGCCTGCCGCGGGTCCGGGAGCGCCGGCCTTCCGCAGCCCGGAAGAACGGCGAGAAGCGCCCAGACAGGGACGGCCAGCGAGCAGGTGCGTCGCATGGTCGCCGAGAGCTAGCTAAAGCTCGCCCACTTGGCTACCTTTTGCGTCCAATGACAGCGGAAGACGGGCTCCCGGGTGCTCCGGACGCTCGCGGGACGCCCCGCGCCAAGCTCGGCTGGCTCGCGCTCGCGACGTTCGCGGCGGCATGCAGCGCACCGCCACCGCGCGCCGCGAACCCCACCCGTCCCCTCGACGAGCGGCGCGCCATCGAGATCATCCTGCAGGCATTCCAAGACGAGCGCGACCTCCCGGTGCGCGGCAAGCCCGTCGCTCTCGCGCCGGGGAAGCAGCTCGAGGTCGACGTGGCCGCACAGGGAAGAAAGTACGGCGTCGCCTACGTCACGGTGAACGAGCGTCACGCCCTCGGCCCCTCGCTGGCCGCACGCGACCCCGGAATGGGCGACGCGCTGCAGCTCGTGAGCGGTATCGGCGAGGACGGCGACGCACGGGTGCTCGTGCTGCAAGATGCCGACTACCTCTACGACGACCAGGTTGGTGAGGAGCACCAGGAGACGACGGTGACCGCCGAGCTCAAGCTTCGTCGCGACGTGCGCGACTTTCTGGTCCGTGCCCACGCCGAGAAGTGGCCATGAGCGAGGCACCGGCACCGGCGCCGCTACCGATCGAACGTGACGAGCGTCGGGCGCGCCTCTTGATCGTCATCGGGGCCGCTCTCACGCTGTTCGGCATCGTGCTCGCCTTGAACGACGACGAGCTCGCGCGCTTCGTGACGGTCGCCGGCATCGTCGTCTCCTTCGTCGCTCTCCACCGCTTCGGGCGGCTCGGGCCGAGCTCCGGCTGAAGGGAGCGCGCTCAGGTCTCGCTGCGGAGCAGGACGACGGCCACGCCCGGTCCAAGCTCCGGCACGCCGATCGCGGCCAGGCCGAACGAGCGGCCGGTGAGCTCGAGCTCCGTCGTGAACGGCTGGCCCGCTTTCGCCTTGGCAGGAAGGTCGAGCTCGCGCACTGCGTTGGCGTTGACGTCCGGTGACACCGGCGCCCCGAACACGTCACGACCGACGGCCACGTAGACGTAGAGGAGCGGAACCTTCGCACCCTTCTCGGCCGCGGCGCGGGCGGCGCTTCGCGCTGCGTTCTCCAGTCGGTACGCATAGGCGGACCACGACCACCCGCTCACGTAGAGCGCCCGTGCCTGGCCCACGGCGCCGATCGGCGCGCCCACCACGCGCTGACCGTCGGGCTTTCCCCGCACTTCAGCCGCCTCGGCCATCATCCCGCGCGTTTCGACCACAGGGCCGCCGAGTGCGCGGCGAAGGTCGGGAAACGCGGCGAGGAGGTCCTTGCCGACCAGGCGATCCTGTTCGCCGTCGCTGCGAACGACGACTCCGGACGGGGCCACGAGGGCAAAGAACGTCGATTTGGCGACCCGAAGGTCCTGAACCCGGCTGCGCGCCTTGTTCAGGGCCTCCCGCGCGTCGCGCGCGTCGAGCTCGGCGAGGGGGCCGGCCGGGAGGAGCTTCTCGAGCTCCTGCGCGCCGAGCGGCATTCCCATTTTGAGCTCCCGCACGTCCTCGGCCGACGCCCGCGCGAGCTCGGTGACGGTGCGGCTGGCGAGCTGGCTGCTTTCCTTCCCCGAGGGCTTGCAAGCGAGGAAGAGAGTCAAAAGTCCGACCAAGCAGAGCAAGGGAGCGGCCAGTCCTCGGCCGGGACGAGCGCCAAGCCCCCGCGAAAGCGCCAATAAGGCACTCCGGTGACGCGCCTCGCGTCGACGAAACAGACCCGAAATGCGACGGAGGGCAACCTGAAGGCTGTAGGCGTGTTCGCTGGGCATGATTAACCGCCACCGTTTTTGGTGCGTAGACGCATGGTGAGGAGACACAGGAAGGACGTGCGGAGTTCGATGGGATGTCGTCGAAAGTGAGTGCGGGGCCGAGTCGTCGTCGACCAAACGGTGTAAGAAGACTCTGGGGCGTGGCTTGAAGGGTCGGCGTCCTCATGATAGACGTAACAGTGGAAAATTGCGGAAACTGTCCCATTTCTTCGGAGTGAGCCTCTGAGCCCGAGTTCCTATCCCCCACCCCTCGAGGGTAGCCGACCCCCAGCGCTGTCGATGCCGCACTCCGGCGTCGGCTCGGGCCGGGACTCGTACCTCGCCCTCCAGGGTCTGGTGACGGCGGACGAGCTCAGCGTCGTGTTCCAGCCCATCGTCAGCATGGAGGACGGCGAGCTCTTTGCGTACGAGGCCCTCGCTCGCTGCGCCCGCGCCAAGCTGAAGAGCCCGCCGGTGCTGTTCGAGCGCGCCGTCAGCGCGGGTTGTGTGGGGCGGCTCGGCCGTATGGTGCGCGAGATCGCGATCCCGCTCGCAGCGGGGAAGCCCCTGTTCCTGAACGTTCACCCGCAGGAGCTCCAGGAGCCTTGGCTCATTCGGCCCGACGATCCGATCTACGCCCACGACGACGAGATTTTCCTCGAGATCACCGAGTCGGTCCCGCTCACGCACTTCGAGCTCTGCCGCCACGTGCTGAAGGAAGTGCGCGTTCGCGGCGGGGTTCACCTGGTGGTCGACGATCTCGGCGCCGGTTACTCGAACTTGAAGCGCATCATCGATCTCGAACCGCGGGTGGTGAAGCTCGACCGCGAGCTCATCGTCAACGTGCACCAGAGCTCGCGGCAGCAACGGTTGGTCGCGAGCGTCGTGCGCCTGTGCACCGATCTGAACGCGCTCGTGGTCGCCGAGGGGATCGAGACGAACGACGAGTTCAGCGCGCTCTGCGATACGGGCGTGCACTACGGCCAGGGCTTCCTCTTCGCGAAACCCGAGTACCCCCTGCCCGCCGTCAGCTGGCCGGCGCGCGCCCACGCCCCCTAGGCGTCAGCTCGCGCCGACTGCGGCGAGCACGTTGTCCACGTGCCCGTCGACTTTGACGCCGTAGAAGGCGCGCTTCACGACGCCCTTCGCATCGACGACGAAGGTGCTGCGGACGATGCCCATGTATTCTCGGCCGTAGTTCTTCTTCAGCGCCCAGGTGCCGTACGCCTTGGCGAGCACCTTGTCCGGATCCGCGAGCAGCGTGAACGGGAGGCCGTACTTGCCGGCGAACTTCGCGTGGCTCGCCTCGGAGTCGGGGCTGACGCCGATGATCCTCGCGCCGAGCTTGCCGAACGAGCGTCCCGCGTCACGAAACCCGCACGCTTCGCGCGTGCAGCCGGAGGTGTCGTCCTTCGGATAGAAATAGAGAACATAGGGCGCTCCGCGTAGCGCGTCCGAGCTCAGCGTCTTCCCCGCCTGGTCCTTGAGCTCGAAGCGTGGCGCGGGGCTGCCTGCGGTGAGGCGCCCACTGCTCGCTTCGGCTTTCGCGCCGGCGCGCGACGCCTTCGCGGCGGGTGCCTTCGGCTTGGCGGGCACTGGAGCCTTTTTCGCCTTTTTCTTCGGCGCCGCCTTGGCCTTCGTCGCGACCTTCTTCGCCGCGGGCCGCGCGCCTGCCTTCGCCTTCGCCACTTTTTTCGCCTTCGTCGATTTCGTCGCTTTCGCCATCGATTCGTCCCCGAGTGAGGCCCGGAGAGTATCGAAAGTCCGCGCGCTTGTCGCCTCGGCTCTTTCGACTAGAGTCGTGACGCTCGACCCTCGCACCAAAAGAAAAAGCCCATGCTGGACCTTCCCGACAACGGCCTCTACCGCACCACTCAGCCCATGCCGGGCCACGAAGACACGTTCCCGGCCAACGTGCTCGTCTACGTTGGGGAGTCGAACAATGGGGGCGGTAAGTTCGTCGTGCGCCCGGGTAGCAATCGCCGAAACCGTTGGTTTTGGGGCGACCCCACGACGCCGCTCCGCTCGCCGACCTGGGCCCGGACGCTGAAGCAGCTCCCGTCGGAAGGCTTCTACACCCTGCCCGACACGCTGGAGTTCGAGGGCGGCGGCCGCTGGCTGAAGAACGCGGTGGTCGAGCTCGGCTACGACGAACAGGGTCGCGCCATCGTCTTCGTCGGTCAGTGGCGGGAAGACGGCACCGAGAACGTCCTCTACTTCAGCCAGCGCGGCATGATCGTGGACGACAAGATCCTCGCCCGCCTCACGTGGGCACCGATCCTGCCGATCACCGGCGAAATCAAGTAGAGCTACCTCAGAACAAGCGCGCGGGTGGGTGCCGCCCGACGGCGCCGCACCCGCGCGACGGAGCGGCTATTTCGCGGCGGCCAGGTTCTTGGCGACGAAATCCCAATTGAGGAGCTTGTCGCAGAACGCCTCGAGGAACGCCTTCCGGTTGTTGCGGTGGTCGATGTAATAGGCGTGCTCCCACACGTCGACGGTGAGGAGCGGCACCTGGCTGGTCGTGAGCGGCGTCTCCGCGTTCGGCGTGCTGATGATCGCGCCCTTGGTTCCGTCGCGGACGATCCACGCCCAGCCCGATCCGAAGCGTCCGAGCCCGGCAGCGACGAGATCGGCACGCACCTTGTCCCATCCACCCATGCCGGCGATGAGATCGCCGACGTCACCGGACGGCGGGGCGCCGCCACCGTTCGGCTTCATGCTCTCCCAGAAGAACGTGTGGTTGTAGACCTGGGCGGCGTTGTTGAAGACGCCGGCGGAGCTCGTCCGGACCACCTCGACCAGACTCTTCTGAGCCTCGGGCTTGCCCTCGAGCAGGCCCTTCAGGTTCGTCATGTACGTCTTGTGGTGCTTCTCGTAGTGGTAATCGAACGTCTCGCGGCTCATCACCGGCTCGAGGGCGTCCTTCGGGTACGGAAGCGGGGGGACCTCGAAATCCATGGGGGAAAACTCCTTGTTTGGGGGCGCGCCGCGGGCGGGCCGGTCGACCCGAACGTCCGTGGCACCGGGAATGTCGAGGCAGCGACCCGAGTTGTCAACCACGACCACGGCCGCGCGCCCTTCGCCGTGCTCCGTGGATCACGGCCCTCTCCCGAGCTCTTTCGGGCGGTCCGCGATCGTTCGAGGAACCCGTCGCACGGTGTGCTAGGCATGAGGCCCGCGCGGGGAACCGCGCGGCAAATCGACGAGGTTTCACGTGTCAAAGACAGTCCTGCTCGCCACCGAAAAGCCTTTTTCCCAAGCTGCCCGCAACGAGGTCGTCGCCATCATCGAAGGCGCCGGCTACACGGCGCGCGTGCTCGAAAGCTACAAGGGGAAGGGTCCCCTGCTCGAAGCCGTGGCCGACGTGGACGCGGCCATCGTCCGCAGCGACATCGTCGATCCGGAGGTGCTCGGCGCCGCCAAGAAGCTTGCGATCGTGGTGCGGGCGGGCGCCGGCTACGACAACATCGACTGCGTGGCCGCCAAGGAGAAGGGCGTCGCGGTCATGAACACGCCGGGGCAAAATGCGAATGCCGTCGCCGAGCTCGTCTTCGGGATGATGGTCTACGCCGCGCGCGGCAAGTTCGACGGCAAGACCGGCACCGAGCTCCGTGGGAAAACGCTCGGCCTGCACGCTTTCGGCGCGGTCGGCCGCGCGGTCGCCGCCATCGCCAAGGGCTTCGGCATGCCGGTCTTCGCGTTCGACCCGTTCGTCGATGCGAAGGCATTTCAGGCCGTGGGCGTTGAGCCTGTCGGCTCGGCCGAAGAGCTCTATCGCCGCGCGGAGTACGTCTCCCTGCACGTTCCCGCCACCAAGGAAACCAAGGGCTCGATCGGCAAGAAGCTCCTCTCGCTCATGCCGAAGGGCGGAACGCTGGTCAACACCGCCCGCAAAGAGGTCATCAACGAGGCGGAGCTCCTCGAGGTCTTCGCCGAGCGCGCCGACATTCGGTACCTCACCGACATCCCGCCAAGCGACGCCACGCTCGCGACGCTGAAAGAGAAGTACGGCGCTCGCTTCTACGCGACCCCGAACAAGATGGGCGCGCAGACCGAGGAAGCGAACGTCAACGCGGGCCTGGCGGCCGCGCGGCAGATCATCGGCTTCTTCGAACGCGGCGAGCGTCAGTTCGTCGTGAACCCGTAGCGCGAGCCACGAGGGCACTCCGTGGCGCTCGCTCGCCCGCGTTCGCCGTCGCCGCTCGGCGTGCTGCTCGAGGGCGCGCGTGACGTGAGCGCCCGTGCGGGGGGCGTTGCCATCGATCGCGAGACCTTTCGTCGCGCGGTCGGCCCGAAGATCGCGGCCCGGGCCGAGCCGGGGCGCGTGCGCGGCGGCGTGCTCACGCTGCACGTCGCCTCCTCCGCCTGGGCCCAGGAGCTGACCTTCTTCAGCGCGACGCTCGTCGCACGGCTCAGGGAGGTCGGGCTGAAGGTCGACTCGGTCCGCTTCCGGGTGCGCCCCTCCGCCGGCCAGGGCGCCCTACCCCGCGCCGAACGAGCCGCCCCGCGCGCCGCGTTGCCCGAGGACCTTCGCCGGCGGCTCGCACACGTCGAGGACCCCGCACTCCGGGCCGCCATCGCCGAAGCCGCCTCCCTTTCGCTCGGGCGGCCCGCGCTCAGCTCAAGACCACGCGCTCCAGGCCCTCGAGGCGCTGCAGCACGAAACGATCCGCGGGCCGCAGGGACGCAGCGTTCGCCTGCAGTGCCCCGACGTAGGCCCTGAGCGCGGTCACGTTCATGCCACGCGCGCGGCGCACGACATCGTAGAGCTTGTCGACGATCGGCGCGGGCATGACTCTGCCCAGCGTCGCGTAGAGCTCCACCGTGTAGTCGAGCCAGCTTGCCCGCCCGGTGGCGCCCGCGATCCGCACCGCGTACGTCGCCGCTTGCTCGGCCGTGCCCAGGTCGACCGGACGCCCTTCACGCACTTCCTTCAGCACGTTCTGCAGCACGCCCGACAGGATGCGCTCGGCCTCGTCGCCCCGTTCCAGCGCGAGCACCTTGTCCGCGACCGAACCGAGGACCTGGAAAACGTCACCGATGTGCGTGGTGTCCTCGTTGCTGGGTGCGGGCGTCGGCAGCGCCGCGCCATGCAGGGTCTCGGCGGTCAGCCGATCCGGTGCGCTCGGAACGGAATCCCGAACCACGCTCTTCAACGTAAACTCTCGCTGGCCGACCTGCAGTCGGTCGCCTTCCTGAAGGCGACGGGTCTCCCGCACTCGCTCGCTGTTCACGTAGATGCCGTTCACACTGCCGAGGTCGTGCACGGTCACGGTGTCGTCGGTCACGGTGAGCTCGGCGTGCCGGCGCGACACCATGTTGTCCTCGAGGACGATATGGCACCCCGAGCTTCGTCCGATGAACACCTGACCACGGCGCAGCTCGATGCTCGGCCCGTCGTGCTCGAGCCAGAACCGGCGAGGTACACCGGGGATGGACGCGCGAGGGCTGCTCTTCATCTCGTCGCCATCAGTCTGTAAGAATAGCCGGGGCGGGCGGCCACGGTCGAGAAAACGTGGAGATCCGCCGCTTTCAGCCGATCGAACGCTCGAGGCCCTCGAGCCGATTGACCAGGAATCGCTCCGCCGGGCCGAGCTCTCCGCCGCGTGTGCGCAGCGTCTCGAGGTACCGGCGGAGCTCGCTCCGGCTCGATAGCTTGACCTTTCGGGTCACCGCGTAGAGCTCGTCGACGATGGCGGTAGGACAGGGTCGGGCAAGCGCGCCGTAGATCCGAAAAACGACGTCGATGCGGCGCGCATTGCCGGTGAGCGCCGCAATGCGAAGCGAGTACTCGGCCGCGCGCTCGACGACGATCGAATCCAGGCGTCGGCCGCTATCGGCGTCGGCCGCCAGCTGATCGAGTTGGGGGCCGAGAAGTCGTTCCGCCTCGTCGCCACGCCCCAGGGCCAACGCCTTCTCGGTCAGCATCCCGATCAGCCCGAAAGCGGGCAGCCGCTGAGTGGGGTGCTGCACCAGGGTGTCGGATGGAAGGTCACGGCGAAGAGCAAGCGTCATTTCGCTCTTGCCGATCACGAGCTCGTCACCCAGCACGAGCAGCCGCTGGCCGGTCACCCGCTCGCCGTTGACGGTAACGCCGTTC
>Ga0315910_10003189_pt1 | contig 14081 bp, 12 predicted proteins | sample EdamamesoilMG_FD_204470 | JGI IMG/M metagenome (GOLD analysis project Ga0315910, IMG submission 204470) | Garden soil microbial communities collected in Santa Monica, California, United States - Edamame soil | ecosystem: Environmental > Terrestrial > Soil > Garden | place: USA: California...
TGTGAGCCGTACGCCATTTGACCAGTATAATTGCGTAAGGCCTCCTGTTCCTGTTTCTGATGTGATCAAAGTATCAACTACGGCACCAGATGGGTCCCTGACATAGTCCGGGTACTGAAAGCTGAAATTCACATCGGTGAAAGGCATCAAACCAGCACTCGTCGTCCATTTGTTGACCTTGACAGGGAATGCCATTACAATATAGTTAAGGTTACCACCCACATTTTTCTCGTTGGTCGTATCACCCCTGATGGTAAGAGATTCAGTAACAAGCCCCACTTCAAAAACCGTAAACCGGTTAAAAACCAGCAAGGCAGGGTTCTGATTGTTCAAGTACCATTCATGCGGCTGACTTACGCCTATTGCATTGCCTTGATTATGTATAAGCGCATTTCCATACCGGTCGCCAATTCCATACGTCGTAAAAGGAGATCTAGCTGCCTGACCCCACACATTTGCTGCAGAAATCACAACAGCAATTGCCAAAAACCACTTTTTATCAACCGCCATTATAGTTCAAAATGCTGTTTAATCCGCTGAGCACCAGTTCAGGGACCGCAAATATGGGCCCTTTCAGTTTGTTTTCAAAAAAACGGGCATCACCGCCACACAAAATCACCCGCAAACCCTCAAATTCCTCCTGATATCGCCTGATTGTACCGTTCATTTCTTCGACCACTCCATTAATAACTCCGCTTTGGATACAGGTTTCTGTACTGTCCCCAATCAGCATTACATTTTTCAGGGGACTTACCAGTGGCAATTTTGAGGTAAAAGTGTGCACGGCCTGAAAACGCATCATCATGCCGGGAGATATCGCACCCCCCAGAAATTCTCCGTGTCGATTTATAAAATCATACGTAATACAAGTACCCGCATCAATCACCAGGCAAGGTTCTGCCGGAAATTTTTGCCGGGCGCCACATACCCCCGCAATCCGATCAACCCCTAAAGTTTCAGGGGTGGCATATTTTATTCTTATGGGTAATGGTAACTCTGAATTCAAAATAATCTTTCTACTAACATGCGTGGCCCACGTAACGACTTCATGCGCATCTTTGGCGACTGTACTAATGATGATGCTCTCGGCGGAATAGTTTTGAAGGAAACCTTTCAATTCTTCAGCGGTGGAAAAGCTATACTGCTTCTCCAATTGATGCTGGTCAAAAATACCTACCTTGGCAGATGAGTTTCCGTAGTCAACTACTATGTTCATTTTGTTTTAGTGTTGTAGGACGTTAATCGTTAGTGGCCTTCGTTATCCGTTGGGCTGAGCGTTATTACAACGTATAAATTTTGTCGGTGCAGTCGTGCAAATTATGGAATCAAAGAACAAGTTTAAAGTGATCGGTTTGATGTCTGGCACTTCCATGGATGGTCTGGACATTGCTTACTGTCATTTCTCGAAAAATGATAAAGTATGGAAATATTCCATAAAAAAAGCGATAACACTGAAATATCCGGCTTCGTGGATCGAAAAACTATCGACAGCTCAGAGCCTTGGCAGCGAGGCGTTGGTTGAGCTGGATATAGCGTATGGAAGATTTCTGGGAAAAGCCTGTGCTGCATTTGTTAAACAGAATAAACTAAAAGTCGACTTTATAGCCTCACACGGTCATACCATTTTTCATCAGCCAAAGAAAGGATTTACCTATCAGCTCGGAAACGGAAATGCACTTTTTGCCGAATGTGGTATTCCCCTGATTTGCGATTTCAGAAGCCTCGATGTGATACGGGGAGGAGAAGGCGCACCACTCGTCCCCGTTGGTGATAGATTTCTTTTCGGGGAGTATGATGTTTGTTTAAACCTCGGGGGTATTGCCAATCTGTCGATGGACATAAAAGGTAAAAGAGTTGCCTTCGATGTGAGCTTTTGTAATATGGGTTTGAACTACCTGATGGCAAAAACGGGAAAGGAGTTTGATGAAGATGGCGCCTTGTCATCTACTGGCAAAGAACATTTGGGTATGTTAAAGGAACTCAATAAGGTATACAACACGCTGCGCAAAAGAAGACCCTCATTAGGGCGTGAAATATTTGAAAGTCGCATCAAGCCTATTTTGGACACGACGGGCATACGTTTAAAGGACAAGCTGTATACCTATACGAGTTCGTGCGTAAAAGAAATTGCTCAGGCGATACTCAGCTCCAAAAAAAATGGAAAGGTTCTCTGCACGGGTGGAGGTGCTTTTAATTCGTTTTTTATTTCCCGGCTGCTCGATTATTGCGGTGATGATGCAACGTTGATTATTCCTGAAGAAGCCATCATAAAATTTAAGGAGGCCATGGTATTTGCTTTCCTGGGAGTTTTACGGGTAAGGGGTGAAGTAAATTGTCTTCAAAGCGTTACCGGAGCCAGGAAAGATTCTTCTACAGGAATACTCATTGGTTTCCGTCGGATTTAATTGATCAGCGGTTGCCGAAATTGCTTATCAGAAGTGAATCAATCACATTGCTCCCGTCAGATGTTCGATAAACAGGTAGGCCGCTGCGCCAGCAAAATAACCCATGATAGCGACAATACTTATCTTTTTTACATACCAGATAAAGTCAACTTTTTCCATACCCATTACGGCGACACCTGCTGCTGAACCAATGATAAGAATACTTCCGCCTGTTCCGGCACAATAAGCGAGGTACTCCCAGATCAGATGATCCTGAGGGTATACATCCATACTATACATCCCCATGCTGGCAGCAACAAGCGGCACGTTGTCAACTACGGCTGAAAGCAATCCGATCAGGGTAATAATAATGCGATTGTCACCCAACGTATGGGCCAGATACTCGGCAAAATTGTGCAGCGTCAACATTGACTCCAGCGCGCCTACCGCCAGTAATATTCCAAGGAAGAACAAAACACTGGGTACATCAATTCGGGAAAGCGCACCGGCGGCGGTATAATTCTTTTTTACCGCTTCGTCCAACTCAGGATGTATGAGTTCAGAGACCACCCACAAAATTCCAAGACCTCCGAGCATACCCAGATAAGGTGGCAGATGAGTGAACGTTTTGAAAACGGGCACGGATATCAGGGCACCAACGCCGAGAATTAACATGAGCATACCGCCGCCAACACTTTCTCCTTTATCTTTCAGGTCACTTTCATTGATCTCACCCAGTTCTCCCTTAAGTGTGAAGCTGAGGTAAATGAGCGGAGTGAGCATGCAGACTACGCTTGGCAAAAACATCACCTTGATAATTCCTGCGGTGGAAATTTGTCCACCGATCCACAACATGGTTGTCGTTACGTCTCCGATCGGTGTCCACGCTCCCCCAGCGTTTGCCGCGATAACGACCATACCAGCAAAGAACAGGCGCATATCCTTATTCGGTATAAGTTTTCGAATAAGGGAAACCATCACGATAGACGTAGTGAGGTTATCTAACACAGAGGAAAGAAAAAAGGTTACCCAACAGATAATCCACAAAAGGTTTTTCGCATTTTTTGTTGTAATCCGGTCAGTGATAAATCGGAAACCGTGATGAGCGTCCACCAGTTCAACAATGGTCATGGCGCCCATTAAAAAGAAAAGTATTTCAGAAATACTGGCCAGGTGATGTGACAGTTCGGAAACGACAAAGTGCCGAAAGATTTCATTCTGGCTTAAGGCTGGAAATTTCTCACCAAGTTCAAGTTTTAATATCTCCAGAAACCGGGCGAAATGAGAACTGTTCAGCAATGATTCAGTCGGACTTGAAAGTGCAAACAACGTCCAGCACAAAACCCCGGCAAGAATAGCAGAGGCAGTCTTATTGATTTTTAAGGGATGTTCAAGAGCGATACATAAGTAGCCGATAACAAAGACTACAATAATAATTGCTTCCATAGGTAAGGGTTGTCCCTTAAAGATGGATAATTTTTATACGAGAATAATTAAGGGCCGTCTTAAATATTCAATGGAAATCAGGGATGAACCGCCAGGTATGGGTAAATGAGGAGATAAACAATGGCTCCCGCAAAATACCCCAGCGCGGCCAGGAGTGAAATACGTTTCAGGTACCAGATAAAGTCTATTTTTTCCATACCCATTACCGCAACACCGGCGGCAGAACCAATGATCAGGATACTCCCCCCTGTACCTGCACAATAGGCCAGATATTCCCAAATCATATGGTCGGCATGATAGGTCTCCAGACTGTACATTCCCATGCTGGCAGCGACGAGTGGTACATTGTCGACGATGGCGGATAATAAACCGATAAGGGTGATGATGATCCGGTTGTCGCCCAATGTTCTATCGAGATAGGCAGAAAAATTATGAAGAATCTCCATGGACTCCAATGCGCCAACGGCAAGCAGGATACCCAAAAAGAACAAAACACTTGGTACATCAATTCGCGAGAGCGCTCCGGCAGCCGTATAAGGTTTCTTTTCCGACTCATCCATATCCGGGTTTATTAACTCAGAGGCTACCCAAAGCACTCCTAATGCCAGCAACATGCCCAGGAAGGGAGGTAAGTGTGTAACTGTTTTGAAAACGGGAACTGAAATCAATCCGGCTATTCCCAGGAACAGCATGAGTTTGGATCCTTTTACCTTTTTGTGAGGATGTCCGCCATGAGGGTGACTTTCATCCTTGTTGTGATCGTGACTTCCTGCATGACCCAACTCACCCTTTAACGTGAACTGCAGGTAGATCAAGGGAATCACCATACATACGATGCTGGGCAACAGAAGTGTTTTAATAATATTTACCGAAGTTATCTGTCCACCGATCCAGAGCATCGTCGTTGTAACGTCACCAATGGGCGACCATGCGCCACCGGCATTTGCCGCAATAACGATCATTCCGGAAAAAAACAATCTCATGTTTTTATTTGGAACCAATTTCCTCACCAGCGAAACCATTACAATGGATGTGGTCAGGTTATCCAGTAGTGCTGATAAAAAAAATGTTACCCAGCATACTACCCAAAGTAGTGTCTTTGGATTTTTGGTGGTGATACGATCCGTAATAACGCTAAACCCCTGGTACGCATCAACAAGTTCAACGATTGTCATGGCACCCATCAGGAAAAACAATATTCCTGCGATCCCGCTTAAATGTTCAGATAATTGTTCACCAATATGTTCAATGGACTCAGGCACAAAAAGTGCATAAAGGGTCCAGCAAATAACTCCCGTTAGGATTGCAGAAGCCGACTTGTTTATTCTTACGGGATGCTCAAGGGCTATCAACAGGTAACCAATGACAAAAATGACGATGACAATTATCTCCATGGTTCAGGGGTTGCCCTGAAAGATGAATATTTTTTGGTTTTTTAGAAAGGTAAAGGACTATTTTTTACCAGTCTTTCTATGAAATATGACATTTCGAACATGGCCGGGACACCGCGCATCAATTTGCAGGGTTATTCTGAAAACTACTTCAATCCGAAGAGGCCCTCATTTAGTGCATTCAATGCTTTCTCCTTATACTGTTTCTCTATTAATACGGAGACATTGTTCGTACTTCCTCCGCAGGAAACCATACGCACAGGAATTTCTGACAAGGAATCAAATATTTTTTTCAACACTCCTTTTTGTTCGGTGATCTTCTGACCCACGATACAAATGATGGTTTGATCTTTGTCCACGACAATGTTTCCGAATTTTTTAAGCTCTGTTTCAATGGAAGGAAGCTGTGCATTGTTGTCGATCGTCAGCGATACTGCCACTTCCGACGTAGTGATCATATCAATGGATGTTTTGTGGTTTTCAAAAACTTCGAAAACCCGGCGCAAAAAGCCATAAGCCATAAGCATCCGTGAGGACCGGATATTGATGGCGGTAATGCCATCTTTTGCAGCAATAGCCTTGAACGATCCTTCAGTTCCCTTACTAGTAATAATCGTACCTGGCGCTTTTTCATCCATGGTGTTTTTTAACCGCACCGGTACATTGTATTTCTGTGCCGGAACGATTGTGGAGGGATGCAGAATTTTGGCGCCAAAGTACGCAAGCTCTGAGGCCTCGTCGAAGGTAAGCTCGGAGATCGGTACGGTCTTTTTCACGATCCGTGGATCATTATTGTGCATACCATCAATATCCGTCCAGATCTGAATTTCTTCAGCACGGATCGCGGCCCCTATAAGAGATGCGGTATAATCACTTCCCCCCCGCTTAAGATTATCTATTTCATTGCGGTTGTTGCGGCAAATATATCCTTGTGTAATGATGATGTCGATTGTGTTCAGCGAACTTACCAAAGGCTTCAGACGCTCTGAAATTTTCTCCAGTTCCGGCTCATCATTTTCATCAATAGACATAAAATAGAGTGCAGGCAGCAACCGGGTATTGATCTTTCGTTCCTGAAGGTGTTGGTAAAACAGTTCGGTAGAGATGAGTTCACCCTGAGCCAGCAATTCACGATAGCTCTTATTGTCGAACTGTCCCGCAGCCAACATCCGTATGAATATAAAAAAGCGGCTGACGATTTCCTGTCCGATAGCCTGGAATGAATCGCTGGTGAACAGCTCCTTAACAAAAGCCTGATAATGTTTTTCAAGTCCTACTATTTCATCTTCGGCTTTTGCCTTCTGACCCGCAGTAAGGTGATCTCCAATGGCTACCAGGGTATTCGTGGTTCCGGATAAGGCAGAAAGGACAACTATCTTTTTACCGGGAGTGCCTAACACGAGTTCGGCAATTTTTCTCATACGCTCCGGTTTCCCGACTGATGTTCCTCCGAATTTCAATACGATCATAGCTTCGCTGGTTTATAAGCGCGCAAATATAAGTATCGCAAAAAATAAATAATATCTCTGCTTCACCTTTTCTCGCGATACTTCAGCGCCAGACACAGCACAAACTAAAGTATGTTAGCACGAACGCGGCGTTATTGATGACCAGGGAGGACCTTTCGTGGCTTCCGGCACCTCGAAACATAGTGGTTTGAATGGGCAGTGAAACGGGTTACTACATTACTGCCGAAGTTGCGAACAGATGACCCGGACGTCAGACATTCATCAACTTACAAAGAGCTCTATGCGCGACAGAATCAATATCGTATAACGAGTCAAGGATAGTAAAATGATTTAAGTCAGGGATTTCCATAAGAGTAATAGCGCCGGAAGTATTCTGCCAGGACGTATACAATTCTTCGCTTTGGCTTTTGAACTCATCTGTTTCCGTCTTACCCACGACAATTGTCAAGGGACAGGATTCAAATGGAGGCAGTAGGGCGGGACTGTTTTTAGTAGCCATCGCGCGATCCATGTGAAGCACTTCATTGATACGGGAAAGTTGAATCGGGATCAGATTAAACACACCACTTATGGAGCAAATTCCTTTGATCAGGTTTTGATTGCCTTGTATTCCGTCCGCGGTCATTAACATTGCCGCAAGGTGTCCTCCTGCGCTATGGCCGGCAATGTAGATTTCTTCAGGGTCACCATTTAACTGAGTCAGATTATTTGACAACCAGTAAATAGCCTGGCGGCAGGATGTTACAATCTGATCCATGGAATATGCCGGAGCCAGGGGATAATTTATTAGTACGGTTGTTATGCCATACCGGGAGAAAGCTCCGCCGATAAAATGAAATGACGATTTATCAAACATTTGCCAGTAGCCGCCATGAATAAATACCAGCGTTTTGGAGTGAGGATGAGGCGAAGGAAAAACATCCAATGTCTCACGTTGTAAAATTCCATACGGGATGTCTTTCAAAACACGATACTTTTCTTCAGCCGATCTGCTGAGAGTTTCCCAACCCGACAGAGAAGTTTCAAAATCAGGAACATGGTAGCGGTTGTTGTATTGCAGGTCCAGTTGCTCCTGACTGTACTGTTTGTAGATAATCATGAAAACATTACTCCGCGTCTCCTTTAGTTGCCTTGCTCAAGGCAACTAAAAACTATTTTGTAAAATTCAGGGTGCGACTGCCAGGTCTTTCCAGTGACAATCTTACCATCCTTTATCGCTTCATCCGGTGTTATATACCGACCACCGCATGATTCCACTTCAAATTTGACGTGTTCGTAACAGGCAATCTTTTTCTTGTTTACTAATCCGGCTGTTACCAATATCTGTACGCCATGGCAAATTGCGAAAAGGTATTTGTTGGCATCAGAGAAGTCCTTCACGACTTTTATTACTCTTGAATCGTTGCGCAGATACTCCGGTGCCCTTCCACCCGGGATCAGAACAGCTTCGTAGTCGCCAACTTTTATATCGTCAAAGGAGATGTCTGATTCCAGGAAGTAGCCTTGTCTTTCCACATAAGTGTCCCATCCGGGTTCGAAATCGTGCATGACCAGATTCATTCTTTTAATAGAGGGGGCAGCAATAACCGGCAAATATCCGGCTTCCCTTAATCGATGTGAGGCGTAGAGGATTTCAAAACTTTCGCCTGCATCGCCAGTGATGATCAATATTTTTTTAGCTTTTGTCATAACAATAAGATTAGTGCCATCCTGAAGTGAGGAGCTGAATCAGAATAAAGATAGATAAGAATTGAAGGCCACCTAAGAACTTTTATATTTCGATTCCTCTTTTACCCAAAAAAGCCTTTGCGCGATGCAAAGGCTTTTCCAATACCGTCTTTTTCGGGGCTATTTCTCCGGATTCAAAACAATCTGCACGTAGTTCTTCATATCCAGATATTTCGCAGCGGCATCCCTCACCTCTTTGGGAGTTAAGGCCGCTATACGCTGTTCATACGTCAGTACTTCATTGGGGTCGGAACCAACTTCAACACTCTGAAGGAGCTGACGAGCCCAGAAAGCATTTTCTTTAATATTTACTTCATGCTGCTGTTTCCAGGTTTCTTTTACTTTGTTAAGATCTTCAATAGTGGGGCCGTTAGCCTTTATCTTGTTTATCTCAGCAAGTGTAGCTTTAATCAGTTTGTCTACATTCTCCGGACCGCAGGGCAGGGATACACCAACCGAATAACTGTTATAGGGGTTTTTGTTCAGGTTGCCGTACATTCCACCACCATAAATGCCGCTTAATTCTTCCCGGAGTGATTCAATGATCTTAATATTCAATACTTCGGTAAGCGCCTGAAGTCTCAGTTGTTCAGCACCTGAATAGGGTGCTTCCCCATTCCAGAACATCCTTATAAAACTCTTTGGTTCCGTTCCTTTTTTGATTTCCTTTTTAAGGGGTCCTCTTACCGGACGAAGTCCAACATCCTTGAACGTGGATTTTTGGGCTGATGATGGCAGGCTCCCCAGGTACGTTGCCAATAACGGTTTGATAGCGGGTAAGTCGAACTTGCCCACAAAAACAAAAGTAAACCCATTGGCGTTACCAAATCGCTCCGAATAAATTTGTAATGATCGCTCCTCATTTATGGCAGCGAAGCTTTCAGGCTTGGGAAGTTTTGGTGCCCACGGATGATTTTTGTACAGGATGGAAATTACCGAATCCTGAAAAGTAAACTGGGGATCAGCAGCCATGTTTTGATAGAGTGCCTGTTGCTTGGAGACGAAGGACTTAAACAGATCATCGTCTTTTCTTGGTTGTGTAAAATACAGATGTGTAAGTTGAAGCAGGGTCTCTATATCTACCGCGCTGCTCTGTCCACTGAGTGTTTCGGAAATAGGCCCAAGCCGCGGCGATACGTTGGCAACTTTCCCGGCCAGAACTTTTCGTAAATCTACCGGGGAAAATTGAGCAATGCCCATTTGTGTGACAATGGTAGAAGCAAACTCTGCATTGAACCGGTCTTTGGAATCATAAAGATATTGTCCTCCGAACCTTGAGGCACTCATTACCACCTGGTCATTCTTGAAGTCCGTCGGTTTCAAAATTACGCGTACGCCGTTACTTAAGGTAAGGTCAGTCACGCCGAGTTCTTTGTTCTCTTTTTCTGATGTGATTGCGCCCGGTGTTGGTGTCGTGGCCATAATCGTTGTTGCAATGGCTTTTTCTTCATACGCTCCCAGTTCAACCTTGGCGGCATTTTCTGTCATGGCAAGGAGTTCAGCATTCGTTGGTATGCTAAAGTCAGCCTGCGCCGGACCTGTGAGGATAACAAGTTTGTGGTCTGTAGTGGCAGGAATTGTTTTTGCCGCATACTGATTCACTTCCTCCAGCGTCACACCCTCCAGATAGGTTGTATAATATTTGAACTCATTCTCGATTCCAGGTATAGGTTCTTTCTCCAGAAAATTTCGAACGTATTCTTCAACGAAGTCTGACGATTCCGTTTTGTCCCGTTCGTTATACCCGCGTTCAATATTCTTCAGCAGCATTTTCTTGATACGATCAAGTTCGGCAGGTGTAAATCCGAATTTGCGTGCTCTTTCATTTTCCTGAACTAATGCATCTATGGCCGGAGCGACGCCTGCCTTGCCCGGATAGGCATAAGACTGATAGGCTTCATACCCTCGTGCCCAACCACCAATGTTGCTGCCACCAAACACGAAAGGTGGTTCCGCTTTTTGAGTGAGTTCCTGCATACGTTGCCCCAGCATGGATGTAAATAATACACGTACGAGGTATTCCCGGTAATCACCGACGGTAACTTCTTCCTTGGACTTTTTGTATGTGTAGTAGATTTCAACAACATGATTTGTTGCTTCTTTATCGGTCACGACAATTCCTTCTGAACTTTTGCGGCCTGGAACGTCAGGAAGTAACCGCGGTTTTGGCGTGGCAGGGTTCTTCAATTTTTCAAAGTGGGTTTTGATGAGGCCTTCCGCTTCGGCAGGATCAATGTCCCCTACTACCACCACCGCCATCAAGTCGGGCCGGTACCAATCCCGGTAAAAACGCTTGATGACATCATACTTAAAGTTTTTTAGTATATCATCTTTTCCGATCGGAAGGCGTTGTGCATATTTTGAACCTTCAAACATCTTTGGATAAACTACGCGAAACATTCTGTCTTCAGCTCCTTTTCCAAGACGCGATTCTTCCAGCACAACACCGCGCTCTTTGTCAATCTCTGTATGATCAAAGGTGACAGTACTTGCCCAGTCTTCGAGAATTTGAAATCCCTTTTCTATGTTTTCCTTCTTTTCTGTGGGAATGGGTAAAATGTAAACCGTTTCGTCAAAACCGGTGTATGCGTTTAAGTCAGCTCCGAATTCAACACCAATGGATTGCAAAAAAGAAACCAGGTCATTCTTCTTGAAATTCTTTGTCCCATTAAAGGCCATGTGTTCAGTAAAGTGAGCCAGTCCCAGCTGGTCATCATCCTCCAAAATTGATCCGGCATTCACCACCAGCCGCAGCTCAACTTTTTTTTCAGGTTTGACATTTTTCTGAATGTAATAGGTTAGCCCGTTTGAAAGCTTGCCAATTTTAACGTTTGGGTTGACAGGCAGCTTATCCGTTAGGTTCTGCGCTGAAAGTAAACCCGGCACCAGCAGCATGGCGAAAACCGATATCCAGGTTGTCATATTTTTTTTGATGATTTTTTTTGTCATACAACGAAGTATTTATTTTGTTAAAAGTAAATTTATTAAAAGAAGGAATAATGGTAGATTGTAAATTCTATTTCCATTTCTTTTTAACAAGGTTGAGCATTTCAGGATGTATATTATTATTGCCGGCGCAAAGCTCCCCACCAAAAAGATAGTCATCACCACCCTTGAAATCGGTTACTTTGCCACCCGCCTGCTGAACGATGAGCGCTCCGGCGGCTACATCCCACGCATTCAGGTTATATTCAAAATACCCTTCAAGTCGTCCGCACGCTACATAAGCCAGATCAATGGCGGCACTACCAAGTCTGCGTATACCGTGGGTGACCTCCAGAAATTCTTTGATAATATCGAGGTACATCTCTCGTTTGTCAAAATGATAATATGGGAAACCAGTAGCAAGCAGACTTTCCTGTAATGTAGGAACGGCCGAAACGCGAATAATTTTGGTATTACAATACGCGTTCCCGTCCTCAATGGCATGAAAACATTCCTTCCGCACCACATGATAAACAACGCCCAGTATTGTCTTCTTTCCTCGCGTTAAACCAATACTGATAGCATAGATGGGTAAACCATGCAAATAATTTGTCGTACCATCGAGGGGATCAATAATCCAGTTATATTCATGGTTCTCAGACTGTGCCACCGTTCCTTCTTCCGTAATAAACCCAGCCTGGGGTAATACTTTTTGCAGAACAGTAACCAGTCTTCGCTCGGCTTCTTTATCGACATAGGAAACCAGGTTATTGAATCCATCCTTCTGTTCAATACGGCTGAGATCAAAGTTCGAACCTTCCGTGTAGATAAACTCTCCTACCTTCCCGCATACTTCAATGACATTTCGCTCGATATCCTGTAAATTCATGTGTGCGTTTTTAAATCACCCTACCTGCCTTGTATACGATATGGTTGTGACAATCACAGCCATCCAAATCCTCATTTAACGTGCCACTTTTTTCGTTTTTATCCTTACCAGGGTGAATATAATGATCAGTATGGAAACCCATGCACCCGTCCGGGATATTAATTCTCCCTGAAGTGTGTAAGCATTATCTGACTTCGCGGGATTTCCCGTATAAAAGTTAATCACTTCTGCTTTTGTCACTGCGTTATGGTCCAGGCTCAATGAATAGAGAATTGGAAGAACAATACCCAGTAGCCCCAGTAACGTCAGAAACATATTAGTATCCCTTGACTTCAATAACGCCTGATAGAAAATAAGGTTGGTACACAGAATCCAAAGCGTGGCACCTAAATATCCTGTAGCATTGTTCCATCTCGTCCAGTTTGACTTTTGGCTCAGTATATCAGCTAAATAAACAGGATCTGTTTGAATCAGCAAGGTAAGTAACAGATACTCCATCGCTATAAACAATATTACCAGGGCGAACTTATTGAGTTTGTTCAGCGTGAGTACCTGAGCAACCGCATAAAAAGAGAACAGTCCTGAAACAAGAAAAATATACAGCAAAACGGGTGTGTTTAACTCAAACCTATAGAGGATAAGTTCAGACAGCAATCCGATCAGGGAGACTGCTGTTATAAAGTAGAGCCTTTTCGATGACCAGGTGAAATCAAGGAGTGCAAACAAAGGGGCTAATGCGATAAAAATCAATAAAGGAAAGCTTTGCCAGAGAATAGACACCAGTACGAGAAAAATTCCCGACAGGAATAGAATAAACGGTTGTGATCTGGATCGTTGGAGCGCATTCATGAAAACTACTGGGGCTTGCCCGCAACGACAATAACAATTTCTCCCTTTACTTCTTTTGACTGAAAATGAATCAAAACCTGCTCTACGGGACCCGTAAATGTCTCCTCAAACATTTTCGTCAGTTCCCTCGATACCGATGTCACCCGATCTGGTCCAAAGTATTCCTTGAACTGCTCTAACGTTTTTACAAGCCTGAAAGGGGATTCATAAAAAATCATGGTTCGCTCTTCTTCAGCCAGTTTTTTCAGCATCGTTTGTCGACCCTTTTTATGGGGTAGAAACCCCTCGAATACAAATCTGTCTGAAGGTAATCCTGATTTGACCAGTGCCGGAACGAAAGCCGTGGCTCCCGGCAGACAATCCACTACCAGTCCCGCCTGAAGGCAGGCCCGAATAATTAGAAAACCCGGATCCGAAATCCCGGGTGTTCCCGCATCGGAAACCAGCGCCATCACTTCGCCCTTTTCCAATCGTTGAATGAGGTTGGTGACTATTTTATGCTCGTTGAAGTTGTGAAAACTCTGTAAAGGTTTACTGATGTTATGATGTTTTAACAAGAAACCGGAAGTGCGGGTGTCTTCCGCCAGAATAAGATCTACGGATCGCAGCGTTTCCAGTGCCCTTAGGGTAATATCGCCCAGGTTTCCGATCGGAGTAGGTACAATGAACAATGCGGTCTTAGGTTTCATCGGCAGTCCGCTCCATTAGAATCGGGCGTTACGCCAAAGATCAATTTTTTCATACCAGGTTTCCTGGAATTTCTTTTCGCGCACCAGAACATAGTTGTCAGGATCAAATATTGTGCTTGACTTGACAAAACTGAATTTTGCGTCAACGGATGAACTCTTATACACCCAGACTTCGCGATCCGTAAACTTATAGAGCTCGTCGGGTAGTCCGAATAGCATATAGATCATCCCACGATCCGTTTTCCAACCTTCCTTGTAAGAAGTAAAATAGAAGTTGGCCCACTCTACCCTGAGATACTAATTTCGGATAA
>Ga0315910_10003190_pt1 | contig 14079 bp, 9 predicted proteins | sample EdamamesoilMG_FD_204470 | JGI IMG/M metagenome (GOLD analysis project Ga0315910, IMG submission 204470) | Garden soil microbial communities collected in Santa Monica, California, United States - Edamame soil | ecosystem: Environmental > Terrestrial > Soil > Garden | place: USA: California...
TGATCTCCACGCTGACGCAGGAAGCGCAGGAAGCGCGCAGCCTGCGCGACGAGCTGCGGTCGCGCGAGCTCGAGCTCGAGAGGCTCGGATCCGAGCTCGCGAGCAAGAGCGAGCTCATTCACGCCTTGCGGCAGCAGCTCGCCGACGTCGACGGCATCAAGACGACGGCGAAGCAGCGCGACAAGAAGATCTTCGAGCAACAGCACGAGCTCGACCGGAAAAAGCAGGAGCTCGACGAGAAACAGCAGTCGCTCGATCGCGCCCGGAACGAGATCGACTCGCTGCGCGGCGAGCTCGCCGCGGCGGCGGAAGTCTCGCAGGTCGAGACCTCGGTCGACACGGCCGAGATCGTGGCGCTCAAGTCCGAGCTCGATGCGCGCAAGTCGATGATCCGCAGCCTGCGCGCGGATGCCGAGCGGGCCGAAGCCCTCGAGGGCCAGCTCGAAGCGAAGCGCGAGACGATCTCCGTGCTCGAGGAGTCGATCGAGCAGCAGGGCAAGACGATCGCGGAATTGAGGCGCAGCGTCGATGCCTGGAAGAAGAAGTACCAGGCCGCGAAAGAGCAGGTCGGCGAGGAGCCGGATCAGACGCTGGCCGAGCCGCCCGAATTCACCGACACCGAGCTCGAAGCGCTGAAGGCGCTCGACAAGGCCAACGCCGGTGCGGCGCCCGAGCGGACGCTCGCCATCGACATGCGCGGCGCGCTCACGGAAGCCCGACGCCAGAAAGCGCTGTCGAAGAACCGTAGCTGAGGCGGGCTACTTCTTGAACAGGCTCTCCGCTGCGTCGAGCAGCGGATCCTTCCCACCGGTTCCCGGACCGCCAGGCCCCGGATTCTGACCCGACGATTCCGCGGGGACGCCGAACAGCGCGCCGAGCTTGCGCCGCGCCTCGTCCTCGGCTTCAAGTGCGCGGCCGTCGAAGGCGGCGGCAGAGGGCATGAACCAGTCGCAGAAATTCGCCGTCGTCTTGTTGTGCACCGGGATTGCGTCTTCCTCGTCGCAGGCATCGGGCCTGGTCGGCGCATAGTGGCCGCACATGCGGCAGACGTGGAGCTCGACGCCGCAGGCCGGGCAGAGCTCGAGCCGCCGGAGCGGCAGGGCGAGCGCCGCGAGCGAGACGCCGCAGCGATAGCAGCGGAGCCCGGGCTTGATTGCGTTCTGCTGAGGCATCATTACAGGGCAACGAATCCCCGCCTCACATTAGCGACCCCAGGGCCCGCCTTCAATCATGGATCGAGACGACTTCACCGACATCCGTGTCTGCGAGGGCAATGAGCGGGCCGCGGAATTGTCGCTCGTCCTCGCCGCGCAGGCGATCGAGTCGCGGGTGCGCGTCGACGCCCGCGGCTTCATCCTGAGCGTCGCCTCGGACTCCGTCGCCGCCGCGGAGCTCGAGCTCGCTGCCTATCTCGCCGAAAGGCCGCGCGGTTCCGTCCGGGTCGCCGCGCCGCCGAGCGGTCGGCCCTGGCCCGGCATCGCGGCCTATGTGGGCATCATCGTGGCCGTTGCCCTCGCCGCGGGCGGCATGGGCTTCGGCACCGACTGGCTGGCGCGCGGCGGCATGAACGGCGCGCGCCTCTTTGCCGGCGAGTGGTGGCGGCCGATCACCTCGCTGACGCTCCACGCCGACGCGGGGCATCTGCTCGGCAACGCCTTTTTCGGCAGTTTCTTCGGCTATTCCGTGGCGCGGTATCTCGGCGGCGGCGCGGGCTGGCTCGCCATCCTCGTATGCGGCAGCTTCGGGAACCTGGCCAATGCGCTGATGCTCGGCGCGGCCCATCGGTCTATCGGCGCCTCGACGGCGGTATTCGCCGCGCTCGGCCTCCTGGCGGCCTGGTGCTGGCGCCGCGGTTTTCCACCCGGCGCTTCGCGACGCGAACGCTTCGCGCCGGTCGTCGCCGGCATCGGGCTGCTCGCCTTCACGGGCGCGGGCGGCGTCGGCACGGATGTCGGCGCGCACTTGACGGGATTCGTCTCGGGCTTCGCCGGCGGGCTCATCCTGGCGCGCTTCGGGACGCCGCGCGGCAGAACGACACAGCTCGCCTGCGGGATCGTGGCGCTCGTTGCCGTCGCGCTCGCCTGGGCTGCGGCGCTCGCTTGAGCTGAATCAGCCGAGCGCCGACGCGATCAGCGCCAGAAACTCGTCCTCGGTCCGCACGCGGTTGGCCGCGACGGCGTCGATCGTATAGCCGCGAGCCGCCGCGAGCGCCTCGTAGCGCGGCCGGCGGTGCTCGACGAGCGCCGGGAAGATCCAGCGCACGAATTCGTCCGGCACGATCTCGTCGGTGCTCTTGAGTTTCCGCGCCGCGAGGTACTCGGCGAGCTTCGCGTCGAGGAAGGGCTCCTGGTAGTAGAGCGGCTTCGGATCGTCGATCGCGCGTTGCACGAGCGCTCGCTCGATCGCGTGGTCCGGCTTGAGATACAGGAGCAGCGTGTGCTCGGCGAGCGTTTCGATCGTCGCCTCGTCGTCGAGCTCGACGATGCTGCCGCCGGCATCGTTGAGGAAATGATCGTAGCCGTAGATCGTGTGCGCCTTGTCGATGAAGGCCTCGACGTCGCGCATCGCGCCGATTTCCGCCTCGCGATGCAGCCGCTGGCGGCGCTTGAATTCCTCGACGGGCAGGCCGCCGAGATCGGGCCGGCCGATCTTGCCGAGGAAAGTCGCAATCGGCGCGAGATTGTCGACGGTGATATTGCTCGCAATGTATATGGAGTCGCTGCGCAGAAGGTCCCGCAGGAATCCGACCTGCATCGCCTGGCGCTTGATGTTGTCGAGGATCGGCTCGGCGAGGTACTTCGTGCCGATGCGGTAATCGCCCGAGTAGTGGAACCATTTGTTCCTCGGCAGCGAGGCCGCGAGCGTCGTCTTGCCGACGCCCGACATGCCGAGCAGCGTGACCGCCTTGTGTTTCCACGCGAGGAATTCTCTGCCGGTCATGCGCATAGGGCCGCGATTATAGGCCGAGTGGACTTGCGCGCGGGATTGCCGGATGCTCTGGCGATGGCTCTCGAGCTCTTCCATCCCGCGGTCCGGAACTGGTTCGCGGGCGCTTTCGCCGCGCCGAGCCCGGCGCAGGAGAGGGCCTGGGGCGAGATCAAGGCCGGGCGCGACACGCTGATCAGCGCGCCGACGGGCTCGGGCAAGACGCTCGCGGCCTTCCTCGCCGTCATCGACGACCTGCTCGTCCGCGCGCTCGATGCGGGCTTGCCGGACCAGACGCAGGTGCTCTATATCTCGCCGTTGAAGGCGCTCTCGAACGACATCCACCGGAACCTCGAGCAACCGCTTGCAGGCATTCGCCGCGAGCTCGCGGCCCTGCTCGTCGACGACCTGGCCGTTCGCGCCGACGTCCGCACGGGCGACACGCCGCAGCACGAGCGCGCGCGCATGCGACGGCGTCCGCCGCACATCCTCGTCACGACGCCCGAGTCTCTTTATATATTGCTGACGTCGGAATCCGGCCGCGCGATGCTGGGCTCCGTGCGCACGGTGATCGTCGACGAGATCCATGCGCTCGCGGGCAACAAGCGCGGGGCGCATCTGTCGCTGTCGCTGGCACGGCTCGAGGCACTGCTGCCGGCCCCGCCCCTCAAGATCGGCGTCTCGGCGACGAGCCGGCCGATCGAGGCGATGGCCGATTACCTCACGGGCCCCGGGCGGCCCCGCGCCGCGATCGTCGACGAGGGTCACGTCCGCGAGCGCGACCTCGCGCTGCTGCTTCCCGCGTCGCCGCTCTCGGCCATCATGGAAACGGAAGTCTGGGGCGAGATCTACGACCGTCTCACCGGCCTGATCGAGTCGCACCGGACCACCCTCGTTTTCGTCAACACGCGTAGGCTTGCGGAGCGCGTCGCGCGGCAGCTCGCCGAGCGCATCGGCGAGGAGGCCGTCACCTCGCACCATGGCAGCCTCGCGAAGGAGCATCGGCTGCGAGCCGAGCAGCGGCTCAAGGCCGGACAGCTCAAGGCGATCGTCGCGACGTCCTCGCTCGAGCTCGGCATCGACATCGGCGACGTCGATCTCGTCTGCCAGCTCGGCTCGCCGCGCGGGATCACGGCCTTCCTGCAGCGCGTGGGCCGTTCGGGCCACGGCATCGGCCGGATGCCGAAGGGGAGGCTCTTGCCGCTCTCGCGCGACGAGCTCGTCGAATCGGTCGCCCTCCTCGAGAGCGTGCGCCAGGGCGCGCTCGATGCACAGACGATCTGCCAGAAGCCTCTCGACGTCCTCGCGCAGCAGGTCGTCGCCGAGTGCTCGCAGCGCGAGTGGAGTTTCGATGACTTGCTCGCACTCTGTCGCGCGAGCTCGAGCTATCGCGATCTCGGGGAGGCCGAATTCCGCGGCGTCGTCGAGATGCTCGCCGACGGCTTCACGACGCATCGCGGCCGCCGCAGCGCGCATCTGCATTACGACCGCGTCAACGGCATGATCCGCGGTCGCCGCGGCGCGAGCCTCACGGCCGTGACCAATGGCGGCGCGATCCCGGACATGTTCGATTTCGATGTCTTGCTGCTGCCGCAGGGGTATTCGATCGGCACGGTCAACGAGGACTTCGCGATCGAGAGCCTGGCCGGCGACATCTTCCAGCTCGGCAACGCTTCTTACCGGATCCTCAAGGTCGCGGGCGGCAAGGTCTACGTCGAGGACGCGCATGGCCAGCCGCCCGGCATCCCGTTCTGGTTCGGCGAGGCGCCGGGACGGAGCGACGAGCTCTCGGCGGCCGTGTCGGCACTGCGCTCCCGGCTCGACGATCAGCTCCGCTTTGCGACGCCGGCCGACGTCGCTCGCGCTCTCGAGCAGTCGGCCGGCATCGACGAGGCGGCGGCGAGCCAGCTCGTCGACTATCTCGCGACGGGCCGCGCCGCGCTCGGCACGCTGCCGACGCGCGAACGCCTCGTCCTCGAGCGCTTCTTCGACGAGGCCGGCGACACGCACCTCGTCGTGCACGCGCCGCTCGGGTCGCGCATCAACCGCGCCTTCGGCCTCGCGCTTCGCAAGTGTTTCTGCCGCCGCTTCAACTTCGAGCTCCAGGCGGCGGCGCTCGAGGACACGATCGTGCTCTCGCTCGGCGCCGTGCACAGCTTCGCGCTCGACGATGTGCCGCGTTACCTCTCGAGCCATTCGATCGAGCGTGTGCTCGAGCAGGCCGTGCTCGGCGCGCCGCTCTTTCCCACGCGCTTCCGCTGGAACTCCACGATTGCCCTTGCAGTCCGGCGCTTCCGCAACGGCCGCAAGCAGCCGGCGCAGCTGCAGCGCATGGACGCCGAGGATCTGCTCGCGACCGTTTTCCCCGAGCAGCTCGCCTGCGCCGAGAACCTCCCCGGGGGCGACATCGCCGTGCCGGCGCACCCCTTGGTCGCGCAGACGATGCACGACTGCATGCGCGTCGCAATGGACGTCGAGGGGCTGAAGCTTTTGCTCGAGGGCATCGAGTCGGGCCGGATCGACGTGATCTGCCGCGATCTCACGAGCCCTTCGCCGCTCGCGCAGGAGATTCTCGGCGCCCGGCCTTTTGCCTTCCTCGACGATGCGCCAGCCGAGGAGCGGCGCACGCTGGCCGTGCAGACGCGCCGCTACATGAGCAGCGCCGAGGCCGCCGAGCTCGGCCGCCTCGACGCAGCGGCAATCGAGCGCGTGCGCGACGAGGCCTGGCCGCGGATCGCGACGGCGGACGAGCTGCACGACGCGCTGATGCTCATGGGCTGCATGACGGCGGCCGAAGGTTCCGGCGGCGCGCGACACCGCGAGGATTGCCGCGGGGAATTCGCGGCCCTCGTCGCCGCGGGCCGGGCAACCGAGTTCCGGCTGCCTTCAGGGCTCGCCCTCTGGGTCGCGACCGAGCGCCTGGGCGAGCTCAGGCTCATCCATCCCGCAGGCCTTGCAAGGCCCGCGCCGGTCGATTTGCCGGTTCGCGCGGGCGACGCCGACGGGGCCTTAGTCGAGCTCTGTCGCGGCCGGCTCGAGGCGCAGGGCCCCGTGACCGCCGAGGCGCTCGCGCGCCCGCTCGGCCTCGACCCTGCACAAGTGCAGTTTCCGCTGCTCGCGCTCGAGCAGCAGGGCATCCTCATGCGCGGGCGCTACTCCGATGCGCCGGCCGACGAGGAGTGGTGTGAGCGGCGTCTGCTCGCGCGGATCCATCGCTACACGCTCGGCCGGCTGCGAAGCGAAATCGAGCCGGTCTCCGTCGCCGACTACCAGCGTTTCCTGTTCCGCTGGCAGGGGCTCGGCGAGCATCGGCGCGAAGGCGTCGAGGCGCTGCGCGCCGTGCTGAACGAGCTGCAGGGCCTGACGCCGCCCGCGATCGCCTGGGAGCGCGAGATCCTGCCCGCGCGCATCGAAGCCTACGACTCGGGGCAGCTCGACGAGCTGTCCGCCGCCGGCGAGATCGTCTGGTGGCGCCCTGGCCCGCGCGGCCCCGGGCGCGTCGCGGGTGCCGTGGCGGCGTCGCCGATCGCGATCCTGCCGCGCCAGGAGCTCATGCACTGGCGCGCGCTCGGCGAGCCGGGCGGGCCGAGCGCAGGGCTCGAGCTCTCCTCGAACGCGGAGACCCTGCGGCGTGCGCTCGCCGAGCGCGGGGCGCTCTTCTTCGTCGATCTCGTGAGCCTCTCGGGGCTGCTGCGCGTCCAGGTCGAGGAAGCACTCGGCGAGCTCGTCGCCGCGGGGCTCGTGAGCTCCGACGCCTTCGGCGGATTGCGCGCCTGCATCGCGCCGCAGCGCGACCGGCCGTCCTTCCGCAGCCGTTCGCGTCCGCGCCGGCACGCCGTCAGCTTCGATCGCGCCGGCCGCTGGGCGCTGATGCCCGCCGCGCCGCCCGCCGAGCTTGCGGCTTTGCGCGAACCCGCCGTCGAGCACGCGGCGGAAACGCTGCTCCGCCGCTACGGCGTGGTCGCGCGCGCGGTGCTCGCGCGCGAGCCGCTCGCGCCGCCCTGGCGCGAGCTCGTGCGCATCTACCGCCGTTGGGAAGCACGCGGCGACATCCGCGGCGGCCGCTTCGTCGAGCCTCTCGGCGGCGAGCAGTTTGCGCTCAACGAAGCCGTCACGGCGCTGCGCCGGACGCGCCGGGAGCAGGACGAGGACGAATGGATCGTGATCTCGGCCGCCGATCCGCTCAATCTGCCGGCGATGAACGGCGCGGAGAAAAAGATCGCCGCGATCGGTGCCAATCGCATTGTCTATCGCAGCGGCGTGCCGCTCGCGGCCGCGCTCGGCGATCGCATCGAGGCGCTGCGGCCGCTCGATGCGGATGAGCTCGAGCGCGTGCGCGAGCTGCTGCGATCGCCGCGCGACGGCGGGCGCTCGAGTACACTACGCGAGCGGATGGCACGAGCCCGGCATTGAAGATAGCGGTTCTTTTCGGCGGCGACAGCATGGAGCGCGACGTGTCGGTCGCGAGCGCCGCGCAGGTCGTCAAGGCGCTCCGGGCGCGCGGCCACGACGTGGTCGCCTGCGATGCCGAACGCGGCCCGCTGTCGGCACGCGACGAAGCGGCGACGCTTTCCCGCCAGGTCGACCGCAAGCCGCCGCTGGCAACGCGGGGTTCCGGCCTGCCGCGCGTCGTCGCGGGCCTCGCGGGCAAGGGTTTCGACGTCGTGTTCCTGGCGCTGCACGGCGGCAGCGGCGAGGACGGCACGGTCCAGGCCCTGCTCGACGTGCACGGGCTTCGCTATACGGGATCGGGCCACCTCGGCAGCTCCTTAGCCTGGAACAAGGGCATCGCCAAGCAACTCTTCGCGCTCGCGCAGGTGCCGACGCCCGCCTGGCGCCTCGCGCCCGCCGACCCGAAATCGATCGAGCGCCAGATCGGGTTTCCCGTCATCGTGAAGCCCGCGGGCCAGGGCTCGACCGTGGGCTTGAGTCGCGTCGACCACGCGGACGGGCTGAACGCGGCGATCGAGCTCGCGCTGCGCTTCGACCGCGAGGTGCTGATCGAGCGCTACATCGCGGGCCGCGAGCTCACGGTCGGCGTGCTCGGCGACCAGCCGCTTGCCGTCGGCGAGATCATTCCCGCGAGCGGCGACATCTTCGACTACGAGTCGAAGTACCAGCCGGGCGGCGCGACCGAGATCTTCCCGGCGGACATCCCCTCCGAGATCGCCAAGCAGGCGCAGATGCTCGCGCTCATCGCGCACTCGGCGCTGCGTCTCTCGCACTACAGCCGAGCCGATTTCCGTCTCGACGAGAACGGCGGGCTCTGGTGCCTCGAGGTCAACACGCTGCCGGGCCTCTCCGCGACGAGCCTGCTGCCGCAGTCGGCCGCGGCGGTCGGGATTTCCTTCGAGGAGCTCTGCGAGAGGATCTGCCTGGCCGCGCTCGACTGAGCTGCGTACGGTCGGGCCTAGACCTCGCCGTCGAGAAATTCCCTGGCGCGTGCGATTTCGGCGCGGTCCGTGTCCGCACTGGCCGCAATCTCGAGCACGCGCTCGTAGTAGCGGCGCGCCAACGCGATATCGCCGACGGCTTCCGCGGCGAGCGCGGCTCCGAAGGCGCCGCGAAAACGCCGCGGCTCCCTGGCCATCGACGACTCGAACGCCGCGAGCGCACCCACGGCATCGTTGGCCTCGAGCAGCATCTCGCCGAGCAGTTCCCTCGCGGGTGCCAGGGGTCCCGGCGTCACCGCGGACTTGTCGGTGGCGTCCTCGGCATCCGCCGCCGCGCGCATTGACGCGAGCGCATCTGCACGGCGCCCCTGCGCGAATGCGACCCACGCGCTCGCGACCTTCAACTGGATGTCGACCTGCTCCGCCCAGTACGCGTCCTGTGCGGCCCGTAGCGAATCGCGCAGCTCCTCGAGGCGCTCGAGGTCGCGGGTGGCCGCGGCCGGCTGGCCTGCCCGCGCCGTGCCCAATGCCCGCGCGAAGTGCGCAATGGCGATGGTGAACGGCGTTCCCGCCGCCGGAATATCGAGTTCCGCGGCCTCGCGCCATGCACCGCGCTCGAGCGCATAGCGTGCGGGAATCGCGGCGAGCGCATAGAAACCCGCCATCGGCGGCGCCGCGCCTCCGGCGACGGCGCTCGCGTCGAACCTGGACTCGACCTCGGGGAGGCGGGTCAATACCTCCAGAGCGGCGGCGTCCTGCGCCATCTGCAGGTGCGCGTAGGCCTCGTAATCCATGGCATGCAGCGCCTCGGTGATCACACCCTGCTCGAGAGCGGTTTCCTCCGAACGGCGGTTGGTGTCCACGGACTCCTGCCAGGAGCCGACCCGGGTAAAAGTGTGCGACGGCATATGCAGGGCATGCGGCGCGGACGGGGCGATCGTGGCGTAGTTGCGTGCGGCCCCGAGCGCCCGCTCCGCGAGGGGCGGGTGGTCGTAGGCGTGGATGATGTAATGAGCGAGGCCCGGGTGGTCGGGATGTCTCGCGAACAGCGGCTCGAGAATTCCGGCGGCCTCAAGCTGGGCCGCATAGGACTTGTCCGTCGGCAATGCCGTCTGATTCACGGCCAGCGCGTGAAAGATCTGCGCCTCGATGTCGTCCGGGTTGGCGCGGACCAGCTGTTCCATCCGTTCCGCATACGCGATGATGCGATCGCGTTGCGGTCGGTTCGCATGGTCCTCAAACAGCGCCGCAACCGCTTCGATGTAGCCGTTCTCGCGGGCCGTCGCCGCGCCGAGCGCGCGACCCGTCGCTACCGCGGCAAGACCGGCGTCCAGCGCCGCCGTCGACCTGACGCCGCCGAAGGGATTGCCCCAGTACGAGAGCGCGATGCCCCAGTGCGCGATCGCGCAGTCCCCGTCCGCCGCCAGCGCGCGATCGAAGCCCTCGATCGCCGAGCGGAACTCGAAGGAATGCAGCAGCGCGACGGCGCGATCGAGCTCCGCGCCGACTTGAGCGTCGCAGCTATTGTCGAAGCTCACGGTCCCCAGGCGTTCGGGGGTCGACGACCCGGCTGCATGGTCTTCGTGCTGCGCCACGACGGGGGCCGCGGCTGAGAGCGCGGCCAGAGCGAGGAAGCAAGCCGGAATTCGCCGCACCATGAGGGTCTCCTGACGGTTCCGATCGACTGGTCGCATAAGCATCGCGCTTCCGCGCGCTCGAAGCTAGGCCGTCGACAACGCGAAGTCGCCCTGGTCCTGCTCGCGCTGCTGCTCCATCTGGCGTTTCACCATGTCATGGTAGACGCCCTGCGCGGCCATGAGCGCTTCGTGCGTCCCGCGCTCGACGATGCGGCCGTTCTCGAGCAGCAAAATCAGATCGGCACGGCGCACGGTGGAGAGCCGGTGCGCAATCACAAACGTCGTGCGCCCCGCGAGCAGCGTCGCCATCGACGCCTGGATCAATTGCTCGCTCTCGGTGTCGAGATTGCTCGTGGCCTCGTCGAGGATCAGGATCTCGGGATCCGCGAGGATCGCCCGCGCGATCGCGAGCCGCTGCTGCTGGCCGCCGGAGAGCTTGACTCCGCGCTCGCCGACGAAGGTCTCGTAGCGCTCGGGCAGCTTGTCGATGAACTCGTGCGCGTTCGCGCGCCGTGCCGCGTCCTCGACGTCGGCATCGCTCGCGTGGGGATGGCCGTAGGCAATGTTGTCGCGGACGGAGCCGTCGAAGAGAAAGACGTCCTGTTGCACGAGCGCGAGCAGGCTGCGGTAGGTCTTGAGCCGGTACTGCCGGATGTCGGTGCCGTTCAGGAGAATCCGCCCGCGTGTCGGATCGTGGAAGCGCGCGACGAGATCCGTGACCGTCGTCTTGCCGGCGCCGCTCCGGCCGACGAGCGCGACGACCGTCCCGCCCGGGACGGTGACGTCGAAATCGCGCACGACCGGCGTGCCCTCGCGGTATTCGAATTCCACTCCCTCGAAGCGGATCTCCCGGACTCGTTCGGGAGCGTCGATGGCGTCCGGCCGGTCCGGCTTGTCGTCGTCCATCTCGAGCACCTCGAAGACGCGCTCCGTCGAGGCGAGCGAGCGCTGCAGCTCGGAGAACGAGTTGACGATCTGCCAGACGGGCCCGAGCAGGAGCATCGAATACCACTGGAAGGCCATGATGTCGCCGACCGTCGCGCGGCCGTCGAGGTAGAGGTAGCCGCCGTACCAGACGATGACGACGCTGACGCCCGAGACGAGAAAGCCCCAGGACGTCCAGAGCGCGAGCTCGCGCCGGTGGGCGAAGAGCTCCTTGCGCACGACGCCGTGGCGCCCGCGGATGTAGTCGAGCGCCTCGCGCGCCTCGCGGCCGAAGGCGCGCACGACGCGGATGCCCGAAAACGTCTCGCCGACGCGGCCGTCGATGCGCTCGACATCCTTGCGGATCACGCGGTAGATCGGCCGCACGCGCCGCGCGGAGACGAAGCTCATGAGCATCGCGCCCGGGATCACCGCGAGCGCGACGAGCGCGAGCTGCCAGTTGAGCGCGAGCAGGATGGCGACGGCGATGATCAGCCGGATCAGCGAAATCGACGGCGAAAGGATCGCCATCTGCAGGAGGCCCGTCGTCGAGTCGATGTCGCCCGTGAGCCGCGAGAGGATCCCGCCCGTCTTCATGTCCCAGAGCTTCGCGAGCGGCAGGCGCAGCATCTGGTCGTAGAGCGCGCGCCGCAGCGTCAGCATCACGCGCGTGTTGAGCAGACGCTGGTAGTAGTCGCGCACCACGCCGAGCCCGGCGGAGACCGCGATCACGGCGAGGAAGCCCGCGCCGACGAGATTGAGCAGGCGAAATCTCTCGCCGCCCGCGAGCGCCTCGTCGAGCAGGACGTTGTCGATGATGAAGCGCATGAAGAGCGGTTCGATCATCTGCAGGCCCGACGTGATCAGGGCGAGGAAGAACATGAAGGCGATCGCGTAGCGGTGCGGCCAGAGCCAGCGCAGGTAGTCGCGCAGGTATTCGCGGCGGCGGCCGCGCAGGAGGCCATGGCCCTTCGTCCCTTCCGCGGGCCGGGCGCTGTCGGGTTTCGACGCCGCCGCCGCGGGGTTCTCATCGAGCTCATCGAGCCGGCGGCGCCTGTAGAGCTCGGCGAACTCGCGGTAATTCGCGCGAGAAGTGCGGTTTGTCGTCGGAGGGACTGGCTTTGCCATCCCCGTAAGTCTAGCTGTCGGTTCAGGTACCGACTATTGACGCGTTCAGACCGTCGGGGCGGAATCGCTCAAGCTGATCCTGCATCAGGATCACCTTTCGGATTCCGTCGCGGATCTCGGTCCATGCGCTCATGACTCAGCCGCCAGTGGTGGCGGCAACCCCCGCGAATGGCCAGCACTCCCCGGATTGGAGTACGGCTGCGCGAGTTTCGGTCCGGATTCGTCTGATTTCCTCGTCGAATTGCCCCAGGCGGGAGAGTGCTGTTGCAAGCGCCGTACTCGAGCGCTCGGTAGCGTCGATCAGCTGGCGGGCCAGGAGGCCCAACTCTTCACCGGGCACTTCGAGCTCCGATATCAGAACATCCAGCAGCGCTTCCTTCTCTACGGCGCTCAGCGCAAGAATGTCTCGTTCGATTTCTGCGACTGCGCGGGCCATGGTGACTTTCCTCGCTGGTCAGGACATGGCTGGATTATGGGCGTCTCCGGCGAACCCACGCAACGGCTGGAATCCACGAGATCCCTGCAGTTTTTCCCCTAGCCGTCCTCGTAATCGTTGTTCTCGACACTGCCGGCGCTCTGCGCGGGATCGAGCACATATCCGGCATTCGGCACCGTGCGCAACAGGCGCGGTGCCTTGGGGTCGCCCTCGATCTTCTGGCGCAGCCGGTGCACGAGCTGCTTGAGCAATTGCCGGTTGCCGCCCGCGCGATTGCCCCAGACGTGCGTGAGAATGCGCTCGGTGACGACCGTGCGGCCGGCGTTCGCGAGCAGGAGCTGCAGCAGCCGCAGCTCGAGCGGCGTCAGCCGTATCGGCGCGCTGCCCAGGCCCTCGAGGCTCAGGTCGTCCACACGGAGCTTGAGCTCGCCGACCTCGACCGCGGTTTCCCGGTCCTGCTCGGCACGGCGGAGCAGGGCGCGGATGCGCGCGATCAGGATCTTCGGACTGAAGGGTTTCGTCAGGTAGTCGTCGGCGCCGAGGCCGAGCGCGCGCAGCACGTCGTCCTCCTCGGAGCGCACGGTCAGCATGATCATCGGAATCCGGCTTCGTTGACGGAGCCGTGCGGCGAGCTCGAATCCGTTCATGCGGGGCATGTTGATGTCGAGGACGGCGACGTCGGGCTGCTCGCGCTCGAAAGACTCGAGCGCGGCCACGCCATCGCCGGCCTTGACGACGAGAAAGCCCGCCTGCTGCAGCGCGAACGCCGTCACTGCGAGCAGGTCCGGGTCGTCGTCGACGAGCAGGACCTTCACGGCGGGGCCTCCTTCGGCAACTGGATCTGCGCGCGCGTCCGCTGCTCGGGCGTGCGCGAGAGCGTGGCGCGGCCGCCGTGGCGCTCGACGATCGAGCGGACGATATAGAGCCCGAGGCCGAGGCCGCTTTCCTTCGGGTCTTCGCCGCCGGCGCGGTGGAATTGCTCGAACAACGCCGCGTCGTCGGGATTCGCGGGCCCCGGCCCCTCGTCGTCGACCCAGAAGGTGATCCCGCCGTCGCGCAGAGCGCGCCCGCCGATCCGGATCACGCTGTCGGGCGGCCCGAACTTGCTCGCATTCGCGAGCAGGTTCACGAGCACCTGCACGAGCCGCTGCCGGTCGCCGCGGATCACCGGCATCTCCTCGGCGAGATTCACGTCGAGCGTCTGGCCGCGCTGCCGGATCAGCGGCTCGATGAGGTCCCGCGCCGAGCCGATGACTTCGTCGAGCGTGACGTCCTGGCGCCGGATGGCGAGCTGCCCGGACTCGATGCGCACGCTCTCGAGCAGGTTGTCGATGAGCCAGGTCAGGCGCTGCGCGCCGCGTCCGAGCGACTCGACGAGCTCGCGCTGCTGCCCGGCGGCCATCGTGCCGAGCCCGTCGCGCAGGAGCTCGATCGACGCGAGCTGCGCGGCCAGCGGTGTCCGGAACTCGTGCGAGATGTTGGCGAGCACGGTGTCCCGCGTGCGCCGCACGGCCTCGAGCTCGGTATCGTCGCGGAGCACCTGGACCTGCATGCCGTCCGAGGGCGCGGAGCTCGAGATGATCACGCGGCGCACCCGCCCGGGCGAAGGCTCGACGATCTCGACCGCATTCGCGGC
>Ga0315910_10003191_pt1 | contig 14077 bp, 11 predicted proteins | sample EdamamesoilMG_FD_204470 | JGI IMG/M metagenome (GOLD analysis project Ga0315910, IMG submission 204470) | Garden soil microbial communities collected in Santa Monica, California, United States - Edamame soil | ecosystem: Environmental > Terrestrial > Soil > Garden | place: USA: California...
GCGTCTTGAAGCCCTGCCCATCGGTTCCCGCCCGCCCCATGAAGTCAATGTCGTAGTCGAAGTCCCGGTGGGAGGCGAGCCGATCAAGTACGAGATGCACAAGCCCTCGGGCGCCCTGCTGGTGGACCGCTTCCTGTACACATCCATGCGTTATCCCGGCAACTACGGCTTCATCCCCCACACGCTGTCGGACGATGGTGATCCTTGCGACGTGATCATCGCCAACCAGCGCGGACTGCTGCCGGGTTCAGTGATCGCGGTGCGCCCGGTGGGCGTGCTGAAGATGCAGGACGAGGCGGGCGGTGACGAGAAGATCATCGCGGTGCCGGTGCCCAAGCTCACGCGCCGCTACGAGCACGTGCACAACTACACCGACCTGCCCGAGATCACCCTGCAGCAGATCCAGCACTTCTTCGAGCACTACAAGGACCTGGAGCCCGGCAAGTGGGTGAAGGTGATGGGCTGGGGCGATGCGGCCGAGGCGCGCGAGCTGATCAACGCAGCCATCGCGCGTGCCGGTCGGCATCAAGCGCAATGAGATGATCCGCGCGCGCCGGCATTTCCGAAAGGATGTGCCGCGTGATGCGCTCGTAGTGGCTGATGAAGCGCCCGATCTGCGCGTCGTCCATGACCCGTGAGGCGTCGCCACCCTCTCGCTGCAGCCGCTCGCGCAGCTTGCGTTCCTGTTCGGTGCGCCAGCGCAGCACCACCTCGAAGGACGGCGCGGCCAGCAGCACCAGCGGCGACAGCCTTGCGAACAGCGGTGCGTAGGGGCCCTGCAGCGCCGCGTTGACGTAGCCGCGCCAGCGGCCTTCACCGTCCTCGTCGCGCTCCAGCGCGTTGAGCGCGGGCGCAAGCTCGGCAGTCGCCTGCGGCCGCGCTCCCACGCACCAGCCTTCGAGGATCACCGCGCGCAGGGGACCCTGGGCGCGCCGCCAGTCGCGGCGTGGCCGACGGTCGTCCGTGGCCTTGTCGAACACCGGAACCCAGGTCTCGCCGGGCTCTGCGAGCGATTCGATTACCGCCGTCGCCAGCTCGACGTCATGCGTGCCCGGAACTCCACGCGTGGCCAGCAGCGGATGCACGCGCCTGGCCAGTTGCTGCCGCTCGCCATGGGGCAGGTAGAAGTCATCGATGGAGACAGCGAGGGCGGGAAGCTCCTGCTGTTCCAGCAGTTCGCACACTACGGCGGCAGCCGTGGATTTGCCGCTGCCCTGGGCACCGCACAGTCCCACCACCACCAGCGAATCGCTGCGGCGGATGCGCGCCGCCAGCGAATCGGCCAACGGCAGCAGAGCGCCGGAGATGGTGTCGCGGTATTGCTCCGGCAGGCGCTCGCGTCGCAGGAAGCCGTCGATCCAAGCCTGCATCTCGAGTGCCCGGCCGCAATCCGTCAGACGACGGGATCCCTGAGCGGCTTGCCGCCGAAGAAGGCTTCGAGATTCTCCGCTACGCGCATGCCCATGGCGGTGCGGGTCTCCTGCGTGGCGCTGCCCAGGTGCGGCAGCAGCACGGCGTTGTCGAGATTCATCAGCCCGGGATGCACCTTCGGCTCCTCCTCGTAGACATCGAGACCCGCGCCGGCAATGCGTCGTTCGGCCAGCGCCGCAGCCAGCGCGGCCTCATCCACCACCGAGCCGCGCGCGGTGTTGATCAGTACCGCGTGCCGGGGCATGCGCCGCAGCCGCTCGGCATCGATCAGGTGGTGAGTGGCCGCTCCGCCGGGGCAATGCAGCGAGACCACGTCGCAGGTCGCCACCAGTTCATCCACCGAATCGATGAATTCGGCCTTGCACTCCGCCTCGATGGCGTGCGCCACGCGCCGGCGGCTGTTGTACGCGATCCGCATGCCGAAGGCCGCGTGCGCCTTGCGCGCCGTGGCCTGCGCGATGCGGCCGAATCCGATGAGGCCCAGCCGCTTGCCCTCCAGGCTCTGCCCCATCAGATGCGTGGGACGCCAGCCGATCCAGCGGCCACCGCGCAGCTCGCGCTCCCCTTCGCCGGCGCGGCGCGTCACCATCAGCAGCAGCAGGATGGCCAGGTCCGCGGTCGCCTCGGTCAGCACGTCGGGCGTATTGGAGACGCGGATACCGAGTTCACGCGCAGTGTCGACATCGATGTGGTTGAAGCCCACTCCGAAATTGCCGATCAGCTTCACCCGCCTGTCGGGCGCCGACAGCACCTGCCGGTCGATGCGGTCAGTGACCGTCGGGCAGATGGCATCATGCTGGGACATCGCCCTGCACAGTGCGTCGGCCCCCATGGGTACATCCGCCTCGTTCAGTGTGACCTCGAAGCGCTCGGCCAGGTAGCGCTCCACCTCGGCCGTCCAGCGGCGCGTCAGCACGATGCGGGGACGCGCGGTCATCGCAGCCTCTCCGCATGCCAGGCCAGGTGAGTGCCGATGAAGCTGCTGACGAAGAAGTACGAGTGGTCGTACCCCTCGCGGCGATTCAGTCGCAGGCGCTGGCCAGCCGCCGCGCATGCCGCTTCGAGGAGTTCGGGTTTCAATTGCTCCACCAGGAAGTTGTCGGCGCTGCCCTGGTCCACCAGGATTTCATCGTAGTGGCCGCGGGCCGCGCCGGATTCGATCAGCAGGGCGGCATCGTGCGCGCTCCACGCGCTGCTGTCGGCGCCCAGATAGGTCCCCAGCGCCTTCGTTCCCCACGGGCAGCGCGTGGGCGAGCTGATGGGCGAGAAGGCCGAGACGCTTCGAAAGCGAGAGGGATGTCGCAGCGCCAGCGTCAGCGCGCCGTGACCGCCCATCGAATGTCCGCTGATGCCAAAGCGTGCCGGGTCCACCGGAAAATTCGCGGCGACCAGCGGCAGCAGTTCGGCGATGGGCCAGCTCTCCATGCGGAAGTGCGTGCTCCACGGCGATTGCGTTGCATCGACGTAGAAGGAGGCGCCCTGGCCCAGGTCATAGGCCGGATCATCCGCCACACCCTCGCCGCGCGGTGAAGTGTCCGGCGCAAGCACCGCCAGGCCCAGACGCGCGGCGTCGCGATACGCGCCGGCCTTGGTGGTGAAGTTCTCTTCGGTGCAGGTCAGTCCCGACAACCACAGCAGCAGCGGATGCGGGCCCGCACCGGGCGGCAGGAACAGCGAAAAGCGCATGGGTGTCCCGGTACTGGTGCTGGCATGGCGGCAGTAATGCAGCGTGCCCTCGGCGACGCGATACTTGTTGAGAATCTCCAGGCTCATCCGGCGCTCCGCGTGAAACATGGTCGGCAAAGTCGGCGCACTATATAGTGGCCGCCGATGCATAGGTACCGGACCGGTTGGCTGGGCGCGTTGTGTGCCGCGACTGTGGTTGCGGGGTGCTCGATTCCCTCCTCGAAGGAAAATGTCGCGGCTACCGCGCAGCTGGTAGCGCCGCAGACTTCCGCGCCCATGCTGTGGCGGCGCGACGCCGCCGCCGACCAGCAGGCGCGGGAGCGCATCGAGGCCATGCTGGTCGACGGGCTGACGGTGGAGGAAGCCGTCGCCGTATCCTTCCTCGCCAGTCCCGAACTGCAGCTGGCGCTGGAGCAACTGGAAATTTCCCGCTCGCAGCTGGTCGCCGCCTCCACGCCACCCAATCCCGTCGGCGTGGTGGGCATGCGCCAGCCGGGCGGCAACTGGTCGGCCTTCTATCCCGGCAACACGCTCACCGTGGGCCTAATCCAGAACGTGATCGACCTGCTGCGCATTCCCGAGCGACGCGGCGTGGCGACGCGAGACCTGGAGCGCGCGCGCTACCAGGCAGCGGAGGATTGCAGCCGGCTGGCTGCGCGCGTGGTAGCAGCGTGGCTGGATTACAGCTCTGCCCTGGAAGTGGAGCGGCTGCGCGGCCGCTCGCTGGCCGTGGTGCAGACCGGCTTCGACAACCTGCGGCAATCGCAGCAGGGGATGGAAGCGGCCGCCACGCCGGATGAGCAGGCCCAGCGCACGCTGAACATCACCGGCCAGGTCGAGCAGCTTTTCCGCAGCCGCAGTTCCGCGCAACGCGCCGGGACCGACGCCGCCACGAGCCGCGAACGGCTGGGGCAGCTGCTGGGTCTGCCGGGCTGGAAGGACGACTGGAAGATTTCCGGCTCCCTGCCGGTCCTGCCCCCGGCGGAACTGGACGCCACTGCACTGGAAGCCGCGGCAGTGGAAAAGCGCCTTGATGTGCAGGCGGCGGAACGAGCGGTGGACGCGCGGCTGAAGAACCTGGCCCTGACCCGACATTTCCGCTGGCTGAACCAGCTCGACATCGGCGTGTTCCGCGACCGCGTCAGCGGCGGTACCTCGTTCACGGGCCCGAACGCCGTGGTGGAGATTCCACTGTTCGACCAGCGGCAGGCGCAGCTGCTGGAGGCGGATGCCCAGCTGCGTACGGCAGTGCGCACGCTGGAGTCCGTGCGCATCAATGCGCGCACCGAGATTCGCATCAACGCGGCGGACATGCGCGGTGCACGCGTGATTCTCGATGCCTATGACCAGGTGGCCATGCCCAACTACCGCCAGATGGAGCGGGCACTGGAAACGCCGGGCGACCCCGACTCCGCGGCGAGACTGAACCTCCAGCTGTCGATGCTCGAGGCCGAGGAGGAGCGCGCCGTACTGCTGCGCGATTACTGGCGGGCGCGTTCCGCACTGGCCGTCTCGCTCGCGGACTGGAACGCCGCGCAGCTCCCTCACTAGACCGATCGCCCGCGGTGCGCGCCAAAACGGTGCGTGTCGATGCTCCGGCTGGTCTGAACTGGTGCGACTCCGGCGCTGTTGTAGGACAACAACAGCATTTTCTGTGGGATTTCACCGGGATTGCCATCGATTTCGGCCAGGGAATGCTCGCTTGAGTGAGCCAGCCAGAGATTGTCATTGGCAACCATTCCAACCATCCAAATCAATGAGTTGTCAAGATTATTTGTTGTGCCATCGTACTTTTTGTGATGGATAAATCACTGCCGGATCAGGAAGTCTTCTCACGCTGGAACGCCACTGGTACGATGTTTGCTACGCATCGGCGTAGGTCAGAAACAACACCGACCTTTCTTGAGGAGAACAACTGAATGATCAAGTCACGTATCGCCCTGGCGGGCGCCCTGCTGGCGGCTGCCGGCGCGGCCAATGCCGCCGGGTTCACGGTCACCCCGACCATCACGACGGACTACGACTTCCGCGGTCTGACCCAGACCGATGAAGATCCGGCGTTCCAGCTGGGGGCGACCTACACCTTCGAAAATGGCTTCTACCTGGGCGCCTGGGGAAGCAACGTGGACTTCCCGGGGGCTGATGCCGATATCGAACTCGACGCCTACGCCGGCTTTGCCGGTGGCGATGCCGCGGAGAGCTTTGCCTACGACGTGGGAGCCGTTCTGTACGCCTATCCCGGTTCGGACGACTTCGAGGAAGTCATCGAGCTGTATGCCGGCATCACCAAGGGCATGTTCAACGGCAAAGTCTGGTTCTCGCCTGACAACTACGATGACACGTCCTTCTACACGGAAGGCAACGTCACCGTTCCGCTGCCGAAGAACTTCTCGATTGTCGGCCACGTGGGATACAGCTTCGGGGACTACTGGAAGAATGGTTCCGGCGAATACCTCGACTACTCGGTGGGTGTGAACTACACCATCAGCAACATCACGCTGAATGCCAAGTACGTCGACACTGACATCGACGGCGCCGATACGGACCGGTTCATCTTCACGGTCTCGACCACTCTGCCCTGGGCTTCGGAGTAAGACTCCGAAGGAACCGTCCCGCACGGTTCCTCCAGCCGGCAAAAAAAGAGGCCCGGTGCTTTCGCATCGGGCCTTTTTCTTTTTCCGCGCGTCCTGTGGCGACGCCGCGCGGCGGAGGCGGGCGGACTACTGTGCCTTCAGCACCTTGCCCAGCGTCTCGATGAGCTGGTCGATCTGGGGCTTCTCGATCACCAGCGGCGGCGACAGTGCGGTGATGTCACCGGCGGCGCGCACCAGGATGCCGGCATCGAAGGCCTTCAGGAAAGTGTCGAAGCCACGCTTGCCGGGGCTGCCCGCGATGGGCTCGTACTCGATGCCCGCCACCAGTCCGTAGTTGCGCACGTCGACGACGCCCGGCAGGCCCTTCAGGCTGTGCACGGCGTTCTCCCAGTACGGCGCGATCTCCTTCACGCGCTGGAAGATGCCTTCGCGCTCGTAGATGTCCAGCGAGGCGATGCCCGCCGCGCAGGCCGTCGGGTGGCAGGAGTAGGTATATCCGTGGAAGAACTCGACCGCGGCCTCCGGACCCACCATGAAGGCATCGTGGATTTCCTTCTTCACCAGCACCGCGCCCATGGGTACCGAGCCGTTGGTCAGGCCCTTGGCGCAGGTGATGATGTCCGGCGTGACGCCGAATTCCTGCGCGCCGAAGGCCGAGCCGGTGCGGCCGAAGCCGGTGATGACCTCGTCGAAGATCAGCAGGATGCCGTGCTTCGTGCAGATCTCGCGCAGCTTCTGCAGGTAGCCCTTCGGCGGCACCAGCACGCCGGTGCTGCCGGCGATGGGCTCGACGATGACGGCGGCAATGCTCGAGGCATCATGCAGCCCGACCAGCCGCTCCAGTTCATTGGCCAGCTCGGCGCCATGTTCGGGCTGCCCCTTCGAGAAGGCATTTTTCGCCAGCAGATGCGTGTGGGGCAGATGATCCACGCCCGGGACCATGACCGGGCCCCAGGCCTTGCGGTTGGGCACCATGCCGCCCAGTGAGGTGCCGCCCAGGTTCACGCCGTGATAGCCGCGCTCGCGGCCGATCAGGCGCGTGCGCGTGGCTTCACCCCTCAGGCGCTGGTACTGCAGGGCGATCTTCAGCGCCGTATCCACGGCCTCGGAGCCGGAGTTCACGAAGAACACATGGTCGAGTCCGGCCGGTGCGATCTTCTTGATCTTGTTGGCCAGGTCGAAAGCCTGCGGATGGCCCATGTTGAAGGGCGGCGCGAAGTCCATCTGCTCCAGCGAGCGCGCGACCGCCTGGCTGATTTCCTTGCGGCCATGGCCGGCATTCACGCACCACAGGCCCGCCACGCCGTCGAGGATCTGGCGGCCTTCCGCCGTCCAGTAATGCACGCCCTTGGCATGCGAGAGGATCCGCGGCTTGTTCTTGAAATGCCGGTTCGCGGTGAAGGGCATCCAGTGCGCTTCGAGCTCCTCGCGGGTGAGTGCGCGGGGGGCAAAATCTTCAGGGCGGGCGTTCATGGGGACTCCGGGGCCATCTGGGCAAGGCAAGGGGGCATCCAAGGGGGCGGATACAAGGTCGCGATGATAAGAAAAGTTGACAGTTGCGGCGACACATACGCAAATAACACAGGTTTGTCGAACATACTAAACGCCATGAGCGCAATCGATGTCGGGGCGCGGCTGCGCGCCCTGCGCCTGATGCACGGCCTGTCCCAGCGGGAGCTGGCCCGCCGCGCCGGAGTCACGAACGGCCTGATCTCGCTGGTGGAGATGAACCGGGTCAGCCCCTCGGTCAGCTCGCTGAAGAAGCTGCTGGACGGCATTCCCATGTCGCTGGCGGAGTTCTTCACCGGTGACTTCAATCGGCCGGCGCCGGCCTTTTTCGGCGCGGACGAGCTGGTGGAGATCGGCAACGACGGCGTTTCGCTGCGCCTGGTGGCCGCGGCGCGCAGCGGCCGGCAGATGACGGTGCTGCATGAACGCTACGAACCGGGCGCCGGCACGGGCGAGGAGATGCTGGCGCACAAGGGCGAGGAGGCCGGCGTGGTGGTGCGTGGCCGCATCGAGGTGACCGTGGGCAACGAGACGAGGGTGCTGGGACCCGGCGAGGCGTTCTACTTCGCCAGCAACCTGCCGCACAGCTTCCGCAATCCGGGTCGCGAGGTATGCGAGATCGTCACCTGCGGCACGCCGCCCACATTCTGATGGCAGCGCGCACGCGGTATCTGACCAGGAGAAGAGATGAGTTCCGCTTCCAGTGACTGGCAAGCACGGGCGAAGGCCCTGCGTCCGCGCAGTGGCATGTTCGTCGATGGCCGGTTCGGGGCCGCCGCATCGGGCGCCACTTTTGATTGCATCAGTCCCATCGATGGCCGTGTCCTCGCGCAGGTGGCGGCAGGAGATGCCGCCGACATCGATGCGGCGGTGGCCAGCGCGCGCGCGGCATTCGGACGCGGCGACTGGTCGCGCGCCACGCCGAAGCATCGCAAGCAGGTGCTGCTGCGCTTTGCCGAACTGCTGCGCGCGAACCGGGAGGAGCTGGCGCTCACGGAGACGCTGGACATGGGCAAACCCATCTCCGACAGCCTCGCGGTGGATGTGCCTTCCACCGCCAACTGCATCCAGTGGTACGCCGAGGCCATCGACAAGATCTATGACGAGGTGGCCCCCACTGGCCCCGGCGCGCTGGCACTGGTGATGCGTGAGCCGCTGGGCGTGGTCGGCGCCATCGTGCCGTGGAATTTCCCGATGATCATGGCGGCCTGGAAGCTGGGCCCCATTCTCGCCGCCGGCAATTCCATCGTGCTGAAGCCTTCGGAGAAGTCGCCGCTCACCGCGCTGCGCATGGCCGAACTGGCCGTGGAGGCGGGCCTGCCGCCAGGCGTGTTCAACGTAGTGCCGGGTTTCGGCCATACCGCAGGCAAGGCGCTGGCGCTGCACATGGATGTGGATGGCATCGGATTCACCGGTTCCACGGCCACGGGCAAGCTCATCATGGGATACGCGGCGCAGTCGAACCTCAAGCGCGTATCGCTGGAGTGCGGCGGCAAGTCGCCCAATATCGTGATGGCCGACTACCGCGATGTGGAGCGCGCGGCGCGCGCGGCGGCCTATGCCATCTTCTTCAACCAGGGCGAGATGTGTTCGGCCGGCTCGCGGCTGCTGGTGCACGAAAGTCTGAAGGACGCGATGCTGGAGCAGATCGCGAAGGTGGGGCGCGAACTCGCCCCGGGTGATCCGCTCGATCCGGCCACGAAGCTCGGCGCCATTGTCGACGCGCAGCAGATGCAGCGCGTGCTGGGGTACATCGACGCCGGTCGTGAAGATGGCGCGCGGCTGGCTTTCGGGGGTTCTCAGGTGCGGCGCGACTCGGGCGGCAATTTCGTGGAGCCCACGGTGTTCGACGGCGTGCAACGGGGAATGCGCATCGCGCGCGAGGAGATCTTCGGCCCGGTGCTGGCCACCATCACTTTCCGCGATGAGGAAGAGGCGCTGGCCATCGCCAATGACACCAGCTACGGCCTGGCGGCCGCGGTATGGACGCGGGACCTGAACACCGCGCATCGCATGGCCCGCGCCATCCGTGCCGGCATGGTGTACGTGAACTGCTATGACGCCGATGACATCACCGTGCCTTTCGGCGGGTTCCGCCAGTCGGGGATCGGCCGCGACAAGTCGCTGCATGCCTTCGACAAGTTCACGGAGCTGAAAACCACCTGGATCGAGCTTTCTTGACCACGCCACTGCGCTTCTTCTGCACCGTTCCCGTCTACGCATGACGCCGTTGCGTTTCTTCTGCACTGTTCCGCGTGGATTCGCCGATCTGCTCGCGGGCGAAATCACCGCGCTGGGCGGCCAGCAGGTGCGCGAGACCACTGGTGGAGTGGGATTCGAAGGCACGCTCGAGGCCGGGTACCGCGCCCTGCTCGGATCGCGGCTGGCCAGCCGCATCCTGCTGGAGGTGGCTCGCGCCCCCGTGAACAGCGCTGATGATCTGTATGCCTTCGCGCGCGGCATCGACTGGCGGGCGCACCTGGACTCCCGCGGCACATTGGCATGCGAATTCACCGGCCAGCTTGCCTCCATCAACAACACCCACTTCGGCGCGCTGAAACTGAAGGACGCGATCTGCGACCAGTTGCGCGACACGACGAAACTGCGCCCCTCCGTGGAAACGCAGCGGCCGGACCTGCGCATACATGCCCATGCGCAGCGCGGCGAGGTCAGCTTGCTGATCGACCTGGCCGGTGAAGCGTTGAGCCGCCGCGGTTACCGCCTGGCCGGTGGCGAGGCGCCACTGCGCGAAAACCTGGCAGCCGGCATCCTGGTGCGCGCGGGCTGGCCTGCGATTGCATCCGCTGGCGGCGAGTTCCTCGATCCCATGTGTGGATCGGGCACTTTCGTCATCGAAGCGGCGTGGATGGCGACGGATACGGCGCCGGGACTGCTGAGGGATTTCTGGGGCTTTCAGGGCTGGCGCGGCCATGACGCCGCCCTGTGGAGCGGCCTCGTCGAGGAGGCGAAGGCGCGCATGCGCCAGCAGCCCGAGGTCATCTTGCGTGGCGCCGATCGCAACCGCGGCGCCATCGCCACGGCGCAGGCCAATGCGCGTCGCGCTGGCGTGGGCCGGGATCTGGTCTTCGAGCACACCGATATCGCGACACTCTCGCCCAGAAATCCTGAAGCGGCGACTCCGGGGTTGCTGTGCGTGAATCCGCCGTATGGCCAGCGTATCAGTGGCGACGACGACGCTGCCGAGGCGCATCGCGCCATCGGCGAGGCGCTGCGCGGACCATTCGCCGCCTGGAACGCCGCAGTGATCACGGGCGAGCCGCAGCTCGGGCAGCTCATCGGCTGCGAAGCCTCCCGCGTGCACACGGTTTGGAATGGCGCCATCGAGTGCAGGCTGCTGCGCTTCGCGCCAGGCGAGCGCCGGGTACGCCGCGAGGCGCGGGGCATCGTGATCGACGATGCCTCCGTGGCGCAGTCCACCGGTGCGCAGATGTTCGCCAACCGCCTGCGCAAGAACCTGCAGCGCATGGGCAAGATCGCACGCCGCGAAGGCGTGGGCTGCTGGCGACTGTATGACGCCGACATGCCCGAGTACGCACTGGCCGTGGACCTGTACACGGGCGCCGGGCCGGATGAAGGCAGGCGCTGGCTGTACGTGCAGGAATACGCGCCGCCATTGTCCGTTGATCCGGAAGCGGCACGCCGCCGGCGCGAGGAGGCACTGTCCGTGCTGCCCGAAGTCACGGGCGTTCCGCATGTGAATATCCGGTTGCGAACGCGTCGTCGCCAGAAGGGCGGGGGACAGTACGTACGCCCGACCCGCCGCGATGAATTCCATGTAGTGGAAGAGTCGGGACTGAAACTGCGCATCAATCTCGACGACTACCTGGACACTGGCCTGTTCCTCGACCATCGCCTGACCCGACAACAGATCGGACGCATTGCAGCCGGCAAGCGCTTTCTGAACCTCTTCTGTTACACCGGTGTTGCGACACTGCATGCCGCGGCCGGTGGCGCGGCATCGACGCTCAGCATCGATATGTCGCGCAACTATCTGGACTGGGCCGCGGCCAATCTCGAGCTGAACGGAATTGCCGCCGCGTCACACCAGCTGCTGCAGGTCGATGCCATCCAGTGGCTGGCAGAGCAGCAGCACGCGGATCGCTTCGACCTGATCTTTCTCGATCCGCCCACGTTCTCGAATTCCGCGCGCATGGAAGGCGTGCTGGATATCCAGCGCGATCACGCTCGCCTGATTGAACATTGCATGCGATTGCTGTCGCGCGATGGCTTGCTGATCTTCTCCAACAACGCGCAACGCTTCACGCTTGATACGAACATACATAGCGCTTTTCGCGTAGCGGATGTTTCAGCTGCAACCATTCCCTTTGATTTCCAGGGCAACCCGCGAATCCACTACTGCTTCGAGCTGCGGCATCGTTGAGGAAGGCGGTCCGCACGGTTATGCTGCCGTGCTTCCGGGGGTTCTCTTCTTTTTACCTTTCCAATCAAAGATTCGGACGGGATCAACATGGCCAAAGTGAAATTGAACGTCAACGGCACCGATCGTGAAGTCGAGGTCGCCGATGACCAGCCGCTGTTGTGGGTACTGCGCGATGAGCTGAAGCTCGTCGGCACGAAGTTCGGATGCGGCATCGCCCAGTGCGGCGCCTGCACCGTGCACCTCAACGGCAATCCGGTGCGTTCCTGCTCGGTGCCCGCGGTCGCGGTTGCCGGACAGAAGATCACCACCATCGAAGGCATTGCGCAGAACGGGACGCTCACCGCCGTGCAGAAGGCGTGGATTGATCATGACGTCCCGCAGTGCGGCTACTGCCAGGCTGGACAGATCATGACGGCGACGGCACTGCTGCGGCAGAACAAGAACCCTTCCGATGCCGAGATCGACAGCTACATGCAGAACCTCTGCCGCTGCGGCACTTACGTCCGTATCCGCGCCGCGATCAAGTCCGCGGCCCAGGCCCTGAACGGGAGCGCTTCATGAACGCCGTTGTGAACAACGAATACTATCCAGACGTCCTGCGCCAGCAGATCGCCGAGCTCGAGAAAGAGTCGGTGCTACCTGCGCTGGCCACGGGTCCGGTGTCGCGCCGCGGCTTCCTGCAGGCTTCCGCCGCAGCAGGCGGCGGACTGCTGCTGGCCTTCGGGCTGCTGGGATCCGGCACGGCTGAAGCGCAGCAGGCTGGCGGCGGCGGCGCCCGTCCCGCCGGTCCGCCTCCGGGACCGCAGTTCAATCCCGGCGCCTACGTGAAGATTGCGCCGGATGGAAAGATCACCCTGTACTCGAAGAACCCCGAGATCGGCCAGGGCATCAAGACCGCCTTCGGCGTGATCCTCGCCGAGGAGCTGGATGCCAAGTGGTCCGATGTGACCGTCGAACAGGCGCCGATCAATTCTGCTGTCTACGGCGCCCAGTTTGCAGGCGGTTCGCTGTCGATTCCCATGGCCTTCACCTCGCTGCGCCAGGCTGGCGCCGGTGCCCGTGCCATGCTCGTCGCAGCCGCCGCACAGCAGTGGGGCGTGCCTGCCGCCGAGTGTTCGGCCTCGGACAGCGCCGTGACGCATGCCGCCAGCAACCGCACGCTGGGCTATGGCGCGCTGGCGACCGCCGCCGCAGCCATGCCTGTGCCTGCGTTGCAGGACGTCAAGCTGAAGGACCGCAAGGACTGGAAGCTGATGGGCAAGCGCACCACCGGCGTCGACAACTACAAGCTGGTCACCGGCCAGCCGCTGTTCGGCGTCGACATCCAGCTGCCGAACATGAAGGTGGCGGTGTTCGAGAAGTGCCCCGCGGTGGGCGGCAAGGTGGCTTCGGCCAACCTCGATGAGATCCGCAAGCTCCCGGGCGTGGTCGATGCCTTCGTGCTCGAGGGCACGAACAAGGTTTCCGAAGTGATGCCGGGCGTCGCGATCGTTGCCGACAACACCTGGGCCGCCTTTTCCGCCAAGAAGAAGCTGAAGGTCACCTGGGACGAGACCAATGCGTCGAAGGACAGCTGGACTGCGTTCTCCGCTCAGGCGAAGGAAGCAGCCAAGGGCGCTGGCGCGCAGGAGCTGCGCAAGGCCGGTGACATCGATGCGGGCCTCAAGGGCGCGAAGAAGACCGTCGAGGCCTTCTACACCTTCGGCTTCATCTCGCATGCGAATCTCGAGCCGCAGAACACCACGGCCTGGTACCAGAAGGATCCCGAGGGTGACAAGCTTGAGATCTGGGGCTCGGTGCAGATTCCCGATGGCGCCCGCACCACGGCGGCCAGCGTCGTCGGTGTGCCGCCCGCTCGTTCCACGCTGCACCAGCTGCGCGTGGGTGGCGGCTTCGGCCGCCGCCTGATGCAGGAGTTCGTGTCCGAGGCCGCGGCCATTTCCAAGCAGGCCGGTGGCATTCCGGTGAAGCTCATGTGGACCCGCGAGGACGACATGGGCCACGACTGGTATCGCGCCGGTGGCTTCCATGCGCTGAAGGGCGGCGTCGACGACAAGGGCAAGCTGGTTGCCTGGTCGGGTCATGTCATTTCCTTCTCCGACGACACGCCGGGCGGCAACAAGCGCGCGGTGAATGGCGGCGGCTGGCCTTCGCCGGGCGAGTTCCCGGCCGAGTACGCGCCGAACTATCGTCTGGCGCAGACGCTGTCGCCCTTCCACATTCCCTGTGGTCCGTGGCGCGCGCCGGGCTCCAACACCGCCGCGTGGGTGGTGCAGTCGTTCATGCACGAGCTGTCGACCGCGGCAGGCCGTGATCACGCCGAGTTCCTGATCGAGACCTTCAGCAACAAGCAGCCGGCGCCCGCCGGTGGCCCGGGTGGCGGTTTTGGTGGGGGCGGACTGAACCCCGAGCGCGCCATCGCCACGATCAAGTCGGTGGTGGAACGTTCCGGTTA
>Ga0315910_10003192_pt1 | contig 14071 bp, 11 predicted proteins | sample EdamamesoilMG_FD_204470 | JGI IMG/M metagenome (GOLD analysis project Ga0315910, IMG submission 204470) | Garden soil microbial communities collected in Santa Monica, California, United States - Edamame soil | ecosystem: Environmental > Terrestrial > Soil > Garden | place: USA: California...
GGCGTAAAGTGAGGCTCAAGGGCGATTGGTTCCCGGACGCTTTCCAGGGTCCCATGGCCAACCTCCAGCGTTATTTGTCCGGTGAGGATAAGGTCCTCCACACCAAGGTCGAGGACGCGGTGAAGACCATGTCGCTTTTGGAGGCGATGTACGCTTCCAGCCGTACCAAAAGCACGGCCATTCCAAGGATCGGTTGAACCACGAAGTCACGAAGGGCACAAAGGAAGAAGAAATCGAGATTTTTCGAAAGGGACTGTTCCGCAGTTCTTGGTGCCCTTGGTGTCTTAGTGGTTCAAAAGACTTTCTGGAGAATGAATGAAGATAGACTCCCACCAACATTTCTGGCACTACAGCCGCGAGGCCTTTCCCTGGATCGACGAGTCCCGGGCGGTCCTGAAGCGCGATTTCCTGCCGGAGCACCTGAAAAAGGAACTGGCGTCGGCCGGGTTCGATGGGTCCGTGGCCGTCCAGGCCGCCCAGACCCTGCAAGAGACCCGTTGGCTCCTGGAATTGGCGGCCAAGTCACCCCTCATCAAGGGCGTGGTGGGTTGGGTGGACCTGAGGGCCCAGGACGTCCGGGAACAGCTCAAGGAATTCACAAGCAACCCTAAGTTCAAGGGCGTCCGTCACATCGTCCAGGACGAGCCGGTGGATTTCATGCTGGGCAAGGAATTCCAGGAAGGTATCGCCGCCCTGGGGGAAGCCGGCCTCACCTATGACATCCTCATCTTTCCCAAACAGCTCCCCGCCGCCATCGAACTGGTGAAGAAGTTCCCCAAGCAGTCCTTCGTGCTGGACCACCTGGCCAAGCCCGAGATCAAGGCGGGGAAGGTCATCCCTTGGCGCGACCAGATCAAGGAACTGGCCAAGAGCCCGAACGTTTTCTGCAAGGTCTCGGGGTTGGTGACGGAAGCCGATTGGAAGAATTGGACCCCCAGCCAGATGTCCCCTTATCTGGATATCGTCTTCGAGGCCTTCGGGCCCCAGCGCCTCATGATCGGCTCCGACTGGCCGGTCTGCATGACGGCGGGGGATTACGGGACGGTGATGCGCATCGTGAAGGGTTATATGGCGGACCTTCCCAAGAAGAGCCAGGACGCGGTCCTGGGCGGCACGGCGGTGAAGTTCTACAAGTTGTAGTTCCTGCCTATCTGTCATTGCGAGCCTCGAACTATGAGGCGAAGCAACCTCAGTTCATGGGTTGTGTACGGTGTAGGTTGTTTACGGCAAACGGCATATTTAAACTGGGGTTGCTTCGTCATTATCGACCGCCTATTCGGCGGTCATTCCTCGCAATGACACCAATGAGGTTCAATGAGCGTTCAACGAGCCGATTTCCCCAAACCGAAGACTGTCACTCTCTTCTCCACCTGCCTAGCGGATCTCTTCTATCCCCAAGTGCGCCATTCCACCAAGTCCCTCCTGGAGTCCCTCGGCTATGAAGTGAAGGTGCCCAAGGGACAGACCTGCTGCGGCCAGCCGGCCTTCAATAGCGGTAAGTGGGACGACGCTCGTCCCGTGGCGGAAGCCTGGCTCAAGACCTTCGCAGGGGCCGAATGCGTGGTGGTGCCCTCCGGGTCCTGCGCCGCCATGGTTCGGGTCAACATGGCCCATCTTTTCGAGCATGAACCGGAGAAGCTCAAGACCGCCCGGGAACTGGGTTCCCGTACCTTTGAGCTGGTGGAATTCCTCACCTATGTCCATCGTGACGGGAATGTGGCCGCGAGACTTTCGTCGGTTCCCACCACCTATCACTATTCCTGCCACCAGAGGGAACTGGGCCTTGCCGGGGAGACCGAGGCCCTTTTGGCCCGGTCGGGGGCTTCCTGCTCGGAGCTCAAAGGGAAGGACGAATGTTGCGGCTTCGGAGGGGCCTTTTCGGCCAAGGTTCCGGAAGTCTCCGCCGCCATGCTCAAGAAGAAGCTCTCGAACATCCAGGCGACAGGGGCTTCCTGCGTGGTGGCCAATGACCTGGGGTGCCTCATGAACATGGAATGCGCCGCCAAGAAGGCTGGGCTGAAGGTGGACTTCAAGCACGTCGCTGAAATATTTAGCCAAACAAAAAAGTAAGTTTTACCGCGAAGCCGCGAAGTTCGCGAAGAAGGTAAAAAGAATGGAATTTTCAAAGATCTTAAGAATTTTCGTGCTTTTCTTCGCGAACTTCGCGGCTTCGCGGTAAAGGGGTGTTGATTTGACTTCGCCTATCGGAAAATTCCGGGAGAAGAGCCGGGAGGCCATGGCCTCGCCCGTACTCACGAAGGCCCTCAAGAACGCGACCGACAAGTTCATCGCGGGGCGGACCGGGACCCTTCCCAAGTTGGGAGAACCGGACCGGCTCAAGGACGAGGCCAGGGCCGTCAAGGTGCGTTGTATCGCCCAATTGGACAAGCTGGTCGCCCAGTTCGCCGAGAATTACCGTAAGAACGGGGGAAAGGTCCATTTCGCCTCCGACGCCAAGGAGGCCCGGGAGATCCTCTTCTCCATCGCCCAAGAGAACCAGGTGAAGCTGGTGGCCAAGTCGAAGTCCATGGCCACGGAGGAGATCGAGCTCAATCATTTCCTGGAGGGGAAGGGCATCCAGGTCGTGGAGACGGACCTGGGCGAATACATCATCCAGCTCGCCAAGGAAAAGCCCTCCCACATCATCACCCCTGCCATCCACAAGACCAAGGAACAGGTCTCCTCGCTCTTTCACGAGAAGCTGGGTTCTCCCGAGACCTCGGACATCTCCGAGATGACCCGAACGGCCAAGAAGGAACTGCGCAACGTCTTCCTCACGGCCGATATGGGCGTCACTGGCGCCAATTTCGCCGTGGCCGAGACTGGGACCCTGACCCTCGTCACCAACGAGGGGAACGGGAGGATGGTGACATCCCTCCCCCGCGTCCACGTGGCGGTGGTGGGGGTGGAGAAGATCGTGGAGACCCTCTCCGATGTGCCCCCGCTGTTGAAGGTCCTTCCCGCCTCCGCCACGGGACAGAAGATCACTGTGTATTTCTCCATCTTGTCGGGTCCCAGACGGGCTGGCGAGACCGATGGTCCCGAGCAGTCCCTCGTCATCCTGCTCGATAACGGCAGGATCGTCATGCTGGGGAGCGACTATCGGGAATCCCTTTATTGCATCCGTTGCGGGGCCTGCCTGAACGTCTGTCCCGTGTACCAGGCGGTCGGGGGCCATAGCTACGGCGGCACCTATCCCGGCCCCATCGGGGCGGTGGTGACCCCCCTCCTACATGATGAGGACGCCAAATATCCCTCGGCCCTACCCCAGGCCTCCTCGCTTTGTGGCGCCTGCCGCGACGCTTGCCCGGTCAAGATCGACCTACCCCGCATGCTGGTGTCCCTGCGCAAGGACGGAGTGAAGAAGGGGGAAAGCTCCTTCCTGGAGGGCCTAGCCTTCAAGCTCTGGGCCTGGGCGGCTTCTTCTCCGGCCCGATTCCATTTCGCGGCCTGGGTGATGAGGTTCCTGTTTAAAGTGCCGGGGTTCAAGGGGATGGCAAAAGTCCTCCCGCCGGGATTCGGTTGGGCCTTAGCGAGGGAATTGCCGGAATTCCCGGAAAAATTCGGGTGGGAAAACGACGATTGAACCACGAAGACACGAAGGGCACGAAGAACAGCAGGATGGTTTTGTAGGGGCGGGGCATGCCCCGCCCGGATCTCAGTCGTCATTCCGAGGAGCCATCCCGATAGGGATGATCGGCGACGTGGGAATCTCAGGTTGTGCTGCTCCGATCAAGTAAGGCATGAACTGAGATTGCCACGGCCCAAAACGCCCCGATTGGGGCTGGGCCTCGCAATGACGGATAAAAAAAGAGGCGTAAAAGATGCAAGAGAAGGAATTTCTCCAAAGGATAACCTCCGCCCTCTCCCGTTATTCCACGGCGGAGGAAGCGCGCGTGCTCGCCTCCGGTACCAGACCTCAACTAGGACCCCGGGCCGGCTTGGAGGACAAGATCGCCCGTTTCGCGGACGAGGTGGCGGAACTCCACAAGGTGGAGGTCATCCGGGCGGGGAACTGGGACCAGGCCCGCCGGCACATCGCCCAGATGCTCCAGGAAAAAGGTGTCTCGTCCATCGCCTTGGCAGGGGAGGACCTCAAGCCCTCCTTGCCGCTTTGGGGCAAATGGAAGATCGCAGGGGATAGGGATTCCACGGAGAAGACCGAGGTGGGGGTGGTCCAGGCCGACTATGGTCTCGCGGAGACAGGGTCCATCATTCTATTGGCTTCCCAGGACAAGCCTCGCTCAGCTTCGCTCCTTCCGCCCGCCTGCATCTTTGCCCTCTCGGTCTTCGGGATGTTGGATTCCATGGCCCATTTGATGAAGGAATTGGAAGCCCGTTACGCCAAGGGGGAGATGCCTGCCACCGTCAATGTGGTGACGGGCCCCAGCCGCACGGCCGATATCGAGCTCTCCTTGACCGTCGGGGTCCATGGTCCCGGTGAAGTGAGTGTGGTGTTGGTAGGATGACCATCGTTAAAAAGAATTTCATCTTGGGTATCGTGAGCGAGGCCTTTTGGGGAGCTGGGTTCGGGCTCTATATGCCCCCCACCCTGCTCAACCTCGCGCTGGTCGACCTGGGCGGCTCCGCTGTTCTAGCGGGGTTCCTGGTCTCCATCTTCGCAACTGGCATCAACCTTCCCCAGGCCTTCTCGGCTTTGACCCTTCCTCCGAAATTCTCCGACCCGCCCCGCGCGGCGCTCTTGCACATTCCCGCCCTCCTGGGGCCCCTGGTCTCAGGCCTTTCTTTCCTACTGATCCCCGCCTCGGACCCCTCCGCTCGGTTGGTGGGCTTCCTTTCGGGCTTCGCCCTCTTTTCCTTCGGTATCGGCCTGGTCGTGCCCCATTGGGTGACGGGCATCAGCCGCTGTCTCCCGGAAAAACTGCGAGGGCGCTATTTCGGGACAAGTTTCTTCGCCTCGGGTCTTTGCGCCGCCTCGACCGGCTGGCTGGGGGCCCGATGGGTCTCGCAGGGCGGGTTGGAATGGGGTTATGCCTGTTGTTTCCTGTCCGCGGTGCCCTTCATGGTGATGAGCCTGGTGGTCCTTTCCTTCATGAAGCCGGTGACGGCCCGGCCCAAGGCCCAGGCTTCAGGAGCATGGAAGAAAAGTTTCCATCTCTTGAGCAGGAAGCTCCAGGAGCCTGGGCCCTTCCGGGTCGGCCTGGCCTTGGTCTTCCTGTTGATCCTGGTCGCGGCCTCGGGAAATCTCTTCACCGTTTATCTTCGGGAAGTGGTCAAGGTGGAGGCAGGTTCCTTCCAATTCCTCGCCCCGGCCCTTTCCCTGGGCGCCATGGCGGGGGCCTTCCTCTTGGGGTGGCTTTCCGACCGAAAGGGTCTGAGGATCGCGTATGGGGTGGCATTCTCCGCCGGGGTCCTTTCCATGCTCCTCATTTCCTGTCAGGGGATCGCCTTCTCGACCTTGGCCTTTGGGGCCTTGGGGTTCCTGGAGTCCGCTTTCCCGGTCCTGGGGCTGGTCTTGGTGTTGAAGCTGGCGGTGAACCGGGACGCGCCGGTCCAAACAGGTCTCTTCAACACCCTCATGAGCCCTTGGAACTTCCTTTTGCCCCTGGCGGTGGGGACCCTCGCGGCCCGAGCCGGTTATTCATGGGCCTTCACCCTCGGTGGGGTCTGTTGCTTGGCGGCTCTAGGGATCCTTTGGAGGTACAAGGACTTCGGGAAGGGCAAGATCGCCCGGTGAAGAGAAAAACTGGTCCTCCGGCCGTCTTTATTCCTTCCCGACTTAAGAAGTCCTTTCGAAGGGCTCCTGTTGTAACATTCCTGGACCTCTCTGGATCCATCCCTCCTCTAAGGAGCCGGCTTTGAGAAAGACCATCCACCTGTCCGCTTTTCTCCTCGCGCTCTTAGCGGGATACATCCTGATATCTCCTGCCTTTTCCGCCGAAGCCCTCTCCCCTCGGGAAAAGCTGTCGTTGGACAAGGGTTGGTCCTTCGCCTTGGGCCATCCTTACGACCCGGTCAAGGACTTCGGCCATGGGACCGGATATTTCTCCTATATCACCAAGACCGGTTATGGCGATGGTCCCGCTGACCATGAATTCGATGACCGTGGATGGCGGAAGGTGGATGTCCCGCACGATTGGGCGATGGAACTGCCCTTCGACGCCAAGGGAAGCCGGAGCCATGGCTATAAGGCCATGGGCCGGAATTTCCCCGAGGCCAGCGTGGGTTGGTACCGAAGGCACTTCTATATCCCGGAGTCCGACCTGGGTCGCCGTATCAGCGTGGTCTTCGACGGGGTCCACCGGGACGCCATCGTTTGGGTCAACGGCTTTTACCTGGGTCGGGAGACCAGCGGTTATTCCCCCTTCCGTTACGACGTCTCCGATTACCTGAACTACGGGGGAGACAACGTGGTGGCGGTGCGGGCCGATGTCACCCTTGAGGAAGGCTGGTTCTACGAGGCCGCCGGGATCTACCGCCACACTTGGCTGGAGAAGACCCAACCCCTGCACCTAGCCCCGGGTGGGGTCTTCGTGACCTCCGAGGTGAAGGGGAAGGACGCCGAGTTGACCGTCCTTTCCACCGTGATGAACGACGGAAGGAAGACCGCCTCTTTCGAGGTCCTCCATGAGGTCCTCGACGAGAAGGGAAGGCCCTTGGTTTCGACCAGGGGAGCCGGACCCAGCGTGAAACCGGGAAGCCGCGGGGAAACCCGGAGCCAACTCAAGCTCCCGAACGCCCGCCTCTGGTCCTTGGAGTCCCCCAACCTCTATAAGATGGTCACGACGGTGCGCTCCGGGTCCACCCTGTTGGACCGGGTCGAGACCCCGTTCGGGATCCGTACCCTTCGCTTCGACCCCGACCAGGGATTTTTCTTGAACGGGAAGCATGTCAAGATCAAGGGAACTTGCAACCACCAGGATCACGCGGGAGTGGGGGCCGCACTGCCGGACGCCCTCCAAGAGTTCCGGATCCGCGCCCTGAAGTCCTTTGGTTCCAACGCCTACCGTTGCGCCCATAATCCCCCCACTCCCGAGCTCTTGGACGCCTGTGACCGTCTGGGGATGTTGGTGATGGTGGAGAACCGCCTGATGGGGACGACCCAAGAGCTTCTGGACCGGCTCGAGCGCATCGTCCTTCGCGACCGCAACCACCCCAGTGTCTTCGCCTGGTCCTTGGGAAACGAGGAATGGGATATCGAGGGGAACATCAAAGGCGAGAGGATCACCGATACCTTGCAGGAATTCCTGCGCAGGCTCGACCCCACCCGGGGGATCACTGCGGCTTCCAGCGGAGGCTGGGGCCATGGCATCTCGAAGGTCATCGACGTGATGGGTTACAACTACAAGAACCACGGGAATATGGACGAGCACCACGCGAAGTTCCCGAAGCAACCCTCCATGGGCACCGAGGAGACCTCCACCCACTCCACCCGGGGCGTCCATGCCAGGAACGACCCAAAAGCCCATTTGGCGCCGACCGACCGTACCGGAGGAGCCAGTTCGGAGAAGTCCTGGAAGTATTACCTGGAACGTCCCTTCGTGGCGGGGCTCTTTTATTGGACGGGGTTCGATTATCGGGGGGAACCCACGCCCTTCGACTGGCCCGCCGTCAGTTCGCAATACGGCATCCTGGACCTCTGCGGCTTCCCGAAGGACCCTTACCATTACCTGAAAGCCTGGTGGTCCGATCAGGAGGTCCTGCATCTGGAACCCCATTGGAACTGGAAGGGCCTCGAGGGGAAACCCGTTACGGTCCGTGCTTACGCCAATTGCGAGGAAGTGGAGCTTTTCCTGAACGATAAGAGCCAAGGCCGCCAGAGCATGCCGAAAGATTCCCATCTGGATTGGACCGTTCCCTATCGGCCGGGTGTGCTTTCAGCCAAAGGTTGGAGGAGCGGCAAGGAAGTCTCTTCCTTCAGAGTGGAGACCACAGGGCCGGCCGTCGCCCTGGAACTGGTCCCGGACCGAGTGGACCTGAAGGCGGATGGGGAGGATGTCGCGGTGGTCACGGTAAGGGCGCTGGACTCCCAGGGCCGACCTGTCCCAGTCGCGGGTAACGAAGTGACCTTCACCTTGGAGGGGTCCGGAAGGCTTTTGGGCACCGATAATGGGGACCCTTCCTGCCATGAGCCCAACCAGGTCTTCGATGAAGTGTCCTCGTCCTATATCAAGGACCTGAAATTCAAAAAGGTGGATAGTTGGGAAAAAAGGCCGGAGGTTGCGCCTGGCTTCAGCGTCACTGGTTGGCCGGAAGGGTTCTCCTTCCGCGGCAGGATCGACGGGAAAGTGCGGAATAACCCCATGACCATGGTGATCAGGGGTGAATTTTTCCTCGAGGCTTATCGGCCGGACACAAAGATCACCCTCTTCAGCAAAAGCATCGGCGACCTCCAGGACCTTTACATCAACGGCCATCTCGTGGCCAAGGGCCTGACATTGGGTTCCAAGGAACAGGCCTATCCTCTGGACCACAAGATCCTTCGTCCGGGAAAGAACGTCTACGCTATGGTGGGGATCCCGATCAAGATGCGTTGGGATTGGGACTATGGGAACACCGACCCCGGGTATGTCGGGATGGTCACGCCTCACGGGGACCTGAAGCACAGCCTCTTCAGCGGGTTGGCGCAGGTACTGGTCCAGAGCGGGACCCAAGCGGAGGACCTGGTGTTGAAGGCCTCGGCGAAGGGCCTGGCCCCGGCTATCCTTCGATTAGAGGCCCGCGCTGCGTCCCAGCGGCCTTCGGCACCAGTGGCGCCACAGGAATGATGTTCGACCCTCGGTCCAGCCGACAGGCTGGACGGGGTATGAAAGGATATGGATGAAGAACAGGGAAAAAGAGCTCAAGGTCATCCTCTTCGGGGCCACCGGTATGATCGGCTCGGGTGTCCTGCAGTCCTGCCTGGACGACCCGGGGGTCCAGAAGGTCCTGGTATTGGGGCGTAGTACCTGTGGAAGAACGCATCCCAAGATGAAGGAAGTCCTGCACTTGGATTTCTTCGATCTGCGCCCACTGGCCAAGCACCTGAAGGGCTACAACGCCTGTCTTTTCCCCCTGGGGGTCACCTCGGTGGGGATGAACGAGGAGCGATACACAAGGATCACCTATGACCTGACCCTGGGGGTGGCCCAAGCCTTGCTCAAGGCGAACCCCGGCATGAGTTTCTGTTACGTGTCGGGCCAGGGGACGGACAGTAGCGAACAGGGCCGGGTCATGTGGGCACGCGTGAAGGGGCGTATCGAGAACCAACTGCTCTCCATGGATTTTCGCCCGGCCGTCATGCTAAGGCCCGCCGCCATCATCCCCATGAAAGGGATCCGCTCCAAGACCGGTTGGTACCAGGCCTTCTATTCCCTCCTGAGCCCGCTCTTAAGGGTCTTCCTCCCGGCTTTTCCTGGCGTCATCACGACCTCCGAAAGGGTGGGCCGGGCCATGCTCCTGGCCGCGAGGGGCGAGGCGCGGATGAAGATCATGGAGTCCATGGACATCAATCGCCTGGGAGCCTGAGGGAAAAGGGCTTTTTTCACCGAAAAAACCTGCAACCTTCCACCCTTCCCATCCGTCCTATAATCGTGGTCGGCTTTGGCGACCCCACGGGCAAGGCCCATAGGGTCACCGAAGTCCAGGCTTCGCCTGCCCAGCCTTCAGCTGGGACGCCTCTTTTCCCCGGGCATGGCCCGGGGATCGCGATGCGGTGACATTCAACAAACTTGAGGAGAGAACCATGCGTTCTTTTGGCAAGGTCTTGTCGTGGAAGTCCGTCTTTTTCTTGGGGGCCATCCTTTGGGTCCAAGGTTGCGCGCCATCCGTTCCCAAGCCTCCCGCCTTCAACCTCTACCAATACAACCGCGTGGCGGTGCTCCCCTTCGTGAACGACACAAGGGACCAATACCTGGCCGCCGACGTGGAGGACCAATTGTCCGGTCGGCTGGCCAACCTGAACGCGGTGCCGGTCGTGCAGGCCGCCCAAGTGGCGAAGTACCTGCAGAGCATCGGTGCCGACCCCAGCATGATCGTGTTGGATGACGCCATCCGCGCCAAGGTGGCCTCCCGCTTCAAAGTGGACCTGCTCATGACCGGGGTCGTCACCTCCTACGAGGAGACCTTCAAGGAAGGGGATCCCGAGAGGCGGGTGGTGAACAGCCAGACGGGTGAGGCCGAGTGGGGGATCAATACCTTCCGTCGGGTGGACATCGCCGTGACCGCCAAGCTCTACGACCCCAGCACGGGAAGCCTGCTTTGGACGGAGAAATCCACGGGTTGGAGCTACACGAACGATTGGACCGAACTGCCCATCCCCGGATCCCTCCGGATCCCGCCCATCGCCGGCCTGGACGATATCCTGCGCACCGCCAAGGTGGCCCGGGACCTGGTCAAGGAGAGGGAAGAAAGGGACCGGCCTCGTCCTCGCGGCGAGAAACCGCTGCTCTATCCCAAGAGCTCCAAGTTCAAGCAGCTGCGCGAGGATTCCGTCTATCAGTCCGTGAATTACCTGATGGGGGACTTCTACGGGAGCAGGGGCTGGAAGCCGGGGCTCGTGAAGTAGGCTGGGAAGCTTCGAAAAAAGGCCGGGGGGATATCCCCCCGGCCTTTTTTGTTTTGGATAGGACGGATCCGATGGGTCGGGCCGGTCAAGGTTCGAAAAGCCCTACCGGAAGGGATCCAGGTGCTCCGAGTCCAGCATGACCTTGATGCCCCCCCTGACGCAGATCACGTGGGTCAGGCCTTGCCAGAAGAGGAGGTGGTCCAACCCCTCCACGAAGAGAAGCCATTGCCTCCCGTCGCCCAGAGGGAAGTCCATGCCGGCCCCTAGGTCCAAACCGAAAAGCACGTCATAAGCGGCGTTGTAGAAGGCCAAACCCTCGGGACGGACATATTGGTCCACGACGAAGCCCAGGCCCGCCGCGGTCAGGAGATAAGGGGCCTCACGGAACCGTCCCCTGGGTCGGTCCCATTTCTCCCAGGGATACCACTTGAGCCCGATGGAGAGGAAGAGGTCGTCGGTGGGCCGCAGGGGGATCGTGGCGTCGGGATCGGAGGCCGTGGGTTTCGAGAGGGTCACCGGCATTCCCGGCAGGGCATGGTAGGCCAAGCCCCAGGAACCCTCCAGGCGGTCGTCGATGGCCACGCCCAGTCCAAGGGCTCCCGAGACCCCTGGTCCGCCCTGGAGGAAGCCGTTGGAGAGGTTCCCTCCCAGGCTCCCCGAGAGATGGAAGTTGGGTCTTTCCCCTCCCGACAATAAGGAAGGGAGGAGCAGTAGGGTCAGGACAAGGATGACGCGTCGCACGGCTGGATTATCGGACAAAGCTCCCTGCAAGGAAAGCCCGGCTTGAGCGGAGCGGCGGCCGGACGGACGCCGCTCCAGCCTCAGAAGGCTTTCTTGCAGTCCGCGCAGGAGAACCGAGCGGCGAACCAATGGCCATCGGCCCTGGCGTAGTCCGGGAAGAACTCGGCCTCGAGGACACCGCCGCAATCCCCGCAGCGATAGCCTTTCTCCAGGCCCAGGTCGAACTCCAGCTTCACCGCCCCCTTCTTGTCCTCTTGGATGGCGATGCGGTAGGACTGGGTGCCGTTCTTCTTGTTGACGTCCTTTAGGAGGTCCTTGATCTTGGAGAGGACCTGACGCGGGGTATAGAACCCCTTGACGGTGTAGTCGTTGGCGCCCATGTCCAGGGCCTTCTTCACGTCCCGGGGTTCCCCCAGGACCGAGAAGATGATGACGGGGATGTCCTTGGTCTGGGTGCTACGGCGCATCTTTTCCAGCACCTGGAACCCGTCCAGGACCGGCAGGCCCAGGTCGAGCAGGACCAGGCTGGGCTTGTTGTTCAGGATGGCCTCCCAGCCGTCCTCACCGTTGTCGGCTTCCAGGACCTGGTAACCATCGTTCTCCAGGACATCCCGGTAGACGCGGCGGAAGCCCCTTTGGTCCTCTAGGATGAGGATGGTGCCTTTCTGGACAGGGTTTTGATTGGCTTTCTGCTCGGTTTTCGTCGGCGCGAATTCGATCGTCATGGGGCAGCTCCTTTGACAGCGAATGACAGCTGTCCCTTGGTAAGAGCAAAGGAGGTGCCAAAGATAAGCCTGATTTTTGGGGGGAGGGAGGCGGATCGGTGGGGAAAAAAGGGGGAACTGGGTAAAGATTACCCGATCGAAGGGGAGGATCCTTCAGGGGACCCGGAGTTCGGCGGCCCCTGGTCCTTCAGAAGAACCTGGCGCACTTGGGGCAAGTGAAGTGGGCGGTGAACCAATGGCCCTCGTTGCGGACGTAGTCGGGGAAGATCTCCAGGACCAGGTCCACGTTGCATTGGGGGCATTGGTAGCCGGAGATGCCGATCTCGGTCTGCAGCTTGACCGCGTCCTCCCTCGTCTCCATGACCTTGAGCTTGTAGGAATTGACCGACTTCTTGACCTCCACCTGGTTCATCAGGTTCTTGATCTTGCTGAGGATCTGGCGGGGGGTGTAGAAGCCTTTGACCGTGTAATCGCTGGCACCCATCTCCAAGCCCTTTTTCACGTCCTTTTGCTCCCCCAGGACCGAGAAGATGATGATGGGGATGGCCTTGGTCTCCGGGTCGGCCTTGGCCCTTTTGAGCACCTCGAAACCGTCCAGCTTGGGCAGCCCCAGGTCCAAGAGCACCACGTGGGGTTTCTTCTCCCGGATCATGGCCCAACCGGCCTCCCCGTCCTCGGCTTCCAGCACATCGTAGCCGTCGCTGGCGAGCACGTCGTGGTAGACCCTCCTGAAGCCCTGCTGGTCCTCGACGATCAGAACCGTTCCTTTGCTCATGTTTTTTCCCCTTTCTTATTTCTTATGGTTCGGGATCGAGATGAAGAAACTCGTCCCCTTGCCCTTTTCCGACCTCACCGTGATCCGGCCCTTCTGCAATTCCATGAAGTTCTTGGCGATATAGAGGCCCAGCCCCGCCCCCGCGCGGGCCGCCTCTTGGCCCATCACCCGTTCCTTGGTGAAGACCTTGGAAAGGGCCTCGGGTGCCATCCCGATGCCCGTGTCCGTGACCTCCACGACGCTATAGCCGTTCTCGGCGGAGGTGCGCAGGGTGATGGAGCCCTTGTCCGTGCACTTGATCGCGTTGTTGATGATGTTCCGGAGCGTCTCCACGGTCTTGTCCCGGTCGGCCAGGACGAGGGCCGCCTTTTGGGCGTTCTCGAACTTGAGCTCCAGACCCTTCTTGCGGATGGGCGCCTCATAGTCCCGGAGGGACTGCTCCAGGATCTCCTGCAGGGGCACCGGTTGGAGCTCCACGGTCATGACCCCGCGCTCGATCTTGGACATGCTCAGGAGGTCGGTGATGAGACGGTAGTTATCGGCCCCAATGGACCTCATGTCCGCGAGGTATTCCTTCTGGCGGTCCGTCAGGTCCCCCGCCAGGCCCTCCAGCAGGTTCTCGATGTACCCGTTGATCTCCGCGACAGGGGTCTTGAGCTGGTGGGAGACCACCGAGACGAGGTCCGACTTCATCTCCTCGATCTGCTTGCGTTCGGTGATGTCCCGGATGATGGCGGTGAAGAAGAGGCCGGAGACCGTCTTCCAGGAGAAATAGGAGATCTCGGCGGGGAACTCCGCCCCACCCTTGCGTTTCCCGGTGAGCTCCAAAGTACGGTCGGAACGGGTCGTCTTCCCGGTGGTCAGGTAGTCCTGGATCTTGGCCTGTTCCCTCTTCCAGGACCCTTCCGCCATCAGGAAATCGATGGATTTGCCGAGGGCCTCGGCCTGCGGCCAGCCGAAGATCCTCTCGGCGGAGGGGTTGAAATAGACGATGGCCCCCTTGGAATCGGAGGAGACGATGGCGTCGTTCGCCGAGTCCGCCAAGCTACGGAACCTCTCGCCGCTTTCCCGGAGGGCCACCTCGGCCTCCCTTTGCTCGGTGATGTTCTCCACCATGGCCAGCAGGAAGAGGGGTTGGTCCTCGGCGTCCCGGATGACGGAGGCGCTCTCCCGGCACCAGATGGGATCCCCGGACTTCGTGAGCAGGCGCTTTTCGATCTGGTACCGCGGCAAGGTCCGGTCGAAGAGGCGCGTGGAGAGGGCTTGGTCGGCTTTCATGTCCTCGGGGTGGGTGAGGTCGTGGAGCGGTTTGCCCACCAATTC
>Ga0315910_10003194_pt1 | contig 14067 bp, 13 predicted proteins | sample EdamamesoilMG_FD_204470 | JGI IMG/M metagenome (GOLD analysis project Ga0315910, IMG submission 204470) | Garden soil microbial communities collected in Santa Monica, California, United States - Edamame soil | ecosystem: Environmental > Terrestrial > Soil > Garden | place: USA: California...
GAAAAAATCTCCATGACCAGAGGTTCGCTCATGCCGGTCATTGTACCGGGCCGCTGCGACATAATGCGCAGCTGGTCCCGCCAAGGAGAACGCATGTCACGCCGCACCGCCACGACCCGCAAGCCCGCCGGCCGCTTTCCGGTCCTGCGCCCGGAACAGCTCAGCGCCGCGCAGAAACGCGTGCTGAAGTCGCTGGTCGCAGGGCCGCGCGGCAACGACGGCACCGGGCTGGATTCGGTCAGCCGCTTTCTGACGCGCGGGCCCTTCAATGCCTGGCTGCGCAGTCCCGACCTCGGCAACCTGCTGCAGCAGGTCGGCGCGCACATCCGTTTCAAGAGTTCCCTGCCAGCGCGGCTGAACGAACTGGCCATCCTGATCACGGCGCGCCACTGGACCTCGCAGTTCGAGTGGTACGCGCACCGCCTGCTCGCGCTGAAGGCGGGACTGGACGCGAAGCTGATCGACGAACTGGCGCGCAACCGGCGGCCGAAACGGATGCGGGCCGATGAAGCCGCAGTCTACGAATTCTGCACGCAGCTGCACCGCAGGAAGAACGTGACCGATGCCGCTTACCGGCGCGCCGCGGCGCAGTTCGGCGAGCGCGGCGTGATGGACCTGATCGGCGCGAGCGGCTACTACACCGCGGTGTCGATGACACTGAATGTCGCCCGGGTGCCGGTGCCGCCGGGCGAGAAGAATCCGCTCAAGTAGCCCGGCCGCCCGGCTCAGGCAGCCATGCGACCCGCCGCGGCGAGCGCCTCGCGGCATTCGCGCACGATGCGCTCGATCAGTTCCTGGCAGCTGGGAATGTCGCGGATCAGGCCGACCACCATGCCGGCGCTGACGATGCCGGTGCCCACCTCGCCCGTCTTCATGGCATTGCGGCCGCGCGCCCCCGCCACCAGATGCTTCACGTCCTCGAACGCGGCGCCTTTCTTTTCCATCGCCACCACCTCGTCGGAGACGGCGTTCTTCAACACGCGCGACGTGTTCCGCATGGTGCGGAAAATGAGGTTGGTGTCGCGCTCGCCCGCGTTCACCAGCGCCTGCTTGACGTTGTCGTGGATGGGTGCTTCCTTGGTGCACATGAAGCGCGTGCCCATGTTGATGCCTTGCGCGCCCAAGGCCATGCAGGCGGCCATCTGGTAGCCGTCCGCAATACCGCCCGAGGCAAGCACCGGAATTTTGCAGGCGCGCACCGCCGCCGGGATCAGGATGAGGTTGGTCACGTCGTCCTCGCCGGGGTGGCCGGCGCATTCGAAGCCGTCGATCGAGATCACGTCGACGCCGTGCTTCTCCGCAGAGAGCGCGTGGCGCACGGAGGTGCACTTGTGCACCACGGTGATGCCGTGCTCCTTGAACTTCGGCACCACGTCGCGCGGGTTGTTGCCCGCCGTCTCCACGATCTTGATGCCCGAATCGATGATCGCCTGCATGTACTCGGCGTAGGGCGGCGGCTTGATCGACGGCAGGATGGTCATGTTCACGCCGAATGGTTTGCTGGTCATCGAGCGGCAGCGCTCGATTTCCCTGCGCAGGTCGTCCGGTGTCGGCTGCGTGAGCGCGGTGAGGATGCCCAGCCCGCCCGCGTTCGACACGGCGGAGGCGAGTTCCGCGTAGCCCACCCATTGCATGCCGCCCTGGATGATCGGGTACTGGATGCCGAGCATTTCCGTGACTTTGGTCTTCATGCGTCTCCCTGTGTGAAGTTCAGTCGGCCGGACTGCTCCAGACCGCCTTGCCCTGCTTGTTGATGTAGCTGCCGCCGCGCTGGCGCGGCTCGCCCGCCCAGGCGAGGCCGTTGCGGAAATCGCGCGCCCACTGGTAGCGCGGCGTGATCGCCCAGCGGCCTTCGCGGTCGATGTAGCCCCAGAGCCTGTCCTGCTGCGCGGCCGCGAGGCCGTCGGAGAAAGGCTGCACGCGGTCGAACTGCGCAGGGATTGCGAGCTTGCCGGCGCGGTCCACGAAGCCGTACTTGGCGCCGCTGCGCACGCCCGCCAGCCCTTCGGAGAAATCCGCTGCGGAATCATAGATCGCGGGCACCGCCAGCGTCCCGCGCTTGTCGACGTAGCCGTACTTGCCCTGCTGCCAGACGCGCGCCATGCCGTCCTTGAAGTCGTAAGCGCCCTCGAAGCGCGGCTCGATCGCCACGCGCCCTTCATCGTCCAGGTAACCGAACAGCTTTCCCTTGCGCGCGAGCATCATGCCGCCCGCCTCCGAGCCGAAGTACATGTCCGCCGGCGGCGTCACGTCGCGGCCCGCGGCGTCGATGAGGCGCGGCCGGCCTTCGATCTCCACACGCGCCACGCGAGCGAACGGCAGCGCCTTGTCGTAGCGCGCCGGAATCACCAGGGTGCCAACGGCGTCGATGTAGCCGTACCTGACCTTGCCCCACTCGTCGGCGACACCGACCGCGGCGCGGCCGCCGGAGAAGTCCTTGGCGTCGGCGAAGCGCGGCGCGATGGCCCACTTGCCCGCGCGGTCGAGGTAGCCCCAGGCGAACTTGCCCTTCTCGTCGGCGCCGCGCGCGGGCGCGCGGTTCTGGGAAAAGAGCGCATCGGTCATGTCCTGCGGCTCGATCACGCGCCGTCCGGAGGCGTCCAGGTAGGCGACGCGGGAACCCTTGCGCACGCGCGCCAGGCCCTCGCGCATCACCACTGGCTGTTCGTACTCCGGCGCGATCACCACCTCACCCAGGCGGTTGATGGCGCCGTGGCGTTCCTTCACCGCAATGGGGAACAGCACGTCGTCGTTGGTGCGCTGCTCCTGCGCCGTCACGGCCCCCGCCGCAAGGCACAGGGCCGGCGCCAGCAGGTGATGGAGGCGGATCGGGAAGGCGTTCACAGGGCGGGATGTTACCCGTCGGGAGCGCCATGCATAATGTGCGCCCTCGCATCCACGGAGTCCCCGCAATGCCCGCCGCATCCCGCTCCCGCCGTCACGCCCTCGCCCTGCTGCTCGCCGCGTCCGGCGCTTTCCTGTGCTCGCCGGGCGCCGCGCTCGCACAGCAAGCGCCGGCCTATGTGCCCGAGTCGGGCCAGGCGGGCAAGGACGTCGTCTGGGTGCCGACCCCGCAGGCGCTCGTGGACAAGATGCTGGACATGGCCAAGGTGACGCCGGCCGATTTCGTCATGGACCTGGGCTCCGGCGACGGCCGCACGGTCATCACCGCGGCCAAGCGCGGCGTGCGCGCGCTCGGGATCGAATACAACCCGGACATGGTCGCGCTCTCCAGGCGCAACGCCGAAAAAGAGGGCGTCTCGGGCAAGGCGACGTTCCTCAAGGCGGACCTCTTCGAGACCGACTTCTCCAAGGCCAGCGTGATCACCATGTTCCTGCTGCCGGACATCAACCTGAAACTGCGCCCGAAAATCCTCGGCCTCAAGCCCGGCACGCGCGTCGTCTCGAACAGCTTCACCATGGACGACTGGAAGGCCGACGAGACCGCCACGCTGGACGCCAATGCGGGATGCAGCACGTCCTGGTGCACCGCCCTGCTCTGGATCGTGCCCGCGCGCGCCGAGGGCCGCTATTCGCTGCCGCAAGGCGAACTCGTCCTGAAGCAGGAGTTCCAGATGCTCTCGGGCACCCTGACCGCCGACGGCCGGACGCAGGCGCTCGAAGGCAGGGTGCGCGGCGACGACGTCGCTTTCACCGCCGGCGGCAAAACCTACCGCGGCAGGATGAAAGGAAAGCAGCTGGAACTGCGCTAAGCCCTGCCGAAAGGCGTCGCAGCGAGAACGCGTCGCGCGACCTGCTCCACGGTGAGGGCGTCGGTGCTGACGACCGGCTCGGTCAACAGCCGGAAGCGTGATTCGCGTCGCTGGTGTTGAAACTGGATGACCTCGCGCGACAGTGCATGGGTCTTGCGGGCAAAGGAGGTGCCGAGGTCGCACTCAAGCCACGCGGCGCCGACCCCCGGCGATTTCAGCCTGAGGTTCATCGGACCAAGGACCCACTCGAGATGCCGCCTGTCGCAAAATGCCTCGACGACGATCACGTCGTGGCCGGCCAGGATCTCTTCGTTGGCCATTCTGCCGGCCTCCGGAAAATCCACCGTTTCGTCGCAGCGATCGGTCGCCCCGTACTTGCGCGCCTTGATGTCGTCAACCTCGATCACCTTGACTTTCGGGCGACTGGCGCCGATCCAACGCGCGACGCAGGATTTGCCCGCGCCGATGGTCCCTCTGAGAAGCAGAACGCGCGTCACGTCTTCCCCGATCAGGTTTGAGGTTCGCAGACCCGTCGCCACGGCCAATCCAGGTCCAGCCGGCGCCCGTGCAGGAACACGCCGAGCCAGGTTTTCTGCACCCAGTAGTGAAAACTGAGAAACGCCAGCAAGGCGGCGAATGCGCACACCAGCAGGAATTTGAGCATCGCCGGCAGATCGAACTGCACCAGCCACCACCCGGCCAGCGCGACGAGCGGCATGTGCACGAGGTACACCCAGTACGACGACTGCGACACGTACTGGATCCACGGCGACGCCCGGTCGAAGAAGCGCTGCGCGAGGCCGAGGAAAAAGTAGATCATCGCCCAGGTGCACAGTCCGTTGGCGAGCACCGCGCCGGCATGCAGGGCCGCGCTGGCGCCCCGCGCGTCATTGTCCAGCTGACTCGCATGCGTCGCAACCAGAAAGAGCGTGACGGCGAGCGGCGCCGATGCGAATACGTTGCGCGCCGGCGCTTTCAGCACGTCGACGTGGTGATGGAAGAGATAGCCGAGCACGAAAAATGATCCGTAGTAGACCAGCGACGGCAGGTGCGGCATGAGGAAGATGAATCCCTCGTGCACCTGGCCGCCGTGATACGGCCACAGCGTGGCCGACGTGGTCAGCGCAAACGCCAGCCACAGGAACGGCGAGGCCCGCCAGCGCTGCAGGCGGGCCCCGATCTTCATGCTTTGCGTGGCGAGGTACCGGCACACCGGGATCAGCAGGTAGAAGTAGCAGAGGTAGTACAGGAACCACAGGTGTCCCAGCGTGGGATCGTCGGGCGGCCGCCCGCCGGGGGGCATCTTGGCCGCCATTTCCGCGCCCAGCAGCTTGACGTCTTCGAGCCGGGGGATGAGGTCGTGGGTGCCGAAACGCACGCTGAGCCAGAAATCGATCAGCAGCAGGCCGGTGACCGGCAGCAGGGTGACGATGGCGGCGGCCAGCGGCGCGAGCACCCGGCGCGCGCGGTCCTTGTAGGCGCCCGCGCGCCCGCGCTTTTCGACCAGCAGAGAAGTAAACAGGCCGGCCAGCACGAAAAATGTCGGCATGCGAAAGCTGTGGATGAAGGCAAAGACCGCGTCGAACACCACGGAGTTGTTCCGGTCCGTGACGATCGGCATGGCTGGGGGCGGCGCGGCCAGGTAGAGCATGGCGGCGTGCAGCACGATGCCCAGCATCATCATCGCGCCACGCAAGGCGTCCAGGCCGTAATACCTGCGTTCTTCCACTCCGGATCCCCCGTGCTGCGTCCGGAGCGATTCTATGCGGATTTCGCTGCCTCGATCCCCGGGCCCTAGCCGCCCAGTTCGGCGATCCTTTTCTTCGCCAACGCGACGTACGCGCCGTGCGGGAATTGCTCCATGTACAGCTTCAGGTCCTCGGGATCGTCGCTGTCCTTGACGTCCTCCCAGAATTCCTTCTCGGCTTCGGTTTCCTGCGCGGCCGCGGTGGGCGGCGGCACGGAAGGCAAGGGCCTGGCGAGGACCTCGTTCGGATCCTCCGGCGGCTTGCCCTCGAGAATGCGCTTGAGCGCGTCGGCGAAACTGCGCGCGCTCTGGTAGCGCTGCTCGACGTCCTTGGCCAGCGCGCGGGCGATCACGCGGTCGAATTCAGGCGGAACCTGCACGAGCGCCGACGGCCAGACCGGATCGTCGAGCACGATCTTCTGCTGCAGCGCGAACTGCGTCCCCTCGAACGGCTTCTGCCCCGTGAGGAACTGGTAGAAGATGATGCCGGCGGAGAATATGTCGGTGCGGCGGTCCACCTTCTGCCCCTGGACCTGCTCCGGCGACATGTAGGACGGGGTGCCGATGATCGCGCCCGCCCGCGTCGCTTCGGCGGTGTCGCCGGGCTCGGCGACGCGCGCCACGCCGAAGTCGGTGAGCTTGGCGTGGCCGGCGGCGTCGATCATCACGTTGGCCGGCTTGATGTCGCGGTGGATGATGCCCGCCTCGTGCGCGAACTCGAGCGCATCCAGCAGTTCGATCATGAGCCGGAAGGCCTTCTCGAGCCCGAAGCGCTCGTGGGCGTCGAAGTAATCCTTGAGTTCCCTGCCCTGGATGAACTCCATGACGATGTACGCAAGCTCGCCTTCGGCGCCGAAGTCGTACACCTGGACGATGTTGCGGTGGTTCAGGCGCGCCACGGCGCGCACTTCGCGCTGGAAGCGCACGGCAATCATGCGCGCGGCTTCCGCGTCGAGCTTGCGGGTGAGAATGGTCTTGATCGCGACGCGGCGGCCCAGGTTGGGGTCGACCCCGTCATAGACCAGGCCCATCGCGCCCTTGCCCAGGACGCCCCGGATCTGGTAACGCCCGAGCGATTTGAGATCTTCCATGGGTCGCTGCCAATGATCGGCAAGTCTGCCTCAAATTGGAATGTACTATTCCACTTAACATGAGCTGGCAATGAGCGGCCCCGCCCAGGACGACATATTTCCACTCTGGCCGACCTGGATCGGCCAGATGCCGCTTCCGGGGGCCGAAGAGCCCAACCGGGCGCTCGCGGATCTGGCCGCGCCGTCCGGTGTCGCCGGCAACCTGTTCGACCTTGAGCATCGCGCGGTGGCCTGGCTGCGCGACGGGATCGCGGCGGCGGTCGGCCAGTGGTTCGAAAAAATGCGCGTGCAGCCGGCGCCGCCGTGGCGGCTCGGCGGGCGCCTGGAGGCGCTCGGCATGGGCGACTACCGCGAGCTCGCCAACGAACCCGGCGCCTACCTCGCCGGCCTGTACTTCGTGAATTCGCCGGCGCCGCCGGAGCTCAGCCACCTGCGCAGCGACTGCCAGCCGAGCCACCTCTCCCTGCTCGACCCGCGCGTCGGCTTCAACGCGCTCGCGCTCGAAGGCGACCCGAACTTCAACGAGACGCGCACGCTGGTTCCGGTGGCGGGCACGCTGATGCTCTGGCCGGGCTACCTGCGGCACACCAGCCGCGTGCACCTGGCCCGCAAGCCCTGGGTGCGCGTCGCGCTCCGCGTCGAGCTGGAGGGCCGTCCATGAGCGCCGCGCCGCGCATGACGTTCAACGGCGTGTGGCCGACGATGCTCATCAAGCGCCAGCCGCCCGGCTTCGAAGAGGCGAACGCGGGCCTCGAAGCGCATATCGCACAGCAGGAAGCCCGCGAGAAAGACTACACCGCGCGCTACCAGGAGCAGAACTTCTTCGCGAGCGAGAACAAGTCGGTGCGCTGGCTGAAGGACCAGATCGACCAGACGGCCAAGGCCTTCCTGCGCCAGGTCGGCATCGACCGGCCGCTGTCCTGGTCGCTGTTCGCCTGGTACAACATCAACCGCTACGGCGACCACCACGCACCGCACACGCATCCGCGGGCCTACCTGAGCGGCACCTACTACGTGCGCATGCCCCCGGTGCCGGCGAAGGTCGACGATCCCCGCGCGAAGCCGGCCTGCATCTCCTTCTTCGACCCGCGCAACGGCGCCAACATGATCACCGTCGGCTCCGAACCCGATGCGCGTCCCGCGCACACCGTGCTCCCGGCCGCGGGCACGCTGCTGATGTGGCCTTCGCCGCTGCAGCACCAGGTGCACCCCAACCTCACCGAAGAGCAACGCATCACGATCAGCTACAACCTGATCCTCGACAACTACACCGGCAGCAGAAAGTAGAAGGGGCTCAGGCAGGTCGGCTGTCAGCGGTGTTCCGTGCCGCATAGCGGTCCTTCAATTGTGACGGGTTTCCCCGACAGCACGTGTCATGCGGGTCCGTTTTCTGGAGCGGCATTTCCCGGCATACTCTGTGAAACCACCTTCGGCATGAATGGTCGAAGTCCGAACAACGGAAAGGAAAGAGAATTGAAATCTTTGCGCATCACTGTCCTCGACCTGACGACGCGGGGACCGACCACGCGCCTGTTCTCGCGCATCATGAATCCCAACTACGCGAGCATCATGCCCCAGGCCGTCGCCGTCTGGTGCGAGCAGCTCGGCCACCGCGTGAATTACGTCTGCTACACCGGAAGCGAGGACGTCACGGGCGGCCTCGCGGACGATACCGACGTGCTCATCCTGAGCGCATTCACCCGCTCGGCGCTTTCCGCCTATGCCATTGCCAGCCTCTATAGCCGCAAAGGGGCGGTGACCGTTCTGGGCGGGCCGCACGCGCGTTCCTATCCGGAGGACGCCGCCAAATACTTCGACTACGTGCTGGGCTTCACGGACCAGGCGCTGATCGAGGAAGTCCTGCGCGAGCGCGCGCCGCGCCAGTCGAAGCGGGGGCGCATGCTCGCCTCGCAGCGCCAATTGGCCGGCGTGCCGGGCGTGCGCGAGCGCTGGCGATTCATCGAGCCCACCCTGGCGAAAGCCCCGGCGATCAAGCTGGTGCCGATGATCGGCAGCGTAGGCTGTCCCTACACCTGCTCGTTCTGCATCGACTCCGTGGTCGACTACCAGCCGCTGGGCGTCGACCAGATCCAGGAGGATTTGCGCTTCCTGATGACCCGGTACCGCCGGCCCCGGGTCGCCTGGCACGACCCCAATTTCGGCGTGCGCTTCAACGAAACCATGGATGCGATCGAGGCGGCAGTACCGCCGGGCCGGGTCGAGTTCGTTGCGGAAAGCAGCCTTTCCCTGCTCTCGGAGGCCAACGTGAAGCGCCTCGCGCGCAACGGCTTCATCGGCATCCTGCCCGGCATCGAATCCTGGTATGGGTACGACAACAAGTCGAAAACCAGGGGACAGCAGGGCCTGGAAAAGGTCCGCAAGGTGGCCGATCACGTCAACCTGATCCTGCGCCACATTCCTTTCGTGCAAGGCAATTTCGTGATGGGCCTGGACAGCGACGCGGGGTCCGAGCCTTTCGAACTGACCAAAACGTTCCTCGACCTGGCGCCGGGCCTCTATCCCGGCTTTTCGCTCTTTACCTGCTACGGCGAAGCCGCCCCGCTCAACCTCGAACTGCAACGCGCCGGCCGGGTGCTGCCGACCCCGTTCCATTTCCTCGACAGCAATCGCGGCATGAACGTCATCCCCGCGAACTACGACTGGCACACGTTCTACACGCTGGTCGTCGATCTGGCGCGCTATGCGTTCGGCGCGCGCGGCGTCGCGCGCCGGTTCGGGGCCAATCGCGGCACGCTGACGAGCATGCTCAACATAGTGCGCGCCGTCTCGTCCAAGCGGCTGCAGTACCAATCCGACATCCTGCAGCGTCTCGCCACCGATGGCGTCGTGCAGCGTTACTTTCGCGGCGAGAGCACGGTACTGCCGGAGTTCTATCTGGCGAAGATCAAGCACGACCTGGGCCCGCTGTGGCAGGCCCTGCCTGAGGGCGCCATCGAGCACGACCAGAACGCGTATCTGCGCAAATCGGCGCAGGGCACGCCGGTGCAGGTGAAAAGCCCGAGCGTCAGATCTCCCGTCCCGCCCGCGCGCCAGACCATCGCCCTCAGCGGGGCCTGATATCCGCCATTCGATCACGCATTGTGACCCGGCGCTGCGGGCGATTTTTGCAGCCATCTCACCACTAAGAAGGCCCCGCTGGACAGGCCGAAGCACGCCGCCGCCATCCAGATGGGCGCCGCACTGGAGCCGGTTCGATCGGACACGGCTCCGGCGATGGGCGGCACAAGCGCGATCCCAGCGTAGTAGATGGTGTAGAAAATTCCCATTCCCGTCGATCGCGACTCGGGACGCAGGACCTCGCCGGGCAGGGATACGAATATGCCAGCCGGCAATCCAGCCACCAATCCAGAAGCAACAAGCCATGGCAAAGGCGCATTCGAAGTCAGGAGACCGGCGAGCACCAGGACCAGAGCGGCGAGGCTTGAGTGGACGATCAGGTCGGAGCGTCCGTAGCGCTGGACCAGGAGCCCTCCCGCCTGGACCGACGCGATCACCAGGACCGTATTGAGCGCAGTCATCCCGCCCGCAGTCACGATCGACAGGCCCGAACCGACAAAATGGGCCGGCAAAAACGCCACCAGCAGCGCGTACCCGGCGTTGTAGATCATCCATGGCAGGCCGATGGCGCAGATCAATATCCATTCACGCCGGGTCAGGCTGCCCAGGTCAATGGCTTGCGCCTTGGACGCGCCCGGTGCGCGGGCGAAGCCGAAGAATACGAGGAACATTCCGAACGCCGACACTGCGGCGGTGACGATAAAGGCCGCCTGCCACGAAACGCCCTGTGCGACCCCGCCGAGAGTCAGCAGCGCAACGCCGATTCCGATCGGCCACGCGTTGATCAGGATCGACATTGCGAGAACCAGTTCCCTGCCGGCAAACCAGTCAGTCACCATCTTGGCGAGGAGAACGTTCAGCAACACCGCCCCGACGCCCATGACTGCGCGCGCAATCGAGGCTTGCGCAATGTCGCTGGCCAACGCGAATCCCAGGCCGCCAAGGACCATCAGCAGCAGTCCGACAAGAACGATCCGCTTGTCACCGTAGCGCGCCCCGAGCATGCCTCCCGGCAACGCAAGCGCAACACCCGGCAGCATGTACAACCCCACCAGCCAGCCGATCTGCGCCTGATCGAATCCCAGGTTCGCTGAAAGCAGCGGCGCGGCCGACGCCACGGATTGGAACTGGAAACCCATGCTGACGCGGGCAAGCGAAAGCGCGGCCAGAACCCGCCAGCGTTGGTCAATGGTCATTCCTGCTCCCTGACGATTTCGCCGGCGAGTCTACGCCCTGATCGACAGCACGAGGTCCCAAATGCTTGCCTAGGTCAGGCTTGCCTCGCGAAATGAAATGGGCCAGCGAGTGCTGGCGCTTCTTCTAACATACCGCGCCCGGAGCGATTCGAATGCCTGGCCCCTTGGCTCTTAGCCCCGGCCGACGTCGGCATAGGGCGCTTGGGCGAAGCGGACATTCATTGCCCGCAGTGCTTCCTTGCCGCGGACGGTGAGTTCCGTCACGAACTCGAACTGCTCTCGACTGTCCTTCACGTATGCCTTCAGCTTGTAGTGCGTGCCCCAGGGCTTCTCTCGCACCACGACGGACACTTTGGATTCGGACATAAGGTAACTGCTAGCTTCGGCAATTTCGGCGAGGCGCCGCTTTGCCGCTTGAGCGTCATGGTCCGGCTGCAGGTAGAAGCTCGCCACGCACTGCAGACTGCGGCCGCCGCTGGTCGAATTCGAGATCTTCTTCGACCACAACCGCGAGTGCGGAATGATGACCTCGTTGTCATACGCCGTCATAATATGCACGGCGCGCACGCCGATTAGCCTGACCTCGCCGTAAGTCCCGTCCAGCTCGATCCAGTCGCCCGGCTGGTAGGGGCCTTCCAGGATCGTCACCAGGCCGGCGACCAGGCTGCTGGCGTAGTCTTTGAACACGAAGGTGAGCGCCAGGCCGATGCTGGCAACGATTGCGAGGATGTTCTGGAAAGTCGGCTCAACGACGATCCGCACCAGCACGACGAACGTACCGACGCCGATGCAGAGCCTGAGAATCGGGATCAGGCGCAGGATCGGCAGCCGCAGGCGCCGGGGCGCGTGCTCGGCCGTTCCGCGCAGCACCCAGCGCACGACAGATGCGAGCAGCCAGGCGCTTACGAGCACGCTCACGATGAGCACGGCTTCATTGGAATCGATACTCTTCAGAATTCCCAGATTGCCGGCACTTTCGTTCATCTCCCCTCCTCATGTAGTTCACGAAAACTTTTCCGTATAGTCCCAAGCATACGATTTATCGATGCAAAGCGGGATTGATAGCGGCACGCTGGCTCTGGTTCGCTGGCGCCGCTGAGTTTCCGCGCTCGCTCAAGCGAGACCTTGCCCTGCGACGGTAACGAGTGATGCAGGCATGTCGGACAGGTTCATGGGACATATCAACTGCATGTCGAAAAATGAAAAGGGCCGGCGATTGCTGGCCCGTCTTGTAGTATGGCGCGCCCGGAGCGATGCGAACGCCCGACCCCTTGGTTCGCAGGCGTTCCAAGCCAGGCAGCGATGTATTGGAATCAGTAACTTGCGGCGCTCACCCATTCGCTGGTCAGTCACACCAAGGCACAATTGGGTCACAGTCAGTCCGCCCTCGGCATAATCGCTGTTGTGAGGGAGAACAACGGGTGACGAAGTTCCTCGATTTTGTACTGGCCGGCGATCTTGCAGGAGTGCAGCAGGAGATTGCCGCAGGTGCAGAAATCAATGCGATCGACGCACGCGGCGACAGCGCGCTGTCCCTCGCAGCACGAGGCGGGCACTCCGCCATAGTGCATCGATTGCTCGCGACGGGAGCAGACACAGAGCTCCCTAATGCGCAGGGCCGGACACCTTTGATACACGCGGCAGATCGAGGCGGCGATCAGGTAGTCGCGGCGCTAATTGGTGCTGGAGCGCGTATCGAAGCACGCGACCTAAAGGGCAACACTGCGTTGATGGTGGCTGTCGTGCGCGAATCCATCACGGCCATCACGCAGCTGCTCGCCGCGGGCGCGGATCCCTACGCCCAGGACAAGCACGGATTTTCCGCTTTGCAGCTTGCCGCGATGTTTGGAAAGACCCGGGCGCTGCGCAGGCTGTTTGAGCACTCTGTCGACATTCGACGTTCGACGGCAAACGAATGGAATCCGTTGGCTCTTGCGCTCCGGTACTCACACTTCGATGCAGCTTCGACACTTTTGGATGCGGGCGCTGACGTCAATGCACCGCAGCCGATTGGCCGCATCACGCCGCTGAAGTTCGCCGCCGGATACGGCAACGCTCCAATGGTTCAAAGGCTGCTCGAACTCGGCGCGGATCCTTTCGCGACGGATGAACAAGGTGCTACTGCGCTTGATTCTGCACGGTTCAACATGGAGGCGACGCCCTCGAAGCAGGAGGCCTATGCGCAAATTGTGCGCCTACTGGAAGCCGCAATCCGGGGCGACAAAAGCACACGGGATCCCGAGACAAAGCGAGACAGTGACGCACCCGGCGACGATTTTTTCGATTACTGGCGGGAGAATCGCGTCGCCTCAATGACGTTGCTCGATCTCCACGAAGACGGCGCCCTCTACTACTATGAATCGCCATACAGTTGCACCGTCTGGGTTTTCGCGGGCACCGATTCGTTGATCATCTCCTATCAGCTGAAGGGAGGGGGTCCTGAGCAAGTGCGTGCCGAGACGCGAAGACTGCTGGACGTGCTTCATGGTCGTGGCGACCTGGTCGGCTTAGTGACGCAGGGATATCCAAATTACGCCGCGCGCCGGAACCCTGCCACTGGCGAACTCACGGTTGCCTGCTTCCATCCCGGGGACTGGTTCGGTCTGACCCGCCGGCCTCTCCCGGCGCACTGGGCACAACTTCCGCGCGGATGGCCGGAAGCGCATCGACCGACGATCGCGGAACTCGTGCCGGAGCGAATCCGCATTGCCGAACAGTCCGAGTCCTTTCCGTTGCTCGATGCACTTGGACGCGCATTGGCCGCTCAATCCAGGCACGCCGACGCGGAGCGGATTTTTCGCCGGGCCTTGGCGATTTGCGAAAAGGCGGTCGGCCCGGAGCACCTGGATGTCGCATCCTGTGTGAGTTCTGTCGGCGTTGCCCTCGCGTTCCAGGCCCGGTACCCGGAGGCGGAGTCCATGCTCCGTCGCGCACTGGACCTCTGGATCAGGCTCCGCGGTCCTGACGACCCGAGCGTGGCTTCGACGCTGAACTCCATCGGCGCCGTGCTCGAACGAACCGGCAATTCATCCGAAGCCGAAGCGTTGAGGGCTCGCGCCAGGGGAATCCTGAACAAGATCGAGCACACTGATAAATGAAAAAGGCCTGCATTGCTGCAAGCCCTTGTTATATTTGGCGCGCCCGGAGCGATTCGAACGCCCGACCCCTTGGTTCGTAGCCAAGTACTCTATCCAACTGAGCTACGGGCGCGAGGCACGCATTATATCAAACACTTAAGGAGT
>Ga0315910_10003195_pt1 | contig 14064 bp, 7 predicted proteins | sample EdamamesoilMG_FD_204470 | JGI IMG/M metagenome (GOLD analysis project Ga0315910, IMG submission 204470) | Garden soil microbial communities collected in Santa Monica, California, United States - Edamame soil | ecosystem: Environmental > Terrestrial > Soil > Garden | place: USA: California...
GGACCAGTGACGTGAATCACCTGCACCAGCGCAATACCTGGCAACGCTTCACGCAACTTGGCGTGACAGCCCGGCTCGACTGAATCCACCAGCTGCAAGGTGTTCACCCGGCAACGGCGTTGTTGCACAATGATGGATTCCGCATCGCCTTGGCTGGTGAGGAGAAAAGTGGCAACGCCCGGCGGCACGGTGGCGGCGATTTCAGTAATGGTTTCCTCTGCAATCACCCCCGGCCCGCTCGGCATGGCTGAGACAAGCCCGAGCGCCGACGCACCATGGCGAACCGCGATGGCTGCTTCTGCGACGCTGCTGATGCAACAAATTTTGACGCGCGATTTCACGTGTATGTCAGTCAAAGCCTTCTACGAGGCTTATTTCAAGCGCATGGATGATGCAAATCCATTTCCACACCTCTGCACGCGAAGGGAGTGCGGATCACGGTTGTGAAACAGCCCGGTAGAATCGCATCGGGTCAATCAAGCTCGTGTTTGTAAAGCTGAACACCCCGAGGCCAGGCATGGTGAATACGGCTGGTGGAATGAATTCGTTCCAGACGGTCGTTGGCGAGAGGTTGGTGGTGTACTGGGCATGATGAGTCCAGTTCGGCGACCCTATGAGGTTCATCGCCACATTACCGCCACTCTTGATGATGCTGGGGTAGGCGGTCACTGAAACGTCATCGATGGCAACGCCCGCGTAATTGAAGCTCTCATCGCTTTCGAAATGAAACCGCACCCGGATGACCTTGCCTGCGAAATCGCTGATCAAGGCGCGATGGAGTCCCCAGCCCGCAGCTTGCTGGACAGTGGTGCCCGGGTTGCCGTGGGTTTCTGACATCGTGGGACCGAGCCAACCCCAGACCGTTCGCCTCGAGCCACCACCACCAACTTCCTGGATTTCAACAAAGAAGCGATCCCATCGGGCGAGTTCCATCTGGTACTTCATGGCCCAGTTCAAAATGACAGGTGTGGCTGGTGTCACATTGGCCAGGCTGATGTTTGGCGAGAAAAGGTCATTGCTGGCGTTGTCGTTGTAATTGGTCAGGAGATCCGTCTTCCAGCAGTTGACGCCGCTGAAGCAGTTGGTGATGGGGGCCGAGCTGGGCATACCGCGCTGCCATTCATCTTGAAGCCCCGAGTGCGTGAACCCACCGTCGCTGGTCTCGAAGTCGGTGCTGTAGATCGTCATTGGCGAACCGAAGGGCAGCAATTCGTCGAACACGACCAGACTCCAACCGTTCAATGTTCCGCCGTTTGCAGTAGTATCGTCACGCACTGTTAGCGTCCAGGTACCTTGGGCTTGCTGTCCGCTGAACCAGGCCAGCCTATTGTTCAAGTCGGCTTTCGAAATCAATCCGGACACAACGTTGAAGCTGTTCACCCACAGCGCTGCTTCGTCATCCAACGCCAGGTCCATGCCGGTTTGCACGCCCGGGACCAATGAACCGACGTCCGTGAACAAACCAACGGTATTGCCATCAGGGGCAGTCAATGTGACATCCAGATCGCCCATAAGCTGGTGAGTCAGGTTGAGCAGGACCCGCAGTTTGCCGATGCGTTTATTGTCGGGAATGGTCAACGTCGAAACGATCTGGCCCGGGCCGGTCGGGATGACCTGCGGGACGTTGGTGCTGGCGTAGGTTGTGGAGGGGCGCGCGGCGGCCGGAAGCACCGTTGCGCTCAGATGATAGTTCCCAAAAGTCACCGCTGTAGGTGCGGGTGCGACGCGGATTCCGTAAGTGCCACTGTTCTTCACGGTGAGGAAGAGCGCTTCGGAATCAGGCGACCCGTTCGTCCCGGGGTCGTTGGTTTGGAGCAGAATTCCCGGGCTGCTGAAGAGGCCCATTCCCAGTTGCGCATCCCACTCGCCACCGTCACGCTCGGGGTCAAGGTCCAGACTCAGAAACACCGAGTCGCCCGCATTCAGCGTGATGCTGTAGTAATCAATGTCCACAGACGAGCTCATGTCGCCGCTAACCCAGCCGGAGATCGGTAGCGCCTGACCGGGAAAGCCGTCGTTCACTTCCGATTCCACCGTCGGCGAGCCGCTCACCACCCGAAACCACAGGTCATACGGAAACATATAGGCCGCATTGCCGTTGTTGTTGACCAGGAGGTAATACGTGCCGGTCTCGGGAATCGTGGCACCGGCAATGGATGAGGATAGCAAATCAAAACTGCCGTCGCCCTCGTCGAACTCGAGCACGGTCGTGCCGTCCGAACCAATGAGGCTTAACTGACTGTCTCCGCTGACCTGCAAAACTGGCATAACCGTTACCGCTGCGTAAATCCGATCCCCCGCCTGGGCGGTGAAGGAATAATGGTCCAGATCGCCGGCGGGGAAAATATTGGCGGTGATCCTTCCTTCGCGCGCGTAGAGTGGTGTGGCGGCCGCCGGCGTATCGTTGGGTTCGGAGTCGAGACCGACGTTGATGCCGCCGACGGTAAAACTCCGGTTCGTGCTGAAAACAACGCCGGCACCATTCGAACCCACAGCCCGAAAATGGTAGGTGGTGTTCGGCTCCAACGCGGTCAGAAGTCGGCTGTAGAGGGCGTAATTGGTTCCATTGCCAATGGATGATGCCGGGGTCGTGTGATTGTAATTGGTCGTTTTTCCCCACTCAAACCATCCGAGCGAGGTAGCGCCTCGCGGATTGATGTAACCGTTCAGCCTGGCCGTAAGCCCCACCAACTGGTCGGCTGACCAAGTCACCACCAATGGCGGCTGAGCGGGACCAGTCGCAAAACTTTGATTCGTGCCGTAAGCCAGGCCATGGACATTCGAGGCCACCGCGCGGAAATGATACGTCGTGCTACCCTGCAGATTTGCGAGGCCGTCGTTATAAGACAGATTGTTTGTGCCAACACCAGGTCCCAGAATTGCCGTGGCGTTGCCGTAATTTGTGGTCGTGCCCCACTGGAACCATGCTGTCGAGGGACTGCCATTGGGATTGACGACTCCGTAAAGTCGGGCTGTCTCAACGGTCACGTTGCTGGCCAGCACGGTGGTGCTGATTGGTCGCAAATCGGTCGTGGAAAAGATTCCATTCGCGCCAGTAACCAGACCCAGCAGGTTCGAGCTGACTGCGCGATAATGATAAGTCGTTGCGCTGAGCAAACCCGTTATGACCTGACTGAAGTTCGTACTACCGCCACCACTGCCGAGCAACTGTGCTCCTGTCACGTTGCCGTAACTCGTGTTGGTGCCCCATTCGAACCACGCGCTGGCCGCGAATCCCGAAGGATTCACTCGCCCGTTCAACGTGGCGTTGGTGGCGGTGATGCCCGTGACCGGCAACGCTGCAATCCGGTTCAACAACAGGTCATTGGTGGTGAACTGACCGGGTGCGAACGTGAACACCCGGATCTCATCCACCGCACCGTTGAACCAGGTGTTGGCGATAAATTGCGGGTGCGCCGCCACGATGAAACTCGCCGCCGGCGGAACCGGATTACTGACACTCGTGCCGCTCGGCACTCCGTTCACGTAAAAAGTCGTCGTCCCATTGTCCCGCACCAACGCCAGATGCGCCCACACCCCAGCCGCGGCCTCGCCTGAACCGAAGGCAACCATGGTGCCAAAACTGGCCTTATACTCCGTCCCACCTCGCTGGATTAAACCCCAACCACTGACGAGCGGGTCGCCGTTGTAGACAATCGTGCGGTTGCCCGCTGCGATGGCATTCGGCTTGACCCACACCTCCAGCCCGAAGTTATTGGTGGCGGTGGATACGACCGCGTTGCTCAGATACTGGCTGGTGCCGTTGAAATTGACCGAGAGGGAACTTCCCACCTGGCTGGCCGCCGCGGCCGCAAACCGGTTGGTGTACCGCGGATTACCATACGGAGTGAGATGCCTCACACCCATGAGATCGGTGGTGCTGCCGGTCACGATCACCCCGGACGCCGCCCCCGCATCTCTCTCCCCCAGCCGATACCACACCACATTGGTGACGGCAGCAGGGGATGCCAGCGCGGAAAAGACGATGGCGCTGAACGACAGAATACGAGTGTGCATGGCCGGAATGGGCACCAAGGTACGCATGGCTAGGAATGACCCGCCACAGATAGCACAGTTCAAAGCGGACGAAAAGCGGGTAGTGGTACGTACCACTACCTAAAAGCAGAACCTCAATACACGCCTTCGACGATGTTCTTCTCCATCGCGCCGAAAGGACGCACTTCTGCGACGCCATCCCACGTGTAAGGTTCGCGTGGTTTGCGGCGGATGGCTTCGTCGCGTTCGAGGAAGCGCGGCATGAAGAATTCTTTCGTCAACGTTGTGAGCTCCACGCGACCCCAGGCGTCGTAGTCCACAACCTGATTGGTTTGAGTCGGATTCACGACGCGCAAGACGGCGCGCGGCTGCGGCGCGTAGTAGGTGATGGAGAATTTGTCCTCCGGCGTGAGCGGCACGCTGGCAGCCAGACCCATGAGCGTGTTGCCGTAAGTCGGATAAAAGCCGATGCGACCTTCAAGCACTTCTTCGACGATGAAGCGCACGTATTGCGGGGCCATGGTCGTGCCGCCGCAGAACACACCACGAATGCCGGCCTCGTAGAGATCAATCTTCTCGGCGAGTGCTTCGAGCAGTTTGGGCGTCGTGAATAGGCCAGACACTTTGCGATTCTTCATGATGGTCACGGCCTGGTCCACCACGTGATCCATGTAGGCGCGCGCGACATCGAATTGCTTGTTCGAGATGACCTTCTTCACGAAGCGCGGGTCGAGGTCGATGAAGTAGCATGAGCTGCCGCGCACGTTGGCGAGGTGCTCGATGGCGAGGCGCAGGCGGCGTGGGCCGGTCGGGCCCATCATCAGCCAGTAATGGTTGCGTGGAAAATGTGCGTCGGAAATTTTCTCGCTGAACTCGGAGTAATCCACTTTGTAATCGTTCCAGCCGATGCGTTGCTTGGGCATACCGGTCGTGCCACCGGTTTCAAAAATGTTGAACGGCTGGCCCTTGAACTTTGCCGGCACCCAGACCTCCGGCTGCATGTCGCGCAACGATTCATCCTGAAAGTGCGGGAACTTGGCGATGAGATCGGCGAAGGAATTCACTTCCTTGCGCGGGTCGAAATTCCTCTTGGCCCAATCGAGCCAGTAAGGGCAGCCGCTGTCCGGCGAGAAATGCCATGCAATGATTTCGCGCGTGTGAGCGTCGAGTTGGACCTGAGCTTGTTCGAAAGTGAGCTTTTCCATGTTCGTAAATCAATCTTTGAGTTCGTCTTGTTTGGGTTCGGGCAACCACTGCGTCAAGATTGCTCCGATGAGCACATAAGCACCGGCCACGCACGCGCCGACCACGGCCATCTTTGCGGGGCTGGGGGGATTGCCGGCGGAAAAAGTCAAAGTTAACCAGGCGGCGGCGGTGCCGAGGATGCGTCCGCCGATGTTTGCGGCGAAACCTTCCCCGGTGCCGCGTAAATGCAATGGGAACACGAGCGGGATGTAATTTCCCCAGAAGCTGAATTGCGCGATGGTCAGAAAGCCGGCGAAAAATACGCCGACCGTGATCCAACGCAGCGAATCAGCAGAGCTGAGTTGCGTGGAAATCCACCAGAAGAGCACGGGAATGAAGATCAGGGCGGGAAGCTGGAACAAACGCAATTGCATCCGGCGGCTGACGATGAACAGGGCGAGAATCGCGAAGGCAAATCGTCCGACCAAGCCGCCGATTTCCTGGGCGAGCGTAACTTTCGCGACCGCGGCATCGGAGGCATTCATACCGATCTGGCGCTTCTGAGCAGGGGTGAGTTCTGGTTTACCCGCTTCCTTGGCGGCGCCAACGGCTTTGCCCACGGCGGATTTGGCGGTGGCGATGATGGCGGCGTGGCCGGCTTCAGTCGGCGTGCCGATGCGTTGCGCGCCGAGGATCTGCGGGAGTTGCTGAATCGCGCCGAAGGCGATGCCGTAACTCGCGGCAAAGATGAGCGTGGTGAGGACGGTGGTTTTCCAAAGCTCCGGACTGAACAGTGCGAGGATACTGGGGCGTTTGAGTTGACCGGCGGCGCGTTTGCGTTCCCACTCGGGCGATTCCGGCAGGAATGGGCGGATAAGAATGAGTGGAATAGCCGGGATGACGCCGGAGATGAGCGTGTAACGCCAGGCTTCATGACTGCCGTGAATGGCGGGCAGGTTGAGCGCCCAATGTGCCGCCAACACGTTCATGCCGCCAACGAGCAGTCCACCGAACGACGAGAAGGCTTGCGTGTAGCCGAGGACTTTTTCCCGTTGTTTGTGATCGGGAAACAATTCCGCGAGCCAAGCGACAGCGGCGACGAATTCCACACACACGCCGATGAACACGAGACAGCGGAAGATGAGCAGTTGCGTCAGGTTGGTGGCGTAACCCGCTGCGCACGCCGAAAACGCGTAGAGCAGAATGCTGAACGTCAGCACGCGCCGCCGTCCGAGCCGATCAGTGAGATAGCCACCCAGCAAACCGAATATGCCGCCGGCAATCGCTGGAACGAAGAACAGCGTGCGCGCCCACTTCACATATTCCGCGGAGCCGGGCACGAGCAAAGGCAAGCCATCTGGTCCGACGCCCCCGAGTGAAGCGAGCGCCGGCTTGATGATGAGCGGCAGCATCAGCAATTCGTAGATGTCGAACGCGAAACCGATGGCGGCAATGATGCAGATGAGCCACTGGGTGCGGGTGAGTTTCATGGGTTAGTGTTCTGAGGTGGAAATTATCGGGAGATAATGTGAACGCTTGCTTATTTCGCTAACTTTGTTGCGAGCAACCGCTGGAGCGCGTCTGCAAAGATCATGTAGGCTTTGTCGTCTTCCCGGGTGTACAGAACCAGTCGCACTTCACACAGGTTGTGCGGTTCATTCTCAACGAACTCGGCCACGGTTTGTACCGCAATTGGCGCGGCAAGTCGTATTGGGTAAACAAATGCTCCGGTGGAGATGGAAGGTATTGAAATACTTTTGATGCCGTTTTGAACTGCAACCTGCAAAGTCCTGCGGTAAGCGCTCGTCAAAAGCTTCGGCTCTTCCTCGTCGCCGCCACGCCATACTGGCCCAACGGCATGGATCACATATTTTGCACGGAGGTTTCCTCCAGTCGTGATAACCGCGTCTCCAATTGGACAACCACCAATCTTTTTGCACTCTTCGTAAATGGCCGGGCCACCTTTGGTGTGAATTGTGCCGTCCGTTCCGTTGCCTTTGTTGAGCCTCCAGTGCGCCGCTGTAACAACTGCTTCAGTGTCTTGCTCGGCAATGTCACCTGTTACAAGCCGCAGCTTTGTTTTTCCGATGACAGTTTCCATTTGCTAGCAGAGCGAACTAAATCTTCACTTCTTCAACTGGATATCTAATTTCTGCGGCTCGTCTTTGATTGCCCCGGCCTTGGTCGGATCGGTGAACGCGAACAGGTGCGTGTTCGATTGGAGATAAACTGCGCCGTTGGCGACGATGGGCGTGCCATACACCGCCGCGCCGACGTTCGTCTCGCTGATGATCTTCTTTTCCTTGGTGGCGGCGAGCACTACGAAATCGCCGTCTTCGTCGCCGACATAGACCTTGCCGTCGGCAACGAAGGTCGAGCCCCACATGTGCGCTTTCATGTCGTGCGTCCATTGCACCTTGCCCGTTTCGGCATCGAGGCAATGCACGAAGCCAGAAAAGTCGCCAACGAAGATCAAACCGCTCGTGGGGTCGAGCGAGACGGTCGAAATGCTGCGGTGAATGCCCTTGTATGACCAGAGGGTGGCACTGGAAGTCACATCACCGGACTTGGTGGCATCAATGCAAACGAGATTGCCCACCCCTTCACCGTGCTCGGGGTCCTGACCGGTAGCGACGTAGATCCGGTTCTTCCAGAATACCGGTGTGGCGTTGATCTCACTTACGCCTTCCGCGGCGGGATACTTGATCGGCTTGCCGTCCTTGTCCTTCTTGTACTCCGGTGGATTGGCATCGTACTTCCAGACGGTCTTGAGCTTGCCTTCATCACCGGGATTCTCGGGCTTGGCATCGAACGCGTAGCACCAACCGTCGCCGCCACCAAACACAATAAGTTTCTTGCCGTTCACTTCGGCGAGCGTGGGCGAACCCCATTGGCCGTGCAGGATGTGCGGGCCGATCTTGGCATCGTCTTCGCCGAGGAACTTGCCGGTCTTTTTGTCCACCGCGATGAAACTCGGCGCGTTGGGTGACGGGATGTTGGAGTGCGTCCAGTCCTGACCATTCGAAGTGCAGGTGTAGATGATGTCATCCACGATGAGCACGGAGCAATTCGCCGCGTTGTGCGGGAACACGCCGAGTTCATCCATCATGTCATAGACCCAGATGATGTCGCCGTCCTGTGGGCCCGGCTCGATCGGCGGGGCTTTGCGTTCGGTGGGCCGGCCGCGGTCCAGCAATACATCTTTGACCATGTACTTGGCCTCGTCCTTGTAAGGGCCGTCGTTGCCATTCGCCATGCCGTTCACGTCGAGACACATCACTTCGCAACGGCTGGTGACGATGTAAACGCGGTTGCCCTCGACGGTGGGCGACGCGAGAATGCCAAGGCTTTCCCAATCGTTCACCTTGCCGGAGGCGAGCTTGGGCACGACAAGTTGCCAGAGGAACTTGCCGGTCTTTTCATCGAAGCAAAGCAGGATGCTGCGGTCGCCTTCATGTTTCGGATCGCGCGGTGGCTCATTGTTTGTGCCGATGAAAACTTTGCCGCCGGCCACTGTGACATTGCCGTAACTTTGCGAGCCGATCTTCTGCACCCATTTGAGATTCTTCACGCCGTTGGTATTGACGTCTTCCGTGCCAGGCTTGAAATCAATCTTGCCGAATACGTCCGGCAAGCCGCGCGCGGGTGAATACATGTTGCGGTTGTTCTGCCCGCCCCACTGCGGCCAGTCGGCGGCGGAAGCCGGGAGTCCGCTGGCAATCGCCGCAAGCAACGCGGTCAGTCGAATGAATGTCGTCTTGATCATAATCGTAAATTCCCAGGCTCAGTTCGCCGTCACTTTGATGTTATCAATATAAACCCGTTCATCCTGTGGTGAGAAGCCGAACAGCCCCGGCGAACCTTCCTGATGTGCTGTCTTGTGCTTCACCTCGATGGTCCACGCTTCGGGTTCAGGCTCGTCCTTCTTCCATGCCTTGCCGCGCACCACGCCAGTGCCGTCAGCGGCAACGTCCACACGGGTCTTGAGATGATACCAGACCTTGGGCTGCCACTTGAATTCCACCGCTTCGCGCAAGCGCTCGAAGTTGGAACTCACTTCCAGCTTCTGGTCGTTGCCCTTGAGAACGATGGCGTAACGATGGTTGATCAGGCCGACCTCGGACATCTTGCGGCGATTGCCGTCGCTCATCACATCGGCTTCGATGGTGTAATTCTTGGCATCCGGCGCGCCGAGGAAGACGGTAGCGCGTTGGAAGAATTTGTTATCAATCGTCTTGGTCAGTGTCTTGTTGCCATTTTGTTCGCGCACCTCGAATTTGAACCGCGCGCCGATCCACGGCAGCGGCGGATAGGCAAACGCCGCTTCCTCGACGAGATTGGTTTCCGGCAGCGTCATCGCCTCGAAGTCCTGACTCAACGGCAGATATGGCAACACGCGGCCACGGATATACCCTTTCAAATCACCAAGCGTTGCCTCGAACGCCCCGGCAGAAGGTTTCGTGGCCGCGTCAGCGACGAGCTGGCCATTCGCATTGAACAAACCGCTCATCAACGAACGCACGCGGGCCGTCGGCGGAATGTAATTCGTCCATCGCAACGACTTCATGTCCTGGATGTCTGCGACCGCGAAGCCGTTCGCGTCAATGGTGCGGGCGCGGAACGACGCGCTCTGACCGGGACGCAACGTGACTTCGGACGGAATGATCTGGATGGATTTCGCCGGGCCGGCCTTGGGCCAAGGTTCGGGCTTGATCTCAGCCGCGAGACCGGGACTGTTGCCCTTCTTGCCCCAGCAATACAGGTGCTTCGTCGTCTGCATGTAAAGCTTGCCGTTGTAGGCCACGGGCGTGCCAAAACAACGGCCGCTGAGTTCGGCGTGCTGGAGAATCTCCGGCTGGTCGCCGGGCTTGATGATGTAAAACGCGCCGCTCGATCCGGCTTCGCTGCTGTCGCCGCCGCCTTTCCCACCGGGATTGTCGAGCATCGGCACGTAAAGTTTACCGTCGGCGTAGAACGGACACGAATTGCGCTGCTCGATGCCAAGCTTGAGTTTCCATTTGATCTCGCCGGTGTTGGCGTTCACCGCGCAGAGATCGCCCTTTTCTGCCACCACATAGACCATGTCGCCGACGAGAATCGGTGAACTGGTCGAGGTGGAAATCTCCGCCGCCCAGAGTTCAACGTCCTTGCGCGCGAGCACGACGGGCCCAGCGGCGGCATTGGTCGGTGCGACATCGGGTATCTTCAACGCCACCAACTGGCCCGGTTCATACGGCACACCGAAGATGGCAATGAGCTTGTCGTTATTGTGGACGAGCACGGTGGCATTGATGCCGGCGCGGAACAGCGGCACGCGCCAGAGGGATTCACCCGTGCGCGCATTGACCGCAGCGACACTGCCATCGCCAAGCGCTGAAAAAAGGATGCGCTTACCCCCGCGCGTGGTGATGTAAGGATGCGAGAAGGAATTGTCCTTGGGTCGATCACCGGGCGACGCAGCCCAGACGAGTTCGCCGGTCTTCTTGTCGAACGCGTAGAAGCGATCGCCTGCCGGTCCCTGTGCACCCCAGTTGGCGGTGATACCGCGCGTGATGACCAGATCACCGTCAATGATCGGCGAGGCGGTGCGAGCATTGGGGAACGTGAGCCGGCCAAATTCCTCCATCAGCGATTTCTTCCAGAGCAGTTTCCCGTCGGGCGTAAAACCGGCGAGTATCCCTTGCGTGCCCTGGGCATAGACATTTCCCGTCTCGGGATCAATCGCCGGTGCGGCGGTGGCATAGCGGAGATAGATGGTGTCGCTGATGAAATCGTTGTAGAGATGCTGCCACAGCTTCTGACCGGTCTCGGCGTCAAAACAGGCCACGCCCTCCTGCAAATTTGGATCAATGGCCTCCCCGAGATAGCCCATGATGTAGAGCTTGCCGTTGGCGATGACGGGCGTGGATTGGCCCGGAAAATCCACACGCCAGAGCGGGTTTTTGGGATCAACCTTGTCGGGCAGGCCGGTCTCGCGCGACATACCGGTCTGTTCCGGCCCGCGCCACGCGAGCCAGCCGGTGACGGGAGCGGCATTGAGAGTGAGCAACTTACCGGCAACGAACAGCAGGCCGGCCGACACGAGCAAAGTTTTGCGGTTCATGTTCAAAAAGTCCGGCGGCCCGAAACCTCGCCGCCACGTTCTGGGACGATGCGAATACTGGTGCAGATTCAATCCGATTGCAAAAGAATAATACCTATACGTATGATTGATCCGGACTCCACGATCATCCATGGCCAGATCCAAAAAGAACGCGCCCTCATCGCCCATCGATTCACCCGACCGCCGGCGGTTGCCGCCCTTGTTGCGGCGGGCATGGTATGGGCTCAACCAGGCTTTTCGCCGGCGGTTGGCGCACCTGGGATTGACGCCCGATCAGTTCACCGTCCTGCGGATACTCATCGAACAGGAAGACATCACGCAAAGCCAGCTCACAGCGACGATGACCAGTGACCCTAACACCGTGGCTTCCCTGGTGAACCGGATGGAGAAAGCCGGTTTGCTCGAACGGGAAACCCACGAGCGCGACCGGCGAGCGAATCAGCTTCGCGTCAGTCGAAATGGAAAGATGCGTTACCGGCAGGCCCGGGCTGTCGCCATCGGCTTGCAAAGCGAAGTACTGGCGGTGTTGCCGGCAGGCGAGCGCGAGGAATTCCTGGAACAACTCGCAGCCATCGCGGAGTCATGCCGTAGAGCAGCCGAAGCATCCTGAATCCACCCCGGTGGGGATTGGTTAATCCAATGCCATGCCCAAGTTTATCGATTAACGCGAGTCAACCAGCCCCCGCTATGCTGCGCGCCATGAAATCCGGGTTTACCTGGATGGCAGCGAGCGATGAGCGAATCTGCACGAATTGAACTGGCAGGGTTAAAACAGCGCCAGCAGCGGCTGGAACAGGAACTGGCGGCGCTGACCACGGACCTTCGACGTGTCGAAGCCCAGCTTGCGCAACCCGTCGCGGAGAAACCAAAACCGGCTGCTCCCGCCGTCGCGCGGATTGTGGGAGAACGCCGCCGCGCCAGCGCCGAGATCAGCACAGGTGCAATTCCTCCTGCAGCCAAACCCGCTCCCGTTCCGCCACCGCTGCCGCCCATCATTCCAGAACCCGTCGCAGCTCCTACTCCGGAACTCGAAACTTCCGCGCCGATGCCCGAACCTGAACCTGAGCCGACACTGGACCGTAAACCAGAAGTGCGCTGGATTCCGCCCATCGTTGCGCCCCAACCTGCGTCGCCAGAACCGGCGCGCGGTTCTTTCGAACTGCGCCTGGGCACGTATTGGTTGGTGCGCATCGGTGCGGTGTTGATTCTCACCGGCCTGGTTTTCCTCGGCACATTGATTCATCCCAAGCTCGGCCCCGGCGGCAAGGTGGCGATGCTCTATCTGGCCAGCGTGGCCTTGCTGGGAGCGGGTGCGTGGTGGCAACGCAAATCCGTCGGCGAAGCGCTGCACAATTACGCGCAGGTGCTTTTCGCCGGCGGTTTGGCGGCGGTGTATTTCACCACTTATGCGGCGCATCACGTCGCTGCATTGCACATCATCAAAAGCCCGTTGGTGGATGGCGCACTACTGATGGCTTGGGCGGCGTTCATGGCATGGATTGCCGATCGCAAGAAATCCGAGCTGCTCGCAATCTTTGCCACTGGCCTGGCGTATTACACATCGGTCATCACTCCCGTCGGTTCGTTCACGCTTTACTCAAATCTCGTACTGACTGCTGCCGCCGTCTTCTTCCTGGTGCGCAATCGCTGGGCTGGCCTCTCGTGGGCCAGCCTCATTGCCACCTACGCAGCGTACGGTTACTGGCGATTCTATCAACCAGGCGAGGGCTGGAGCTGCCCTGAGCCGAACGCCACACTGTGGTTCGGCGCGTCGTTCCTGTTCAGCTACTGGATCGTGTTCACGCTGGCGGTGTTTCTCTCCAAGCACGAGGGCATCGCCGGTGAACGGCGCGCGGCCTTTCTCACCTTCAACAACGGCGCGCTCTTCGGCCTGTTCGTGCTGACGATGCTCAAGGTGGATACGGGCAAGTTCTGGCTCTTCTCGCTTTGTTACGGTTCGGTGCTGCTGGTCATGGCCGAACTGTCACGCCGCTTCCTCGCCAATGAAGCGATGACAAAGAACACCTACCTCACACAAGGGCTGGTGCTCGTGACGGTCGGATTGATTTCGCACTACCTCGACACGCCGCGAACGCTGGCGCTCGTGCTGGCGGCGGAAAGCTTGATTCTTTTCCTCCTCGGCACGATTCAGAGGAACATCTTTCTGCAAACTGGCGCCTACCTGGCGGCAGCAATGTCCGTGGCCTGGGGCATTGATGGCTTGGAACGAGACGAGCCGGCCGGCTTGTGGCTCGGTGTCGCACTCGGTGGGATAATGTTGGTAAACGCCTATTGGTCGCACTGGCGGATGCTCTGGTCCGACCGCCGTCCACTGCGTCCCGTGCCGGCATATTTCACGACGCTCGCGCTGCTGATCTGGGGATTCACGACCTGGACTTATTCAACGCGTGACAATTTTCCCGTATGGCTCGCACTCGAGGCGTTGGCGTTGACGCTCGCGACGGAACTCCTGCGCCTGCCGGCATTTCTCCGGCTGGCCGACTCGCGGGCCGATTCAAGCGCGCATAACAATCCGCTGCGCTTGCCAGAGATTGCACTGCTCAGCTTGAGCTACATCTGGATCACGCAATCAGCTTGGGGACTTGGACTCAGCCAGGTCGCCTCACTAAAGCTTACCTTCGCACTGGCAGCCAATGGGATTGTGTTCCTGTTCGTAGGCCGTCGACGGGATAGTGAGCCATTGCGCCTGGGTGGTTTTCTCGCCAGCGGCCTCGCCATGCTTTGGGGTTCGGCAAGTTTGCAGCGCAACGATTCACTCA
>Ga0315910_10003196_pt1 | contig 14059 bp, 14 predicted proteins | sample EdamamesoilMG_FD_204470 | JGI IMG/M metagenome (GOLD analysis project Ga0315910, IMG submission 204470) | Garden soil microbial communities collected in Santa Monica, California, United States - Edamame soil | ecosystem: Environmental > Terrestrial > Soil > Garden | place: USA: California...
GAAGCCGAGCGCCGTGACCTTGCCGTGGTAGGTGTCGGTGTAGCTTTCGAAATTCTGCCGGTGGCAGGTACCGCACTGGGCAACGATCGCCAGCTTCCCTGCATCGGCCTTGGGCGACGCGACCGCGTGCATGCTGTGGCAGCCCACGCAGGTAGCGGCCTTCAGGTTGCCCTTCGCCGCCTCCTTGCCGTGCACCGAGGCCAGGTACTGGTCCTTCTGGTCTACGTGGCAGTTGCCGCAGTCGACTTTCGCGCGCGCCTTCAGCTCGTGCGGCACCGCGGTCACGTCGGCGTGGCACATCGCGCACTCCAGCTTGCCGTGGACGCTCGCGCCGAACGGCGCTGGCGCGACGTGCAGGGGGCGGTCCCTGCCGTCCGCGCCGGGCGCGGTGAAGCCGGCGGTACCGTGGCAGCCGAGGCAGACCTCGTTGCTCATCTGCGCCGCGCTGTCGGCGGCCGGAAACAGAGCGAAGGCGAGCGCAGCGAGCGCACAGGCCAGCGAGCGAGCAAATACGGAAACGCGCGTCAAGCCGCCTCCCGCAGCGAAGTCAATACGGGATGATAGCGGCAATCTCCCCAGCGCGTGCCGCCAGGATGGGTGCCGCATTGACATCGGTCAACGATGCGCGGCACCATGCGGCCAGAGGAGGAGGGCCTCATGAAAACCAAGCAAGCCGTATCGGGCGCTGCCGCGCTCGCATTTGCAGTTGCCGCCGCGCTGCCTGCCGCCGCGCAAGACATCAAGCTGCCGGCCACGCTCACTGTGACCGCCTATGACACCGGTTCATCCGGTTTCAACATCGCGGTTGCCGTGGGCAAGGCGTTCAAGGACAAGCACGGCACCGACCTGCGCGTGCTGCCCGCGGGCAACGACGTCGCGCGCCTGGCGCCGCTCAAGGGCGGGCGCGCGCAGGCCTCGTTCATGGGCATCGGCACCTACTTCGCGCAGGAAGGGGTGTTCGAGTTCGCGGTCAAGGACTGGGGACCGCAGCCGCTGCGCCTGATCCTCGCCTCGGCCGACTGCAACGCCATCTCGCTCGGCGTCGCCAAGGACACCGGCGTGAAGGAGATCAAGGACCTCAAGGGCAAGCGCATCGGCATGGTGGTCGGATCGCCGGCGCTCAACCAGAACGCCTTGGCGGTGCTCGCCTTCGCCAATCTCGGCCGCAACGACGTCAAGCTGGTGGAATTCTCCAGCTACGGCGCAATGTGGAAGGGCATCCTCAACAACGAGGTGGACGCCGCGATCGCCTCGACCATCTCGGGCCAGGCGAAGGAGGCCGAGGCCTCGCCGCGCGGCCTCCTGTACCCGCCGGTGCCCGCCGCCGACAAGGGCGGCTGGGCGCGACTGCAGAAGATCGGGCCCTACTATGCGCCGCACAAGGCCACCTGCGGCGTCGGCATCACGCCCCAGACCGCGGTGGAGCTGCCGAACTACCCCTATCCGATCGTCATGGTCTATGCCTCCCAGCCGGCAGATGTGGTCTACGGCGTGGCCAAATCGATGATCGTGAACTACGCGGCCTACAAGGACGGGGCGCCGGGCGCGGCGGGGCTGGAGCTCGCGCGCCAGAACCTGAGCTGGGTCGTGCCTTACCACGAGGGCGCGGTGAAAGCGTTCCGGGAGTCGGGCGTCTGGAAACCGGAGCATGAAAAGCACCAGCAGGAAGCGCTCAAGCGCCAGCAGGTGCTGGCCGACGCCTGGAACGCCTACATGAAAACCAACCCGGCCGAGGGCGACGGCCTGCGCAAAGGCTGGATGGCGGCGCGCGCCGACGCGCTCAAGAAGGCGGGCCTCGACACGATCTTCGAGTAAGCCGGCTTGCTCGCGCCGGCGCCGGTCGAAGCCGAGGTCACGCGCGTCCGGAGCTTGAAGGGGGGCTGGCGCTGGCTCCTGGTCGTCTGCACTGCGGCGACCATTTTCCTGTGCGTGAACCAGCAGTTCGCGCTGCGCTTTTTCGTCGGCTTCACGCCGCTCAACACCGAGTACTACTACGGCCTGGTGCTGGTGATGCTGCCGTTCGTGTTCCTGATCTTCCCGGGAACGGAACGCGCGTCGCTCTCGCGCGTGCCCTGGTATGACGCGCTGCTGTTCGTCCTTACCGCAGCCGCATCGCTCTACCTGATGCTGCACATCCGCAAGGCAGCGGAGCTAGGCTGGGAATTCGGCGGCGCGCCCGATCGGGTGGTGTGGGTCGGATATCTCATGTGGGCGGTGCTGATGGAAGCGCTGCGCCGCACCGGCGGCTGGGGTCTGGTGCTCTCCATCCTGCCTTTCACCTTTTACCCGGTGATTGCCGGATCCGCCTGGCTGGGGCCGCTGAAGGGCACCGAGTCGAGCTTGGCGCAGGCGAGCGCCTATCACATGCTGTCTTCGGAGAGCCTGCTTGGCATCCCGGTGCAGGCTTTCGCCGAGGTGGTGATCGGCTTTCTCATCTTCGGCACAGCGCTGATGATGACCGGGGCGGGAAAATTCTTCATCAACCTCGCCTTCGGCCTGTGCGGCACCTTCCGCGGTGGCGCGGCGAAAGTGGGCATCTTCGCCAGCGCGCTGCTCGGCATGATGTCCGGCAGCGTGGTCTCGAACGTGCTTACCGCCGGCACCATGACCATCCCGACCATGAAGCGCACCGGCTTCGCCGCCTCCTATGCGGCGGCGATCGAGGCCTGCGCCTCGACCGGCGCGGTGCTGGCGCCGCCCGTGATGGGCGCCACCGCGTTTGTGATGGCGCAGTTCCTCAACATCAGTTACGCCGAGGTGGCGCTCGCTGCGACGATTCCCGCGGCGCTGTACTACTACGGCCTGTTCATGCAGGTGGATGCGTACGCGGCGCGCCATGGCCTGAAGGGCATTCCGCGCGCCGAGCTGCCGCGTCTCTGGGACACGCTGAAGGAGGGCTGGTACTACGTCTTCGTCATCGTGCTGCTGATCTACATGATGCTGGTGATGAAGCGCGAGAGTCACGCGCCGTTCTACGCCACGCTGCTGCTGCTCGTGCTCAACCAGCTGTTCAACAGGGAAAAGTGGGGCTGGGGCACGGTAACGAAGTTCCTCGAGGTCAACGGCCGCACCTTCGCCGAGCTGGTCGGCATCCTCGCCGGCTGCGGCCTGCTGATCGGCGCCTTCTCCCTCACCGGCGTGATCTCCAGCCTCGCCAACGACCTGCTGCGCATCGCCGGGGGCAACGCGCTGCTGCTGCTCGGCATGACCGCTATCACCAGCCTGGTGCTGGGCCTGGGGCTCACCACGACGGCCTGCTACATCTTTCTCGCCATCCTGGTCGGCCCGGCGCTGGAGAAGGCGGGCCTGAACAAGATGGCGGTGCACATGTTCGTGTTCTACTGGGGGATGCTGTCGGCGATCACGCCGCCGGTGGCGATCGCATCCTTTGCTGCGGCCGGCATCGCCGGCGCGCCGCCGATGAAGACCGGCTGGGAGTCCATGCGCGTGGGCTCGATCATCTACTTCATCCCGTTCTTTTTCGTCATGAACCCCGCCTTCGTGCTGCAGGGGCCGCTGCAGGAGACGCTGGTGCTCACGGTGTGCGCGGCGTTCGGCATCGCCTTCGTCTGCGGCGGCATCCAGGGCTACCAGGTGTTCATCGGCGACTTGCGCCGCGCCGGCCGTCTGGAATGGCCCTTGCGAACGCTGTTCATCGTCGGCGGCATCGTGCTGGCGGCACCCGGCGGCGGCATCCTGAAGATCAGCAACCTGGAAATGAATGCCCTGGCCGCCGCGATCCTGCTGCCTGCGGTTATGCTCTGGCTATGGGCCTCAAGACGATCAAGACCATCGCCGTCCTGACGGGCGGCGGCGACGCCCCGGGGATGAACGCGGCGCTGCGGTCGGTCGTGCGCTCCGCCCTTGCGCGCGGCATGCGCACGGTCGGCGTCAAGCACGCCTATGAGGGCCTCGCGCGCGGCGAAATGACGGAGTTGGGCGCGCGCGACGTCGGCGGCATCCTGCAGCGCGGCGGCACCCTGCTGCAGACGGCGCGCTTCCCGGAATTTGCGCAGATTGACGCGCAGCGCGAGGCGATGCAGCACCTGAATGCGCATGGCGTCGATGCGCTGGTGGCAATCGGCGGCGACGGCACCATGCGCGGCGCGCTCGCGCTGCACCAGCTGGGTCTGCCCGTGGTCGGCGTGCCGGCGTCGATCGACAACGACGTCCATGGCACCGACATCGCCATCGGCGTCGACACGGCGCTCAACACCATCGTTGAAGCGATCGACAAGCTGCGCGATACGGCATCCTCGCACCGCAACGCATTCCTCGTCGAAACCATGGGCCGCAACTGCGGTTATCTGGCGCTGATGGCCGGCATTGTCAGCGGCGCCGAGATGACGCTGATTCCGGAGCAGGAAGCGAGCGCGCGGGAGGTGGCCGACGCGATACGCAGCGCCCATGAGCGCGGCAAGACGCACGCCATCGTCGTGGTCTCCGAGGGCGCCCGGCTGCGCGTCCGCGTGCTCAAGAAGCAGCTCGACGCGATGGAGCTCGGCTACGGATTTCGCGTCACCATCCTCGGCCACGTGCAGCGCGGCGGCAGTCCGAGCGCCTGGGACCGCCTGATCGCCGCGCGCTTCGGCGTCGCGGCGGTGGAGCAGCTGGCGAACGGGGAGAGCGGCGCGATGGTCGGCTTGCGCGGGCGGGAAATCGCGCTGACGCCGCTCGCCGAGGTCGCCAGCCGCCAGCGCCAGCCCGACCTCGAGTACTACCGCATGGCGCGGATGCTTGCCACGTAGGCGCTACGGCGGCACCGGTTCCGCGTGAAACGGGTGGGGGCTGTCCCCGACGCGCGCGCGCACCCAGCGGATCTGCGGCCAGCCGAAGACCTCGATGCGCCGCAGCCCCGGCATCGGCTCGTCGTTCTTGTAGGTGTGCGTATCGCCGTTGACCAGCAGGACCCTGCCGGGCATGGTGCCGCCGAGCCGGCGCAGGCGCGCGCGCACGCCCTCGTAGCCGCTCTCGCCCCCCGAGCGCGGGGCAAGGAAGGGGTTGGCCTGCATCATGACCACGAGTCCGTCGTGGCTGCGCGCGAGCGCCACGGCCTCGTCCAGCCAGGCATCCACCGCCTGCATGCGCGCACGCATCTCGTCGGGGTCGCGGTCCAGGTTGTTGTTGCTTCCCGGGATGTTGAGTCCGACAAACACATGCCTGCCCGCAACCCAGCGCACGTTCTCGCAGTACTTGCCCGGCTGCCGGACGAAGCCCTCGAGGGCCACCGGCACGCAGAACAGGCTGCGCCATTTCTGCAGGCGCTCCACGGGATCGAAGCCGCCGCGATGGCAGTCGGTCCATTCGTTGTCGCCGGGCAGCAGCACGAAGGGAAGGCGGAATCGCGCGAACTGCGCCTTGCGCGCCTCCAGCCAGGCGTCGTCGCAGGGCCCGGCACCCGAGGTGATGTCGCCCACGTGCACCACGAAGGCGAGCGGCTGCGCATTGATCTCGCCGATCATGTCGTCCAGCGGCGCGATGCCGGAAGGCGCGTAAGGCACGTCGCCCATCAGGGCGAAGGCGAGCGCGACGAGGAGCTTAGATTCCGTAGGCCTTGCGCAGCAGCGTCAGGGGGTGTGCCTTCGCGGCGTGCTTGGCATCCCCGCCGATGGCCTGCATCAGGTGCCGGCCCGCGATCGGGCAGTCCGAGCTCACGAAATCCGGTTCCGCGGCGGCCAGCTGGCGCGCGACCGGGCGCGCGATTTTCATGGAGTTGTCGAAGAATTCCTTCTTGACGCCCCAGGTGCCGTCGTGGCCGGCGCAGCGCTCCACCGTGGTGACCGCCGAGCCCGGGATCATTTCCAGCATCTCGCGCGTTTTCTGGCCGACGTTCTGCACGCGCGAGTGGCACGGGATGTGGTACGCGACCTTCCCCAGGGGGGTCTTGAAGTCCTTCTTCAGCAGCCCGTCCTTCGCGCGCAGCACGAAATATTCGAAGGGATCGAACATCGCTTCCTTCACCGCCTGCACGCCGGCGTCGTCCGGGAACATCAGCGGCAGCTCCTGCTTGAACATCAGCGTGCAGGAAGGCACCGGCGTGAGAATGGCGTAGCCTTCCTTGGCGAGTTTTGCCATTCCAGGAATGTTTTTTTCCTTGAGTCCGGCGACGGAGGACAAGTCACCCAGTTCGAGCTTGGGCATGCCGCAGCAGGCTTCCTTTTCGACCAGCACGTAGGGAATGTCGTTGTGCGCCAGCACCGCGAGCAGGTCGTGGCCCATGCCGGGCTCGTTGTAGTTGACGTAGCAGGTCGAGAAGACGGCGACCCTGCCGGGCGTGTTTTTTCCGTTTTTGACTTCTGCCGAAGCGCTTTTCAGGAAGGAAGAGCGAAAAGTGCTGCTCGCATACTCGGGAAGCTGGCGGTCCTTGTGCACGCCGAGCGTTTCCTGGAGGATCTTTCTCGCAAAACCATTTTTGTTGACGGCGTTGACCGCCTGCACGACGACCGGGATGGTGTTCAGCTTGCCCATCGCGTCGGTGGAGGTCAGCAGCCGGTCGCGGAAGCTGGTTTCGCCTTTGCGGAACCTGATCGCCTTCGCGCGCAGCATCAGGTGCGGGAAGTCCACGTTCCAAGGGTGCGGCGGCACGTAGGGGCACTTGGTCATGTAGCAGGTGTCGCACAGGTAGCACTGGTCGACGACCTTGCCGTAGTCCTTCTTGTCGACGCCGTCGATCTCCATCGTGCTCGATGCGTCCACCAGGTCGAACAGGGTCGGGAATGCGGTGCACAAATTCACGCACCGGCGGCAACCATGGCAGATGTCGAACACGCGCTCCATCTCGGATAACGCGGCGCCTTCGTCGTAGAAGGCCGCGCTTTTCCAGTCGAGCGGATGGCGGGTCGGGGCCTCGAGGTTGCCTTCGCGCATGACGGCAGGTTACGGCCCGCCTGCCGATTGATCAATCGAATCTCGCAATTGCAGGGATAGCCGTGACCTATAGGGGGTCCGCGGACCCGCGGGTGATATAGGATGCGGCCCATGGCGAAGAAAATCGATCCGGCCCGATTCCGCGTCGAACCGGAGAAGAAAGTCCGGCTGCGCAAATGGCCCACGCGCGTGAAGGCGTATTACAGCAGCCGGGCGGACTACGAGGAGATGCTCGGCAGCCAGATCGCCGGGCTCAGCTCGCTGCAGGACAAGCTGTACGCGGACAACCGCTACGCCCTGCTGCTGATCTTCCAGGCGATGGACGCCGCCGGCAAGGACGGCGTCATCAAGCACGTCATGTCCGGCGTCAATCCCCAGGGCTGCCAGGTCTACAGCTTCAAGCATCCGAGCGCGGAAGAGCTCGACCACGATTTTCTCTGGCGCAGCACGCGCGCGCTGCCCGAGCGCGGGCGCATCGGCATCTTCAACCGCTCGTACTATGAAGAGGTGCTGATCGTCCGGGTGCATCCCGAGATCCTGCGCGCCCAGAACCTGCCGCCCGAAGCTTCCAGCGGCGACGAGCTTTGGGAGCAGCGCTACCGGTCGATCACGGGGCTCGAGCGCCATCTGCATCGCAACGGCACCCGCATCCTGAAATTCTTCCTGCACCTGTCCAAGGACGAGCAGCGCAAGCGCTTCCTCGAGCGCATCGACGATCCGAAGAAAAACTGGAAGTTCAGCGGCGGCGACGTCGTGGAGCGCGGCTACTGGAAGCAGTACGCAAAGGCCTACGAAGCCTGCCTCGCGGCGACCAGCACGCGCCACGCGCCGTGGCACGTCGTGCCCGCGGACGACAAGCGCAACGCGCGCCTGATCGTGTCGCGCATCATCGTCGATGCCCTCGAGCGGCTCGATATGCGCTATCCGCGCGTGGACGCCAAGCACCGGCGCGAACTGCGCGCCATGCGCCGCCAGCTCGCCCGCTAGCCTGCCGGGTCCTGCAGCCGGCGCATGACGGTCACGGTGTCGCCGTCGCGGCCGGTGCGCACGAAGCCGAGCTGTTCCACGAGCTCGAGCATCGCGCTGTTGCTGCTCAGGATGATACCGTCCAGCGCCGCATAGCCGGCCGCGCGGGCGCTGGCGCACAGTTTCTCCAGGAGCGCGTGGCCGAGGCCGCGCCCCTGCCAGGCGTCGGCCACCGTGAGCGCGAATTCGGCGGTGTTGGCGCGCGCGAACCCTGCGCTGTCGCCGCCGGTGTTCGGTGCGTAGCGCGCAACGCCGATGAATTCGCCGCTGCCGGGCGCCAGCGCCACCAGCGCCATTTCGCGCTCGTAATCGGGATTGGTGAAGCGGGCGAGCAGCTCCGGCGGCAGCTCCTTCATTTGGTTCAGGAAGCGCTGGTAGCGCGATTGCGCCGATAACCCTTCGACGAAGCGCATCTCCAACGCCTCGTCCCTGGCCCGGATCGGCCTCACCTGGACGGAGGTTCCGTCGCGCAATGTCAGCGTGCCTTCAAGTTGCGACGGGTAGGGACGGAGCGTCATGCCATATTCAACGCATGCGATGGCCGACCATCCGTACGCCATCGCACATACGGAGCGCCTGCATCCGCACCAGACTGCGCGCTTGCCGCACACCCTTTTCGGCTACATCTGGCAGGTCAGTTCGCGGCACCAGATCGCGCTGTGCCTGCTCGCGGTCACGGTATTCGTGTTGAGCGCCGCGCCGCTGGAAATCCAGCGGCGCATCGTCAATGACGCGATCAAGAACGGGTCGGTCGAGTCCATTTTCTGGCTGGCGATCGCCTACATAGCCGTTGCCCTCGCCGAAGGCGCCATCAAGCTCGGCATGAACATCTATCGCTCCTGGGTCACCGAACGGGCGGTCAGGCACCTGCGCCAGTCCACTTCTGCGCTGACCTCGGACGCGATATCGGGAGACGACAAGGCGCGCGCCCAGGGCACCGAGATTTCCATGGTCCTGTCCGAAGCCGACCCGATCGGCGGATTCGTGGGCACCGGCCTTTCCGAACCGCTGCTGCAGGGCGGCATCCTTGTCAGCGTGTTCGGCTACCTGGTCTACCTGGACCCGCGGCTCGCCCTGCTGTGCATCCTCGTGTTCACGCCGCAGATGGTTTTCGTGCCGCTGATCCAGGGCGCGATCAACCGGCGCGCCGCAGAACGGATCGGTACGCTGCGCGAACTCAGCGGCGGGATCGTCGGCGCCGGCAATGGCGATGCCGGGGCGGCCGGCGCGCTCGGCGGTGGCATCGATCATGTATTCGCGCTCAACATGGGCATCTTCAAGCTCAAGTTCGCGATGAACTTCCTGATGAACCTGATGCATCACCTGGGCGTCGCCACCGCGCTCGGCGTTGGCGGGTATTACGCGGTCAAGGGGGAGATCGACGTGGGTACGGTGGTGGCGTTCGTCTCGGGCCTCGCGAAGGTGAACGATCCCTGGGGCGATCTCGTCAACTGGTTTCGCGAAATGACCGCGGCCAGGGTGCGGTACCGGTTGATGGCCGACGCCATGCAGAGCCTGTCAGGGCGCGGCTAGTTCACTTCGCCTGGTTCGTCCGCCAGGCGCGCCGCACCCGCCGCATCTGGTACAGGACCAATGCGGCGACGGGCGTGGTCCTCGAGTTTGCGCCGCGCCGCGCCGAATGCGTCCTGCAGCGCGCGGTAGACGTCCTCGTGGTGGTCGTGATTGATGGCGAACTCGTTGCCGGGCACCTTGATGTCCAGGCGCACGACAAACTCCTTGCCTTGCTGCTTGTGGCGCGACGGGATCTCGACCACCACGCGGCAGCTGACGATGTGCTTGTGGTAGCGGTCCAGTTTTGCGGCCCGTTTGCGGATGGCTGCTTCAACGGCATCGGAGTGGGCGATGTTGCGCAGCGTGATCTGCAGCGGGATCTGCATCAGTTGTCCTTGATTCGTGGGCCGGATTCTTCGGCGGGTTCGCCGGTGTCGGGATCGATCCAGTCGGAGATGCCGATTTCGTCCTCGGCTTCTTCGAGTGTTTCGCCCGGCTCGTAGGAACTGTCGTCGGACGCCTGCATGTCGGCGACCGCATCGCGCAGGGTAGGAAAGGGACCGTACTGGGCGCTGCGGTCCGCGGCCTGCCAATAGAAGCCGTCAGGGCGCTCGACGACGCGAGTGCGATCCTCTTCCGGCACGCCAGCAGGGATGGTCTTGCGGCCCATGGCGGATTAAGTGTATGCCTACATTTGCGCGCGCGCCACCGTTACCGGAGCGCGACGCTATGATGCCGGGCATGCGGCGCATAGACGTATTCAACGGCGACGCGGACGGTCTTTGTGCGCTGCGCCAGTTGCGCCTTGCCGAGCCCGCCGAATCGCAGCTGGTGACCGGCGTCAAGCGCGACATCGCGCTGCTCGAGCGCGTCGATGCCGGCGCCGGCGACCTGGTGACCGTGCTCGACGTATCGCTGGAGCGCAATCGCGCCGCGTTGCTCGGATTGCTGGCGCGCGGCGCGCGCGTGCGCTACTTCGATCACCACTACGCGGGCGAGATCCCGTCGCACCCCGGCCTGGAAGCGCATATCGACGCGTCTCCGGGCGTGTGCACCAGTATCCTGGTCGACCGCCATCTGGGCGGTCGCTTTCGAGCCTGGGCCGTTGCGGCCGCGTTCGGCGACGGCCTGGACCAGGCGGCATTGGACCTGGGCGCCACGATTCCGTTCGGCGCGATCGAACTGGAGAAACTGCGCGAACTGGGCCGCAGCCTCAACTACAACGCCTACGGGGAGACCGAGGCCGATCTGCTGGTGCCGCCGGCACGCCTGTACCGCGTACTCGGGAAGTACGCGGATCCGCTGCAGTTCGTCGCCGCCAGGGACATCTACGATCGCCTGAACCGGGGGCGGCATGACGACCTGCAAGCCGCGGCCGGCGTGGACCCGCGCTGGAGCGGGCCGGGCGGCCAGGTCCTGGTGCTGCCCGAGGCGGCGTGGAGCCGGCGCGTGAGCGGCACGCTCGCGAATCATCTCGCCGGGCTGCATCGCCGGCAGGCCGTCGCGGTGCTCGCGCCCCGCGGCGCCGGCTACGTCGTCAGTCTGCGCGTGCCGGCGGATGCGCGCTGCAGCGCCGATGAGTTTTGCCGCGCGTTTCCCGGCGGCGGCGGGCGCAAGCAGGCGGCTGGCATCGACCTGCTGCCGTCTGCCGACATCGACGCCTTCGTGGACCGGTTCGCGAACGTGTACGGTTAGCGTCGCTCGGGCGGTGGCTTGCCGCGGCCGCGCGCCGGCACCAGCAGCACCGGCACCGGGCTGTGGCGTGCGACAAGTTCCGCGTCGCTGCCCATGAGGGCGCGCTGCAGGCCGCGCCGCCCGTGCGTGCCGACCACGATCAGGTCGGCGCGCCAGCGCTTCGCCTGCCAGACGATTTCGTCGGCGACGCGGCCGCCGACATTTTCCACCAGGACCGACTCCGTCTTTACCCCGGCGCTGCGCACCCGGCGCTCGATGCGCGCCAGCGTCTTGCGGCCCGTGCCGAGCATCGCTTCCAGCAGCGGGCCGACGTCGACGCCCACCTCCGGCGCGGAAAACGCCGTGTAATCCTCAACGATATGCAGCAGCCGGAGCCGTGCGCGGCTGCTCTTCGCGAGTTTGATCGCCTCGCTCAGGCCTTTTGCCGAGACCGCGCTGCCGTCGACCGGGACCAGGATTTTCTTGTAGGCCATTCGTCTTCTCCCAACGGCCTGAAGAATAACGCAGGCTGGCGGGCTGGCGTCAACTTCGTGGTGCCGCCGTGCGGAACTGCGCCATGAAACGGCGGTCGATCCAGTCCTTCCAGCGCCAGACCCAGGCGCCCTGCAGGAACAGCGGGAGGAAGAGCGGGCCGCGCGAGGCGATCGCGGCGCGCTCGCCGGTGCTGATGAGCGAAAGCCAGTGCCGCTGCGGCCGGTAGGGGCGTAGCGGCTTGCCCTCCACCGCGTGGCGCAGGTTGTGCGCCAGCGGCGCGGCCATGCGCACGGCGAACACCCCCGCCTTTTCCAGCGGCCGGCCCGCCAGGCTGGCGATATCGCCGGCAGCAAAGACGTCGGGGTCGCTGCTTTGCAGAGTCGCGCCGACCTGGAGGAACCCTTCCGCGTCCAGCGCCAGGCCGGTGTCGCGCAGCCAAGCTGCGCCGCCGGCGCGCGTCACCCAGACCGACTCATCTGCCTCGATCGATGCGCCCGCCGCCGTCTGCAATACGCCCGCGGTGACGCGGCGCACTTCGGCATTGCAGTGGACCACGACGCCGCGCGCCGCGAGCACGCGTTCGAAGGCCGCGCGCACCGCGGCGTTGTGGGTGGACAGGATGCGTGCGCCCGCCTCGAGCAGGTGCATGCGCAGTTCCTCCGGGTCGCGGCCCAGTGCGAGCAGCTCGTTGCGCAGGCGGTACTGCATCGCGAGCGTCAATTCCACGCCGCCCGCACCCGCGCCGACCACCGCGATGCACGTGGTCCCGGCGTGTTGCCGCACGCGCTCCAGCAGCGCCAGCCAGCGCGCGTTGAAACTGTGGATCGGCTTCACCGCCATCGCATGCGCCAGGGCGCCTTCCACGCCGTCCATGCGCGGCGTGGCGCCGATGTTGATGGACAGCAGGTCGTAGCGCAGCGGCGGCCCGTCGCGGCAAATCAGTGCACGCGCGCCGCGGTCCAGTCCCACCGCTTCGCTGCGAATGAAACGCGCGCCGGCGAAGGCGGCCAGGCGCTCGAGGTCGATGCGGATCTCGTCGTAGCGGTAGTGACCGGCAACGTAACCCGGCAGCATGCCGGAATAGGTTGTATGCGTATCGTCGCTGACGAGCGTGAGCCTCGCGCCGGGCAACGGACGCAGGCCGAAGCGCCTGAGGACGCCGACGTGGCTGTGTCCGCCGCCGACGAGCACGATGTCGCGCACAACCGGCTGCTCGGCTGGGTTCATTCGCGCCATGGTAACGGCATGAGGAATAAGGGCGTGACGCGGCTTTTTCCGGCCCGCCAATGCGATGTAACGCACGGAAGGGAGTCGGGCGGGCGCGCAGACTTGCCGCCATGGAATCGCGCTCGAGCCTTTTGATTGCCTGCTTGTTGACGGCATCCGCGGCGGGCGCGGAGACGGTGTACAAATATCGCGGCGCCGACGGCACGACGACGTACAGCAACCGCCCTATCCCCAATGCCGAGTTGATCGAGGCGATCGACTACAAATTCGCGTCGCCTGCGGCCAGGGGTACAGCGGCGGCAAAGCCCGATGCTGCGGGAGAAAAGCGGATTCTCGACTATCTCTCCGCGCTGGACCGGGGCTGGACAGAAGTACAGCAAGCAACCGTGGCGCTGGCCCTCGCCCAGGCGCGGCTGGCTGCGGGTGTCGGACCCCTTGAGGGCGAAGGTCGCGCGCTGGGCGGCCCGGCTGCGCCCGCCGCGGGAGAATTGCCGGCGCCTGGCGTGCTTTATCCTGCGTCCCCGGCGGTGGGTGGACCGCAGGCGCCTGTCTCCCCGGCCGTGGGCGGTCCGCAAGCGGCGTCGTCACCCGCGGTGGGCGGCCCCATGGGCACGCGAAGGGGCGGGGGCCGGAATATGGATTACGTCAATCGCATGGCGGCGCTGGAGGCGGATGTGGCGGCCGCGCGCTTGAGGTTGGATACCGCGCAGACGAATTACAACCAGATGCGTTGACATCACGTTGAGCGCACGCGACCCGGGCGCACTGTTGTGCGCCAAGCGTCATCGCAACCTCGCTCAGTAGCCCCGCAATTCGTCTTCGGTGAATGGCTGGCCGGGCGCCTCGCCCAGTACCAGGCGCAGCAGGCCGTTCATCGTCGCCAGGTCGTTGTCGAAGCCGCCGTGGCTCGTGCTGGCGCACTGGGCGCCGCCTTCGCTGGCGTAAACGATGTCGAGGCCGTCGATGGTGGCGAGACGCCGCTTCTTGCAGTCGCGTTCGAGCCCGAGCAGCGGCTTGTCGCTCTGCCGTTCCAGCGCCCGCGACACAAGATAGAGCAGCGACTTGCCGTAGATCCCGGCAACGTTGTCGTCCTGCTCGGCGTCATCGGCCAGGTTGTAGACGCGCATCGCCGGCAGCGGCACCTTGCCGGCGGCGGGACTCTTGCCGAGGCGCGGCCGGTACATCTCGTTGAAGAAGTCGACCGTGCAGGCCGGCGCGAGCAGCGTGCAGCTGGCCACCACCGGCTTGACGCCGACCG